>Ga0182017_10000167_pt1 | contig 51758 bp, 37 predicted proteins | sample 712E3DmetaG_FD_120492 | JGI IMG/M metagenome (GOLD analysis project Ga0182017, IMG submission 120492) | Permafrost microbial communities from Stordalen Mire, Sweden - 712E3D metaG | ecosystem: Environmental > Terrestrial > Soil > Wetlands > Permafrost | place: Sweden: Stordalen | collected... | reverse complement strand
TTTTGCGGCAAGCTCTTTCGGTCATACACCGATTAAAATCGGGCCGGGGGAATATGTTCCCGACCCATCTAAACTTCAGCCAGTCAATGTTGAAGTGCCGCTGTTGTGGATTCTGTCGCAAGTGTGTCCGAACCTGTTTGCCATAGGCGAAGCAAGCGCCCCGAAACCCAGCCAATAAATTTTTAATAAATCACCCGCTCTTCGACGATGCCACAACAACTCATCTACACCAGTGCGCCACGTGGAATCGTTGCCGGACGGTCGGGTCACTGCACTGTCGCAAGAAGCGCCTCAATGCGGGAGGCGCTTATGCTTCAGTTGGAAAAGTTTTGTTACTACCAGCACCTTTCATTAAGCGGCGGCCAGGAACGTCCGATTTTCGCCTGTCGCATCGTGGACATTCGCGGGACTCGTTTCCATGTGTTAAGCCGGATTCAGGATGCGGGCTTGGATTTCACGGGGCGGACAAATTTCATAGTGCATCATTTGGTTTTCACGCCCGAAGAAATCCGGCAGTTTTCCACACCGCCCGTAATTCTGCGCGACTGGCCGGGTTGGTTAAAGTCGTGGACGAAAGAACCGCAGTTGCTGGAAAACGAAGATTGGGCTGAACTTACTGCCCTTGCAGGCAAGACGAATGTGCCGGCGCAGACCTGGCAGCGTGTTACCGGCGACGCCGTGAACGGTTATGGTTTGCTGGAAGCACGCGCGGGAGCTTCATTCCGAGTGGACGATCAACCAGATGAAACAATTTTGGAGCTTCTTGCCGAAAGTCTGGAACTTTTGGAAGTTCGCGATACACGGCGGGACTTCCGCACTGCCGCATGGAATTACACGTTCACAACTTCAATGCAGGAGCAGGACAATCCGGCAGACTTTCGCTGGCGCTGCATTCACTCCGACAATCCGGCAGCAAATCGGTTTTCCACGCCTGATTGCCGAGCGCTTTCTGCCGTGCGCGCAACAAAGTGTACTGGAGAGGAAACAGCCTTTGCGCGCACAGGGCGACAGCCGCCGCGATTTGTTGAACAACCCCAAAATCAGCGTATAAAAGAAGGAGAAACAGCAATTTTCACAGCTAAAGCTGGGGGAATACCGACACCAAATTATCAGTGGTTTGAATGCGAACAAGATGGGAAAGAGAAAAACAAACTTAACGGTCAAACCTCTTCAAAACTGGTTCTCGACAACTGTAAACGAGGAACAACCAGATACATAGTTTGGGCCACCAATGGTGTTGGCGATGATTGTCGAAGCGATCCTGTAAAACTTGAAGTTGAACCGCCAAAACCAGCGCTGACAATAGCGAAACCGGGCGCAAAATCAATTGGTGTTCGGACGACAGCACAGAAGCCACAACTTGATGTTTGGGAGAATTCTGAACCAACTTCGCCCGACTCGACAAAATACATTTCGGGTTGGTGGTTAATCACCATCTTAATCGCAGCGTTGGCCATCGGCGGTGTTGCGTGGTGGATTAAAAAACATCGTTCAGCCAAATTAGAGCCAGGCTTAAATGATGGGACTAAACAAAGCGCTGTTTCAACAAACGAGGGAAGCTCACCCGCGCCTGTGCCGCCACCAACATCTGCTGTTTCAACCAACCAACCAAGTTCTCCAGAAGTTACCAATAAGCACACGCCTCTTTCAGAAGGTGCAGTTTCGTTGCCTTCGCCATGGACATCAAAGAACGTAGGTATCACCGCTAAACCGCAAATTCCACTTTATGAAAACGGCACATTCACTTTAACAGCTCAGGCTGGCGAGATTCTGCCTGAAAAAACCAACGATAGTTTTTTCTTCGCAAGCCAGCCATCGTCTAACTCTGTAGAGTTTATAGCTCGATTCTCCATTACAGAAAAAATCGGGGGAAGTCGGTGCGGCATAATGCTGCGTGAATCGGATAGTGCGGATGCCCCATTCGTATTCGTCGGATCTTCAGAAACCAGCATCCTATGGATTCAACGCGCATCAAGCAGAGCAACTTCCACGCAAACAAATATCCAAACAATAAATCAGCCTGTGTATTTCCGGTTGGTTTATCGGGACAACCGCTTCTCCGGCGATTTCCGTAGTGATGGGAAAAAATGGCAGTCGGTTGGGGAGAGTGCACAAATTCGCATGAACGGCTCAAATTATTTGCTCGGCTTCGCTCTTTGCCCCGGAAAAAATAAGGAAACCGTCCATGCTAATTTTGACACCGTGACAATTAACGGGGCGAAGCAGTGAGGCATTAAAACACATTCCCATTAGTATGACACTCCTCGAAATAGAACGCCTCGTCCGCAAGATTTCCGAACTGCTTCAGCAGGCCGGCAACCCGGAAATCGCGCCAAAGCTGGCCGGAGATTATACCGCCGCGTGTCATGCCGCGAATCTTCGCCTGCAACAATGCGAGGCGATGATCAAAGCGGGAGATCACCCCCAAGCAATTCAACTGGCAGAAACCACTCCCAATCTTCTCGACTTGGTAACGGTGTTGGAATTTCGCGGTTCGGATGAGTGGCGCGGTTATTGCCAGCAAAATTCGCTGCCTGTGGCCGACAGGATTGATGCGCGTTCCGTCCACACCCTGAATGAATGTTACGCGCAAGGCATCACGACCGACCATCCACTTTACGCCGCTTATCGTAGCGCGGTATTGAGCCGGAACGATGAGGAAGCACTCAAAACACTGCAAAGCATCACGCGATTAAACCCTGCGGACACGAACGCGGCTTCCGAACTGGCGCGTCTGGACGCGAAGGTGCTGGCAGTGAGATTGCAGCATCTCGGCAGCTCGTTGGAGGGAGCAGAACCCGCTCTATTGGTCGCTGAAATCGAAACCATCGAAGCGTTTGGATTCAAAACCAAACCCGACGGCGAAATATGGCGCAAAGCGCAGGCGGTTCGCTGCGAATGTTTGCTGGAGGAAACAACCAAACTCAAAGGTGCATCCCGTTGGCTTGATGCACTGGCAAAACTTGATTTCATCCGCCGGTTGCAAAACGAATTCAAGGTAGAATTACCCGCCGCTGCGTTGAAGCAACTCGACACACTCGAAACTTGGGCGCGAGGCGAACAGGAGAGGGACAGAAAAGAGCGCGAGTTTCAGTCATTGCTCGCGGAATTGCATTTCCGTATTCACCAAAGCGAAGAAAAGGACACATCGGCTCGTTACGTCAAACTGCCGGAACTTCGTGATGACTACGAAGGGATGCACAAAGTCTGGCGTTCGCTGACAAATTTCACCCGGCCTATTCCAGATGATGCCGCGTCTGCGTTTCACAAGCGTTCCGCTTTGCTCGAAGCCGAAATCGCACGGCGAACCGCAATTAATCGGCGCATTATCATTGCCAGCACCGCCACTATTCTTGTTGTTGGCGGAGTTATCGCGTGGTTGGCGCTTGGGCAGATGAAGGCCCGTGGTTTCTCCAAGCAACTTCAAGAAGCAATTGCCCAACGACAAGTCCACACGGCAGACAAGTTGTTGGATCGTGCGCATAACGAAAAAATTGGTGATGCCAAGGCGATTGCCGCCGCCGAAACTTTTGCAACCAAGGAGCACGCTCTGCTGGCGAATTTTGAAGCAGCGTTCAACAAGCTGCCGCAGCAACTCACCGGGGAACCGGACGCGACTCGTTTGGCAAGCATCGCCGACCAGCTCGCTCTGGCGCATATAGCTTTGAACGCGCTCGCGCCAGACCTGAAAACGGAAAATGAGCCACGCCTTCAGGCGTTTGAAAAACAATGGCAAAATTTCCTGTCCGAGAGCGGCGCGCTGGTCAACGGACTTTTTGACCAGTGGGTTTCATCTGCCGAGAAAATGTGCCGCGAACTGGATTACCGCGCGCCTCTGGAAAAAGCCACGGTACAACTTGCCACGATCGCCGGGGTCGTGCAGAAAATCACCGATACCGAGTCTGGTTTCACCAACCACTTGAATCTTCGCAGCGACCTCTTGCAACGCGCGGCTACCGTGTGTGCCAAGTTTGCAGCTTACGACCGCGAACTCAAAAAACTTGATGAAGGCATGGCCGCGATACAAAAGGCGCACACGATCAAAGAATTTTCCGAAGGCATCAACTTGATCGTTTCCTCGGAATTCTCTGCTTCACCCGCTGCCACCGCTGCTTCGCTGGTTCAATCCTTGAACGCGAACGATGAAACAACCCTTCGCATCCTGCTTGGCGCGACCAACGCCAGCACTTGGGCTTTCATCGGAAAAACCCATCCAGCACGCCTTGTCCCTGAAGTTGTGATGCCTGCCGAGCAGCAGATTTTTCAACAACTCAACAACGATCCGGCTGTTGGCACAATTCATCTACGATACCGCCTTTGGCTTGACCAGGATGGGAAAAATTCCGTCGAGTGGATTACTGCCGGTTCGTTTGAGACTTCGATGGGCTGGAAACAAATCAAGGCTTGGACACCGTCAGCATACGCGACGAGTGCCACATTTGAGGATCGCGACTACGGCTATTTCGACGGGCAATACAAACTTTCTCCGACTCGGCCTGTGTATCGCGTTGAACAACTTGACAATCGGGATGAAACGGCTTCATTCAATTCTGTCGGATTTGAAAAAGTTTTTGCAGGAGGTGATTCTTACGCAAAACCGTTGCTGGAAGTTTTGGATTCCATCAAAGATTCGCGCGAAGGTTCGCCGCTTTTCCGGGCGTATCTATTCTTGCGTCTGATGGATTTGATGAATTTACAGCCTGACGCCTGGGGACTCACGTTCTGTCCGGCAGCGCGGACGCACGAAGCGCAAATCAGAAGCATCGTTGGTGAAGAATTCAACAGCGGTGATTGGTTTGTGCCGGCAAAGGTCAATGCCTACTCGCAAAAATTGGAACAATTTTTTGCTACTGCAAAATCGGTTTCTTACGCGAAACAGGCTGATGGATTGTTGACGCTCGCGCGATCTGTTTCAAAGAGCGGGATGCAATATGTCGGCTTCGTGGGTCTGGATGGTAAACACAACTTCGTTGATAATTCCATTTCAGGAGAAGTTTTCGGTTACAGCGCCGCCCGCAAACAGCCGGTATTGTTGGTCGCAAAAATTGAAGCCGGACAGCCGCTCAAGGAACGGGCGATGCCGTTGTCACCGCTGTTCGCCCTCAACAGCCCGTGCAAAGAATACCTGACCAAGGCCGGTGTGAATCCAAGTGACGCTTCTTTCCGAGGCGTGCTGCCACTGCTGTTTCGAGAATCGGTGCAACCATGAACAACTTTGCCGAACTATCTGACGGAGACAGCGCGAAGTTTCTTGTGCGCTGGCGTGGCCGGCAGGAAGGCCCGTATCTCGCGTCCGTCATCGAGGCGAAACTTGAGGCGAATGAAATCGGTTTGCTACATGAGATTTTTTATGAAGGCAAATGGGTTACGATTCGCGATTATATCACGGAAAGAGAAGCGATTATCCGTGCGGAACTTCAGGCCAGAGAGGAGCAGGAGCGAAGCGCGCGACAAGAAGCAGAGCAGCAGGCACGCGAGCGGGAAGAACAACACCGCGCTGCAGCACTCGCTGAGGAGCGGAGAAAAAATGATTTGCTGGCAGCGGGATTGGAACGCCCAATAGCACCGCAATCCGCATTGAGACCTCATAGGGGCGGGTTGATTCTCACTCTTGGATTGATCGGTCTTTTTGTCTGCGGCCCTTTATGTTTAGCCGCTTGGGTGATGGGCAGCAGTGATTTGCGCGAAATGGATGCCGGCATTATGGATGGCAGCGGACGATCCAACACAAGCTCCGGCAGAAATATCGGAATGCTCGGAACAGTCCTGTGGATTGTTGCGGTTGTGATTATTTTCGTCGTTGGCTAGAGTCAATTGTATCTCCTATTTTTTCACAAAAAAACAATCCCCAAAAACACATGGCACAATTCCCTATCTCACAAACAACCACCGACCTTCGAACTACCAATCCCGACCTCCTCGCGTGGTCGAAGGACGACATTGAAAACCGCTTCGGTTTCAAAGGTGGTCGCTACACCAGCGTCAACCATGCATTCGCGTTTCTCATCGGCGCGCTGCTGACGGGAATTCTTTATGCCTTGATGCTATTCGTCTTCATCCACGTGCCCGGGGTGTCGAAAGTTGCCACCATTTACATGCGTCCCACCAATCAGTTCGCCGTGATTCCAGCCACGTTTTTCTTTTTCGGCGGAATTGCCATTCTTTTTTTGAAGGGAAAGAAAATCCAGTTTCAACAACGTGCCCTGAAATTATCCGCCGTGCCTGCCGAGCCTGAATTTATCCTGACTGAAACCACCGCCGCCACTGTTCTCGCCCGCATCCACTCATTGGTTGACCATCCGCGCCATTTTATTTTGCTCAATCGTATTGACCGTGCCTTGTCCAACTTCAAAAACATCGGCCAGGTCAACGACGTTTCCGCAATTCTTCGCGCTCAGGCGGAGAACGATGAAGACCAGGTGGCTTCCAGTTATACTGTCGTCAACGGATTGGTTTGGGCAATCCCGGTGCTGGGATTCATCGGCACGGTTTTGGGATTAAGCCTGGCCATTGGCAGGTTCACCCAGACATTACAGGCGGCGGGCGACTTAACTTTGATTCGCGCTTCACTCCAAGGCGTTACCGGCGGGCTTGCCACGGCATTTGAATCAACCTTGGTTGCCCTTACTTTCACGCTCATTTTGCAGTTGGTGATTACATTCCAGCAAAAACGAGAAATGGCTTTCCTCGACGAATGTAATGACTACTGCCACTCGCATATTGTTTCCAAACTCCGTCTAGCTGACCGACAACCACCACCGTCTGCCCCAATTTCCGCTTCAGCCAAGTCATGAGCAGCCGACTAAGAAGCTTGGATTCGAAGATCAGCTTCTTCGCGTTTGCTGACATCATCACCGCCGTCAGCGGGGTGCTTATTTTCGTCGCCTTGCTGCTGGCAACAGATTTAGGGCGGCCAACCGACAGTCGTTCCCAAGCTGCGAACTCCGCAATTGAGCAGCGACTTCATGAAGCACTCGCGCAACAGGTGGAAGTGGATGCGCAAAACCATCGTTTGCAAGAATTGCTTTCAACTGCGGACGCCGCCCCCGATTTGGAAAAACTACAGACCGATATTACAAGACTGCGTTCACAACTTTCCGAAGAGCAAAAAAAGCAGGCTGCTCTCGCTGACCAGATGGCTAATAGCCAGGCAGCCATCACAGCACGCGACAAAGTTCTTGGACTCACCGATCTGAAAGCCACGGTTCAACGCGTGGTTCGGGAAACAGAATCGATTGCCCGTCAAGATGCCAAAGCTCGCAGCGAAATGGGAAACCTGGATCAACAAGTCGCGCAGGCGCAATCTAAACTCTTGAAGCTTCGCCAGAGAGAAGGACAACTCTGGCTCATTCCTGATAAAAGTGCGACGACCAAAGAGCCGATTCTTGTTACCGTGGCCGGTGCGGGCGTAACGATTGAGCGTTTTGATCATCCAGACCAGCGCAAACAGTTGGAAAAATCCGGCGCGGATACCGCATTCAAAACGTTTCTCAGCGGAGCAAAAGCGCTCGATCAATATGTGGTGTTTTTAGTCAGACCATCTGGCATCGGGATTTTTCAAGACCTTGTTAAATCGGCTCGCAATATGGGATTTGACGTTGGCTTTGACGCTTTGGAAGAAGACCGCCATATCCACTTTTCAACTCCCCCGGCCGTTGATGAATCCACGCCACCAACAGAAACGCCTGCCACCGCGCCGGCTCAAAAGGCGTCCGCTTCAAACGGCAACTCTGGGTCTCCGGCCAATGAAGCACCGGTTGCGACACCTCCAAAACCAAACAAACCGCCGCCCGCCGCTGCAACCAGCGTTCCTACGCCTCAAAAAGATAAGAGTTGGTGGCAAAAGTTGCTTGAATGGGCTGGTCTTGGATAAAATGAACCTTCGCCGAAAAACCCCGTCCGATAGCCTCTATTTGTTGCTTGATACTCTGTGCAACGCATTTGGGGGTATTATTCTGCTGGCGGTGCTCGTGGTTTTGCTCACCAGCAAGGAAAAGAGTCAGAGCGCAACGTCGTCCGATTCACAAGAAATGCTTCAACGCCGTCTCGCTCTTGCCCAAACCAACCTTCAGCAATCGCTTCAACTTGCCGCGTCACTTCACGCGAAGGCCAACGATGAGCGTTGGAAGCAGCAAGTGACTCTCCTTTCGACACGAAAAGAACTTCAGGATGCGATACAACAAGCTCGTGACACTGTTACCCAAAACAGCAAGGAACTCGGTGCGGCCAGCGCCGCCGATCCTGCGGAACGCCTGAAATTTCTCAATGCCGAACTCGCAACGGCGCAAGCACGCAAACTGGAAGTTAAAAACAGTCTTGCTGCCGCCGAGGAAAATATCAAACGTCTTAAACAACGTTTGGCCGATATGGAAAAGCAAGTGACCGCCAAACTTGACGAGTTACAGCGTCCCCTGCGCCTGCCGAAGGAGCATGAAACGGGCAAGCGCGTCGTTTATATCATCGTCCGTTACGGACACATTTATCCGTGCCGCAATTCCGATTTGAGCCGTAATGAGACTGATATCAATTGGACTTCTGGCCTCGACAATGAAATTGCCGAACCCATTCGAGGCAAAGGGCTCGACCCCAATGCAGTTGCTTACTATTTCAGCGGCTTGTCCAAAGACCTTGTTTATGTGGTCTTTTGTGTTTTTGAAGATTCTTTCCCGTCGTTCATCCAAGCAAAGCAATCGGTGGTTGCCAGCGAGATTTCATACGGTTGGGAGCCATTCCGAAATGTAGATGGTCCGGTTTCGTTTAGTTCAGTCGGACACACGCCCAAACCACAGTGAGAGACGAATGAGCTACTTCTTTTTAATCAGTTTACCGTCGGTAAGCGGAATCGCACAGGCGGTGGGACTTAAATCGTCTCGGTCGGGACACAAGCTGCTTAACACTTTGATATCAAAGGGATGGGTGGGAATGGATTAAGAATAATTGTTCTATTCGTGTTACATCAAAAATAAATTGTGATTTTAACGCTTCCAGTCCTGTTCAAAAGTGATAGACTATCATACATGAGTGAAAATAGATTCTATATAGAACGTCGCGATGATGGTAAATACAAAGTCATGAGGCCTGATGCAGACCGGGCATCCGCTGTAGCCGATACTCAAAAGAAGGCTATTGAAATAGCCCGCGAAATAAATCCTGGTAAATCTCCTGACGTGGAACGTGTTCGGTACACAGACAAGGGGAAACCTGATCAGTGGCGTAGAGCCTGAGTTGAGTTATGCGAAATATGTTCTCATGGTAACAATTATTGGTTAGTAAAGCACCATCATATTCTGTATTTGCATTGACTGTACTGCCAAATTGTTGTCATTATACGAATACTTTAACTGGTGTGGATGGCTTCAGTTCGGAGATGTTTCTGGAGAAAGGTCGTATAACGGTTATATATGTGAGCGCTTACCGTCACCGACTCCTTGTGGTACACTCGAAGCATCCGGCACTTCATAGTATAGAAATGATATGATCGCTAAAATTAACAAGATAAAAAACCTGGGGCTTGTCTTTTCTAATTACACATGGAATAACGCGCTCGCGGCGTTCAAACGGGTCAATCTCGTGTACGGATGGAATGGTTGCGGCAAGACAAGTTTCTCTCGTTTGTTTGACTCCATTGGAGGGATGCCGATCAAGGATCTGGAATACGAAATCGAGGATGAGCACGGGACCAAATATAGGCAGGGCGAACCATTCCTGGACAAAATCCGTGTCTTCAACCAAGATTACATACAGAAGAATGTGAGGCTTCTTGAAGGTCGGGCGAACTCCATCTCGATTTTGCTCGGTGCGGAGAACAAAGAATTAATGGAGGAGATCGAGGCAGATCGGAAATTACTCGAAGGCGATCCTGCCACGCCGGGGACGCTGGGAAAAATCGCCTCGCTCGGGCAGTACCAAAAGGAAAAGCGAACGAAATCAGGAGAGCGCGACGGTAAATTTACTGAGATCGCAAAAACAATCGGCGCTGCGATTGGCGGCAAGGCCCTGCGGGATTACCGAAAACCGCAGGCTGAAAAGGATTTCACCACTTTAACGAAGAAAGTTGAGTTGTCGGAGGAAGAATTGAGAAAATACTCGCTTTCAGCAAAACAGGAGTCTTTATCTACGCTTGATCCGCTTACCCTCGAAAAAATCATATTTGCCGATGATAAAGAACAGCTTGAGATATCCAACCAGTTAAAATCTATCACGGAGCAGGCACAGGCACTTCTTGGCAAGACGGTCGAATCGGAAGTGATTGCACGGCTTGCGTCAAACAAGGACATTTCCCAATGGGTGGAACAGGGAATCCTTTTGCACAGGAAACACTCGTCAAACGCTTGTGAATATTGTCTGCAGCCGATCCCGACTGGCCGAATCGATCAATTGGCGCGGCATTTCAACGAAGCAGACAGGGCAATGAAGGAAGCCATTGATGCTCTCGTGGCGAAATTGGAAAGTATCTGTCTGCCGGTCAAATCATTGCAGGCCCCAGACAAAGCACGATTCTATGCTGATCTACAGGGACGGTATGAAAATATGGCAACACAATTTGAATCTGCGAAGCAACAACTCGTGCAGAGTATCGGGGATCTCATCGGGGAACTGAAAGGAAAGAAGAGCCGAACAACGGAAGCACTCATTTTGAAAACGCAGCCGAGTACTCAAGATTTATTGCTTCGAATAAAAGAATTGAATCAAGTCATTGAAACCCATAATAACACGACCAAGGACTTCGAAGCCGTAAGAGGTGACGCTGTCCAAAAACTAAAAGGCCATTATCTGAGCACAATCTTCGATGCCGTAAAGCAATGTGATACCGACGTAGCGAAGTGTGGCAAAGATATCGAATTGGTGGAAGTGGAGATAGCTGATGTCCAAAAGCACATTGCCGAGAACATGGCACAGGTCTCTTCGAAGCACAAGGCGTGTGAAGTCATAAATAAAATGTTGACGACGTTTCTTGGTCATCAAGAATTGACGTTTACACCACATGCTGAAAAGGAAGCCAAGAAGGGAGGAAAAGAGCAAGAGGTCGTTACCGGATATGACATCATGCGCGGTGACAAGCCGGCAATATACCTGAGCGAAGGCGAAAAAACGGCGATAGCCTTTGTATATTTTGTGGTGCAACTCGGCGATCAGGATTTTAATGTGCCAGATGGCATTGTTGTGGTCGATGATCCCATTTCAAGCCTAGACTCAAATTCCCTGTATCAGGCATTCAGTTTCCTTAAAAACGCCGTCAAGGATGCCAAGCAGGTATTCATTCTCACTCACAGCTTTGATTTTCTAAAATTGCTGATGAATTGGCGGAGGAGTGCTGGCGGAGCCGGGTACTATATGATCAAGAATCATTTTCCGGCCGATATACGTTGTGCATATTTGGACAAGATGGACAAAGAGCTCTGTGAATACGAAAGCGAATACCACTACTTGTTTAAGCTGCTTAAACAACTAAGAGATGAGCAGGACGGATCAATCGCGAAAGCGTATCCTATTCCCAATGTCGCGAGAAAGGTATGGGACACATTCTTGATGTTCAGTGTCCCGAATGGGAAGTCACAGTATAAGAAGATGGATGAGTTGAAAAAAGCTGGATTTGACGAGCAGAAGTTGGACGCTGTGTATAAATTCACCAATGATCAATCACACATAACCGGCGCCGGATTTAATCCAGCCCTTGTTCCCGAAACCAAGAAGTCGTGACAGAACTTTTTGAGATGATAGAGGCGATCGCGCCGGCTCATTTCAAAATACTTGATGCGGCTACTAATTGACCTTAAACGACAAGAAGCAGGTTTTTATTGCCGCCCCCGGCAAATCCACACGTCTTTTGTCAGTTCTTCCAATCATCCATACTGCCGGAGTGGTATAAAAAATACCAGTCAGACAAATTAAAGGAAGGGGACATACAGACGCTTCCAAAGAAGTGGTATACTGCCTTGACCATGTTTCCATATTTATCAGCAAACGTTCTAACATCGTCCCTTTCTCCCCGCACTTGGTAGATATACCAATCGAACGTAGATTTTGAATAATACTCAAGCTTCCCAAGGGTTTTTAATCACTCTGGCGTCTTCGTCTCATACACCCTATTTTGAACGGGAAAGGGACTCGAACCTAATCTCTGATTTTGAGCCATTTTCTGCTGGAGCTCATCAGTCAGAGATTTATACAAATCCGCATACAGTTGTTCGGGTGGAACACGATAGATTAGGGATAACTTAAACAAGTTCACCATACCGGGAAAGGCCGCTCCTTTCTCCCAGTGCGATATGCGATCAGCGCTTGCATGGCCAAGCATTGCGGCCACGTCGGTTTGCTTTAGTCCAAGACTCACTCGGATATCACGAAGATTGTTTTTGTTGTTTTCCATGCCCATATCCTCACCTCTATAGGCAAAACAGGGAAGGGGGGTAGATTTGCCGGATATGGCAAGTCGAAGCCATGTATATTATTGGCCACAAAACACAAGAATATGGTTCAAAATCCACCCCGCCAGCTCTCACAAGAGGCTCTATTGGAGTTTAGGGAGATTTACCTCGAAGAATTCGGCGAGACCCTGACCGACGACGAAGCAGAAGCTGTTGCGATGATGATAATCAGGTTCTTCCGTATCCTGGCTCAAGGAACTGATTGAAAAGAAGGCAAAGAAAGATCAATTTAAATGAACGCGTTCAAATTCAAGGACCTCCGAGTTTCGCATGAGGATGGTCCTGTTCGTCGTATATGAGATTCCTTTGTTGGGCTGCGCTTCGAAGCCGAGATACACACAGACGACATTTCTGTCACGGACTCCTTTAATGGCCGGCTGCAAGTCGGAGTCCGAGCTGGCCAGGATGATCTCCTTGGCCTTTTTGTCACACGACAGGCTGATCATATCGACGGCGATCTTTACGTCGACGCCCTTCTCTCTGAAAACGAGAGCTTTCTTTCCGTTCACGGTTTCCTCTATCTGCCCGCGGACCCGGCCGCTCAATATGACTTCAAAACCCTGATGCTCAAGATGGGTTTTGAGTAGACGCTGCTCCTCGATCAGTTGCTTAGATTTTTCAATGCTTGCCTCGTGTTCCTTGACGCGAGCGAAATAGAAGACCTTTCGGCTGACGTGGGTGCCGATTAAGACTTTATTGAAAAGCCCGTTGAAGTCATACATATGCCACACCGGCTTTCCTTTGCCCGTTTCCTTGAATACGGTCTTTATCTTCCCCTTGAGGTTCTCTCCATCTATGAGTAGGAAAGTATCCATGTGGATCATTCTACCAATAAACCCGGAAACGCAAAACCCCAGCGGACCTTGCGGCTAGCTGGGGCGTGTATGAATCCACTATACATGGGTGCATTGTCTAAGTCAATGGGGGGGGTGGTGTGGATAGGCAGTCGTCTTGCTGGCTTGTCGCCCCCGGCAAATCTATACGTCTTTTGTCAGTTTTTCCAATCATCCATACTGCCGGAGCGGTATAAAAAATACCAGTCAGACAAATTAAAGGAAGGGGACATGCAGACGCTTTTAAAGAAGTGGTATACTGCCTTGACCGTGTCTCCATATTTATCAGCAAATGTTCGAACATCGTCTATTTCTCCCCGCAAATAGGGACTAAGAAACAAGAATGGTATATTCTGCCATTGTGCCGCCTCTGTTTTTGCAGGTTCGATTGGCGGAAATACCGGCTTGTCAGATGATAGCGTGTTTCCCAGGATGAAGAACGGTTTTCTGGCTTCAATCAACAGCTTTTTATCTTTCAAAGTTAGGTTCGATCCCATCGTCGTCAAAATCTCTTTCTTGGTCTTTGGATCGCCCTTGGCAAATCGTTCCTGCACGGCGCAGGCGAATTCAAATGTCTCTTCGGACAGTTTCAACCGCTGTTCCACCTGATGCCCGGCGTCGTTAAGCAGCTCCTCCAATTTCTTCTTCGTTTTTAGCAGTTCAACACGCCTTCGCCCATATTCCTCATCGGACAGGCGGCTCCCATCCACATTGCTGGGCGCGGTTTTCAGCTTCACCAGGTTATCAATTTCTTGTACGCACTCCTGATATGCCTTCTGCTGAGACTGGATGATTTCAATTTGTGATGTACTCTCCTTTTCATGCAGTTCATGCAGGTATTTGATTGCCCACTCCTTGAATTGCTGGGAAATGCAGATGCGGGCAAGGCTCTCATTGATCTGCTTTTCCAGTTCCAGCCCGCTTATGTATTTCTGTGAACAAACCGGCCTTCCGCTTTTCGAGCAGTGGTAATATGTGTAGTGTAGAAACTTCGGATTCACCATCTTCTCAATCGGCGTCTCGCAGCGTGGACAGGCATCCCGTTTCCGATACGCAAATTTGAATTTGCAGTTGCCGCACATGAGCTGATACTTCTCCTCGGCTGTCACCGCCCGGCCACAGTCACCGCAGCGGATGAGGCCGGTGAATGCAAATTCGTGTTGCGATTGTGCACGGGGGTTTCCGTTGCGACCCAGCAATGCCTGAACCTGGTCATATTCCGCCTCAGTGATCATCGGCTCATGTTTTCCCTGATACCATTGGCTGCTCCCGTTGGGATACTCAAACCAGCCGTAATAGAATGGTTTGTTGAAAATCTTGTAGATCGCGCTTCGACAAAGGGGATTGCCGCCCTTTTTTCGCGTTGGCCTCGTGCGGAAGCCCCATTCCTGGCTGGCGATTTCAAGGATTTTTGGCGGGGTGTAGAGGCCGGTCAACATCAAATCCCACATGTGCCGGATGAGCGGAAACCGTTCCGGGTCTTTGATGAGCGTGTTCTCGCCCGTCATTTTATTGGTGTGATTCAGATAGCCCGCCGGGGCGATACCAGGATACCAGCCGTTCTCGATCTTGGTTTTGAGTCCGCGCTTCACATTCTTGCTCAAGTCATCCACATATTTTTGGGCCATGCCGAATTCGATATACATGAGAATGATATTGTCATCCTCGCGGGCATAGCTTTGGGCTGGAGTCATCACTTTGATCCCATGCTGTTTGATGGCCCAGATGATGGACCCGCCGTCCACCGGGTTGCGTGCCAGACGGTCAAGTTTCCAGCAAATGATGCCGGCGGCTTCGCCCCGGTATAGCCGTTGCATCATGGTATTGAACACCGGGCGTCCAGGGTCTTTGGCAGATTTCGATTCGGTCAACACTTCTGTCACGGGCAGATTTAGCTTGGCAGCGATCTGCTCTAATTCACGTGTCTGTGATTCAATGGAAAGAACCTGCCGGTCTTCGGCTTCTGATGATTTGCGGCAATATATGATGTATCCAGGCATGGAGATAGAGTGTTAACAAAAGGGAAGCGAGCGGCCTTTGAAGATTACAAGGCCATGTTACCCCGCCAATATAGAAGCGTCAACGAAGCTGCTATTTTCCCTTTTTCAAAATCCCAAAGAAACGAAGCAAACGCATCGCAATTTCCTGCACTTCATCGTCTGAGAGTATCTCACCGAATTCCTCCTGATAAATGGCCTTGAATTCATCAATGGCCTGGCGACTCAATTGTTGTGGTGTTTTCATGTCGTCCACTTTACGGACGCAGTGGTTATGAAAAAAGAATGCTCGATTTGCCCATTCCGGCAAGATCACCATTCTCGGGTCGTCACTCTATCTAAACGAAAAGCGAAGTCCCGCCAAAAGCAGAACCGCGTTTCTAAATTTAAACCAAACGGATTACAGCGATTTCTTTCCCGCTGCCTTGACTTTGGCCCAGCGAGCCTTCGCTGCTGCCGAGATTTTGGCCTTGGCCGCTGCGCTCATTTTTCTCTTTTTCGCCTTTGCCGGCTTCACTGCTTTAACCTTCGCCCACCGTGCCTTTTGAGCCGCCGCGATCTTGGCCCGTCCGGCCCTGCTCATTTTGCGTTTTCTCGGTGCTTTGCCAGAAATCGAATCCGGAGCGCCGAGAATCGAGGCCATTTCCTTGTTCAACGCGTCGATCTTCTCTTTAATGTCAGCCGCGCGGCGTAGTTGTGTAGCGGTTAATGATGATAATTGGATACTCATAGTGGGTTGAGTATATGACTGAAGAAGGGAAGTTCAACCCTATTTTAGCAGGCTCTATCGCCTTCCAAACCCGCGTCATATTGACTAAAAATAGAATCCGTGCTGTAATATCACACCATAATGCTGAGTCTTCGTACCCAGTGTTTTTTGTAAAGTTGCCGCTTCCGGCAAAGGTTGCCTCCTTTGGCAATTTTACCAATCCGATACTGTGAATCTGAACTCGCAATGGGTTCGTCCGCTTCAATCCACATGGCTCAACTTCCAAACTATTTACTATCAAACCGAAAACGCCTGACGCTTTCCCAAGATGAAGTGGCTTTTCTCCTAGGAACGCAAAGCGGGGCCAAAGTGTGCCGCTACGAGCGGTTTGCCCGGGAACCGAGCCTTGAGATGGCCTTGGCGTTTGAAGTGATTTTCCAAAGGTCGGCCAGTGAACTCTTCGACGGTCTTTATAAAAAGGTCGAACAGGAGGTTGCTGCGCGCGCCAAAGAGCTCGCCGCCCGGACAGATCGCCAAAAGCCCAATCGGCGGACCGCCCGCAAGCGAGAGATACTTACCAACATTGCTAATAACGTATTCAATCAATAATGAACAAAATTCAACCAAAATATTTTCGTATCCTGGCTATCGCGCCATCAACTGTGGGATTCGGCTTTGCCGTCCTTGAAGGGCAGGACACGCTCGTAGATTGGGGTGTCAAAAAGGTCAAAGGGGACAAAAACGTCGAGTCGCTTTCAAAAGCGGAAAAACTGATCGCCCATTACCAGCCCGGGGTGTTGGTTCTTGAAGATGCCTCGGCCAAAAACTCCCGGCGCTCGGCGCGAATACGAAAACTCTACCAGCGAATCATCAAGATGGCCGTAAACCGCAAGATCAACGTGAAATTATTCTCGCGTGACCAAGTGATGAAAGCCTTTATTGCCGACGGCCGTGGGACAAAGCACGCGCTGGCCGAAATCATCGCCAAACGGTTTCCAGAAGAATTAAATTTCCAATTGCCGCCGAAACGCAAGCCGTGGATGAGTGAGGATTCCCGGATGAACATCTTTGATGCGGTGGCGCTGGCTCTCTTGCCGCGTCTTTGGTGAAGATACGGGGCTAATAGTCATTTCAAAACGGTTTCCGATAATTTGGCGAAATCAACGGATGAACTGTTGGATTGGTTGCCTGGCAGACAAATCTGCTGGCATGTCCACACCGGGCGGAACGGGGTCTGTCTTGACCGTGACGTTGGCAGAACGCAAGCCATTGGCTTGGGCGGTAATCGTCATCTTTCCGGGAACGAAGGCGGACTGGGCGAGGATGATTATCTTTCCGGCACGGAGCCTGACCGGGTTCTCACCAATCAACTGCCCCAAGCCTTTGACAGCGAATGTGACTGAGGCATCGCATGTATCAACCGGAGTCCCGTTGGCATCAACGGCGGTGACGATGATGCGGCTGAGGTCGGCTCCGTCGGCAGTGATGGCCGGACGGTCAGCTTCAAGCGTCAGGGCAACGGGAGCGCCGAATTGCCTCCATTCGTTCGTTGACTTCACCGTCCCGCCGATCAGTCCTTCGGCCTTGAGTGCCGTGGCTTCGGCCGGAACCGTGAAATGAAAAGGGGGATGATGCAGCGCATAGGTGGCCCGGTTCTTTCGCAAAGCGATAAAGTCGGGGTCCGGGCTTTGGGTGGTCACTTCCTTGAAGCTGCGACCGTCGTCCGCCCACAATCTTACCTTTTCGCAGTTGCTGAAAACGGCGGCGTTCGTGCCGTCAATCCGCACCACGTAAGCCATGGGCCGGCTCGTCAGTTCCGACACATGCCACCAGTAACTGAATTTTGGAATGCGGAACAAGTCACAGACCCCCTGCCAGACCATCCCCGGCTCGTTCACGTTGCGCAGCGTGTTGTAATCATACATGCACCAGACCGCCAAGCCGGCATTGTTTTCCTTGAGGTAGGCGGCATTGACCTGTTCCCACTGATGCCGCACCTGGTCATATTCACGGTTGACCGAAGTAAAAACATTGTCCCTGCCGGAGAAACTCACGCTGAAAGTCCCTTGCCGCGAACCGCGCGGAGCGGGAAACGTGTGACCGGTATGCTCGACGGCCAGTGCCCCGCCTCCAGAAATTTGCGAGGGACCGAAATTCATGGGCGTCCATACGGTATCCATCGCGCGGTCACGTGCGGGATCCTCCTCAATCGCCGTCTGGACCAGTTGCTTATCCGCCGGGTGGTGATTGATGCAAGTACCCCAAATGATGATGCTCGGATGGTTGCGGTCGCGTCGAACCATGCTCCGAAAGGAAGCCACCAGATTCGTCATCCATTGCTCGTTTCCTTGAGCTTCCCAAGTTGGCGGTTCCTCCAGGGCCATCAGCCCCAATTCATCCAAGGCATCCAAAAAATCCGGGTCTTGCGGATAATGCGAAAGCCTGACCCAGTTGACTCCCATGACCTTGAGCTGTTCGGCATCACGGCGATGCAATCCATTGGGAACCGCGTTGCCGATGAACGGCCACGCTTGGTGTACGTTGGCACCAACCAGTTTCACGTGTTGTCCGTTGAGGAAAAACCCCTGCTTTTTGTCGAACTTGGTCCAGCGAATGCCCAAGGACGTCTGCCGCCGATCCACTTCACGGTCACCTTCACGAACGATGGTGGATACCTGATAAAGATAGGGGTCATCCGGCGACCAGAGATGCGGATTGGCGATGGCCCCGCTTTTTTCGATGAAATTGGTCGCCGAACCGGCGGGGATTTCACGCTCGGCGGTCATGGTTTGAACGACTTTGCCCTTGCGATCGAGGATTTCCGTCACCAGGGTGCATTGGCGGGCCTGAGCGGATTCGTTGCGCACGGCGGATTCAGCCTGCACGACCGCTTGAGTTTCCGACACTTCAGGCAACGTAAGCCGCACTCCGGCCTCATGTGCTTCCCACGGGAAAGTCAGGTGCATGGGGTCCGTCACGTGCAGGAAAACATCCCGATACAGGCCGCCGAATAAAATATAATCCAGCCACTTTCCGTCCGGGGGAATGTCGGGATTGACGCGGTCGTCCACGCGAACGGCGATGACGTTTTTGCCTGCTTTGACGTAGGGCGTAATGTCGAAGTCGAATGAATCGTAGCCGCTGACGGCATAATCTCCGGCTTTCTGGCCGTTGACCCACACGGTGGTGGTTTGCATGGCGCCTTGGAATTCCAGGAAAAGTTTTTTGCTCTGCCATCCGGCGGGCACCTGGAGTTCACGACGATACCAGCCGACGCTTCGGCCGTGTTCGGCAAATCCGGCTAGGCTGGCCGGGAACAGTTCGAGCGAATGCGGCAGGGAAACGATGTCCCATTTGGAATCATCATAATTCGTGGCAAAGGGTTCACCAGCAGGCTCGCCGAGTTGGAACCGCCACACGGGATTAAGGTTGATCTGCAGCCGGCTTTCGGCCAGGGCCGAAGTCAGCGCGCTGATTGCCAACGCCCCCATCACCATCAGGCAAACAACCCATCTTTTCATTTGCATAATTGCTTGTGTCAATAGTAGTGATTGATTCGTTTTTATGCACGAATTCTTTCTTGTTCGGTGTTGTTTATTGCTGAAATTCTTTATTCCCTAGAGCCGTGGCAGTCGCGGTTCTTAACCTGCTTCCATCGCACTTCGGCATGGGCGAGCCTGGGTCTCGCAGACTCTGTTGGTGAGAGTCTCGCCGAAACTACCTTGTGGTTGGCCGGGACAGCACTGGATGTGGGTGGCCCTCGTGTTGAAACGTTCGGATGAATATATGTGAGGACGCATCCCGCATGGCGGGACCATGAACTCCAAGAAGCTGTTTGCGGTACAGATTTTTTGAAACTTTTTGCCGATTGGCACGAAGTTGGCACGGCTTTTAAGAATGGTTTGTCAACTTATAATCTAGGCGGTGAGTTTTCACTTGGCGCGGAGCAGGGGAGATGTGCGCTCATCTTACCATGATTTGCGGGACGTGGACGAAAGTCGAGCCGTGAGAATTCAATTACCCACGTCGTCAGAAGGAATTTCAGGCCGATAATCTTTAAGTGATGTGATAAACTGGACAAAATTCGCAGGAAAAAAACTCTTTGATTCTTCCCAATACTTTTTAACGATGTTTAGTGAGAAAAAAACAGATATGTCCTTCATGTTTGAATACCATTCGGCGTCAGACATAAGTCCGTGTTCGTGAACATTCCACATTGATTGTATATGGTTAAACCACATTTGAACGTAATGACGTTCCTTGCGTTTGTTTAAGAGCGGTTTGTCCTCAAATAAATTAAACAATTCAGCATCCTGGAAGGCCATTGCAAACAATTCTCGGCTTACCGCCGCAACACGCAAATCTGCATCGACTTTAAGCTGGCCGTGCAAAAGTCCGACTTGTCTAATGGAATATAAAAGTGTGGCAACAGAAACGCACAATGCGAGGAGGCTCAATGCCAAACTCACTAAATCCTGAATTTTTAAGGTGTTTGCGGGGTCCACACTAATTTCCATGCTTTGCTTTTTCCCAACTCAACCGACGCTTGCCACAGTTTTGATTTAGCTGTCACGTAGAATGGTAATTTACTTATCTCCACCTGATGAACCGCAACAAATTGTCCCTGTTCATCATATTCCAATTCAAAACATAAATTGTCATCAAAAAGCCAGAAATCCTTAATCTCTCCAAGAGTGCCAACCAAATTTGAAATGGCATCTGGACCTTCCAATATTCGAACTCGTTCGCCTGCTTCAATACAAAAACGATAGCCATTTAGCATCTCAAATCGAGTGTAATCATTGAGCGGGAAAGAGATCCGACGCACCCGTTGAAACAGCCTCCCTTGGGCCGTAGCTCGCGCGATTTGTTTGCATCCATCTTCAAATTCAGGAGGGCAGGATTTCGCCGCGCCTTCCTTTAAGAATTTGCGGAATAATTCCCGTTCCTCTTCAACGTCATAAGTCTGTAACCGCTCCAGACGAAATGCAGACTTTTGAAATTTATCAAAAGCATCTGCGAAGACCTTTTCTGTATCAATTAGACCTGTCGTTTCCACGCCCTCTATATTAGCAAATTATGCCTGATTTCTTAATCCCTTTCACGAGGGAAGGGTCGATACGAACCAGTGTTTCACCTACGGGCAGGCCTGGCAATTTTTTCTTAGCGTCTTTCACAATGTAGCCCTGCACGAAAAATGAACCATCTTTGTCTTGATACAAAGTAGGACATCTCCCGAACACGCACATTCCACTTTTAACTATTGGCTTCAACTTCATAATTTACCTTTCTGGAAACAGGCTTTTGGCCCGTTTTGACAACGTACCATTCCAAGTTTGGTTGTCAAATCGTGTGCACAAAGATACCACTTTTCTTCACTTGGTTCGGAATGTATGGCGTGGCGCTGCTCATTTTACGCGTCCATCTTTTTCCAAACTGCGGAGTGGGGGCGGTTGGGGCGCGACGGCGCGGCCTGTGCTCCCAAGCCCGTAAGATAAGAACACATTGTGTGATCATAAAATGCCCGGCACGGGGTCTCGCGGGGTTCCCCGTGCCGGGGCCGCCCGTTGCCTTCTCCAGCGGCCAATTTTATGTCACACAATGTGCTCTTATCTGAGCGAGCAAACTTGTCTTTTCTTCGAGCGGTAGGGCGCTTCCCGCACAGGACGTGACGGCGCGACCCTGGCCGTCCCCACGCAGCACGTCGTCACTTGCGCGCGATTCGTAATTGCTGTTGAGCGAGAGCGAACTAATTTCAACAGCGTCAGCGGTCGTCAGTTGTTCTGCCGGTGGTGGCGGCTCGGCGCGATGACCGGGAGAGACACCTCACTTTAATCGTCCCGTCTCGCCCGGACAGCGTGACGAACGACGCCACGGGCAGACTCACTTTGCTTTTGGGGCGGAGCGGTCGCGGGCTGGCGCGCTGCCTGCACCTGCTTTTTTAGCAGGCAGCGTGACAGCACGGGACCGCGTAGGGGGAAGTTCATTGTAAATTGTTTGCTCTGACCCTTCATCTCATCTGACAGCCGACGTCTTTCCCGAATACACAACTTTGCGTATATCTTCTGCATAGGTTTGAAGAACCCATGGGGCGTCAACATTATCATAGTTGCTCGGCTCCCAAACAATTCCAAATCCAAGTCGTGAGTCATGAACCATAATGGACACGCGATTCGTTTCAATTTCGATTTTATTCGCATTAAGCTGTCGTAGAATGGTCGGTAGAGATTCATTATCACCTTGAATAACCTGCCCATTTGTAAAGCTGGTCGGAATTTTTACACGCAACTCATCACATGCCGTAGCAACTTGAGCGTAGTAAGCCTGGTCATGTTTCATGAAGCGTCCATAACTTGAAAAACGGTCACATGACATCAATGTGATCATCATCACGCACGAGGCGGCCACTCTGATAAAGACTCTAATATTCATGGTTACACGAGGTGTTATTGACGCCCCCCTTGACGTGGTTTATATGGTTCCCATACCCATTCGAAATCTCGATTTTGGCATACTTTACCTGAGGGCCGACATGGCAAACAAGTTGCGGGCATCGTTCCATTGTAACCATAGGCTGTAAAGTCTTTTGCTTCTTTAACCCTTTCCCCAGAATCACCATGCCAAATAGTTTTCCATTTAGTTGCAAGGAGTTGTGCTTGTGACAACGTAAATAAACTCGCATCTATGGGGTCGCCAATTTGATCATAATACTCATGGATTGCTTTAAACATTGTCCCCCACTGAGCATAATTCACAGCACCACCATAAAAACATTTCCCATTAACCGCGACAGTGTCGTTCCATGGGATTTTACCACACAAAAGTGGTCTTCCGTTGCCATTTGGAATTCCATTACCAAATCCATACCCTAAATTTTTTAATGGCACGATGTCCCATGCGTATAAAAGCCCTCCGCTCGCTCCTGTTTTCCCCCAGGGAGAAGGAGGCGAAAAAAGTTCGTCAATGGCGACTGATTTTTGAGGGGGACTCCAACCCCAGAAAGCCATTTGAATTTCGAGAAGCGTCGTTTTAAGAGTTTGAGTTATATCTGGACCGCCCGTGCCTAGCACAGCCCCGACTGACATCGTTGGCAATGCGAATCCTGCCAACGTAGTATCAATATCCATTACCGATAACATTTCGCCAATGTCATGCCCGTTGGGATCACGGTTATTTACAGGATTACCGTGGCAATAGAGGTATTTGTGGAGTGACAGTGGGTCTTCGTTGCTCCCTTCGTATGTATCCATCGTCCAGAATCTGCCAGTATGCGGATTCAGATAGCGGGCGCGATTGTAGTAAAGCCCGATGTCCGGGTCCCACTGTTGGCCACAATAGAGATAATTGTTTGGGGCCTGGCTTCCGGGGGATGGGGTCTCGGAAATCAGGTTCCCATAGGCGTCATACGTGTAGGTGTCCGTCACCGCCCCGCTTGTGCTGGTCAGGAAGCGCACGCTGCCGTGGCCATCGCTGCCATAGTAGCTCACTGTGCCGCCTGGCATCTGCTGCTGTGAAATCAAAGCCAGGCCATAATTGTAAACTTTGCTGAGGCTTGGCGTGTTTGTTGTAGCTGTCCATTCTTCCAACACTTGCGCGTATCCACTCGAGTTCCGGTCATCCAATAAGTAATAAGTCGTCGTGCCGCTTACCATTTTCTTTACGCGATTTCCATCACCGTCGTAAGTGATGAAAATGGTGTTGTTCACGTTGGTAACGTGATTCAGCGCATCGTATTGATAGGTGTTGCCTGCTGAAGTTGTAGTGTTTCCATTGCTGTCGTAAACATCATTGGTCAGCCAGTCGTTCGTGTTGAACGAGAACGACTGATTGGTGAGGTTCAAACTGCCGGTAATATTGGTCCTGATGGTTCGATTACCGACGAAATCGTAGTTGTAACCGAGAGATTGGGGACTCATGTAACTCGCCCCTCCGATGGTCTCGTTCGTCAGCCGATACAACGGGTCATAGCTCCAAGTGTAATTTCGGTTGGCACCATTATTTGTCTCTAAAAGTGATGTTCGATTGCCGGTCAATCCAAGCTGATAATAGAAGCTGGCAATGGTTCCACCCTCGGTGGACGAGGTAAGGTTGGTCAACCGGTTGAGCAAATCATATTGGTAGAGATTCGTCACGCCGTTGCCGTAACGCATCGTTTGAAGATTGCCCGCGACGTCGAAACTGTAACTAGCCGCCGCACTGCCACTGGCCAACACATTCGTCAGCCGGTTCAACGGATCGTAGCCGTAAACCAGATTCGCGCCGTAAACCAGATTCGCAGCATAAACCAGATTCGCACCGTTGGCCATGCTCGACCAGATGTTCGTAACGTTGCCATTGGCGTCATAGAGATAATTCAGCGCCACACTTGGCCCGCTACTCCAGTTCATCGTCTTCTGTTGAAGCCGATCGCGGTTGTCGTAGCTGTAACTGGTCGTCCCGCTTGGATCGGCCATCGTCCGCCGCTGGCCAGTGGCGGTGTAGGTATAGCTGACCTGGTAACCGTTCACCGATGCCCGGTTGGTGAGCCGGTTCATCACGTCGTATTGATTGGTGATGATCACGCCGTTGAAATTCATAGCATAAGCCGGATTCCCTGCCAAGTCGTAACCGAACTGTTCAAACTGCCCGCCGGGCATTGAATGTTGAATGCGCCGTCCAAGACCGTCATATTGGAATGTGTTCGTGCGGTTGAGCGCATCAATCTGGACGATTTCATTACCCGCCTCGTCGTATTGATATTGCGTCAATTGAATGAGCGCATTGGTCACGGAGGTCAACCGCCCCAAGCCGTCGTAAGCAAAGCCGGTTGTGATGTTGGTTTGATCGGTTTGGGCAATCCGCCTGCCACCCGCGTCGTAAACGGTGATTTGCCTCGTGCCATCGGCAAAGGCCACGTTGGTTTGACGGTTCAATGCGTCGTAGAAATTCGTTGTCGTGTGTCCCAAGCCGTCAGTAAAGGTGATTTGGTTTCCGTTGGCATCGTAGCCGTAGAAATTGGTCACGGCGACACTGGTGCCAACCGCATTGGTCACGGCGAGTCGTCTTCCTGCCACGTCGTAGCTGAATCCGGTAATGGTGCCACGGGCGTCAATGGTCTGTGCCACCCGGCCAATGTCGTCATAAACGGTGGTGTTGGTCGTGTTGTCCGGGTAAATCGTCTGGGTCAGGCGGTTCAATGCGTCATAAACGTAGGTTGTGGTTCTGGCCAAGCGATCCACACTATTGGTGCGGTTGCCATTGGCATCATACGTGGAACTTTCCGTCGTCAGGTCAGGGTAGGTGGTCTGGATGAGCCGGCCCAATGCGTCGTAGGTGTAACTGGTGGCGTGGCCCAGCTTGTCAATGGTTGCCACTTGTTTGCCAGTAGGGTCATAAACCACGGTGTTGATGCCGCCATCGGGATCAATCGTCTGCACCACGCGGTTCATGGCGTCGTAGATGTAGGTCGTGATGGCAGGCGTCCATGAGCCGTTCACCTTGCGCCAGACGGTGGAATTGGTGCGGTTGCCGTTGGCATCGCAGGCAAAGCTGTTCGAACTGAGGATGACACTAGACGCATTCAAAGTGGCGGTGCCGATGAGATAATCGGTGGTTAGGTCGTAAGAATAGGTCGTAATGGTGCCGATGGCGTCCTGGGACTCAAGCATCAGACTACCGCTATAGGAATTGGTTGTGCCGTGGTCGAGTGCATCGGTGGTGCTGATAAGATTGCCGGTGTTGGGATCATAAATGTTGACCGTCATGTTGCCCCGGGCATCGGTGTTAGTCAGCAGATCGCCGTTGCTGTCGTAGGTAAATCCATTTGTATGACCGAGCGGGTCGGTGGAGACCAGCGGTAAGTTCAAGTTAAGATTATATACGGTGCTATTGGTGGCGTAAGGCGGGCCGTTGAGGAGGTAAACGACCTGGTTGGTTTTGTTATTATTGGCGTCGTAGGCCATAGTCGTAACCTGGCCAAGGGCGTTGGTCTGGGTGATGACATTGCCACGCAGGTCATAGACGTAGGTATTCGTCCGGCCCAGCCGGTCAATGACCACCTCCATGTTGTTGGTGGTGTTGTGGATGAACCGGGTGCGGTTGCCATTGGCGTCCTGCACGGCAATCAGCTTGCCGCTGTCGTCGTAAAAGTTCTTGGCCACCTGCGTGCCGTCGGCATTGAAAATACCGGTGATGTAATGCGGGAAATTGGCATTGGTGTAATAAAAGGTGTTGGTCGCATACGTGCCGGCGTTGCGGTCAACCAACCGTTCCACATACATCAGGTTGTCGTAGCCGTCGTATTCGTATTTGACGGCGGGCAGGCCGCCGGAGGCGCCGTTGGGATCAGTGACTGAGGCAATCAGCCCGGTGGGACCGCGGTTGAACAGGATCTTGCGAGTGGCGCCGTCGGTGGCGGTAAACTTCACGCTGCTGCCATCCTGGGCGATGGTGATTGTGCCTCCGTTCCGCTCGTGAATTTCAGCGAGATAAGGTGTGCCGTAGGTTTGCTCGTCATCCAAGCCTATGCCATCAAGCATGTAATGTTCACCCAATGGCTCACGATTGATTTTGTACTCGGTGCCGTCTTTCATCGTGAGAATAAAACCCGGTATGTCATAATTTTCCACCGGCACGCCCACGGCATCATGCCAATAGACTTGGCCCAAATTGTTGCCAAACATCAGGGTTCCAATGAGGGTGTTATCACCTTGCATCACAAAAGACTGGACATCCGTCGCATCCGGCGGCACCTGCCACTCGGCATAAGCGACGCCACCGTCACCATTACGAGGAGCGAAGTAGAACGTGGTGCGCTGGCCATTGGGCATTGTCAGTGACACGTCGTATCCACCGCCCGAACGCTGACTGAAGGAATTCTCACCGTCATCTTGTACATTTTGTCGTGTTTCATCAATGGAAACGTCCATGCTGTTGATGGCAAAGGTCCAGCCGTAGCCGAAATCGCCCCGAATGGGATTGATGGAATTGTAGGTACGGGTAACGGTCAGCGGGATGCCATTGACGGGAATGACGAGATCCTGCTGGCTGAAGCTGAACTGGCCAAGCTTGAGGCTGGAATCGAGAACAATCTGGACATCAGTGCTGGTCATCGTGTAACCACCGACCACGGTGAGCTTGAGATCATAAGTGCCGTTTTGGAGCGTGGTCAGGTCGCAATTGGTGACCATGAGGTTGGTGGCGGTGACTGAACCCACGGCTCCCCAGTGATAGCCGTTGCCGTCTGGCGTGGGCGTCAGGTTGCGAATGAAATTCGTGCCGTCGCCCGCAAACAGGTCCAGACGCCAGGAGACGACGTTGGTGACGGTATGGTAAGCCTGGCCGTAAATGTTCAACAAACCATCGCGGACGGTGACTCCATTGGTCAACGGTGTCGTGCCGTTGGTATCAGCAAAGTGGTCCAGCACCGCGACCAGCGTCCCGTTGGTGGGCTGGGTCACGTTGATGCGTATTGCCTTCGAGGTTTTGATTTGTCCGAAACTGTCCGTGGCCTGGGCGGTAAAGCCACAATCACAGTAATCATTATAACTGGCCGTCCAGTAATTGGTATAATAGCCGTTGAGACCATTGGCCACCCGGCCGATCAAGGCCTGGCCGATGAAGAAATCAACATTGGTGATGTAGGGGTTGCTGACCAGGTCAACATAGGCGACCAGAGGCACCACGGCGCCGGCGTTGGTGGTGTAATTATTTGGCGGGCTGGTAATCGTGACCGATGGTTTGGGTGGCGCATAAACGGTGACCCAAACACCATTCGAGGCAATGCCTCCGCGACCGTCGGAGATTACATAGGTGAAGCCGTCGGCGGGATAACCCTGGCCTGGCGGCGGGGTGTAACACACCGCCTGGCCGCCGTTGACGACGATGGGAATCCCATGGACAGGATGCGCCTGGGTCAACGTTGACGGCTGGACCTGGATGATGGTCAGCGGGTCGCCGTCCGGGTCGAAACAATTGGTCAAGGGATAAAATATGTCGTTATAACTGCCGGCCATCACGGTGACATTGACCGGCCCGGCAAACGGCGCGTGATTGGTGCTGGGCGGACGGATATAAACGTTGACCGGGCTGGAGTAGCCCACCCGGCCGGCATTGTCGGAGGCGACCCCGAACAGGCCGTAGTAGCCGGGGTTGGGGTTGACCCAATTCATTCCGTAGGGCGGGTTGGTGGTGATTCCGATGGGCAGGGGGCCCGAAGTCGAGACGGCAATGAACTGGACCTGCGTGATGGAATAGCCGTTGGACGCGCTGGCGTTGGCGGTGATGATAATGTTTGCTCCGAATGGATAGACCGAGTAGTTCGTCGGGGAGGTGATTGTGACCGTGGGCGACGACCCGGGAATATTTGCCGCCGCAGTCAGATACAAAATAAAGGGACTCGTTCCGTCGTTGTTGGCGAACCCAAGCGCGCCATTCTGGATGCCACTGGTTGTGGCGTTGAATTGGACGTTGAAGGAAGCCGAGCCGCCGGCGGGAATGGGAGCAGCCGGCCAGTTGGTAACAATGAAATTTCCCGCGACACTGACGGGTCCCAACAGCAACGGAGCGGTTCCCTCGTTGGTAACGGTGAAGGACATGGTTATCGGATTGGTAACCATCGTTGCGCCGAAATTAACCGTGGCGTTATTGGACAATGATTGGTCGCCCGACAAGACCGCGATTTCCGGCGAGCCGGTGTTGATATTGCAGGCGAGTTGCAGTGCGTATGCGCCGGTCTGGAGCGGTTGGAAGGAGGTTGCCACAATGATGTAAGTCCCGGTGGCGGGCAGCGTGCAGATGACTTGCGCATTGATTCCGTTGGTGATGGCGCTGCTATCCGCCAGAACGTTGCAGTTGGTGTCCACCACCAGCAAATAAGGAGTGAAATATCCTGAATTCATCGTGATGGCCACGGTTTCATTGGATGTTCCAGTGAAACTGTAGTAGTCGGCAATGCCCATTTGATAGGACAAGCCGGTGGAATTGGTGAGATTGCCAAACAGGATTTGATCGCATGAAACAGGTTGTGCCCAGTCCCGCTCCGCGGCGGCAGAAACCGGGAATCCATCAATGATTGCCGTGGCGGTGATCACATCGCGACCGGCATTCGTTCCGTCATAGGTAAAGGAAGACACCCCGTTGGTCGATGTCGCGTTGGTCACACTGGTGGGATTAGCGCCCGTGACCGTGAAGATTGTTACAATTCCCGTTGCTGAATTGCCGTTCGCATGTTGCAATGTGTTGGTGATGGTATCCAGACCCGGCAACAATTGCGGGCAGACTGTGGAAGGAGTCAGCACAATACGGGGCATGCCTACACTGACAACCACCGGCGCTGAAGTTATGGAAGTGAACGGGCTCTGCACGTTGGTTGCGACCGCAGTCAAAGTATAACTTCCGTTAGTCACCACGTTCCAGGAATAAACAGTGGTGGGATTGGTATGGGTAAGACCGCTAGCGATCGGGTTGCTGCTAGTGTACAAATTAACCACATAATTGGTGTTGGCAATGGAAACGAATACGTTGACCGGAATGTTGACTGGCGCACTCGGGTAAATGGAACCGTTGGGCGGAGTGATGATCGTGATTTGGCTGGACAGCAAAGCGCATCCCAACTGGATTGAATAGGAGCCGGTCTTAAGCGGGGCAAGGGAGGAGGCTTCAATGAAATAGTTGCCGGTGGCCGGAAGAGTAAAAGAGATTTGCGAGTTGGTTCCGATGGCATTTCTACTGCTATCCATCAGACCGTTGCAGTTGGTGTCCAGCAAAAGCAAATAAGGGTTGAAATTTGTTGAAATCATCGTGATGGTCACGGTTTCATTGGATAATCCGCTGAAACTGTAGAAGTCGGCATAGCCCATTTGGAAGGATGTGCCGCTGTTGGTGGTGAGAGTGCCGGACAGAATTTGACCACAAGAAATGGGTTTCGCCCAGTCCAGTTCCATCGCAGCAGAAACATGCAACCCGTCGATGGTTGCCGTGGCGGTGATCACATCGCGGCCGGCGTTGGTTCCGACAGAGGTGAAGGAAGCCACTCCATTGGTCGATGTCGCGTTGGTCACACTGGTGGGATTAGCGCCCGTGACCTTGAAGTTTATATTTGATTGTCCCATTACTTGACTGCCGTCCGCATGCACTAATGCGGCTGTGATTATATTCGAGCCTGGCAACAACTGCGGGCAGGTTGTAGAAGGATTTAACACAATGCGGGGCATGCCGACGCTGATAACCACCGGTGCTGAAGTTATTGAAGTTAAAGATCCATAATAATTAACATATGTGATTGCAGTCAAAGTATAATTTCCGGCAGGCACATTGCTCCAAGGATAAGTGACAATGAAGGGAATCGTTTTACCATATATACTATTTTTATCAAATATAAAATGGTCAAAATTGCACCCGTTAGTATATAACAAAAAATCGTATACATCTGTATAATAGTCGAGGTTAGTAAACGAAGTAAACGCGGCAACTGTGATGTTCGTTCCTGCAATCGGGAAAATGAAACCGTTGGGTGGAGAAATTATCGTGATTTGTTGGGGGGGGACCACCTGAGGCAAACCGCATTCAAATTGGATTGCATAGGAACCAGTCTGCGCCCCGAAGGCTGAAGTCGCTTCGATTATATAAGCTCCGTCCGTAGGGAGACAATAAACGATTCTCGAGTTTGTGCCGCCAAGAGTGGTGTCAAAACAATCGTCGTCCTCCGCCAGCAATTGCAATTGCTGATTTCGGATGATCAAATAGGTGTCGAAATTCGTGGAAGTCATCGTTACGACCAGGAATTGGTTGCTCTGGCCGGTGAATTGATAGTAATCCGCGTAATTGTTGGTGAGTCCGATGGAGTGGATATCCGTTGCAACGAGATTCCCATTTAAGGAAACGCCACATTGAACTGGTTGCGGATTGACCTGAACGGTGATGGTTACGCACGAATACACGGCCGCCTGTGAATCATCGCCAGTTAGTTTCAGGACATAAACTCCCGGGCCGCTGAACGTGGCCGTGGTCACGGCCTGGTTTGCGTTTCCAAAAGTGACGGTTCCCGGGCCGCTGACCATGCTCCAAGTTGTAGTCAACATGTTATTCGGCAGCCCATCGTCCGTCACCCGGCCATTCAATACCACTGAGGGGGATCGGGTAAATTGATTGGTGCCCGCGTCAACCGAAGGCGGCTGGTTGCGCGACACTGTAATGCCAACCTGTGCCGAGTTGGTCAACTCGGTATCGTCGACGCTCAACTGGAATGAATAAAATCCTGGCCCGGTCACCTGAACGACAGGATTGATGATATTGGAGGAGGAAATGCCAGCCACCGGCGGGCCGCCGGCTTGAGTCCAGAGAATGTTCGTTATGCCAATTGGCAAACCATCATCCGAGACACTTCCCTGAAGCACAAAGAAAGGCTGAGTCCAGGTAATGGTCGCAACATCAGTGTTGGTGCCCACCGATGCGCCTATCGTATCAACGCCCGGATTTATTCCGGTGTAACAGAAACGGGCCTGCCCGTTCTCATCGCTGTAGGCGCTCCCAACCAGTGAATTGCTGCCTGCGATTTGAAAATCAACTCTTACTCCGGCGACCGGCTGGCTGTTTTGATTGGTAACACACGCAGTCAGGCAACCCGTTGCGCCCACCTTGTTTGTCGCGGCCTTAGGATTCAATGAGATCAAAGCCACGTCGGCAACGGCACCCTGGGAATAACCTCCCGGATATCCGTAAGCGTCGTCGTTCGATGCAAGTCCGTACATGAATACGCCAAAAGGCACAGAACAATTGAGATGATGTGAACCGGGAATCAAGGGAACCTGTGCATACGAGAAACCATTGGTGCCGATGATAAAAAAGTTCGTGGAATTAACCACTCCGCCGTCCAGGGATATTGAATTCGTCCCCGCATTGGTCACCACGATATTGACGAAATTGGTCCAAACCGCAATTGTACCATCGCAGTTGGTTTCCAGTGGGATCAGCGGTGTTGAAACCGTGTAGGTCGTAAGGAACTGTTCAAAAGGCGGAATCACCATCATAAATGGGTCGCCCGGCTGGCCGCTAAATGTCGAGCTATTTGCAAACTGAACCAATAGAATCGGTTTGTCGGCTGTAATCTTGCATGGACCGGCAAGCTGGAACTTGTAAATAACATTGTGAATATTACCTTGTCCTTGTGCCAGGTTGGTGGTCATAATGGTTCCATTGGTCCAGACCGTGGTTAGATTTGTAGTGGCAACGACCTCGAATTGATCGCCCTTAACACGCAACGCGAGGGGGGCAGTGATAAATTCCCGCCCCCAGGCAGAAGTGGGAGGTATCTGCTCTAGCAGAATATTGGCCCACCCAGAACTTACATAAGGCACGTATGCAGCCTCTTCTCCGGAGAAGACAGCAATTGGTTTGTTGGCGGTAATGATAGTCCCGGCCAGGTCATTGTTTCCAGTGCTCTGCAACTGGTACGTTTGCCCCTCATCGAGGTTTATCTCGAAAGTATCTCCGCCTTGGTGCGATCCTGAATCATCCGTAGCTGTCGGCGTAATCTTAACGGTCGTGCCCTTTGCTGACCCGACAATCAGAAATTCGGAATCAAAACCGGGGGCACAAAAATCAGCCGATTCCCAACCCGCAATAATATAATTGGTGCCCAACGAACCAATCGGAAGTCCACAATAGGCGTCACTGGTAAAAGCCTTATGACTCAACCCATAGACAGAGATTTCGTCTTGAGCCACCACATGAATCCCCTTGCCCTCCACCAGATCATCAGTATCAACTTCAGCCGAAACGGGCAGGTACATGCTTGTGGTTACTCCGGCTGCCACGCTGCAATTCGTGAAGAAACCGATCCCGGGTATCATGACGCAGACGAAAGTGTTGGTCTCACTCGAAATAGACAGCGTCAGATAAGTTTGGCCTCCCGCATTGGTGCCTAAATTGCTTTTTGAGTTTCCCGCATTAATATCATTAGCACCCGTAAAATTTTGCGGGAATCCCAGCCAGAATTCCTTGCCCCGGCTGCCTATGATGTTTTTAGATGTGGTTGAATTCACCACCCCATTTGAAAATGCATACTGCGCGGCCAAAACGATCGTCTGATTTGTACCCGCACTGACAACGGGGGCCAGATCCGCCGGCAAAACAGTATTCGTTACGGTGCTGTAGGTAGTGTACTGGCCATCGCTGGCCGACAACCGGAGTTGATAGACGCCCGTCGCGGAAAAATACACGTAAGTTACTTGTTGAGTGGTGGCGCTGAATACCACGTTGGTCGGACCGCTGACATTCGTCCAATTCACCGACAAAGTGCCGTAGGGCAGCCCGTCGTCTGAAACCAAACCGGTCAATTGCAGGGCATTGGTGGACAGGATAATGGTCTGGTTCGGCCCGGCATAAACCGATGGCGGCTGATTGGTTTCCACCGTGATGGTGATGGGGGCAGACAAGCGAATCCCACCATTTGTGTCAAATGCCTCTGCCGACAGGATGTTGGTTCCATAGAAAACGTTGCTCCAAATGATGCTAAAGACATTGGACACGCCGGATGTGCTTACACCAATGATATTGGCCGGCAGATAATTGGTGCCTTGATAGAAGGTGACATTGGTAATGATGGTGCTTGGATCTGGAATCGCATTGGCCTGAATGGTTAAATTCGTCGGGAACATCAGGAACAACTGATGATTGGTCGGGTTGGTAATGGTCACTGCGGGCAGATTTCTAACGATATTAGTGACCGGCGCGGACCAGGCGATTAACCCGCGGCTGTCCATGACTTCGGCGGTCAGGATAAAAGTGCCACCAAATGCCGTGAGCCAAGTCACCTGGTAATTACCGTTTGTGAAGACGCCTAAATCTAGGATAACGTTGGTCCCGCTGTTGGTGCGGACAAAAAATTGCACCCAACTTATCGTCCCGGCGGGATCCGAAGCAATGGCCTGGACGGGAATATCGGTGTGCGCGAGGAAGGTCTGGTTTACCGGAGAAGTGATTTGGACGGTGGGCGGTTGATTTGTTGTTGCATATGTTTGAAGACAACTGATTTGAACGTCGGCATATGTCAGGCAGCCCCGGTCGCGGCCATGCACTGCCAACAGATTGGTGCCAGCGTGCCAAACCGAATTAGAAATGCCCTCAAGCAACAAGCTGTCATCCGAGGCGTAACCTTCATGTACAAACCAGCCGCCAGTGTTGAAGGCATTCGTGGTTAAAACTCCGTTGGTTAAGACGTTGGCAGCGTTGGTGATCAAAATTCCATTGATGTAAATCTGCGCATCATTATCAATGGCCAGACCGAGAGTCAGGTTCGTAGCCGCAGGCGGCACATAGAAATGACGGCGAAGCAGAAGATCGGTATTATATGTCCAGTAAGTATTGTAGTTGGTATATAAATCGTCAACGCCACCGCAAGGATGGTCGGTGCTGCCGAAAGCAGCCTGTCCGTTGATAAAGTTGGTATCAACAAAGTTGGTGGTGTAAAAGTTGGTATAGTTGGTGGTGAACTGGTTGGTGGTAACAATCAGATAGCGATAACCCGATGATCCGTAAGGAAGATTGGTGAACGGCACATTATTAACTGTTAGAGTGGCACTGGAACTGGTAACGCTGCCCGCCGGGTTGGTGACCACCACCGCGTAAGAACCCACTTCATTGGGTTGAACATTGGTGAGAGTTAGTGTGGTGTTTGTTGCTCCGATGATGTTTGTCCCGTTGAACAGCCATTGATAACTCATCGGCACCAAACTTGCGGCCGTTACCCCAAAAGAGGCATTACTATTCAGATTTACAGTTTGGTTTGCAGGTTGAACTGTGATTGTTGGCGGCGGCATCCATGGGGATTCCCCGTTGTCCACCAACCCGTTGCCATTGGCGTCTTCGAGATAATCAGGAATCTCATCGCCGTTGCTGTCGAGCGGAAAGCCATTGGCACCCACCGCCACGTAGTGATAGCCGATGTCCACCACGGAATTGGTCTCCTTCACCTGGTTGGTCTGGGTAGTGAAGTGATAAAGGCCAAGCAAATTCGCCGTTATACTGCCCGTGTTGATCAGTGAACTGTTGGGCGGCAGATAGTAATTGCCCAGCCAACTGCTCTGCCAGTTGTAGCTGGTGAGATTGGTCAATTCATGGCCGCCCATTACGGTGGTCAGGTTGGAATTCGCCAGAAAGGCGTTGTAATCGCAATAGGCGCCAGTCGTGCCATTGTTATAGGCATTCATGTAAATTGTAGTTCCATCGAAGGCGCAATTCACCAGGGTAACCGGCCAAAAACTCCCGGTCGTATGATCCGCTGTCAGGTTGCCGCCGATCAGGGTGCAGTTCCACATCGTCATATTGGCATCACCATAGTTCCACCACAACCCCGCCCCGCTTCGGAAGAAAAAGCAGTTGGTGCAATTGACGGAACTGTAGTAGCCGCCAATGCCTGAGCTCCAGAAGTCACAATCTGTGAAGCGCTCATTTAATAGTGAGTGTGCCGGATTATCCCGGAAGATAGGCCCCTCGTTGTTAAGCATCGAACTATGTGTGAATTGGCCTGTTACCGTCGGTGCGGCATTGACATAGGACTGCCCGGTGATTCCCGCCAGCGATCCCTGCGACATCCAGTTGCCGTTGCCCCCTTCCTGAACCGTGTTGTAGCGCGCGAACACGCAGGGAGCGGTGACCGTGCCATTAAAGGCTGCCGTCACGCTATCACCCAGAGTAATGCCGTAACCGTCTCCCGACCAGTTGTAAAACCAGCCCACGGCGGTTCCAGCCGTAAAGGTGATGTTTGAATTGGCGACCACTCCGCCAAAGAAATAATCAATCGGGTCATAGTGGTAGCCCAAGTCGGGGGTATCAGTGTCCCGCTGGACCTGGGGGGAAAAGTTGGTGGATATGGAAAATGGGACGTTGGAATAGGCAATCGGCGGATAGGTGGTTTTCTTCCGGAGATCCGCCAGCAACGTCGAATCAATATTTGTCGTTCCAGCGTTGGTAAAACTGCAACCATTGGCCAGATAGTAACTGCCGGCGCCAACGGTTTGAAATGGATAAAAGGTGTTGCTCACCCCCGTCCCAAACATCGGGCATCGGTAAAAGCCGTTGGAACTGCCACTGATTGAATAGCCCAAATTCGTCACGTTGGCGAGGATGCAATTGGTCATGGTTACTGATCCATGACCCATTGCTGCCAACACGGCACTCGAATCAACCGTGACATTCTGCAAATAGATGCCGCAATACGAAACATTGTTAAAATTGGTCATGACTTTCGAAAACAGCGCGTTGTAGTAAGAATTGCCAGCGCCGAGGAAGGTGCTGCCATTTTGACAGTTGACGAATTGACAATCATAGAACGTGTAACTGCCGCCGCCGGTTACCAATGCCTGCCGGGCGTAGGCGATGCGAAAATTGCTCAACGTGGGAAAGATCCCGCTAATGAGCGAGAGCGCGGGGTTGGCGTAATAGCCTGAAGGATTGCCGGAGCCAAATTGCTGGCCAACCGAGTTGTCATCTTGGGCGGTAAAAACCACCGGCCAATACGCACTCGCCCGCCAGTTCAGATTCGTGGATTGTAGCGCTATCGAAGCGTTGGTGGCGTATTTAATCACCGTTCCCCCTTCAAAAGAATTTGTCCCGTATAAATTAACCGTCCCGCTGATGTAATAGGTCGTATCCCCCTGAAATGTGTAGTTGGTCTGGCTGCTGTTGAGGGTCGTGTAGTCCAACACCAACCCACGAGACGGCGCAGCGGCCCGGGCCATTTGCATGGGCTGAATGCCGGGAACCGTTTCGGCCAGTCGTTGTGCCGGCAACAATCGTTTGGCCGAGACCACGTGCAACACGGAATTTCCGCCGGGTTTTATGGAGGCGGTTTGCGGCACCGGTAATTGTAAAAGTTCATTCACCAACTTCTCGACTGGCACTTCTTCCACCAAGAATTGCCGCCCTGCCAACACCACCCACGACTTGCACACCGCCACGCCTCCTTCATGGGCGTCCGATCCCAACAAAAAAGCTTTACCCGCGGTCATCTTCATTATCCCAAAGTCCAGGTTCTCGTCGGTTAAGGTGGTTCCCGTTTCTTCCGGCAACGCCGTCGTTGACACAACCGGCGGTGGCGGATTGAAGAACTCAGTCAACACTTGCAGCCGCGTTGTTGCCGGGTTGAGGCCATAAGATTCCGGCGTCAGCGGTTGCTCCCGCAGTACGACGTCTTGTTCGAACGCACCCTTCGTGTAGGTGTAACGCAGGTCGGCCTTGAGGCCGGTGAAAGTATCGGGATAGACAACCTGATTGGGACCGGCCAACTGTCCGACAGAATTCGTCAGAACCGCAATGAGCACCGTGTTGGTTCCGTCGTCATAGCTCAGGCCCACCGGCCGGCTGCGCAGTTGTTTGCCATCCGGCGTCACCAATTCAATGTCTCCTTGGTAGATGTCGCCGGGGAAATAGGCTTGATGCTGGCCTTTGGTCGCCACCGCGCCGCCGCCGGGTAAAATGTCAATTTCTTCTTTGGACTCCACCCACTGTCCATTTGCCCAATAGTGCAGCCCCGTGGCCAATTCTGTGTAGTGTTTTTTCCTGGGAATGGCCTGGCCGGACGGGCCCAGTTCATACGCCGTCCGTTCCCAAACACGCGAGTGGGCGTCGCGTGATACGACCGCATAAGGCGTTGGCGCAGGGAGCCCGGATGGTTTGACGACGGCTGGCGCGGTGGCGCTGGCGACCTGTGCCTGGGTTCCTATAACAGTTGAAGCCAATAACACGACGGCAAACCATGGAATTTTCATAAGATTGAAAAGAAAAAACTGACGCGATGAATGTACGGAGAAAACAACCCCTTAAGAGACAAGTCCATTCCCTCGTCTGAGAAACGAATCAGGCGCTTGGCCAAAACCCACCGTCCACTTGCTTTCATGCAACCCTTTTCCCTGACACACCCAGCCGAACGGCTGGCGTGTCAAACTACCAATGAGTCGTTTCTACTTTTTAACTACAATTATGTCAACAAATGAATTGTTACTTCTCAATCTGTTATCCTTATTTTCCTGATTTGTCGTCCTTACACTGTAGCGATTCAGCCGTTGGTATCGGTTTTTGGGGATTCCAATTGCATCAACTTGGTTTCCAATTCCCCCACCTTCCGATTGGCAGGCAGCAATTGATCGAGAATACCGTTTCGTTCTTTCTGTAATTGCTCGATGAAGAAATCTTTCCCCCGGTTTGTGATCTTCAAATCCATCACCTCTTTTTCCGGCCGAAACCCGCTAGATTTTGCCCGGAATGTCCGGCTTGGCTAAAACGAGCGTTTTGCGCGGAACGAGGACGATACGTTCGTCGGGACCACACCCGGCAGAAGGCGGCAATTTTGGAGCGGCGGCATCCGTGATGTCTATGCCAATGATCGCGAAATCGCCGGATTCGAGTTCGAAGATGTCCGGACAACCGCGACAGCCGACAGTTCTTGCTCCGTTGGCGTGCGGGTCGGGGCCGAGTCTGCGAAGAAACATGGGTTGTGCATTCATACCGCACGACAATCAGGGAAGCGCGGGAAAAATGCAAGAATAAAATACAGTGTATATACGGTAGCTGTTTTTGGCGGTTCTGGTTTTCTGGAGCGTGGCCAAAGTTTTCAAGCATCGACAAATCTTGGGCGAGAACATCCGAAAGCATCGCCGAATTCTCAAATGGAGTCAGGAGAAATTGGCCGAGAAAGCCGATCTTCATCGCAATTACATCGGCGACATCGAGCGCGGCGAAGAAAATGTTTCTGCGGACGCGCTGGCGAGAATTGCTGCGGCTTTGAAGGTGCGTTTGAGCGATTTGGTGCGTGACGCTTAAAAGCTCCCATTCCAAGTTCACGCGAAGCCGATTGCGGATGCTTCTTTTGTGATATAATGGCGGCATGGGGGTTGGGGAATGGATTTCACATAATTGGTTCGATCTTTTCAGCTCTGCCGGCATCATCGGCGGTTTGTGGTTCACGGCTGTCTCGCTCCATTCTGAAACCAAGACCCGGCGGGTTGCCAATCTCCTGACTCTCACCGCAAATTACCGCGAGGTTTGGAAAGAATTCTTCCGTTCCCCGGAATTGGCTCGCGTCATTGACCCTTCGGCCGATGTAGCAAAGCAGCCGGTCACGCTGGCGGAGGAATTTTTCGTGAACATGGTCATTTCCCATACCAGCAGCACATACGAAGCACTCAAGGACGAACTGCTGACCAAACAGGAAGGTCTGCGCCGGGATGTGCGGTCGTTCTTTTCACTGCCGGTGCCGAAGGCAGTCTGGACCAAGTCCAAACTGCTGCAAAATCAAGATTTTGCAGCATTCATTGAATCTTCTTTGAAGCTTTGAAGTGGTGTTGCACCTTAGCCGCATTGACTTTTTTGACGCGGTGGCGCTGGCCGTGGTGTTTCGGATGAAAGGATAAGCCTTATTGTGAGCCCCTGGGGCTGGTTGCGATGGGAACGGCTTTCCACTTGATGTGGTTCAAGAGGTCGGCCAGATGGAAACCGCCCTTGGCTAACTGTAGCTCGGCGCGCGGGGTCTGGTCGGCCAGGTAATTAGCGGGCAGCGTGATGGAGATTTTTCGCAATTCGTTGTGCGTGTTGAAAACCGGGTCGCTGAATATCAAGCCTTGGTAGGCTGCCAGCGCTTCCTTGACTGAAGCCCCAGCCCATTTCTCCGCCCATTGATGATAACTGCCCGGCGTTTTCCAGGTGGTTCGGTCCACGATGTTGGATAGGATTGGAACCAGTTTGTGATAGGACGATGTCCCAGCGACTTTTTCGACCAAAACGCCGTCCCAATAGGCATGAAGTTCGTCAAACATGCCGCTCCCGTAGAAGAGGTCATTGCCCCCGGCGTCAGTAGGCTTGCCAGCCGCTTGGGCCGGATCAGTGACCAGTTCGACCGTGTTGGAATCATCAATCTGGTAAAAACCGGCACCGACATGCAGCGGCTGGTGGACATCGCCTACCATGTGGACGAGCACCCGCAACGCCTCGGGTTTAGAAAGGGCCATTGATTTGCTTTCCAGCACGGCGACACAATTGTTTATCACATGAACCACGTCGTTCGTCGCGCTGAAACTGCCATTGTCGGTATAGTTCGTCGTGCCCAAGGGCAGATTGGCATAATGCCATTTATTATTGCCGGGGTGTTGGGCGTTGAAGCGCATGACGTTCGTGTCGTGCGCCAGGGGACCCTTGCCCCGGGAGGCAGCCCGCACGTCATCTGCCCAAGTTGCCACGGCAGCGAGGTCGTCGTTGCCGAGAATGTTGGTGATGGCCGTTCGGGTCTTGTCCGTAAGCATCGTTCGGGCGAGTTCTGCGATGGCTTGGTGTCCTTGCGGTCCGTACGCCAGCGTGAGACGAACCGGAATGAGGAGGCAGGCGCAAATGATGACGGTCTTTTTCATAGGTTTTTGGGTTGATGGGTTTTTCTCTGTTGAGGTTTTACAAATTAAATCCCCGATTGCACCGATCAAATCATCCATTCCCTGGGGGATGATAATTGTCGGCCAATGCCTGCTGGATATGGGCAACCGCCGTGTTCTTGCGCCAGCGGAATTGATTGGCAAATGCCTGCCGGTCATCCGGGCCGTTGGCCGTCGCGCGATACAGCCTGTGGTCGGCGCTGACGTTTTGGTCGTCCACGGCAATTTCATTGTGATGCGGTAACGCTCCGCGGGTGTTGTAATCTGCCGCCTGCACCAATTCCAACGGTAGGCTGGTGAATCCTTCCCAAAACGTCGCTACTGGGTCGTATTTTTGGGCGTACCGGCCGGAGATGAGTTTGCCGGCCCATTGCGCCGCTGCCTGTAGTTTCGTTCCCTTCCACGTATATGGGTTGAGCGAGAAGGCGTTGGACGTGAGGTCAAACGGCGGCAGTGACGGGTCGGCGGGATTGGCGGTGTATTGCGGCGGTGCGATGAGGGCACCGTCTGGACTGTAAACCACGGCCTGTCCCTGCGGCGATGCGGCGTTCCGAAGCACGGCAAAATGAACGTAGGAGGAGTGCGCGTAGAAATCGCCGATGGAATGAACGGCGGCACCGAAGCTGTCCCAGTCGGTGTTGTTCGTGTGGAATGCGGTAAGGCGTGTGTTTACCCGGGCCCAGCCATCGGGGATGTAGCCGTTGTCGAAATGGTCGCGCGGGTCGTAGGTGAGGATGTTGACGTCGAGCATCAAGCTTTTACGTTTGATAATGCTGAGGGCGGCAGCGGGAATTTTGCCGCCGAGAGCCTGATCGTAAATGGTGTTGTGGACCCCGGCGGCAAAGCTGGGATCAAATTTGTTCCAAAATCGCCGTGAATGGCAGTAATCATCGAATTTTGCGTTCTGGTCGAAGTCGCGGGAATGAATCTGCCAGAGGTGATCCACGTTGAACACGTAGTGCGGTACGTATTCCAGCTTTTGCGCCAGTTGCCGGGCGGGGCCGGAGCGGGATTTGCCGGAGCGACCGCCGACTTTGGTCATGGGTTCAAGGATTTCCCAGACCGATCCTTCGTTCTGGTACATCACCCAGCAATGGTCGTGTTTCTGCTTTTTCCCATTCGGCAGGGTGATGTGCAGCGAGCCGAGGGCCACGCGGACGCAATAGCCGCTGATTCCCGCAGCCATCAGCAGGGCGGCCAGCAGAAACGCAAGGTCTTCGCAGTCGCCACCCTTTTCATGGAGTGTTTCGTCCGGATACAGCCAGGCATCGGGGCAACCGGGCGTGACGTTGGCTTTGGGCCGGTAACGCAGGTCCCGGAACGATTCGAGAATCATGTCAGCGCGGAAATCAAAGCTGTTCTTGGAATGTGACCGGAAGAGCGCTCGTTCGCCATCCGTCGGCAATGCCTTGATGATCGCGCTCAACCTTTCGCCCACGACGGCGTTGTTGGTGGTCGTGAGATATTCCCGGATATCAATATTGTAACGCGTTTTGGATTGGGAGCCGGGAATGGGCCGCGAAGCCGGGACGATGGGCAGATGAACAATCTCATCGCCATTCCAATTCCAGTCGTCCCACGATTTTACCAGCGAAGTTTGAAAGCACATAATGTAGTCCTTGGTTGTGTGATTTAGCTGGTAGACAGCTTGGAAAATCCGCTCGGTGTTTACCTGCGTTTATTTCTCCGCAGCATTTGTTGCATTGTAAAGTATTTGAGGCGATGGGGCAGGTGCAGATGCTTCAGCAGCTGCACGTTCAGAAAGATCCCGCGTTTGCAAAGCAGCAATGTAATTGTTGCCAAAGACTTTCGCCGCCAAGGCGGGCTGCTTTGATGCAATTTGCAGGGCTGCTTCATTCAACTGGTTGGCGGTTTGCCGGGTCTGTTGCTCTGCGGTCGTTACTCGTGTCTGTGCCTCCGCAATTTTTGCTTCGGTTGCTTGCCGCGTGAAGAAATAGGTGCCGAATGTTCCGGTCACAATTCCCACAAGAACGCCCAGCATTGCCCAGATTTTAATCACCCCTTCGACGTCGAATCGTTTGATGGCAAAAACCATGATGATACCGATTAGTGCAAGTACGGAGACAGCCACAAACGCGGACGGCCACTCGACTATTCCAGCCGCGAAGATCACATCGATTTGTTTAGTAATCATAAGTCCTTTTTAAGAGTTCGTTTTGTTTGGGTAAGCATTGCTAGTTGTCCGCAGCCTGCCTTGGCTATTATTATTCCTCGACCACTACAGTACATGTTTTCCCATCGCCATTGGGCGTTACGGTCACCTTCTTTGCCTTGGCATCAATATAATTTTGCACCATTGTGCCTACATCGTCTTTGGGAACATCGGGATAGGTTTGTGGCGGCATAAGTGTTCTCCTTATTGGGTTATTTTGTTGTCTATGATGAATTGTTGCCGCGCTGACTTTAAATCAGACCGGTAAAGAAGGTCGGCGAAGTTGTAATTTGCGTTCCGCGCTTTAATCCAAGTTGCAATCTGCCCCTCACGTTCTTTGGTCACATCGTTCGCGGTTTTGCCATCAGGAATGTCTGTAGGCTTGGGATGGTTGACCCAATCGCGGAGTATTTTGGCTGAAGGATCACTGGCAAAATGACGTAATGTCCCTTGCACTGGTAACTGAGCGAGGACGGCATACGTGGGGATTGGTGCTCCCAATTCACCGTTTGTGGCAATGGCGCAATCAAAACCAAGATAACCGAAAATGATTGGCGGAGTGAAACTCTCATCCATCGAAACCGAACGGGCGCTGGCAGCTGTGAGACGCAAACTTCCGCCCGGCAAAATGTTGCCGGCGGCATCTTTGGCCGCACCGGCTGCCTGAACGATCTGCGACAGTGTGTTCCAGCCATTTGTGTAATTCTGCAATGTGGCCTCGGAAGTATTCGTTGAATTGGCCGGCAATGCAGTGCTGATGAGATTCACCGGTTTGGGCACGCCAACATCAAGCCCGCCACTGCGGCTGCTGGCATCCATGAGACTCACAGACATTTTGCCCGTGGCATAGATGCGGGTAACCACCCTGAGAAAATTGGTCTCCTTCCCGCTTGGTCCGAAGTAGCTGAGAAAATCAGTGTTCTCTTTGGCCCAATCTTCGAGCTGCCGATAAAGTGAAATTGTATCCACACCCATGGTGTAGGAATCCTTGATCTCAATGGTCCCGCTGGCCGCATCGCTGGCCATCAAGCTCAAGCCGACCGGCACGCCCTCCACCGGAACGGCCAGATTCATGCCCGCCCCGTTGCGCACCGTGAACGAATAGCTGGGAAAGGCGACATGCGGCGCCAGTTGCCATGACTGGTTCGTACCGGTGGGACGAATCCAATCACGAGGCAATTCATTGGTCTCGCCTTTCACGAAAAATGAATGAGCGTAAAACCGGTCGTAGCCAGTTGGATTCATCCGGTCGAGATGATTGTCGAGGGCCAGAAAGCCATTGAGTTCATAAAGCTGTTGCTGTTCATCAATCGGCACCTGAACTAGGAAAATATCGCCCGGCTGGATGTCCTCTGTGAGGGGATAGACGGGAATCACCTGGCTGCCGCGTATTGTCATGCACCAATCTTTGGCGGCTTTCTGGACTTGGGTCTCTGAACTGGCACAACCGCCACAAACCGATGCCAACACGGCGATGGCGAATACGTTAAGGATTAAATCAATCGTACGATTCTTGATATGCATAATGATTTATTTCGCCTTTCATAGAACTGCTATACACCACTGGAAAACCCGTGAGTCAAAATCAGCCGACAAAAACAAATGCCACTTTGAGGGCTGGTTTTACCGACTGATTGGTGTCTTACGCCGATTTCAAAACCGTGTCTAGTGTTTTTTGTTACAAAATTTGAAATCCTGTTCAGCCTGTTAATCCTGTCACAATTCCCCAAAACTACATGGATTTTGACATCTTGACGCGGCAAAATACGGTTATATCTATTGACTTTCCTTGGGCAAATTTCTTAATTGTTTGTATGAATTCACTCGCAAATCTATCTGCACAACAACTAAGACGGGCCGCTGGAATCAAAGACAAGATCAACAGCCTTCAGAACGAACTCAATCGCATCTTTGGCGCGACGCAAAAGGCGAGATGGGCGAAAGCAAAGGGCAATGTGTCAAAGGCACAGCCGGCTAAGGGCAAGCGGAAGATGAGTGCCGCAGCCAAGAAAAAGATTTCTGTAGCCGCAAAAGCAAGATGGGCGAAGATTAAAGCGGTAAAAAAGAAGTAACCGTAAATCGATAAGCAAGGGCCGCGTATATCCGAAGACGTTTTGCGGACCTAACGAAGGTGTTCCATGCAAAATCTGCGGTGGATAATCCTCGCAATTATCTTGGCTGCTCTGTTCTTTGTCGGAATCGGCTTTCTGCCGAACGGCGGCATATTCTATCCCATGAGCCTCGGCGTAATGCTGATCCTTTCGCTGATTTGCGGTGCCCGCCTTACATTGCCCGCCCGCACCTTCATCACTACGCAGATTTTCTGTTGGACCTTTATACTGTGCCTGCTTGGGCGCACAGTCGAACCCGGCATAACAAGGGGCAACGTAAGCATGATGTTGTTGTATTTCGGGATTTACGGATTTGCCCCCGGACTGTGCCTGCTGCGGCTATGGCGATTGAAATTCGGGGCGATTTTCCTCAGTTCGCTTTTACCGGTTGGATTCGCGATGGCTTTGATCACAGCCGGGATTGAGGAACGCATGTTCGTAATCAAGTACCGCGATACGGGGGTTGGCCCGACTCCGCGCTGGACAGTTGGAACACATTGGCTGGCGTATGACCGGGACACAGGACGGCTCTATGGGTCAGACTGAGCGGCGACTAGCGAGAGTAGCGTTGGGAATCCCGCAGTTAACTGTTCAAGACATTTCCCTGCATCGACCGCCGGCGATAGCAAGCGAACAAAAAACAAACAATTTAAAAGTTAGTCATGCAGATTGGTTGGCATCGTAAGCTACGGTGGATTTTAAACAATCGTAAACAGACAGGGGCCGGCGGCGGAAGTCAGAGAGTGGCTTCCTGACGTGCGGGAGAATATTTACTTGGTTTTAACTATGCGGCGCAATTTCCTATAAAAGATATCTTTGGGATCAAATGGTGGGGCGTCTGCGGAGATGAATTTCAAACGTGTCGAAGAAGTATTTATCACCTGATGCAACTTACGTAAGGGAATATACACTGCGCTTCCAGGGCCGACGTTAAAGGCTTGATCTTCAACAATGACTTTGCCGTGCCCCCTGATAAAGTAATAAATTTCCTCAGTAACTTCATGGCAGTGCGGTTTGGAGCTTTTGTGCGGATCGACGAAGATCGTTGCCAAACTGATTTTTTTGGATCCGGCAAACTCAGGATTGATCAAATCAATGGCGAAGCCACAAATATCTTTCACTTCTTGTCCGTCTGCTTCCCGAATGTGAAGTCGTTGTGTTTTCATGTTTCTGGTAGATTGGGCAATGTATGTTGGTGAGTTGGATATCAAATTGAACGGCTTAGAAAGCGTTTTACCAATTTTCTTTTGTTGGCGACTTCATTGACTTCCTTGGTTAAAATACCGGCTGAGAAAGGTTCATTACGACGCCATCGTAGCACCACTTCAACCCCGCACAGCAGTAGTAAAGTCATAACTGGGTCTATGGTATCATTTGGTAGGCTTTCGGAACCGTAGAAATTAATTGGATAGCCTTCGGCGAGCAACACGAGTTTCTTGGTTTTGCCAGCTTTAGTGTCAAGGGTGTATTCATGTTTGCCAAGTTCTATTTCATGAACGCGACCTCGAGCAAGGTCCTCAAGCGTCTCCAAAGCGATTTCGACTTGGTCAGAGGAGGTACTGACGAGGACCGCCCCATCTGGCAGCTGTTGGAAGACAGATTTCGTAATTGATTTGCGACCAGTGGTACCAACAACCAGCACAGCGCGTTGGCCAAAATGAAGAGCATCAAAGCTTTTTCCCGCTTCTGCGACAATATCTTTCCGGTGGCGCGCACGCAACAACGGCAAGGGCTTGTTATCCACAACACTGACAGCCATGTTAAAGGTACTATTGAGGTGGAAGGCGACTTCTTGGCCGACACTGCCAAAGCCAAAGAGAACGGCGTGACCTCCGCTGAGTTTGAGATTGGGCGTAAAGCGCGAAATGTTCAGGATTGCTACCCTCCCGATTTCCGGAGATTCGTAAACCTTCTTGAACTCAGATTCTGCTACATCGAGAATTGGTACTTTAATCTTCTTTTCACCAATTACCTCACGATCTGTGTTAGCGCCTTTTTGAGTCTGCTCGACTATACCGAGGCAGAGTCGCAGAAGGTGAGAGAACTTCGGTTTGTGGAGAAGGGGGGCAAAATACCCGCCGTCCTCGATGACTAATATTTTCTTTCCAGCATCTGTCTTTAAGCGCTGCGCCACTAGTTCGAGGATATGCTTGGCACATTGCTTTACAGGGTTGTTCTTCGAAGCGCTGAGTGTGGTAACACCGCGAGATATGAGGCCATGGTTAACCTCATCGCGGCGGGCGTAGGGATAGGCTTTGGCTACCAGATACATGTTTTCAAGGGGGCACCCCAGCTTTTTAAGTGCTTCAACAAAAGGAATAAGGTCAGAGAGAAAATGCAAGACAATCAGAATGATGATGCCTTCAAATGGAGGTAGTTGACCCTTCTGCCGTTCGGCCTGTGTGATTTCCTTAGCATAGCGCGTAGCTAAATGAAGGGCAGTCGGAAGGGGTGCTAGCTCCTTCTTTTTTGAAAAAACAAAAGTTGGCGACCATTTAACTTGGTTGAGTAAGTTTAGCGTCTCCTTGAGTTTGGTGATGCTATCCCGGTAACCGAGCGAACGCAAATGCATCTCACAACTTGCGCAGAGGCAGTCGAAGCCATCACTTGATCTGCAAATACAACTTTTTACATTGGAGTGGTGGCAGCCAAGAGTTGCCATGCCAGCTTGGATGATGTGTCTTGCTAGGCGTACCATACTGGCGGCGGAAGCAGTGTCCCAGTGGTGGTCAGTTATAATTGCCGTCTGTTTGTTAAAATGATAAAGGCTTGGGCTGCCAGGTGAGCCTAAATTATGGCTGGTGATTAAAATAGAACGGGTTACCGAATGCGCAGGTGATTTTTTTTGGAACCAGTGAGCCAGCTTACGTGGAGACAACACAGGATTTCTCGCAAATTTGGCCGGCAACAAGAGGGGCGTTGTTTCGACGCGAGCAACAAAGAAATACTGCAAGCGGTTAACCCAATTTGCGACAACAGCTAGATCGCAACTCATGTGCTCCATTTTGTAAAGCTTAACGAGCATGGATAGTAAGTTTAGCCCCGCACCTGCAAATATGTGTTTTCCAGTGAGAAAAGAAAGGCAATTTCGGTCGCCAGGGTCGACGGATTGTCCTTCAATGACTTAAGCACTTTCAGATGTAAGTGACTTGGATTCGGTATTGGATCTCTGATGATTCTTCCTTCATTTAATAAGCGGATGTGCTCATCCACTTGAGGATATGGCGGATTCAGCCGTTCACTCAATCCTTTGACATTACACGCTTTTTCAAAGTCATTTTCAAAAAAGGCAAGGATGGGACTAGCATAAAAGGCAAGATCAATAGTGTCCTTCTTTTCCGTGGGAGTTATCTGTTCAAGGTAATGTGCCATTGCAGGTATTGTATGTAAGACAGTGATGAATTCTTCCCAGCGTGCATCTAGCCAAGGTTGCCCTCCCTCCTTCCGGCGGACTTGCATAAGAGAAAAAAGTTCGGGAAGGCGATCAGAAAAAGAAAGTACAAAACTGCGAGCCAAATATTGGGATTTGCTCTTATGCACGCGAGGGACACGGGTCCATGATTCCCAAATGCATTTGAGATAAAACGCTGTGTCCTTATTGAAAATGTATTTCCAGTCAAACCAGTTGGCGAACAACTCATCAATGAAAAAGTAATCATCCAGCCCAAATTTCTGTAAGGGTGTTTCAACGTAATCCTTAGTTTTGACAGGGAGTTTCGTGTATACATTTAGCATCCGGAAAATACCGTGGGCTGCTTCATGAGTGATTTTCCACCACTCCTCGATTGGCTGGAAGAGGGACATGGGAGGTAGGGCTAGGATGTCTTGGTGAAGATACTGTGGGGCATTGGTGCCTCCGAAGATCACAAAACCCGGCCAAACCTCAAAGGCTCGCTTATCCGAAAACAGATGATCAAAGATGAAGTGCGGAACACAAGTAGCAGCAGCCACGACGGTTCGGATATCGCAGAGCAACGGGACATGAGAATGAGCGAGAGTTTCGGGATGAAATTCAAGACCCGCGTAACGTTGATTAATGGCTGAGCGAACTAAGTCAACCACTGATTCAGCAGTGTAATGTGCTCCGTCGGTAGGAGAAACCGTGTGAAGTTTTTCAACCAACTGAGACAGATATGGCAACGTGTTGACCATGTCCAAGTAGTGCTCACCGATTTGCGGAGCATTCAAACAAGCCGAAAGACGCAAGGTAAGATCGGATAAGGCGATTTGCAAAGCGAATGGCTTAACCTTTCGTAGTTTATCAAAAAACAAGGCCTCTTCCTTTTCTGTCATCACACCACGGAGGGGGCTACTTACCGCAATAGATAAATTACCGGATACAGTCGAGGACGGGGCGGATATATCAATATGTTCAGCCTCAATGGGACTTTGGAGATAAGTGCTCGTTTTTACAAGTGTTCCTGTAGGGCCCCATTTACTGCGGAACTGAGTCAGGAAATTCGCCACTTCAGCAATTCCAATGGGACTATTCCATCCGATGATCAGATCACTCTTGCCGAAAATATTACGAACATACATACCTTGTTTTCGCAATTCCGCGGCAATACTTTGCTCCACGACCGGTTCACACGTCGCTGTGATAATAGGTTGAAACTTTTTTCCTTCGAGTTTGTCGTAGGCTTTCGGGTTATGTACTTGGGCACATGAAATTAAAGGGAAGGTGGTTGTTTTAGCAAAGAGAGAGCGGTTACTGTCCCCTGGGGATCGTAAATTGCGTAGACCGGTAACTACGTCAAGCAGAGCGATCATATCCTTGCCCCCAGTTATCAAAAGCAGCTCACTGTAACCGAGGCCGAAGAAAATGTGAGTAGCCGGGAATTTCTCCCTCACCAAACGAGACACCAACCAGCGACTGGACGCCTTGGCGCTGTGGGTAACAGTGACATGAATTTTGGCAAGTATGAGGAATACACACGGCCAAGAGTCCAAATCCTTTTCGAATTCGTCTTTAGTATGGTTGTTATGGTCCGCAAAAAAACAGAACGGAGCAGACTCAATAATATCACGGTGGAGGAGGACAAGATAGCGAGCATTTAATTTATTAACAGACCGCATCACGGCCAGGTCAAAATGGCCATATGAGCCGAAGCAACGGCTGGGTGAATTTAAGGAATCCTCTACAAGCGATTTCGCAACATTAAATTCAGTGCCAACCTTCGTCCGGACTAATGCAAGTTCGATACCCCAATTTGCAATACGCCTGTCCATGTGTATAACTTGGAATGACAAAAAAGGCCGTACAAGTCGGCCTTTGCGAGGTAGTGAAAAAGATAGCAAGAATCGCTATCTTTTTCACGTGGTAACCAATTCGACCAGAATACGACCATCAGGGTCGTGCTGGCGAAAGGCTTCTGCGATACGATCCCAAGACGTTTCCACCCTCTGAACATCCGTTACGCTTTCCGGTAAATGAACCAGATCGGCGCGCCGGCGCTCACGTAGCCGCTGTTCCTCAGCAGCCCGGGCGGAAAAATAGGCGCCCTCAATCAATTTGTTCATCATCTGATTTCCTTTCCCATTGTTAACGGCTTTGTGTGTATTGTGCTAACGACTTGCCAATTATGGGACATACTTTCGTCTCATAACAGGTCAAAAAAACGGCGTAACGTCTCAGTTATCCGCAAAATGTCAAGAGCAGATTTCATTCCCACCCTTTTGAAGACAACAAACCCCGGAAATTGTTCGACCAAATTTGGTTGGTCAGAGAAGTTAACATGCGCGTTGAAACTAACGCTGTAAGCAAGCCTATGTCAACAAAAAAGTTGACAAAACAGCACGGTCACATGCCGGGCAACGTTTCCTGGCAGCGAAGAGGTATTTGTCAAGGATCAACGTCGTTTTTGGCCGTATTTTGACGGCTCATCCCCTCCCCAATACCATTCTACAACAATCTACCGTGAAAGCAACCTCAGCCACGAAGGTATCTGTGGATAACTATACCCGTAAGTCTTTCAAAAACAAATACTTATCTGCCATATCCCCCACATTTTCGAGAGGCTATGAGCAATGGTTAACTGATTCATTCTGGCTTTACCTTCAAATCGTGCGGAAGTCCCTGCCAGTACGTTTGGATTTCTTACGGCAAATCCTCTACAGGCGACCCGCCGGTTGAATTTGGGGAATCCGGGTCGAACCCGAGAAATTCCACAATTCGGGGACGGTAGGGTTCAGTTGGTCGGTTTTGATTCTTCTCCCATTTTTCAATGGCGGTGGCGGTGAATCCAAGCCCAAGCAGTTTAGCGAGTTGCGGCATTGACAAGTGCATATCGATACGCTTCTTTCGAAGGTGTTCCCCAAAGGTTTTGGGATGGGTTGGATAATGCCGCAACTGCCTAAAATGCAATGAAACCGTTGGTTTTTCGTGGTGGATCGTGCGTTGGTCAATTGTCAACAGGCGGAGTGCGTCCATGTAAGGGCGTGTTGCCCGTCGCCCTGCGCGCCAAGGCCGAAGGCAGGATCGGCGTGCTCGTGCCGGCGGAAAACGCCGCCGAAGCCGCGGTCGTCGAAGGTTTGCAGGTCATTCCGGTTCAAAATTTGCGCGAGGCGGCAAGTTTTCTCGAAGGCGAAATCAAAATCGCCCCGGCGAAGGTGGACATTGCCAAAATCTTCGATCAAGCGCACGACGACGACCTGGATTTCGCCGAGGTCAAGGGCCAGGAAAACGTGAAACGCGCGCTGGAGATTGCCGCCGCCGGCGGACACAATGTGCTGCTCATCGGCCCCCCGGGCACCGGCAAATCCATGCTCGCCAAGCGGCTGCCGACGATTTTGCCGCCGCTGACCCTGGACGAGGCGCTGGAGACGACGAAGATTCACAGCATCGTCGGTTTGCTGGGGCCGGGCCAGGCGCTGGTGACGCGCCGGCCCTTTCGCACGCCGCATCACACGGCGAGCGACGCGGGTTTGCTCGGCGGCAACATCAATCCGACGCCGGGTGAAATTTCGCTCGCGCACAACGGCGTTTTGTTTCTGGACGAACTGCCGGAGTTCAAACGCAGCGTGCTGGAGACCATGCGCCAGCCGCTGGAAGACGGCCGCGTGACCATTTCGCGCGCGGCGGGTACGATGACCTTTCCGTCGCAATTCATGCT
>Ga0182017_10000166_pt1 | contig 51762 bp, 36 predicted proteins | sample 712E3DmetaG_FD_120492 | JGI IMG/M metagenome (GOLD analysis project Ga0182017, IMG submission 120492) | Permafrost microbial communities from Stordalen Mire, Sweden - 712E3D metaG | ecosystem: Environmental > Terrestrial > Soil > Wetlands > Permafrost | place: Sweden: Stordalen | collected... | reverse complement strand
GAACCATAGACCCGCCCCTCAGAATGTATAATTAATATGTATACATTACCATTATACATCATATTGAGGATTACAATCAAGGATTACCCATCACATTCATTTTCCGCATAGCGGTCATGAATCCTAAGCGTGTGCGGACAACGGCAAATAAATCACAAGGCGGCTGTGGAAAGACATAAAAAATCGAAAAGAGCTGTGGAATAAATCTATTTTATTAAATTGTTAAATCGAATTGAAAAGTATCCATGAAATGAGGATTAATGCCGCGGATTTTTGATAATATCGAACAGCAATTACTTTCAGCATTAAAAGATACGCTCGAAGTTTCTCATCGTGCTGATTTTTGCGTCGGGTATTTCAATCTTCGCGGATGGCGTTTAATCGATTCGCTTTTAGATAATTGGAAAGGCCCGCCGGATGAATGTTGTCGTCTTTTAGTAGGGATGAATAAATTACCCCAAGACGAATTAAAAGAAACGTTAAGCATTCATAGCAATGCAAATCAAATCGATCAGCAAGCGGCGATTCGCTTGCGTAAAAAACTTGCCGAAGAATTTAAAAAACAGCTTCTTTGGGGTTTCCCAACCAATGATGATGAAATCGGGCTTCGCAAACTCGCCAAACAATTACGGGAAAAGAAAGTCATCGTCAAGCTGTTCGTCAGGCATACTCTTCATGCAAAATTATATTTACTGTTTCGAAAAGACCCGGTGAACCCGATAATCGGCTTTGTCGGCAGTAGCAACCTCACTTTCCCCGGATTGTCTTCGCAAGGCGAGCTTAACATTGATGTTCTTGACGGCGATGCGACGAATAAATTGGCGAAATGGTTTGATGGCCGATGGTTTGATAAATTCAGTATTGATATTACCGACGACCTTATTGAAATAATCGAGAATAGCTGGGCGCGTGACCAGGAAATTCCTCCATATCATATCTATATTAAAATGGCCTATCATCTTTCGCAGGAAGCGCGGGCGGGATTATCTGAATTTCGAATTCCTCTGGATATCGGTTCTCAGCTTTTTGAATATCAAATAGCCGCCGTTAAAATTGCCGCCCACCACCTGAACAGACGTGGTGGTGTTTTATTGGGGGATGTGGTTGGGTTAGGTAAAACGCTTATGGCAATGGCGGTTGCCCGCGTTATGCAAGAAGATTTGGGTTTTGACACACTTATAATTTGCCCGGCAAATCTCGTGGAAATGTGGGAAGACTATCGGCAAAAATACAAACTGATCGCGCGAACTATTTCCATCGGCAAGGCCGAAAACATTTTGCCGGAGTTAAGGCCATACCGTGTGGTAATTATCGACGAAAGCCATAATCTCAGGAATAGGGAAGGCAAAAGGTATAAAGCCATTCACGATTATATTCGTGCCTGCAATAGCAAATGTATTCTTTTAACGGCAACTCCCTACAACAAATCATTTCTTGATCTGTCAAACCAATTACGGCTTTTTATTCCAAGCGATACGGATATCGGAATTCGACCTGAAACGCTTCTGAGGAAAATGACTGAAACGGAATTCATTCGTCAGCATCAATGCGCTGTTCGGTCGCTTTCCGCATTTGAAAAGAGCGAATATCCGGATGATTGGCGTGAACTTATGCGCTTGTACCTCGTTCGAAGAACCCGTACATTCATTCAGGACAACTATGCGAAGGAAGACCCGGAAACAAAAAGAAAATATCTTTCTTTTGCCGACGGTACGCGGACTTTTTTTCCTGAACGTAAACCAAAAACAATACGATTTTCATTCGATGACAAAAAAAACAATGACCAATATTCGAGGCTTTACAGTAATAAAGTCGTTGACCTAATTAATGAATTGAATCTTCCGCGATATGGGTTAGGCAATTATATTGTTGCCACCCCTGAGAAACCGCCATCGCAAACCGAGGCAAAGCATATCCAGGACTTGTCAAGAGCAGGCAAACGGCTCATGGGTTTTTGCCGGACTAATATGTTCAAACGCCTTGAAAGCAGCGGGGCCGCGTTTCTTTTGTCGGTATCGCGTCATATTCTTAGGAACTTCGTATACCTCTATGCATTGGAAAAATCGCTTCCCATACCTTTGGGAGCCCAAGATGCGGCACTTCTTGACGAAAGAGTCAACGACGAAGATTCGGATGAAGAGGCAACCGATCTTTTTGAAAATAGCGGCGCGGCCAAGGCCGCTGAACAATCTTTTACCGTCCTCAAATCGGAATATGAATACCGGGCAAAAGCGGAGGCGATCTACAAACAATATGCCGCTGAATATAAATCGAGGTTTTCATGGTTTCGAGCCGACCTGTTCATAGAAAAGCTCGGAAAACATTTATTAGCTGATGCGCAATCACTTTTGAAAATAATAGTGCTCTCGGGTAATTGGGAACCTGGTACCGATTCCAAGCTTTTGGCCCTTAAAGACCTTATTGAAGTATCCCATCCAAACGACAAAATACTTGTATTTAGTCAATTTGCCGATACCATTCGTTATCTTAGCCGTCAGCTCAAAGGCATGGGAACAAAAGGGCTTGCCGCCGTCACCGGCGATACTGAAAATCTTACCCAATTGGTTCATCGTTTTAGTCCGCGAAGTAACGGATGTAAAAAGCTTTCTTCGGATGAACTGCGCGTTCTTCTTGCAACCGACGTGCTGAGCGAAGGCCAGAATTTACAGGATTGTTCAATCGTGGTTAATTTCGATTTGCCTTGGGCCATCATCCGTCTCATTCAGCGCGCGGGCCGCGTGGATAGAATAGGACAACATTCCGCGGTAATACCCTGTTATACCTTTATTCCGGCGGAAGGCGTTGAGCGTATAATCCGGCTCAGGAGCAGAATTCGGCAGCGCTTGAAAGAAAACAGCGAAGTCGTGGGAACCGATGAGGCGTTTTTTGAGGACGATAATTGCGATCAGTCAATAACGGATCTTTATAACGAAAAGGCAGGTATTCTTGATGGCGATGGTGATGCGGAAGTTGATCTGGCTTCTTATGCTTTCCAGATTTGGAAAAACGCCATTGATGCCCAGCCGGAACTTCAAAAAATAATTCCATTATTGCCCGATGTGGCATTCTCGACGCGCGAAAACAATTTGGGTATCGCAAATCCTGATGGAGTTCTTGTTTATCTTAAAACAGGTGACGGAAATGACGCTCTTGCCTATGTTGATAATAAAGGCAAAAGCATTACCGAGTCGCATTTTGAAATTCTCAAATTAGCATCCTGCAAGCCGGATACTCCGGCGCTCCCGCGTCAGCTTATACATCATGAGCTCGTTAAAGCCGGAGTAGAGCACATAGCCAGCGAAGACCAGCGCATTGGCGGTCAGTTGGGTCGTCCCAGCGGCGCCCGGTTTCGTTGTTATGAACGCCTTAAAGCATATGCAAATTCAATTAAGGGCACATTATTCGAGTCGCCTGAATTGCTGAAAACGATTGATGAAATTTACCAGTATCCGCTGCGGTCTTCCGCCACCGACAAGATAAACCGTCAATTAAGAAGCGGAATTACCGATATGCAACTTGCCGAACTTGTTGTTGCACTGCGGGAGGAAGACAGGCTATGTATTGTTGAAGAAACGGAGCACACAAATGAGCCGCGCATAATATGTTCGCTTGGCTTGTTCAAGAAACTGAGGACATTAAATGAAGGTTAAGAAACCACAAATACTTTCACACGGCTTAATTATTAAAGAGATCACCGAAAATATCCGTAAAAGCCGGTATTCTGCATCACGTTTCGTCAACCGTGAACTTTTGCTTCTTTATTTCAATACAGGTGCAACATTATCTCGGCAAATACAAGCGGCCCAATGGGGCGATGGTATTCTTGAAATAATCAGTAACGGAATTCAGACGGCATTTCCAGGAATTCGCGGTTTTTCAATCAGAAACCTGAAAAACATGCGCCAATTTCATTCCGCATATTCTTCCGTTGAATTTGTGCAGTCGGCAACAGCGGAATTCAATAAAAACACAAAAAGCCAGTTGTTAACTGGCCAAACGGCTAATTTTCCAATTGGGCAGTCGGTAACTGCCCAATTGTCTTCTCCGTTATTTGGGCAGTCAACAACTGCCCAAATTAATTCAACAGGACAAATCCGGCCTGATGACGTTTTTTTTCAAATTGGTTTTACCCACCATATTCTGCTTCTGCAAAAATGCCCTGATCTCAAAGAACGATTTTTCTATATGCAACAGGCGGTTCAAAACCAGTGGTCTGTTGAGGTTCTACGGTATCATATAGTATCGAAGCTTTACAAGAAAAAAGGAAAGATTTTCAACAATTTTGCTGAAAGCCTACCCGCAAATTTGAAAAAGCATGCTCTTGAAGCTTTCAAAGACGAATACCTACTCAATTTTATAAATGTAAACGAATACGATGGCGAAGAGACGCTCGAAAACGAACTAATTAAAAATCTTCGCGATTTTCTCATGTCACTCGGTCGGGAGTTCGCGTTTTTGGGAAATCAGTATAGGCTTGTCGTTGAAGACGACGAATTTTTTGTCGATCTTCTGTTCTTCCATCGGCGCCTGCGGTCGTTGATCGCGGTCGAGCTAAAAACTGTTAAATTCAAGCCTGAATATGCGGGGAAAATGAATTTTTATCTTGAGGCCTTGGATCAGTGTGTTAAACTCGAAAACGAAAACCCTTCCATAGGCATCATTCTTTGCAAAGAAAAGAAGAATACCGTGGTTGAATTCGCGTTTAAACGGATCAATCGCCCCATGGGCGTTGCCACGTATGTTCTTGATGATAAATTGCCGCCCGAATATCAAAAATATTTGCCGACATCGGCCCAACTCAAGAAAGCCGCGCAGAAGGGAACAAGAAGCTGATGTCTTCTTTAAATATCAATGCAACCCGCAAATGGTTACAGGAATTTGAATTTCATGATCTTTTCATTGAAGAATTGGGGTGGTCACAGCCCGCGAATAAAAAGCCCATCGAGCATACCATTGATGGCATTACCTTAATCTGTCAACATATTGCGCAGCTTGGTGGCGTTGTGGTGCTCGAAGTAGTGAGTTCGGAGGGTACAATTCCTGTCGGGAATTTGCGTAAAATTCTGCAAAAGGAAATAGCAAAGGCGTATCACGAAAATCTTCTAATTTTTATTGATTCAAAAAGAACGCAAAGCCTATGGCACTGGGTAAAACGGGAATCCGGTAAACAGTTCGTTCGGGAGCATTATTATTTCAAGGGCCAACCCGGCGATCTTTTCCTCGCTAAAATCTCCGCGATGGTTATTGATATCGGCGACCTCGATGAAAACGGCGATATTCATGTTACTGAAGTTGTCAACCGTTTGAAAAACGCCCTTGATATCGAGCGGGTCATCAAACGGTTTTACCGGGAGTACACCGAAAAGCGCCTTGCTTTCACCGAACTTATTACAGGCATCAAAGACGACCGCGACAAACGCTGGTACGCCTCCATTATACTCAACCGGCTAATGTTCGTCTATTTTCTGCAAGGAAAAGGATTTTTAAACAAGGGCGATTTTAAATATCTCCAGACCAAATTACAGGAAAACCGCGAAAAAGAAGGCAAGGACAAGTTCTTCACGGTTTTCCTGAAGGCGTTATTTTTTGAAGGGTTTGCAAAACCGGAAACAGACCGTAGTAAATCCGCGAATGCACTTCTTGGAGAAATCAAATATCTCAACGGCGGATTGTTTCTTCAACACCGGATTGAAATTGAAAACAAAAACATCAATATTCCCGATAAAGCGTTTGAAAACCTTTTTAACTTGTTCCAGACCTATTCATGGAATCTCGATGATACGCCGGGCGGCAAGGATGATGATATCAACCCCGATGTTTTAGGATACATCTTTGAGAAATACATCAACCAGAAGGCGTTTGGAGCATATTACACGCGACAGGAGCAAACGGAATACCTATGCGAGCGGACGATTTACAAGCTCGTTCTGGATAAAATAAATACGCAGGGTATTCCCGGTTCACTAGAACCCGTCAACTTCAAAAGCATTTCCGAATTGCTGATGAATTTGAATGCAAAATTATGTAAGGAATTACTTAATGATATCCTTCCAAAGTTAAGCATTCTCGATCCGGCATGCGGGTCTGGGGCATTCCTTGTAGCGGCAATGAAAACTCTTATCAACCTTTATTCCGCTGTGATTGGAAGAATTGAATTCCTCAACGACCGCAATTTAAAAACATGGCTTGCCGACATCCGCAAGAAACATCCGTCCATTAACTATTACATCAAGAAAACGATTATTACCGACAATCTCTATGGCGTTGACATCATGGAAGAGGCCACGGAAATAGCCAAGTTGCGGCTTTTCCTGGCTCTTGTTGCGTCGGCGTCGAGTGTTGATGAGCTTGAGCCGCTGCCGAACATTGATTTCAATATTATGGCGGGGAATTCGCTGGTTGGATTGCTCAAGGTTGATCAAAAAACCTTTGAAGAATCCGGCGATTTAATTACGCAAACCTATTACCATACCTATATTGAGCGCCTCGCTGAACGCAACAGGCTGGTCGATCTATATCGGCATGCATCCACGTATGCGGAAGATTTACGAGCGCTCAGGGATGATATTGATAAAAAGAGCGATGAAGTGCGTGGAACGCTTGATCAATTGCTCCTGGATCAATTTGGGAAATTGAAAATTCAATATCAGGAAGCAACATGGGATGAGAAGAAGAACAAGGAAGGGAAAACGACAAAACGCACGCTTAAGATTTCCGATATCGAGCGTTTGAAACCGTTTCATTGGGGTTTTGAATTCAGCGAGATTATGGAAAAAAGAGGCGGGTTTGATGCGGTGGTAACCAATCCACCTTGGGAAATATTCAAGCCGAATGGGAAAGAATTTTTTGAGGAATATTCGGATTTGGTGACCAAGAAAAAAATGTCGATCAAGGATTTTGAGAAGGAACAGGCGAAGCTGCTTAAAGACGAAGAGGTGCGCAAAGTCTGGTTGAAATATTTGAATGAGTACCCGCATGTGAGCGAATATTATAGGAGCGCGGAACAATATAAAAATCAGATAAGTGTGGTGAATGGGAAAAAGACAGGGACGGATATTAATCTTTACAAACTCTTCACTGAACAAAGCTTTAATCTTATTAAAATGGGTGGTGAATGCGGCATTATTATACCCAGTGGAATATATACGGATTTGGGAGCAAAGCGACTTCGTGAAATGTTGTTTGAAGAGACCGAAATTACTTCGCTTTATGGTCTTTCAAACGAGAAGTTCATTTTTGAAGGATTACATCACGCTTTTAAGTTTTGTTTATTAACATTTAAGAAAGGTTCAGTAACAACTTGTTTTAAGGCAGTTTTCAGAATTAATCCACGGGAAGCTGTGGCCCCAGATAAACTTGAGGCGTTTTTAAACAATGCGGATATAATGTTATCCCTTTCAGTGGCGATGTTAAAAAGATTATCGCCTGATTCATTAAGCGTTATGGAATTTAAAAATGAAGTTGATGTGGCGATTGCTGAAAAAATGCTTAAGCACCCACTATTAGGAGCAGAGTTTCCAGGAAAATGGAAAGTTGATCTTGCGCGCGAATTTGATATGACAATTGGTGTCGCAAGGAAGCTTGTTCACAGTTCTTTTGTCAAAGACACTGAATCTTTATATGAAGGCAAAATGATATGGCAATTTACGCATAAGTATTCTGAACCTAAATTTTGGATCAATGTAAAAGAGATTAAGAAATATTTATGGCCAAACAAGTTGGAAAATATTGAACTATGCTGTGATTGCTATAGAATTGTATTCCGCAGACAAGCTGCCAATACGAATGAGCGTACGCTCGTTTCAACGATACTTCCACCGTGTATTCATGCTGATAACTTAGCAAGTGTTAATCCGCTCGGGCTAACGGGGAGATTGATTGATAATTGCGAGCAACTTGTTGTTGTCGCTTTTTTTAATAGTTTAGCCCTTGATTTTTTAATTAGGCAAAGAATTACTACTAATCTAAATTTCTTCTACATTTATCAACTTCCCATGCCACGCCTAACCCACGGTGACAAATGGTTCAACGAAATTGTCTCCCGCGCCGCCCGTCTTATCTGCACCACACTCGAATTCGACGATCTCTGGGACGAAGTGAGCAAGACAATTGACCTCACCCCCGGCCCCTCTCCCAAGGGGCGAGGGGAGAAGGAGGGTAAAGGCGTGACTGATCCCGTTGAACGCGCAAAGCTTCGCGCAGAACTCGATGGTATCATTGCGCACCTTTATCAGCTTACGGAAGAAGAATTCGCTTATATTCTTACTACTTTTCCGCTTGTAACGCAACCGGTCAAAGACGCCGCGTTGGAACAATATCGTGCCTTTGCACCAAAATCGTGCGATGAAGAATTTCTCGCACTTATTAAAGCAGGTGAAAGCCATGCTGTGGAATTCAAGGAAACCGCCCGGTGGGACGTTAAGCAAAACCAACCGAGCAAAATAATGGAAAAAGTTATTGTAGATACCGCAGCGGCTTTTTTAAACTCTGAAGGCGGAACGCTTTTAATTGGGGTAAAAGATAATGGTGACGTTGGCGGCTTGGTCAATGATTACCGGCTGTTCGGCAAGAAAGACGGCCTGCGCGATGCATTTGAAAATTGGCTTGTCCAATACCTGCTCAATCAATACCAGAAGGACATTGCCCCGTGTTTAAAAGTTTCCTTCCACGAAATTAATGGGCTGGATGTCTGCCGCCTTTCAATATCACCCGCGCCGCGCCCGGTTTATGTAAAAGAAGGCAATAACGAACAGTTCTTCATACGGACCGGCAATTCGAAAAAACAATTGTCAACGAGCGAGACTGTTCAGTATTGTAAACAACGATGGCCGTTTTGATCGTTTTTTGGAGAAATATTTTTGAGTGCAAAATTATCCTTCCCCCTCCTCAATTCCACGAATCAGTTGTATACTATAGAGTATTTTATAGTTTGAACAACCGCTGCATGAGGGTGACTTTGAAAATCGGCTCGACATCAAATTTTTATTTCATATGCCTGATGGTGAATTTTTTTTGCCGCGCGGCATTCAGCGTCACCGCCGACTTCGTCATCATTGAATCCCCGCGATCATTATCGATATACGACCAGTTCGAACAGCCGCTTTCTAAAACCGAAGGCGCCGGGCTGCTTCCCTATTCCCCATTACAAATCATGAGCGCCGACGTACGCCTGGGCGACCAGATCACGCGCGCCATGCAATGCTCCTACGGGCAAAAAACCTATTATCTTCTGAAGGACGAACAAGGGACAATGCTCGGCGACAAGGACCGGATTCAAATAGTCAAGGGTTGCTCGGTCATCGGCGATACCGTGGAAGTTTCGCGCAAAGGCGCCGTTTCATTTGCCCCAAGCGTTTCCGCTTTAGGTTCCGCCAAATCACTGCCGGAAGGGACCATACTCGTTTTGGCGTTTCGCTCTAAAAATTCCTACTATGCGCTGCAAACCGGTCACGCGCCGCGGTTCGGCTGGATACCGGCATCCTCGCGCGATGCCTGGAAACCGCTTAAGCGGGCGGCCTCGGCCGATACATCCATAACCACGCAAACAACGATGCAACTTTCCGAGCGAATCGAGTGGGCCAACGCGCACTACAAGCGATTGTTCGACGCCTTCAACCGCGGCACGAATATGCAAAAGTCAATCCCGCGATGGCAAAAAACGGGCGATCTGACCTGGAGTCTTGGAGAGCCTTACGGCCGCACCGGGGAATTGGACGAAAGCGCCAAGTGCCTTATCGAGGACCTTCGGGACATTCTTATCGGAAAGCAATTCAGCGTTCGCTACGAAAAAGGCATTATAAACATTTCACCCAAGACGCTGCCATGAAATCAAAACTCCTCGTACACCTGGCCAGCGTGCTTTTCGTGACCGCCATCGCGCTTCTACTGCTCGCCGTTTCGGGCGCGGGAGTGCGTAAACAAGACCACGCTTCCGGGACCTTGCGGGACATGCCCGATCTCTCTTTTGTCGATTTTTCAAATCCCTTTCAAAAAGCGCTCGCCCTGGACGCCATGAATGTTTTTTTTCCCGGCCAATTCGACAAAAACAGCGAGCTCGTCGCTTCCCTTGCCGATGCCCAGGAAAAACAATTCCGCGATAAAATCCAACGCTCCAACAATGAAGAGCGTCTCTCCTGGTCCAGATGGTGGACCATCCTGGGCATGTACGCCAAGTTCCTCGCCGTGTACGTCGTGGTCATGCTCCTCACTTACTATGGCGTACAGACAATGGGAGTATGGCGGTTTTGCCGGGAAAAAAACCGTTCGGCCTCTGCCGGACGCCCGTCGGGCGCATGGCCTTTAAGGACGATAAAAAAAACCATCCTCCTTATCGGCTCGTTCATTCTTTTTTGTCCGGCCTATGTCATTGCCTATTCCCTGCGCACGGAACTCAATACCGACACGGTTTTTTTCATGGTTTTCCTGTGCGTGATTTCCAACGGCCTGCTCATGGTATACGCCAACAAATTCTACGCGTTTCTCGTTGCCGAAAGCCGAAAGGGCTACGTGGACACCGCACTCGTGAAAAACCTCAATAACGCTTACGGCCGCGCGCAGAGCGGAGGCATTTCGCTCAAGGCGATCTGCGCGCCCTTCAAGCGCTTCGACGGCCACGTGTTCGGCCATATTTTCCGCAACGCCCGTTTTCAGTATTTGTCAACCATCAAGGAACAGGCCTCGTTTTTAATCACGGGCATGATCATCACGGAAATGGCGCTCAACCTGCACGGCTATTTGAATTACGAACTATTGCGGCAAATGCTCTACGGAAACCTGGACATCGTCGTGGTAATGTTGTTGGGAATTTTTTATACGGTAAAGGGAACCGAGATATTTACGGATTATCTGGTGCACAGGGAAGAATTGAAATATGAAAATAAGTAAGGACATTCGCTGGTCCCTCATCTGGTTTTGCACGATTACCGCTATCGGTATTTGGGACGCGCTATTCCTTAACAAACCCGCGATTAAGCTCGTCGTTACGGGTTTTTTCAATACCCTTGTCATTTCGCTTTTGGTCATCGTTTTTACGCTTGTTTTAGGTTGGCTGGCCGCCATGGCCCTGCACTATTCGAAAAAAAACAAACCGGCTTTCGTTTTGCTCAATTTCCTTTTTAACCTCATTCGTTCGATCCCGCAGGTTATTGGAATATTGTTCGGCTACATCGGCGTGGGAATTCTTATGCAGCAAGGCATACTGCCCTCGGGCGCCGCCGTGTATCCCATGCTGGCGCTGTGCATGAGCGTGTTCATTTTCCTGGAAATGGCCGATTGCATGCGGGAGAGGATCGAGCACTACCAAAAGCTTGACTTTTACAATGCCATGCGCGTATGCGGCATTCCGGAGGGTCGCATCATCAACTTCAACATCCTTTGGAAAAACAGCCGCATCCACATATTCAACAAACTTATTTCGGTTCTAGGAGCCGCGGTTTTCCTTCAATGCAGCGTTGACTTCATCATATCCGTGGGCCTGTCCGCCAAGGCCAACGAAGTCACGCTTCCGGCGACTCTGGGCAACCTTCTCGCCAACATCGACAGCAAACAGGACATTTTGGCGATCGGCAATACCTTGACGCACCCCGCCTATGCCGGGCATTTGTTTTTCGAACACCTCCAAGGCGTAACGGTCGCGTTTTGCATCGTGTTTTCCCTGCTGTGCATTTACCACATCGCCAACGGCTACGCGGAAAGGCACCGACTGTGAACACCGAGCGCTATTCCATTAACGTCCGTTCGGCGGGCAGGACCCTTGTTTCCTGTGACGGCTTTATCGTCCCGCACAATAAAATTACATTCCTCTTCGGCGAGTCGGGCATCGGCAAGTCCATCCTGTGCAAGGCGCTTTATGGGATTTTAGACCCCGACGAACTCCAGGTAACCGTAAACGGCCGCTCCTACGCAAACCATGTGCGAGAAACATCGACGAAGGATATTTTCCGTAACGGTTTTTTCGTGTTCCAGGAACCATCATCGCACCTCAATCCGCTCATTCGCATAAGCGACCAGCTCAGCGAAGGCAGCCTCGCACATGCCGAAAACCGGGAGGCGATTCTCAAAAGGCTTTGGCAAAACGCCGACAACGCCGCCATCGCAAAAATCATGTCCCTGTATCCCAAACCCTACCGCCCCAGCGGCGGCGAAAAGCAGCGCGTTCTTTTGGCCATGGCATTCGAAAAAATCGACCTTTATCTGCGCGCGAGGCCCGGGAACCAACCTACCCTTTTCGTATTCGACGAACCTACCGGGAGCCTGGACAACAAGTACCGGAACCTCTTTCTTCAATTGCTCTTTGAAAAATATTCCCAATGCCCCTTCACCGTCATGTTCATTACCCACGATTATTCGATTATCAGTGAAGTATACGCGAACTATCGCGACTTGCTTGCAGCGGTTCATTTTAAGGAGCTTTCCCGCCTTAACGACGAAGGATCGGTTGACTTGCACGATTTTTCGGCCGAGGAATACCTGCGCTGGCTCCAATCGGCCGCTGCGCCGCATTATGGCAAGGCGGGCGAATCAAAGGAAGTGCTCCGCTTTCGGCCGCGCTTTTCCATTTTCGGCCGCGAACATCGCATTTGTAGCGACCCCGAACGCACGAGAGAAGCCCCGCTTGTCATTAACGCCGGAGAAATGGTCTATGTCAAGGCGGCGAGCGGAGTGGGAAAAACGACGCTCGCCAAGATCATTCTGGGTCTTTATCGGCCCGATGATTTCGCGATGACCCTGTCGGGCCTTTCCTTGAACCAAGCAACGCCGGCCTCGGTTTGGGCTCGAAAAATTTGGGGCAAAAAAGCCGGTATGGTGTTCCAACTCGCCGACGAATCGCTGGACCTTGCCGCAACGATCAAGGAAACCTTCCAGGGCCTGCCGGCGCGGCAACGACTCGACGCGCGGGAAATAATAAACGCCCTCTCGCAATTATTCGATAAAGCCCGGCTTACCGAAACGTTTCTTAAAAGAAAAGTCGCCTACCTCAGCGGCGGCCAGAAGCAACGTCTTAACCTCCTACGTTCCCTCGTGCTCGCAACGGATCTGATCATCCTCGACGAGCCCCTTAACGGTCTTGACTTCCGCGGCGTCACGCGCGTGCTGGGTTTGTTGGAGGAAAAACGCAAAAGCGGAAAAGCGCTGCTGCTCATTTCGCATAACGAGGAAATTTTCGACGCTCTCGTCGACGCCGACCACACCTATTACCTTTCATGAAGACCCTTTACGCGGCAGACTACAGCCCATGGCCATCATCTATTATGCACAATGGATAGTCCTCCCCTCCGGGGAACTATTGCGCAACGGCGGCCTCGCCGTTGAAGGCGGCCGTATCAGCTCCGTTGGGCCCCGGGGCAGGGTCAAACGCTCCCTAAATGATCGTATTGTCAACTTAGGAGACTTGTGCCTCCTGCCCGGTCTCATCAACATGCACATCCACCTGGAGGAGGGTGTGGTGCGCTCGAATCCCAAGGAGCCTGAGGAGACTTTCGCGGCATGGATCGCGAAAAAAAATTCCCGTATTAAACAAGCCGCCCCCGAGGCCGTTCGCTCCTCGATCCGTCTCGGAGCGCGCGAACTGCTCTCCCATGGCGTCACCACCGCCGTCGATAGTTCGCGCTTGGGCCTATCGGCCGAAGCGCTGTCAAAGGAACCGCTACGCGCCTGTATCGTTCATGAAGCGCACCCCGAGGACATACCGCAGGAAGAAGCAATCATCGGGCTTGTAAAAAACCGTATCTCCTTAACAAACGATATTTTCCTCAACGGAACAGGGCCCTACGCGCTGTTTTCCCTATCGCCGGTCACTCACCGGGCGCTTATGAGCGTCGCGGCGGAAAATAAGTGGCTGTGGGTTACGCATTCTGCCGAAAGCGCCGAGGAGCTGCAGGCGTTTTCGGAACAAACGGGCGACTTGTATTTTCATATTACCCGAAAAAAGGGGTGGGCCTATGGAAAGGCCCCCATGGGTCCCATGCGCTACGCCCTTGAAAACGACCTCATCCCCAATGGAGCGGTATGCGTACATTGCAATTATGTCAATGGAGAGGAGCTCGATCGGCTTGCCGCTAAAAACGCCTTTGTCGTGCAGTGTTTTCAGTACACTTCGGCGCTTGGCCACAAACCCTTTCCCCTGGACTCCGCGCGAAGCAGGGGCATCAAGCTGTGCCTGGGCACCGAAAGCATCGTCTACTCGGAGTCCATGGACCTTTTCGACGAACTCAACTTCGCACGGCGTCTCTACCCGCATGTTCCGGCCGCCGAAATGCTCAAGTGGGTAACGCAAAATCCCGCCGAAGCCCTGGGCGCTGGAGACAAGCTGGGAAGCCTTGCCGAAGGCAAACTCGCCGACATCATCGGCGTGCGCATCCGCCATGAAGGAGGCGACGATCTGCTTGAACAACTTATCATGGGAGAGTCCGACGTCAGGCTCGTTATTGTCAATGGGGAGGAAGTTATGGCGAATTACTAGCGGAGTCACAATTTTTGTAACGGAATATACCATATTTATAACAAGCCTTGTAACGGAATAGGCGACCGGCGGCTTTTATTAGAGGGCGACACCAACCACTTCGGCATCCATGAATTGAAAACCCTTGATGATACTTGAAAGGAAAAAAGCGACATGACCTTCTTAACCAAATTGGAAACTCGTCAAAAGTCAATTAAATCCATTCTCTGCATCGGATTGGACCCATCAAAGGAAAAAATCCCAAAATCGATTCTATCGAAACAAAATCCCCTCTTCGAGTTTAATAAAGCGATCATTGACGCGACCTATTCCTGCGCTTGTGCGTATAAACCGCAAATAGCCTACTATGCCGCCATACGTGCGGAAAACGATTTGGAAATGACCATTGAATATATTCATGAAAAATACCCGGATATTCCGGTTATCCTCGACGCAAAGAGAAGCGACATCGGCTCGACGGCAGAAATGTATGCGCGCGAGGCGTTCGAACGGTATAACGCCGACGCGGTCACGGTCAATCCCTTTCTCGGATTTGATTCCATCAAGCCTTTTATCGAATGGAAGGAAAAAGGCGTATTTATTTTATGCAAGACTTCCAACGCAAGCTCGCATGAAATTCAGGACGTACTTATAAACGGAAAGCCGCTCTATGTAACCCTGGCCGAAAGGGCCATACGGGAATGGAACATGAACGGGAATATTTGTTTCGTCGTCGGAGCGACCTATCCTTCGCAAATGTCGGATATCCGGCGAATCGCTCCCGACACCTGCTTTTTGGTTCCCGGTGTAGGAACCCAAGGCGGATCGATCAAGGAAATAATGACCAACGGCGTTCGACGCGACGGATCGGGATTGATTATCAGCTCCTCCCGTTCAATAATTCACGCAAGCGAAAAAGACGATTTCGCGGAAAGAGCAAAGGACGCGGCATTCAACTATTTTACTGAAATTCAACAATACCGGCGATCATGAAATCAAAGTCATCATTGAATCAAGGTTCAGACACTTTACTCCTCAACAAAATCAGGGCCGACTTGAAAAGCGCCGCGACCGTCGCGTCCCAGGAGGTTTTCCAGAGGTTTTTCAAGGAAAAATTAACTTGCCATGGCGTAAAGAGCCCAGAGATAACCGCCATCGCGAAAAAATATTGGAAAGATATCGCCCACTGGGACAAAGCGGAAATATTCAAGCTCTGCGAATCGCTCTATCAATCGGACTATTGCGAGGAAGCCTTTATCGTTTCGAATTGGGTCCCACGATTGTCCGATTCCTTTGTCCGCACGGACCTTCCGGTCTTTAAGCATTGGATAATCAGTTACATTAATAATTGGGCTAAGTGCGACGGGTTTTGCAATCATACGATGGGCGATTATATTGAAAAATTCCCGGAGGATATAAAGGAGCTCAAGAAATGGACCGGCTCCAATAACCGCTGGCTTAAAAGGGCTTCGGCGGTATCGCTCATTCTACCCGCGCGAAGGGGCGAATTTCTCGGGGATATTTTTGAAATCGCCGCCGCCATGCTCCGGGATGACGACGACATGGTGCAAAAAGGGTATGGCTGGCTTTTAAAGGAATCAAGCAGGTTGCATCAACGGGACGTATTTGACTTTGTGGTAAAATATAAAAGCGCTATGCCGCGCACGGCCTTGCGTTACGCGATTGAACTCATGCCTAAGGAACTGAAGATGGAAGCGATGAAAAAGCCTGCTCTTATCCGGGGTTAAACAGCTCTTCCCCGAATTCCCCCACGAATACCACCTCGGGTTCAAGCGAAATTCCCTGTTTCTCATAAACGGTTTTCTGTACTTGTACAATCAAATGCCGCACATCCGCCGCGGTCGCTCGCCCTACGTTGACAATGAAGTTTGCGTGCTTATGCGACACTTCCGCGTCCCCGCTACGCAGCCCCTTAAGGCCGCATTGTTCGATAAGCGACGCGGCGGCTACCCTTCCGGGAAGGTTTTTAAACACCGAGCCGCAATTGGGCAGGTCCAGCGGGTGTTTTTCCTTGCGTTTGGCGATGCATTCGCGAAAGGTTCGCGGCGCCTCGTTCGAGTCATCCGGACTACATTGAAATACGCCGGAAAGGATGAACGCGGGCCGCGTGGAAAACATCGTCCGGCGGTACCCGGCCTCAAGCCCAACACTTGAAAGTGTGCGGATCTCCTTGTCCGAATAATCGTAATAATCAATTGACTCGACGCACTCCGATACGCTATGGCCATACGCTCCCGCGTTCATAACAAGGGCGCCGCCCACGCTGCCCGGAATCCCGCCCAGGTGTTCCAGGCCGCGAAGGCCCCTGTCGAGCATTTCATGAACGAGCTTGTTGAGCGCCGCGCCGCTTAGGCAGACGGCCCGATTTTGGTTCCAGGTAATCGCGTCGAACCGGGCGCCGGCGTCGATGACCAGGCCCGGCCATCCCTTATCGCTTATAAGGACATTGGAGCCTTTTCCAAGAATAAAAACCGGCTCTCCGTGAGTGCGCGCCCACGCTATGCACTCCTTGACGTCCTCTATCGATACGGGCTGAACGTAATGGCGGGCCGCGCCGCCGATTTTAAAGGTGGTCTTAGCGGAAAGGGAAACGTCAGTGTTGAATGCGATCTTCATGAGACGGCTGATCACCGGGGAATATTTTGTAAATCTCCGAACTCACGAAAAATTCGACGATGTCCGGATCGAGGTGGTTTGCCTTTGCCTCGCTCCTTAAAATAGCTATTGCCTGGTCCGGCGGCATCTTCGGCTTGTAGGGCCTGTCCTGGGCCACCAGGGCCTCGAAAATATCGATGACCGCAAGCGCCCTGCTCTCCAGTCCTATCCGGTCGCCCATAAGTCCGTCGGGATAGCCCGAGCCGTCCATGCGTTCGTGGTGATGACATGCGATGTCGGGAATGTTCTCCAGATTCTTGGTCCACGGGATACGCGAGAGAATCCTGCGCGTGGAAACCGCGTGGGAATTGATGCGCTCGCGCTCCTCATCGGTAAGGTTACCTTTACGAATCGAAAGGGATTTCCATTCTCCGTCCGATAGAAATGGTTTTTTTACCCCGGAGCCGTTGAAATACACCTTGGCCCGCAGGGAAGACAAACGCGCATAATCACCGTCGCTAAGAAACCCAGCATGGTTTATGGTTTCAAGAAAGGCGCGGTCCGCGTCGATCTCCTCCGGAGAATTCCACGACGGTTTCCCGCCGGGCGCGGCGGTCGCAATTGACAATTTAATGAGTTCGACTCGCGCATCGAGAGAGGTCATGGCTTCCTTGGAAAGTTTGGTTTCCTTCATCAGCAAGGCCTCGGGCACGCCTATTTTTCCTATGTCGTGCAGCAGCGCGGCAAATCTGAATTGGTTTTTCCGCTCTTCGGAAAAGGAAACGTCCTTGAACGGACCCAAGCGGGCGGCATTGACCGCATCGGCGAAGGCCATGGCGTAGCCCATGACACGCTGGGAATGTCCATAGGTGATCCGGTCTCTTTCGTCAATTGCCGCGACGGACGATTTTAAATAACCCTCGAAGATGGCCTCGATTTCGCCATAGAGCTGCACCCGTTCGATGGATACCGCCGCCTGGGAGCCGATCGACGCCATGAAGTCCTCGTCGGAAACGGTGAACGGCGTCATCTGCGCTTCCATTTCAGCGACGGAGGAAAGGCGGGCCTTCCTGTCCTTTTTCTTGTTCATGAGCTGCAATATTCCCACCACTTCTCCGGCCATGTTCTTGAGGGGGATGGTAAGCATGGATTTCATCCTGTAGCCAAGCTTCCGGTCCCACTCCTTGCCGAATTTATAGGGGGCCGAGGCGGGCAAACGGTATACGTCGTCGATGGTAAGCGGCTCTCCGGTCGTGGCTACGTAGCCCGCGATGGTTTCCTTATTCATGGGTATGACGAATTCGGCAGCCTGGAGCACGTCCACGGAATCGTTCTGCGAAATTTTAAACCGTAGCGCGTCGATAAACGGGCCGCCCGGAACGCTTTTTTCTCTTATGTAAATACTCCCCGCGTCGGCGCCCGCCAATTGCCGGCTCTCGGCCAACATCAGCGACAGAAGCGCGTTAAGGTTGTTATGCGACGACAACGCGGTTCCGATGGTAACGAGCTGCTGCTTTTCATCGCGATGCCGTACGATCTCGCTCATGAGTTCAATGTTGTTGGCGGTAAGCATCCGGCGGCCTATGAGAGCGTTGACGATATTCCATGCGTCGATCGCCGACAGCGGGACGCGAAATACGCCGCACATCGGCAGGTTCTTTAAAAAACCAGGGGCTTCGCAACCTTCAATTTTTTGAAAAAAAGGGATTTCCCGCCCCACTCCCAAAGGCATGGTTGAAAACAACCCGACGATTGACTCTTTCGAACAGGGCAAAAAGGATAAACATCCGAGGGGAGGGTCGCCGCCGATCGGGATGTCGGAAAGCGATAGTGAACTCAGAAGTCGTATTTCGGGGTCAAAGGATAGGGCCGCTGCGGAAAGCGCGTCCCTATCCGAAGACGCGGCATCACCCAGAATGATTATACGCGTGTTCATAAAGTCGTTACGAGGGGATTGATAATAAAATTAATGTGAATTTGAGTATAATTATATAACAGGGGGTACGGGAATACCTATAAAAAAAAAGGGACTTCTTATACCTGTAAAAGAAATCCCTTAAAAGCGGGCAAGCCTAAAGCCGATTAATCGGCCTTAATGGCTTCAGCCGGGCACGCGGATGCGCATGCGCCGCAGTCGGTGCATTTTTCCGCATCGATAATGTAAATGGGGTCGCCTTCACTGATCGCCTCGACCGGGCATTCCGGAACGCAGGAACCGCAGGCAAGGCACGCATCGGTAATTCTATGGGGCATTGTAATCTCCTTTAAAAGGTAGTGAATAAATTAAGTTTTGGGAACTACAGCAGGAAAATCCTGGTTAAAATTATCTTATTATCATGCGCCAGGCAAGGGGTTTTTCCATCATTAAGGAAAAATCTTATTCCATCTCTTTATTGAATTCCTTGGTGGTATGGGCGATGATATCGGACATGGCTTTTTCCTTTTTAAAGGCCTTGATCGTTTCGGCAATGGTGCGCTTTAACTGCTGCATGTCGGCCTCGCTGAGAGCGGAAACGAAAATCGCATGAGGAAAGGCTACGCTGAGCCGCTTGCGCTCGAAGGCGTCGGTAACGAGGTCCATTTTGTTGAACACCAAAAGCCGGGGAGTCTCGTGCGCGGCAAGGTCATCGAGTACTTCGTTGACGGTTTCAAGTTGATGGTCCGACCAGGCCGAAGAACCGTCCATGACGATGAGCAACAGATCCGCCTCCGAGACCACTTCCAAGGTGCCTTTAAAAGACGCTACGAGGTGGTGCGGGAGTTTTCGTAAAAATCCGACGGTGTCGGAAATGACGATAGTTCCCGCGCCCGGAATAAAAGTCCTCCGGGTGGCGGTATCGAGCGTGGCGAAGAGCTTGTTCTCCACCAGGCACTGTGAGCCCGAAAGCGCGTTTAGCAGGGAAGATTTGCCCACGTTGGTATATCCGACGAGGGTTACCTTGAAATATTCGCTCCTCGATTTTCTCTGCGTCACCCTTGATTTTTCTATCTTTTTTAAACGATCCGCCAGATCGGATATTTTCTTCTGGATGAGCCGGCGGTCCACTTCAAGCTGCTTTTCGCCCGGCCCCCTCGTGCCGATGCCGCCCTCTTGCTGCGAGAAATGCGTCCACGCGTGAGTCAAGCGAGGATACAGCGTGCGCATCTGGGCAAGCTCGACTTGAATCCGAGCTTCGTTGGTCTTCGCGTGCTGCGCGAAAATATCCAATATGAGCTGGCTTCGGTCGATCACCTTGGCGTTGATGATCTTTTCGATGTTGCGGACCTGTCCGGGCGAAAGGTCGGCGTCGATGATAAGCGATGTGCAGTGCAGTTGTTTCATCTGACCCGAAATTTCGCTCAATTTCCCTCCGCCGATGTAGGTGGAGGAAACCGGGCTTTCGCGTTTCTGCACCACTACGTCCGCCACTTTCGCGCCGGCCGTGGCGCATAGCATCATCATTTCCTTCATATCAATTTCAAATAACGCGGGGTCGGTTTTGGGCGTCTGAAGACCGGCCAAAATAACGCGTTCAAGCGGAGGAGGATATTTGATGTCAAACATTACACACCGTTACACGTAGTGAAAAGAAATGTTACATTCCATGTGATTTGTACGCCACCTTTAATGTGAGCGCGCAGTTCATCAGTTTTTTATCAAAGGTCCATAAAAACATACTCGCCACTCGCGCGGATGCGAGAAGGTGGACGTCCACAAACCCAATACCGGCGCCGCTCAATGTATTGTTTTCAACAAAAGGATAAAATTCCTGTTGATCTATAAGCGGCGCCTCAGGAAGTTCGCGAAGGTAGGAAAATATCGTGGAAGTACGCGTAATACCGCCGCAGGCTAATTCGCCGAGTACAAACGGATGGACCGCGACGTCCGCCTCAAGCAACAGACTTTCAAGGGCCGGGTTACCCGCCCTGAAATGGTCGATCCATATAGAGGTGTCTACGATAACCATTCGTTTATCAAACGGAGCCCGGCCGCCTACGAGGAATTGGGTTCAACCGTTTCTGTGTACCCCCGAGCTTCGCGAGCCTCCGGCTGCTCTCACGGGCAATCAATACTTCCAGGCCTAGTTTGACAAGGGAAGTTTTTTCCTTGATACCCGTCAATTTTGACGCTTTTTCAAGTACGATAGTATCGATATTGAGCGTTGTTCTCATACATATAAATATGCATCGCGAATGCATATAATGCAAATATTTCCATGTGTTTTAAATCGCCCAACCACCCTATAGAGTTATTCGCTGATTTTCAAGCATGTCATTAACAATGAACCCGCCACCGCCTTATCGTTAAACAAGCTTACTTTATCATTTCTCCCTTTTAACGCCAATGCATAGAGCAATGGCAAATAATGTTCATTGGTGGGGATCGCCAGGTTAAATGCCTTTCCTTGCTTTTTGTAATCAATCAAGGCTTGGTGGTCTCCATCCAGAATCAGTTTTTTCATTTTCTCGCCGGCTTCAATTGCCCAATCATACCCGTATTCCGTAGCGTTTAGCCTGTCCCACGCGACCAATTGAAGGTTATGAACCATGTTACCGCTTCCGACAATCAATACGCCTTTACCGCGAAGCGAAGATAGTTCTTTTGCCGATTCATAATGGAAGCGCGGCGATTGATTATAATCCAGACTCATTTGCACCACCGGAACATCGGCATTGGGATAGAGATGTTTAACCACGCTCCAGCAACCGTGATCAAGGCCCCAGCTTTCATCCAAACCGACGTTCGTTTTTTTTATGAGCGCCGCAATTTCCCTAGCCAAACCGGGGCTTCCCGGCGCGGGATATTGAACTTCATATAATTCCTTTGGAAACCCGCCAAAGTCATGAATGGTTTTAGGCTTTCCCATAGCGGTTACAAAAGTTCCTTCCGTTTCCCAATGCGCCAATATGCATACAACGGCGTTCGGTTTCGGGATCTCTTCGCTAATAGTTCTAAATCCCGTGACGAACTCATTTTCCTCAATGGCGTTCATCGGACTGCCATGCCCCAGGAACAACACGGGCATTTTTTCCGCACCTTCCGATGGTTTGGAAACCGCATTTACTTCATTTTTTATCATGGTGAATTTCCAATGCGTTCGGACGGACCGTTCTGCATTTCCAGCACGGTATTTCCTACGGCCCATTGATCGGAATAAGCATTATTCAAATTAAACGGCACGAGGATGTCCGTGTGAACTATGTTGCAAAAAAACGTCCCCGCGTCCACCGTAATAGTATCTTGACCGACATATTTCTTAGTGCTAAAGAGCCCGGTCTGATAGCCTTTCTTTTAGTTTTTCGAAGATAGCTTTCATCGGATTTCATAAATTTAAATTCAAGCGCTTTCCAATTCCGGCTTGAAGCTTCGATTTTATAGAAGATCGTTAGTCATGAATGTAATGCCAAAAAAAAGGCATCCATGTGACCGGCTCAGTGAAAACAAACTACATATACATTCAAATCAGTTATAAAATAGATACAAGTACGCATAGGTGAAAATAAAATTTATTTATAATTGATAGTATACAAGAAGTCCTTCATGTTTTATATTTCAAGGGAATTAAGAACATTTAGGTTATGCTTGTTTCCAATTCATCCATTAGATATTTTACCTTGTAGGTAAATTAATTTTATGGTATTATTCTATGGACATCGCATTCGCGACTACAAAGTTACAAAAGATTTTTAACACTGAAAAAGAACTTGTTCGCACATTCGGCGCTGAAATCGCAAGGATTGTAATGCGCAGGATGGCCATTCTGAGAGCTGCCGCAAATCTTGATGAAGTTTCACATTTACCGCCACCGCGAAGGCATGAGTTGACCGGTGACCGTAAAGGACAATTCGCCCTAGACCTTAAACACCCATATCGGTTACTTTTGCAGCCGAATTGCGATCCTTTACCGTACAAAGACGATGGCGGCATAGATCTAAAACGAGTTACGGCAATAACAATCATTGCCGTAGAGGACTATCATTGATATGATCACCAATTTTAAAAATCAATTTGATCCGGATTACGTTGTTCATCCGGGGGAAATTCTCGCGGAAACGCTGCAAGCGCGTGGTATTGAGAAATCCGAACTAGCGCTCCGTAGCGGGTTGACGGCAAAACATATAAGCCAGATCATCCACAGCAAAGCTCCCATCACGCCGGAAACGGCGGTTCGTTTGGAGAGGATACTCGATGTAAAAGCCGTGCTTTGGTTGAAACTTGACGCCGATTATAGGCTTTTCATGCAGAAACAACAAGAAAAGAAAGCATTAGAGGCGAAGTTCGTCTGGGCTCAAAAGTTTCCTATATCGGCGCTTACAGCTCGTGGATATTTACCGAAGACCAAAGACAAATCGATTTTAGTTTCCGCGCTTCTTGATTTTTTCAATGTCGGCACTATCGAGTCGTGGGAAAAGCAATTTGCGTCCATGGCCGTCCAATTCCGAAAGACTGAAAAAGGTAAGATTAACAGCGAAACAATTGCCGCTTGGCTTAAAATCGGAGAAAACAAGGCGAAGGAAATTTCAGTCAATCAATTCAATAAATCCTTATTTGAAAACGTTCTGAATGCAATCAGGCCGCTTACTAAGGAATCGCCGAAAATATTTGAACCGAAAATGATCAAGCTATGCGCGGAAAGCGGCGTAGCCCTTATTTTCGTAAAAGAATTTCCGGGAACGGGAATAAGCGGCGCGACCTATTGGATTGGTAGGGACAAAGTCGTCCTTATGTTGAGTCTTCGGTATAAATCGGACGATCATTTCTGGTTTACCTTTTTTCATGAAGCCGGCCATATTATTCTCCATTCAAAATCTTCCATTATCGTTGACGGCAACGATCTTTCGGGAAACGAAGTTGAGCAGGAAGCGAATTATTTCGCGGCCAACATTTTAATTCCAAAAAAAGATTATAATAATTTTATTTTGACGAATCCTCGTATCGATGAAGCCGCGATACGTCGATTTGCCGAAGCGCAAAAAATCGCTCCTGGAATTATCGTCGGCAGGATGCAAAAGGAAGGTCGTTTAAAGTTCAATTGGTATAATGGTCTTAAGCGAAGGTTTGAATTGAAAGATTGAACCGGAGGAATATTTATTCGACAACATCCAAACAGGTCAATGCGGCAGCACTAATGAAAGCGCGTAAATAATCAAACCCACCAGCCCCCCCACCAATGCGCCGTTAATGCGTATGAACTGTAAATCTCTTCCAACTGCCGGTTCCAGCGTCGACACTATTTGTTTTTCCGTCCAGCCGCCAACGGTTTTTTCGATCATTCTTTGAATGGCGGGAGCGAAATGCGGCAACGCCGTCAACAATACCCTTTCTACGATTTTATTTAATTCCCGGTGAATCCTTACATCATTTTTTATCGAGGCGCCGAAACCTGAAATGACGGTTTCAATTCTTTCCTTCATTTCCCTATCCGGTCTTTGAACCTTAGATTCCAGAAACCGCTTTAATTCCTTCCAGATGTTTAAAATATATTCCGAAAATATCGGGTTTGTAACGATATTGTCAACAATTTGAGCCGCGGTTTTCCGGTATTCGGGTGATGTTCTAAGACTACTGATAAACCTCTTCAACTGACGTTGCAATGCCTTCCTGGTCGCGTGAGTCGCATCGTTTTCTATCGCGTCTATCTGTTCCTTCAATTTATTGACAATGTATTTCGCGATTCCGTTGGCGACTTCTTTTTTACCGAACCGCTCCGGCCAGAGCATCGGAAGTTCCCGGAGGATGTATCGACGTACAACGGGTAAACTTTGACGAACGATACGCCTTCCGATTCTAAGACCTTCATCGGATACCTTATCAAATGCCTCTCCATGGGTTAGAAATTCAAGCATCCCACCGGCTATTCCCGCAAGTTCGATATGGTGAAAGTGAGGGAGAATATTCGCCTTGATTATGGAGCGGATGTCGTCATCATTAATGTATTCAAGCAATTGAGGAAGCGATAGAGCAGTTTCAGCGGCCAGTATACCGGCATTTTCAACAAGAAGTCCGGACAATGCATCGGCCAAGTCCAGCTTGTTTATAAAATGCTCCTTAATGACGTCTTTGGTTAAAAAATTTTTAATGACGAAATCACCAAGAATCAAGCCGATGCGGTCTTTGCTTTTTGGAATAATGGCGGTATGCGGAAGAGGAATGCCGAGCGGATGCCTGAATAAGACGACCACGGCGAACCAATCCGCCATGGCGCCCACCATCGACGCCTCGGCAAAGGCGCGAACAATCCTCAGCCATGGCAATGCGTGTTCGAAATAGAATGATATGCAAAAAATGACCGCCATAAAGATAAGCAACCCGGATGCGATCATTTTCATTTTTTTCATTCAATTCCCGACGGCATTACGACAAGATTTTCCGCCTTTTCCTTTAATATATATGGTGAACAACGATGAAAATGAATCCGCTTATGTAAACAATAGCCCCTCAGCGGCAACATTGGCGCCCGCTGAAATTGAAAATTAAAAAAATAAGCCGCACTACGCGTCAAAAAGTATTTTATGGCGGCAATTTTGCGGCAACAATTATTTTACAAAACTTTTTAAAAAAAATTCGGTTTCGCCGGGGTCCTTATGAATAGTATAAATTCAGCGCTGAAAGAACCCCTCCGCAACAAAGACGTGGTCCCGATGGGAAGGCGCAGCATATATGTGGAGTAATCGATGACCAATGCGGCGACGAACGCTACTCCCGAAGTTTTGATTTTCCTTTGCCGGAATTGTTTCCCGGGCATCCGGTTTTTGCCCATGCAGTGGAGCGAGGCCGGAATGCACATACGGGTAAAGGAAATTCCTTGCAGCGGCAAGATCGACGCCCAGTATATTCTCCATGCCCTTGAAAGCGGCGTTCTGGGAGTTTGCGTCATAACCTGCCCGCAAGGCGCGTGCACGCTTACGCAAGGTAATTACCGCGCGGATGTCCGCGTTCGTACGGTCCGGCGGCTGCTCGAAGAAGCGGGGACCCATCCCGGCCGCGCCCAAATCATACACTGCGCCGAGGGCTCGTCCCCGGACCAGTTGCGCGAACTTGTCAACGAAGAGGTTCGCGCATTTTCGACATTGGTTGGAATACAGCATTGACCTGTTACAGAAAGTTGCTATTATGCCACAAGAGAAGTCCGACTTACTGAAGCGTATAGAATCGGGGAAACGCATCCTGATGGCGGAAATCGCGCCCCCAAAAAGCCCCGATGGCGCCCAAGTCAAGTCCCTTGCCAGGAAATTCGCCGGGAAGGTGCACGCGCTAGGCGTTAGCGATAACCGCGACGACATACGCATGTCGGCCCTTGCCGCGGCTTCCCTTATATTGAATGAAGGCGTGGAACCCTTGCTGCACATGACTACCCGCGACAGGAACCGCACCGCGCTGTTTGCCGACTGCTTGGGCGCCCAGGCAATGGGCATCCATAACATTCTCTGCACCAGCGGCACGCACCAAACCCTGCTGCCCTTCTATACCGCCAAAAACGTTTACGATATCGATGCGACGCTTTTACTGAAAATCTGCAAGGATAGTGAAAAAGCCTCCGCCGATTCCGATTTTCAGGCGCTGTGCCTGGGGGCGGTCGCTTCACCGTACGCCGACCCCATTGAATTGCAACTACCCCGGCTGGCCCAGAAAATTTTCGTAGGCGCGCGGTTTATCATTACGCACCCGATTTTCGATCTCGACCGGTTCGGGATATGGTGGAAAGAAGTGAATAACCGCGGTCTTCAGGAAAAGGCGGCTTTCATCGCGGGCATTCGCGTGCTTACCAACGCGGCCTCGGCGAAGGCTTTTTCCGAAAAAAGACCGCTTCCAATGGTTTCGGCGACAATAATTCAACGCCTTTCCTCGAAGTCCTCTCCGTCGGACTGCCGAAAGGAAGGAATCGCCATAGCCCTTGAAACCATCGAACGTCTCTCTACAATGGAAGGACTTCGCGGTTTTGAGATCGTATGCGACGAAGATCACGGAGCGGCTGTCGAAGTTCTGGAACAACTACAATAGGATACCATCAAGTGCCCGCGAAATATCACATCCATACGCACCCAGCACCCCCGCGCATCCGCGTGGAAGGGAAACTGGGTATTGTTGACTGGAGAGAGGACTGCTCCAGTTGCCATAACTGCGTTAAAAAGGGCTGCGTCTACGGTTTGTACCGCGACGAAGCCGATACGCTGCATGACCAACGGGGATACCTCGACTATATCTATCAGTGCAAAGGATGCCTTACCTGCGTGCAAAACTGCACGAAAAACATCCTGACGCGCGTGGTTAACCCTGAATTCGAGCGATTGGGAGACGCCTACTACACGCCCGACATCATCCTAACAACCTGGGTCCAGGCTGAAAACGGCGCCGTGCCCGTATCCGGATGCGGTTACGGAGGCCCCTTCAGCGGACAGGGGTTCGATTCAATGTGGACTGATATGTCCGAGATCGTGCGGCCCACGCGCGACGGCATTCACGGCAGGGAATACATCAACACGGGCGTGGACATCGGCCGCAAACTCGGCCGCCTGACCTTCGACGGCATGCGGCTTACTGACGTCGCGCCGCCTCTCATTCAAAGCCCTCTGCCGATCATATTTGAAAACGTTCCGCTCCACTGGCGCCGCGGCGCGGTAGCGGGGGCCGTTATTAAAGCGGCTTCGAAGCTTGGACTGTTTTCGATTGTTTCGGTTGATGGGCTTGCGCACGAAGCAATCGGCAAGCACGGCCGCGTAGTTCCCCTCGCCGACGCTTCCGGGGCCGCTCCCGCGACAATATGCGGGGAAGCTCCGATGATCATCGTGCCGGACTCCGATACGATCATGGACGTTATAGACGGTCTAAAAAAGGAAAACGCGAAGAGAATCGCGGCGGTTCGTTTGCAGGCAGGAAAGAACACGGCGAAGCGAAGCCTGTGGCTTGCCGGGAATGGCGTTGAAGTCATCAACATCGTGTTCGATAAGCACGGCAGGGAAATAGGCGTTGCCGAGCCGCGCCACATCCGCGACGCGCTGCGGGAAACCCATCAGCTCCTTGTCAAGGAAGGCATCCGCGACGAAATCACCATTATTTCCTCGGGAGGCATCGCCCTGCCCGAGCATATGGCAAAGGCCATCATTTGCGGCGCGGACCTCATTACCATCGATATCCCGCTCATTCTGGCCATGGATTGCCGCTTGTGCGGAGAATGCGAACGCGGTGAGCGCTGTCCGGTTGAGCTTGAAAACGTCAAGGAAGAATACGCGATTGCCCGCATTGTCAATTTAATGGGCGCGTGGCACAGCCAGCTTCTGGAAATGCTGGGCGCCATGGGCATCCGTGAAGCGCGCAGGCTGCGCGGGGAAGTAGGCCGCTGCATGTTTTTCGAAGACCTCGAACGCGCGGCATTCGGACGTATTTTCGGGAAACGGAAATCATAATTATTATATGGATGTAAGGGTAACCCTTGCGGTTACCCTCGAATAATAAGGGCAGAAGCAAAGCCTGCCCCTACGGGAAAAACAAAAAATTATAATGACGACAAACGCCAAACCATCTCCCCAAACGGGCGAGGATTTTCTCTCGAACCCCGAATTCGCCGAGGTATCGCGCAGCGTAAAATACGCGGCGCCGCGGTACCGCAACGAACTCGGGAAATACAGCATCCATCGTTCGTCCGCCTGCGGCTCCTGCGGTTTATGCGCGCAGTCGTGCGCCTATAACGTGCATGTCAAGCCAACGGGATACCGGCAGATGATCCGGCCCTTCGATTACCGCTGCATCGGCCCCGCGTGTGAAGCAACGGAAAAGTTTTGCGTGAAAAACTGCCCTCAAAGCGCGCTTTCACTCGATGAAAACCCGGCTTATAAAACCCTGGGCGATTACCGGTGGACCCCGGACCTTTTAGCGAGCGCCTGGCATATGGCCGAAACCGGCAAACAGCCGCCCGCGCACCTTGAAAGCCGCATCGGCAATTCCGGCGGCGGGTTCGACCGGTTGCGCATCGTGTTTCCCGAAAAGACGCCGAAGGACCTCAGGCGCGAAGACATTTCAACGCGGCTGCTTCTTAACAAAAGAAAAAACGATCCCCGGCCGAAAGTGACCATCGACGTTCCGTGGTACGGCGGCGGCATGTCCTTCGGCTCCACCAACATCCGGGCGCAGCTCGGCAAAGTGCGGGCGGCCAAGGCGTGGAACACCTTCAGTTGCACGGGCGAGGGCGGGTATCCCGAACGCTTCATTCCCTATAAAGACAACATGATCACGCAGGTGGCCACGGGGCTTTTCGGCGTGCGCGAGGAAACCATTCAACGAGCGCGGATCGTAGAGTTTAAATACGCCCAAGGGGCCAAGCCCGGCCTGGGCGGACATTTACTGGGCAGTAAGAACACGCCGGCGGTGGCGGCCATGCGCGAAGCGGTGGTAGGCACATCGCTGTTCTCGCCGTTTCCGTTCCACAGCGTCTATTCCATTGAGGACCATAAAAAACATCTCGACTGGATCGGACACGTCAACCGCACCGCGCTGCTTTCGGCCAAGGTCTCCACGCCGAACGACGTCGAAATGGTGGCCGTGGGCTCATACTGCGCCGGAGCGCACATCGTGCACCTCGACGGCAGTTACGGCGGCACGGGCGCGGCGCCCAACATCGCCAAGAAAAACATCGCCATGCCCATTGAGTACGCCATCAGCAACGTGCACCAATTCCTGGTGGGCGAAGGCGTGCGCGACGAAATCACGCTCATCGTCAGCGGCGGCCTGCGCTCGCCGTGGGACATCGCCAAGGCCATCGCCATGGGCGCCGACGGCGTCGTCATGGGCACCGCCGAACTGGTGGCTCTCGGCTGTATCCGGTGCGGATGTTGCGAAAGCGGACGCGGATGCGCGCGGGGCATTTGCACCACGGACTCCGAGCTTTTGGAATTGCTTTCCGTAGAGTGGTGCACGCAGCGGCTGATCAATCTGCATCATGCATTCAGGGAATGTCTTGTCGATATTCTTTTTAAGCTGGGAGTGGAGTCGGTTTCCGCCTTGCGCGGCAGGACGGATGCGCTTGAACATTTGGATTATGTAAGGGAATCATGAATTCATCTTCAATCTACAACCGCGCCGAAGCGCTTATCCGGAGCCGCTCGGGCCTTAAGCCCGAAGGCGAATGGTTCCGCGCGTCACCCGAGGCCGAGGGAGGCTGCGGCGTGACCGGCTTCGCATGCACCATCCCGGTGCGCGGCAAGCACATTTACGAACCCAGCATCCAAATGCGCAACCGCGGTAACGGCAAAGGCGGCGGAATCGCGGCATGCGGCCTGGCGCCGGAGGATTTCGGCGTTTCACGGAGCGTGTTGGAGGACGATTATCTTCTCCAGATCGCGCTTTTGGACCCCACGGTCAGGGCCGAGGTCGAAAAAGAGTTCGTCGAACCGTTCTTTACCATCGACCAGGGCGGCATCATCCCTACGGTGGCGGACTTCCGCGACGTTCCGCTCTTGGAAGTCAAGCCGCCCGACGTTGCGCGGTATTTCGTGCGCGTCAAACCAACGGCGCTTGAGCGATTCGCCAAGGAAAAAAACCTTACGGCCCTTGCGCCGCGGGAAATTGAGGACGAGTTCGTTTTTCAGAATTCAAGCAAGCTCAACGCGAAGCACTACTCCTCCATGGGCGACAAACGCGCATTCGTTCTATCGCACGCCCGCAACCTTCTGATTCTCAAGGTAGTGGGCTTTGCCGAAGCGGTGGTGCAATATTACTGCATGGAAAATTCACGCGCGCACGTGTGGATCGCCCATCAGCGCTATCCCACCAGGGGGCGCGTCTGGCATCCCGGCGGCTGCCATCCCTTCATCGGCATGAACGAGGCGCTTGTCCACAACGGCGATTTCGCCAACTACCACTCCGTATGCGAATACCTCGCGCAGCGCAATTTATTCCCGCAATTTCTCACCGATACCGAAGCGTCGATCATGCTGTTCGATCTCATGAACCGTGCGTACAAGTATCCCCTGGAATACATCATTGAAGCGCTTGCGCCCACCACCGAGTTGGATTTCGACCGCCTGCCCGCTGAAAAACAACGCATCTACCGGGAAATCCAGGCGGCCCAGATACATGCCTCTCCCGACGGCCCATGGTTTTTCATCATTGCCCGAAACCTCTGCGAAAACGGCTTCCAGCTTTTGGGAATCACCGATACGGCCATGCTGCGGCCGCAGGTGTTCGCCTTGCAGGAAGGCGAGGTTTCCATCGGTCTCATCTGCTCGGAAAAACAGGCCATCGACGCGACCCTGGCAAGCCTGGCAAGCGAAGACAGCCGCTTTACCCCCGTTGCCGACATGTATTGGAACGCCCGGGGCGGCAGTTCCACCGACGGCGGCGCGTTTCTCTTTAACGTGACGCCCAAAACCGGGAATGGCAACGGCGCCGGTCCCGAGTATTCGCTTGGCGTGACCAACAAATTCGGCGCGTCGGTTTCCACTAAACCCGGCCAATCGCATTACGATGCGTCAATTTCAATCACAACGCCGGCGAACAACGACGCGGAGCTTGAGCTGATCGACCGGGCCGTCAGGGAAAACAACCCGCGAGCATTGTACGATTATTTCGGAAGCGCCGCGAAGGACATGGACTACAACCGGCTGCGATGGTTCGCGGCGGAAATCGCCTTAAAAACCGCCGTGTCCTCCCCGGGGTTGGGCATTGAGGCGCTTACTTTGTGCATCGACCGGCGCTACCCCACGGGAAATAAAAAACGCAGTTCGGTCATCACCATCCTTCGCGGGGCGCTGGAGGAACTGTTCGTCAAGCAGCCCCTGTTCGGGATCATTTCGTCAAGTTCCTGCAGAAGAATCACCTGGGAAACCCGCGCGCTGCTGAAAGGCCCCGAAGGAGCCGAGAAAACACTCCTTATCGACGCGCGGGGCTTCCAGCCGGAAGGGAAGGACTGCGACGCAGCCCTGGCGGTGGACGCCTACCATCTGGGTTGGCGTCATATCATCCATTATAATTCGCGCGGCACGCGCTTTCACGCGGCGGGGTTCGGCCCGGCCACCGACGGCCTTCGCATCGACTGCTACGACAACCCGGGCGATTATCTGGGTTCGGGCATCGACGGACTCACGGCGCTCGTGCACGGCAACGCGCAGGACCAATTATGCCAGATTTCCAAAAGAGGAAAAGTCGTGGTGTACGGCGACGTGGGGCAGACCTTTTTGTACGGCGCCAAGGGCGGCGACATTTTCGTTTTGGGCAACGCGGCCGGCAGACCGATGATCAACGCCGTGGGAAAACCTAAGGTGGTCATCAACGGGACCGCGCTGGACTTCCTGGCCGAATCCTTCATGGCCGGCGATCCGCTCGCGGGCGGCGGCTTTGCTATTGTCAATGGTTTGCGCGTTGAGGAGGACGGGGCCGTCGTCCCGCTCGATCTTCCCTATCCGGGCAGCAACCTCCTGTCGCTGGCCTCCGGCGGTGCTATTTACATACGCGACCCGCGCCGTACGCTGGTAGCCGAGCAACTCAACGGCAGCGCGTACCGAAAGCTTACGGGCGAGGACTGGGAACTGATCCTGCCCTACTTGCGGGAAAACGAACGGTTGTTCGACATTCGCGTCGAACGCGATCTGCTCACCGTGAACGGGGTTGTGAAAAAACCGGCCGAGGTCTATCGAAAAGTCATGCCCGTGGCAATGATAAAAAAAGATGAAATTGAAGAGGAAGAGGTTGGAGAATAATTCTTTAATGGAGAAATGAATTTTAAAGGATCTTTAGGAATGACAACTGAAACCATGCTGAATATTCCCGTTGCTTTAAGCCCTAAGGCAAAAGAGCTCAGCGGCGCCGTACTCGTATGCGGGGCCGGCATCGCGGGAATACAGGCGTCCCTGGACCTGTCCGCCGCGGGATTTTTGGTGTATCTTGTGGAGGAAAGCCCGACCATCGGCGGCAACATGGCTCGTCTTGACAAGACCTTCCCCACCGGCGACTGCGCGACATGCATCATTTCGCCGAAGGTGGTCGCCTGTATGCGCGACCTGAACATCGAGGTGATGACGATGGCCGAGGTGGTCAAGCTTGATGGCGAGGCAGGGAATTTCACCGCAACGGTCAGGTCAAAACCCCGCAGCGTCGACATGGACAAGTGCACCGGGTGCGGCGATTGCATCGAACGCTGTCCGGTACGCAACATCGCGATAACGGTGAGCGCGCCGGAAGCCGCCGGCGTGCTTGACAATAAAGATGAAACGTTCCTTGGCGGATTGATCGCCCGTCACCAAGGTGATGCGGGCGCCGTCATGCCCGTGCTCGAGGCCATAAACAGAACATACGGGCACTTGCCGCGCGCGCTTCTCGAACAGGTGTCGATCCGGTTAGACGTCCCTCTCGCCGGCGTTCTGAAGGTCGCGAGTTTTTACGACAAGATGGGGTTTGAACCCGTCGGCCGGCACGTCATACAGGTTTGCAACGGTACAAGCTGCCACTCACGGCATTCGGCGCGGCTCCTGGAACGCCTTGAAAAGGAACTGAAAATTTCCGAAGACGGGACCGATGCGTCCGGGCGCTTTACCCTTAAGACCGTCCGCTGCCTTGGGCTGTGCGCGCTTTCTCCGGCCATGCGGATCGACGACGTGAGCTTCGGCCGTGTGGCGCTCGACGACATTCCAAAGATCCTGGAGAGGTTCTCATGAGTAACAATCGCGCCACACCGGACGACCTCAAGGGGATGGCCGCCATCGGAACCGCCGCCCTCTATCCCGGCCGTGTTAAAATCATTATCGGTTCGGGCACGTGCGGGCTTGCGATGGGCGCTCGGGACATCGAGGAAACGGCGATAAAAACCGTGCGGCGGCTCAACGCCGACGCACTTGTCACGAAGACCGGGTGTATCGGTTTCTGCGCGCGCGAACCGCTTATGGACATCGTGTTGCCCAACGGCCCGCGGATTAGTTACGCCGATATGACCCCGGAAAAAACCCGCGCGGTGCTTACCGCATTTTTTAAAAACGGCGACTTGAGCCCGCGGCTCGCCCTTGGAAAGTTTTCCGGCGATGAGCACGTTCTGACGGGGGACGTCCACGCGTATCCCGCGTCAAGCATGGCCGACGGCATCCCCGAATGGTCTCAGCTCGATTTTTTCCGTCGTCAGAAAAAGGTGATCATGCGGAACTGCGGTTCCATTGATCCCATGTCGATGGAAGAGAACATCGCGCGCGGAGGGTATCAGGGCGTCCTGCGCGCCCTGACGTCCATGAAACCCGAAGCGGTGATTGATACGGTGATCGCGTCGGGCCTTCGCGGCAGGGGCGGAGCGTTTTTCCCCACCGGCCAGAAGTGGAAGTTCGCCCGTAACGCGCCGGGCGATACGAAATACGTAATATGCAACGCCGACGAGGGCGCGCCGGGTTCGTCCATGGACAGGAGCGTGATCGAAGGGGATCCGCACGCCATTATAGAAGGAATGATCATCGGTTCGTATGCGATCGGCGCACGGCAGGGGTACGTGTACGTGCGCAGCGAGTATCCCCTGGCAATCACTATTCTCGAACATGCCATCGCCGAAGCGGAAAAATACGGCCTATTGGGAGACGATATTTTCGGCAGCGGATGGTCCTTCAATCTCAGCGTCAGGCGCGGCGCGGGCGCCTATGTGTGCGGAGAGGAAACGGGACTCATCGAATCCATCGAGGGACATTCCGGCGAACCGCGCGGCAGGCCGCCGTTCCCGGTAAACGAAGGACTCTGGGGCAAACCGACGGTCGTCAACAATGTGAAAACGTGGGCAAGCGTGGCGCCCATACTTACACGAGGCGCCGATTGGTACGCCTCCATGGGCACGAAAACCGCCACGGGCACGACCATATTCTCGCTCGAAGGCGCGGTAAAAAACGCCGGACTCGTGGAAGTGCCCTTCGGCATAACGCTTCGCGACATGATTTATGAAATCGGCGGCGGCCTCCGCGATAATAAACCTTGTAAAGCGGTGCAGATCGGCGGCCCGTCAATCGGGTGTATACCGCCGTCAATGCTCGATCTGTCCATCGATTCAATCGATATTCCGGGAAAATCGGCGAACATGGGAACGGGGGGCATCATCGTGCTGGACGATGACGCCTGCGTCGTCGACATGACGCGTTTCCTTATGGGTTTTTTCGTCGACGAATCCTGCGGACGGTGCGCTCCGTGCCGCGAAGGTACGAAACAAATGCATCATCTGCTCAACGAGATATGCGACGGCAACGGAAGAATCGAATATATCGAAAAACTCGAACGGCTGGGCCGCGCCATGAGCGCCGCATCGGTTTGCGGGCTCGGCAATACGGCCTCGGGGCCCGTGACCAACGCCCTGCTGCATTTCCGCCCTGAGATCCTGCAGCACATTAATGAAGGCGTGTGCGCGGCCGGGGCGTGTAACATGGGTAAACCGTCTCTTGTGGTTGGGAAGTAATATGGCACAATCCGCCGCGAATACGATTTCGGTGACTATTGACGGGCGAAAAATCGAGACGCCCGCCGCAACGACCATCCTCAATGCCGCGCGACAGATGGGAATATCCATTCCTACGCTCTGCAATTACCGCGGCATCGAGCCGCTCGGCGCCTGTCGCGTCTGCATCGTTGAAATCGATACGCCGCGCGGCCCCCGACAAGTCGCCTCCTGCAGCTATCCCGTGGAAAACGGCATGGTCGTCCATACCGATACCTCCGGCGTGCGCGAAAACAGGGCAACGATCCTTGAGTTGCTTCTGGCCCAGGCTCCGCAATCGAAAAAACTCGCCGACTTCGCCGCGGCGCACGGCGTCACCGCCTCATCGTTCGCGAAAGAACCCGACGGCGACTGTATTCTATGCGGCCTCTGCGTAAAAACCTGCAATGACCTGATGGGGCGCGGAGCGATCAACATGTTCGGACGAGGGGCGCGGCGAAAAGTACTACCCGCCTATGGGGAGCATAGCAACCAGTGCCAGGTATGCGGCGCCTGCGAATTCGTGTGTCCCGCCGGCGCTATCGATCTTTCGGCGGTCACCTCACGGTCTGTCAAGAAGCACGCGACCGCCTATAACCAGTACCTCGAGGCGCGACCCAATATCGACATGGCGCACCCGCAGGCGGTGCCCCGCGTTCCGGCCATTGATCGCGACAACTGCATACACTTTAAAACCGGGGAATGCGGACTGTGCGCCGAAGTGTGCGGCGCGAAGGCCATTGATTATGAGCAGGAAGAAACCACGGTTGAACTGAATGTCGGCGCGGTGCTGCTTACCCCCGGATTCAAGGCGTTTGACCCCTCGCGACGAATCGAATACGGTTCGGCGTACGGCGCAAACGTCATCACCAATCTCCAGTTCGAACGGCTGTTGTCCGCGGCCGGCCCCACCGGCGGCCACGTGCGGCGGCCCTCCGACGGCGCCGCGCCGAAACACATAGCGTTTATCCAGTGCGTTGGCTCGCGCGACGGCGGCTGCGGCAACGATTATTGTTCGTCGGTCTGCTGCATGGCCGCGACCAAAGAAGCCATAATCGCCAAACAGCACGAACCGGAAACGGCCGTGACCATCTATTACATGGATATGCGCGCCTACGGCAAGGACTTCGACCGTTATCTCAATCGCGCAAAGGACATGGGCGTTTCGTACATCCGTTGCAGACCCTCTTCCGTGGAAACCGTTGCCGAGAACGGAATGCTCGGCATTTCGTATATGGATTCCGGCAACCATTGCATCACGCAACAGCACGATCTGGTTGTATTATCGCTGGGATTGGAGCCCAGCGCGAGCCTCAAGGAGCAGGTCACGCGGTTCGGCATCATGCTCAATCAATGGGGGTTCGCACTGACCGAGGAACTCAACCCGCTTGAAACGTCGCGGCCGGGGGTTTTTACCGGCGGCGCTCTTCAGGAACCCAAGGACATTCCCGACACGGTCATGCAGGCAAGCGCCGCGGCGGCAAAGGCCATGGAGCTTTTAGCCCCGGCGCGCGGAACGCGCGTCAGGACCAAGATCTACCCGAACGAACGCGACATCACCGACGAACCGCCGCGCATCGGCGTGTTCATTTGTCATTGCGGCAGCAACATCGCCTCGGTGGTGGACGTGGAAGCGGTCGTGCAGCGTGCGCGCGAGTTTCCCTTCGTCGTTCTCGCTGAGCATAACACGTATACCTGCGCCGACGATACGCAAGACCGGATGAAGGAAAAAATCGTCGAGCACCGGCTCAACCGCGTGATCGTCGCCTCCTGTACTCCCCGAACGCACGAAGCCATTTTCCGTGATACGCTGCGGGATGCGGGCCTTAATCCCTATTTGCTGGAAATGGCCAACATCCGCGATCAATGTTCGTGGGTGCATTCGTCTGAACCCGGCAAGGCCACGGACAAGGCGAAAGACCTCGTACGCATGACCGTGGGCCGGACAGCCGGACTTAAGCCCCTTAAGGAGGAGACCATGCCGGTCAAAAACTCCGCCTTGGTCATCGGCGGAGGGATCGGCGGCATGACCGCGGCGCTCGCCATCGCGCGGCAAGGATATCCGGTGCATCTGGTTGAAAAGGAAAACACCCTGGGAGGAACGGCTCGCGAACTCAACCGGACCCTCGACGGCGGCAATGTTCAGGCGCATCTTGCAAAGCTTATCGAACACGTAACCGCCCATCCCCGCATTCACCGTCATTTAGGGTCGAAGGTAACCAAGGTCGACGGCCACGTGGGCGACTTTACATCGACAATTATTACAAACGGCAAAACCACGGAAGTCGAGCACGGCGTGGTCATCCTGGCCACCGGCGCTGTTGAAGGTAAACCGCACACCATGGGCTACGGGAAGAACGACCGCGTCATAACGCAAATGGAGCTTACCGGCCTGCTCGCGCGCAATGAACTCAGCCTGTCCGAAAATCCGACCATCGTCATGGTCCAGTGCGTCGAGCAGCGCACCGCCGAGCGTCCGTATTGCAGCAGAGTCTGTTGCGCAACGGCGATTCATAACGCCCTGCAACTCAAGCAGCGTTATCCGCGAGCCCGCATTGTCGTCCTGTATCGCGAAATGCGGACCTACGGTTTCCGCGAAGCGGCGTATAAAGAGGCTCGCGACAAGGGAGTGCTGTTCGTGCGCTATGACGATGGACAAACGCCCGAGGTGACGATAAACGGATCGGCTCTTTCAATACATGCCTTTGAGCCCATGCTTGGCCGCCGTATGACGATCAAGCCCGATCTGCTCGTTTTGGCCTCGCCGATCGTGGCCCGTGATGACCGCCAGGAGCTTTCGGAGCTTTTACGCGTGCCGCTCAACGCCGACGGATTCTTTCTGGAAGCGCACGTAAAGCTTCGGCCCGTGGATTTCGCCAGCGAAGGCCTGTTCCTCTGCGGAACCGCCCACGCGCCCAAATTCATCACCGAAACGATATCGCAGGCAAACGCCGTGGCGGCGCGCGCGGCGTCGATTCTTTCGCGTAAATTAATGCCGGTGGGCGCTCAAACGGCATGGGTGGACCCTGACAAGTGCATCGGGTGCATGACGTGCGTGCATGTGTGCCCATACATGGCGCCGCGCGTGGGCGCCGACAACAAGGCTGAAGTCCAGGCGGCTGTGTGCATGGGCTGCGGAAGTTGCACTGCGGCGTGCCCGGCAAAGGCCGTAACGCTGCACCATTATCTTGACGTACAAATCCTGGGAGCCATCAATAGTTTGCTGAGAGACGTGGTTGAAGAAAAACCGGCGGAGGCGACGTATCTTGAAACCGTCGGGGTCGCCAAACCGCGAATAACTATAAAATAATTATAAGGGTAACCCTTGCGGTTACCCCAAAAATGGGGCAGGCGCAAGGCCTGCCCCTACAAAATGAACAACTATGGAAAACAAAACCGTTATTCTCGCCTTTTGCTGTCACTATTGCGCCTACGCGGCGGCGGACATGGCCGGCTCCATGCGTCTGCAGTATCCGTCCGACGTGCGCGTGCTGCGGTTCCCCTGTACGGGAAAAATCGAGGAAACGCACATATTAACCGCCTTTGAGAAGGGCGTTGACGGCGTCATGGTAGCCGGATGCCTGGAAGGCGGCTGTCATTTTCTTGAAGGCAACCTCAGGGCTCGAAGGCGGGTCGAGCGGGTAAAAAATATTCTTGAGGAAATCGGGATCGAGCCCCAGCGCCTGGAGATGTACAACCTCTCCTCCGCCGAAGGGCCTCGCTTCGCGGAAATTGTCAAGGAGATGAGCGGCAGGATCGCGCCGCTCGGACCAAGCCCCCTGCGCCGAGACGGACCATTTATGGATGAGGGCATTATGGAAATGACTAAACGGGCCGAAGCGGCCATCCAAGGAGGTAGCACATGATCGTTGCCGACCGTAAGAAAATCCCTGAAATACGCGACATGGTCAAGGACCACAACCGCGTGCTCCTGGTGGGCTGCGGCACCTGCGTCACCGTGTGCCTTGCCGGAGGAGAACGCGAAACGGGCATCATAGGCTCCGCGCTGCGCATGGCCCTCAAGCTCGCGGGCCGCTCCGGCGTTGTTGTTGACGAGTGCGTTATCGAACGGCAGTGCGAAGACGCCTTTATCGACGCGCTCGCCCAGCGCGTAGGCGACTATGACGCAATCTGTTCGCTTGGATGCGGCGCGGGCGTTCAGGCGCTGTCGGAGCGCTTCCCTTCCAAAGCCGTGTATCCGGGACTCAACACGCAATTCATCGGCATTTTGGAATCGCAAGGCGTATGGACCGAAAAATGCGCCGCATGCGGTAATTGCCGCCTGGGCCAGTACTTTGGAATTTGTCCCATAACGAGGTGCGCTAAACGCCAGCTTAACGGCCCCTGCGGCGGCTCGCGCGGAGGCAAATGCGAGGTGAGCGAGAAGACCGATTGCGCGTGGCAGCTCATCTACGATCGGGCCAAATCGATGAATAAAACTCCTATGCTCGATTTGGTTTGCGCGGCGCAGGACTGGTCGACATCCAATGACGGAGGCGCCAGGAAAGTCGTCCGGGAAGATCAATGCATCGCGGGCATGGGGCCTAAGGCGTAAAGAGAGGTGAGGTCAGCTACATATAAATGAGGTACACATGACCAAAACAAATTCAGACACGATCGTTTTCGAAGAACTCGATCCCGGTTTCCGGGAAGAGGTCGCGCTTATGCCGGGCGGGGCGAACATTAAAAAGTGTTTCGCCTGCGGGACGTGCGCGGCCGGGTGCCCGGTCACCGCCATCGACGAGGAATACAACTGCAGGACCATCATCCGTAAAATTCTCTTCGGGATGCGCGAGGAAGTGTTGAAGTCGCCGCTCATCTGGCTGTGCGCCATGTGCTACCGGTGCTACGCGCGCTGCCCCCAACAGGTGAATTTTACCGATGTCATGCGCGCCCTTCGCCACATGGCGGTCAGGGACGGTTTCGCCCCGGAGGCGATGCTCTCCAAGGAAGACGCCTTCGAAAAGAAGGCCCAGACCGTGCGCCGCGATCTGGTCAGGGACGCCATTGACATAAAAAAATCGGCGACAAAAAAGGCCGCGCCGGTGAAATCGAAAAAACGCAAAGCATAGGACTTTATCGATATGCACAAAAAAGCAATGGTGATCGGCGGAGGCGTCGCGGGAATTCAGGCCGCGCTGGATCTGGCCGACATGGGCGTTGAAACGTATCTGGTGGAACAAGGGCCGTCCATCGGCGGCAGGATGTCACAGCTTGACAAAACCTTCCCCACCAACGATTGCTCGATGTGCATTCTATCGCCCAAGCTGGTGCAGGCGGGGAGCCATCCGTACCTCACCATCATCACTCACGGCGAAGTAGTGGGGATTCACGGCGCGCCGCCCGCGATGAACGTCACGGTGCTCAAGCGGCCGCGCTATGTTGACGAAAGTAAATGCACGGGGTGCGGCATCTGCGTTTCGAAATGCCCCACGAAAGTTCCCGACCCCTACAATAAGGGCCTCTCCCTCACCAAGGCCATTCGGATACCCTTCCCCCAGGCCGTGCCCGCGGTGGCCGTGATCGACCCCAACGCGTGCCTGTATTTGCAAAAGGGTAAATGCCGCGTCTGCGAGAAAACGTGCGGAACCCATGCCGTGGATTTCAATCAAAAGGCCGAAACCATCGAGGTGGAAGTAGGATCGGTCATCGTCGCGAGCGGCGCCGCTGAATTCAACGCAAAGCTCAAGGGCGAATATGGCTATGGGGTTTTTCCCAACGTGCTCACCAGCATCGAATACGAACGTATCCTCAGCGCCTCCGGCCCCACCGCGGGCCATATCGTAAGGCCTTCCGATAAAAAAGAACCGAATAAAATCGCCGTACTCCAGTGCGTGGGTTCCCGCGATATCCAGGCCGGATACGAGCACTGCTCCGCCATTTGCTGCATGCAGGCCGCCAAGGACGCGATCATTACCCAGGAGCATTTGCCCAACGCCAAGACCACGATTTTCTATATGGACATCCGCGCTTACGGCAAGGGATTCGACCGGTTCATCGATAAGGCAAGAGACCTTCACGACACGACGTTCATCAACGGCCGTATAGCATCGGTGGAAAGCAATCCGCGCACCAACGACCTTCGCATCAAGTATATAACCCAGGACGGGAAAACGGCGGAGGACACGTTCGACCTTCTCGTGCTGTCGGTGGGCATCCATCCATCCTCATCGTCAATGAGCACCGCCCGGCGCCTCAACGTGGGCATGGACGCCGCCGGATTTATACGCGTGGGCGCCATGGAGCCCGTTTCCACGGACCAGCCCGGCATTTTCGCCTGCGGCAGCGTCTCGGGTCCCAAGGACATACCGGAATCGGTCATCGAGGCGAGCGGCGCCGCGTCGGCCGCCGCCGCCATGTTGGGGGAGGCGCCTGTAAAAAAAATCATCGTCGATATTCCCGCGCAGCGCGACCTTCGAGGAGAGCCGCCGCGCGTGGGCGTTTATGTGTGCCGCTGCGGCATCAATATCGCCTCGGTGGTTGACGTGCCGGCGGTAGTGCGTTATGCTTCGACGATACCGGGAGTCAAATTCGCCGGAGAACTCATGTTTTCCTGCGCCCAGGACTCCCAAAAGGCCATTCGCTCCGCCATCGCCCAGCACCGGCTCAACAGACTCGTCGTGGCCGCATGCACGCCCCGCACGCACGAGCCCCTGTTCCAAAAAACGCTTGAGGAGGCCGGAGTCAACCCGTATATGTTCGAATTCGCCAATATCAGGGAACATTGCTCGTGGGTCCACCAACGGGAGCCTGAAAAAGCCACGCGCAAAGCGTGCGACCTTATCCGCGCCGCGGTCGCGAAAGTAAAACTATCCGAACCGCTCTATAAAAAAAGCATGGGCGTCAATAAAGGCGCCCTGATCCTCGGCGGCGGACTTGCGGGCATGACTGCGGCTTTGGACCTGGCTGACCAGAATTTCAAAGTCACGATCGTTGAAAAAAAGAAGGAACTTGGCGGGAACTTGTTGCACGTCCGCAGCACGCTCTCAGGGCAACTGACCGCGCCCACGCTGTCGGACCTTGTCGAAAAAGTCTATAATCATCCTCATATAACCACGTTTTGCAATACGCAGGTTAAAAGCGTTTCCGGGTATGTGGGTAATTTCTCCACGCAGCTTGACGGAGCAGGAGCAACCATCGAGCATGGCGTCGTGATTGTGGCGACGGGCGGCCAGCAGTATCAGCCTACGGAATACGGCTTCGGCGCCGACAAGCGCGTCATTACGCAGCGTGATTTTGAAGACATGCTTTTTTCGCCCGGCGCCGCCTCGCCGGCGGTCCTTTCGGCGAAAACCGTGGTCATGATTCAGTGCGTGGGTTCCCGCGACGAAAAGCGCGGCTATTGCAGCCGCGTGTGCTGCTCCAACGCCATTAAAAACGCTATCCGGTTCAAGGACCTCAATCCGAAAGCGTCCGTGTACGTTCTTTTCCGGGATATCCGCAGCTATGGATTGCGCGAAAAACACTATCGTAGTGCCCGGGAAAAAGGCATTCTCTTCATCAGGTTCGATGATGACAAAAAACCGATGGTAAAAACAGCCGGCGCCTTGACCGTATCGGTAAAAGACGCGATTCTCGGTCAAACCATTACCCTTAAGCCCGACCTTTTGGTGCTCAGCGCCGGTATAACCGCGAATCCCGACAATAAAGTTTTATCGCAATTTCTCAAAGTGCCGCTGGAAGGCGACGGTTTTTTCCTTGAAGCGCATGTCAAGCTGCGGCCCGTTGATTTCGCCACCGACGGCGTTTTCGTATGCGGGCTGGCTCACTATCCCAAGGATATCGGCGAGACCATCGCACAGGCGCGCGCCGCGGCGGGCCGCGCCGCCACGGTGCTTTCGAAGGACGCCCTTGAATCCGAGGGAAAAATATCGAGCGTGCGGCAGGAACTATGCAGCGGCTGCGGCCTGTGCGCCGCGGTATGCGCCTATAACGCCATTTCGATGGATCCATTAACGGACCGCGCAATCATCAACGAGACGCTCTGCAAGGGCTGCGGCGCATGCGCCGCCTCGTGCAGGGCGAACGCCGTTGATTTGAACGGTTTTAAAAACGAACAAATTCTGAGCATGCTCGCTACGTTATAAATATGTTGCAGAGACGCCATACCATGGCGTCTCTGCAATAAAGAGACGTCCTGCCATGGCGTCTCTACAAGGGAGACGGATCTTGTCTAAATCGAATACTTTGAAAGAACCGACCATCGTCGCTTTTTTATGCAACTGGTGTTCATATGCCGGGGCCGATCTCGCGGGCGTCAGCAGGCTCCAATACCCCGCCAACGTGCGCGTGATTCGCGTCCCGTGCTCCGGGCGCGTTGACCCGCTCTACATTGTCAAGGCGCTCCAGGAAGGCGCCGACGGCGTGTTGGTGTCGGGCTGCCATCCGGGCGACTGCCACTATATCAGCGGCAACCTGGTGGCGCGCAGAAAATTCGCCATGCTTAAAAGTTTTCTCGAATATCTCGGCATCGAGCCGCAGCGCGTCCAATTTTCCTGGGTTTCGGCGTCGGAAGGCGGCCGTTTCGCGGCGCTCATCCAAAAAGTAGTTTCCGATATCAAGAATTTGAAAACGCCGAAAAAGTTCGTTGCAACCGAAAGATTATGCAATGCAGACTATTGAAACTAAAATGCGCGAGGCGATAAAGGACCTCTTTATTCACGGCAAGGTCGATGTGGTCATCGGCTTTCAAAAGGGTTCCCGGCCGCAAAGCGCTCGTCCGTTTTTCGCCCGTAGCGCCGACGACGCGGGGAAAATGATTTGGAACGACCATTGTTCCTCGAACGTGGCGGTGTTTCTTCCGAAACTTTTTGAAAAACCTCAGCGGCCCAAGGAGGGGTTCAAGCTTCCGCGCGTGGGCGTGGTGACAAAAGGCTGCGACGGCCGTTCGATTGCCGGGCTTGTCAAGGAAAAACAGGCGCTCCGGGAGAATCTTATCATCATCGGAATGCCGTGCGGCGGCATGAAGCCGCCCTCGAAACATAACGGCAAAAAAGCCGCGGACGTTGGCCGCGCCTGCGTCGAGTGCGTAAACTCAACGACAAGCGGCGCCGACATCGTTATTTCCGGTGAAAGCAAAAAACCGGCTAAGGGCGATTACGCGAGGATAAAAAAATTCGAGTCCCTGCCCGCGAATAAGCGATGGGAGCGCTTCGTCGCCGAAATTTCCAAATGCATACGCTGTAACGCATGCCGCCAGGCGTGTCCTAATTGCTATTGCAAAGTCTGCTTCGCGGACCAGAAAAAACCGTCGTGGGCCGTTCCCGGCGCCGTGCTTTCCGACACCATCGTATTCCATATCGGCCGGATGTTCCACCAGGCGGGCCGCTGCGTCGAGTGCGACGCATGCGTCAATGCATGTCCCATGGGCATCGACTTGCGGCTGTTCACGCAAAAACTCGCCATGGACGCGAAAGAGCTGTTCGGCTGCGTGCCCGGAGTAACATCGGAGGAAGTCCCGCCGCTACAGACATTCAAGCAGGACGACAGCGAATGTTTCATCACCGATCCGGAGGAGAAATAGCGTGCGTAAGGCAGTCGATGCGTCAAAATTAAAAAAACTGATAACCGCCATGGCCAAGGACGCGGAAGCGCTGGGCCCCATTGCTGACGGGGAGCATGGCGCGGTGCTTGGCCCGCTTTCCGATACGACCGCGCTTATGCTGGATTATGGAAACTTCAAGCTTCCTCCCAAGCGCAGGCTTTTTCCCCAATGCGAAGTAATCTCCACCTACGCCGACGGATGCGTTTCGGAAACGAAACAGCGAAGCGTCAAGACCGTGCTGTTCGGAATCCGTCCCTGCGACGCGCAAGCCATTGCCCATCTTGACAAAGTATTCCTCGGGGACGACGCCATCGACCCTTACTATAAAAGCAGGAGGGACGCCACCCTAGTTATATCGTTGGCGTGTCGAAGACCCGCGTCGACCGAATGTTTTTGCTCATCAACCGGCGCAGGGCCGGCGTCCAAAGCCGGAGCGGACGCTATGGCATGGAATTTAGGCACATCCCTGCTGTTTGAATCCATTACCGTTAAAGGCGAAGCATTCTTAAAAAAACACGCGGCGCTATTGCGCGAAGCTACGCCGGAGGAACTGCAGGCGAGTAAAAAACAGGAATCCGCGACGCTTAAGGAATTGCCGACGAAATCCCTTGCCGATGTACCAAAGCTTCTTAAAAACCAAAACGATCCCGCAATTTGGGAAGAAGTTTCATCAACCTGTTTAAGCTGCGGCGCATGCACGTATTTGTGCCCTACCTGCCATTGCTTTGATTTTTACGACGAAAAACAAGGCGACGGCGCACGGAAATTACGCTTGCATGACGCGTGCATGTTCGAATCATTCGCCCTTGAGGCCTCGGGCCATAATCCCAGGGCACGGGCAAGCCAGCGAATGCGGCAGCGGGTCATGCACAAATTTTCGTACGCGCCTGAAAACTACAATGAACTGTTTTGCGTGGGATGCGGCCGTTGCATCATCCATTGTCCAAGCTCCATCGACATTCGCGAGACCGTATCCAAGGTGATCTTATGAGTAAAAACCCTTATGTCCCCATGCCCATGCGCATCGAACAAATACGCCTTGAAAACGACGCCAAGGACCTCAAGACCTTTCGCCTCTCGTTTTGCAATAAAGACGACGAAAACGGTTTCAACTACAAATGCGGCCAATTCGCCATGGTGTCCGTACCCGGCATCGGGGAAAGCCCGATAGGGATCGCCTCCTCGCCGCTTGATAAGGGTATTTTGGAATTTACCGTCAAGCGCTACCCTACCGGCGTGGTCACCACGGCGCTGCACGATCTATCGGAAGGCGACACGATCGGCGTGCGCGGCCCCATGGGAAACAGCTTCCCGCTTGAAGATCTGATGGGTAAGAACCTCGTCATCGTGGGCGGCGGTTTCGCCTTTACAACGCTTCGCTCGACGATTCGCTACCTTCTCAGCGACTCGCAACGTAAAAACTACGGCGCCGTCACCGTCATTTACGGAGCGCGCAGCGCGGGAGAGCTGTTGTATAAGAACGAGCTGGCGCAATGGCAGGAGAGGTCCGATCTGACCACGATTGTAACGGTGGACAAAGGATCCGACTCCTGGCAAGGCCGCGTAGGTTTGGTCCCCAATGTTCTCAAGGAATCGGCGCCAAGCGCGTTGGATGCATACTGTATTGTTTGCGGCCCGCCCATCATGCTCAAATTCACCATGCCTCCCCTGTTGGAATTAGGCTTTACGCCGGATAAAATCCTCACGTCGCTGGAACGCAAAATGACATGCGGCATGGGCAAATGCGGCAGGTGTAATGTAGGCAAGTACTACGTATGCAAGGACGGCCCGGTTTTTTCCTACGACAAAATCAAGGACATTCCGGAAAACGGGTTTTAATCGGTTTCCTTTTTTCTAACTAAAAAAGCCCCACTTCTTTACTTCATAAGACATTTACTTGCTTTTTATTGCTTTAACAGGTAATTTAATACTCTATTGCGCTGCTTGCTATAAAAGCCTTATAGGACAAACACACCATGAAAACCTGGAAACCTACTTATTCAATAACCTCAGAAATTGCGCGATCACTTATGGAGATCGAAGCTGCAAAAGCCCTTATCGATACCACGCCCGTTTCCCCCTCCGTTAAAGCGGAACTTCGATACAAAGCACGCCTTCGGTCAACGCATTATTCTACACAAATTGAAGGTAATCGACTTTCGCTTAAAGAAGCCGGGGAAGTAATCGAAAAGAAAAAGACCGGTTTTCATGGACGAGAGAGGGACGTTAAAGAAGTACAAAACTATTGGGATGCGCTTCTAAAGGTAGAAGACTGGGCGGCTAGCCGATTTGAGTTGTCGGAAGATTTGATTCAGCGATTGCACGGTATCGTTGAAAAAGGCAACCACGCGAAACCAACGCCCTACCGCGAGGGCCAGAACATTATCCGTGACTCGCTTTCCGGCAAAATTGTTTATATGCCGCCTGAATCGAAAGATATCTCAAGCCTTATGAAAGAAATGGTGGCTTGGGTCAAGAAAGCAAAGCGAGAAGACGTGCCGGTTCCGATCATTGCGGCATTGCTTCATTATCAATTTGTAACGATACATCCTTATTATGACGGCAATGGACGAACAGCACGATTACTTGCGACTTTTATTTTGCAACGAGACGATTACGGATTGCACGGTTTTTTCTCGATGGAAGAACACCATGCCCGAGATTTGGCTGACTACTATCAATCGCTTTCGGTCCATGAACATCATAATTATTATTTCGGCCGTGCTGATGCTGATTTAACCGCCTGGGTTTTATATTTTACAAGCCTATTGTCGAAAGTGTTTTTACTTGTTAGAGATGAGACGATAAAAAATGCCGGAAAAGGTATTTCAATCGAGCCGAAAGAATTGCGCCGACTTGATCATCGCGCAAGAATAGTTTTAGGTCTTTTTGGGAAAAAAGACTTCATACAGACCCAAGATATAGCACTCGTGCTTGGTCTTTCAAGCAGAATGGCGCGGGTACTCGCTCAAAAATGGGTGGAAGATAAATTTCTTGTTGTTTCAGATGCATCAAATCGATCAAGGGCCTATAGTTTATCGGCAATTTATCGGCAATTTGTCGGCAACACCGATGCACAATAGAAATATCTACCGCGGGGCAAAATCTTTAAACGATAAATCCTAATGTTCGTGTTATTGGCACCTTATACTCTAATATTTTCCAGGTTGGATAATAATAATCCCCGACGGCGCTTTACGTAAAACGCCCCCCGGTTCAATAGCGCCTAATTTTTTTCCGCTTGGCGAATAGAGGATTATCGGGACCGCGGCAGTATTGTCAATTCGGTTGTTGATGACAATCCTGGGTAATCATTCTACAGTTACCCTTTCGTCAAGTATAATGCCATGGTTTTAAACTACCATACATTAATCTGCATGTCAATTTTACGGATGTTTTTATGTTGTCTAATGACAACAAGAAGAAGGAAGATCGCTAAAACCAACATCACCTGATTAAACATCGCAATGTCGTTTGGTTGTCAATAGCAACAAATAAAACCTTTCCCATCACATATTTCCTAGATTTGAAAATAGCCTTGCCCTCACGTATACTAGCATGATTCAATAAGCGGCCCGAGGCATCCAGCAGACAGGCTTCCCCGCCGTTATATCTATGTGCATTATTAAGCGTCACGACGCCATTTTTACTTTGAACCGACGGTATCGTTACCGGTGAAAAAGGTTTCGTATGCCCTTTGATTGCCGAAGCCCCCATCACGACAAGCGTATCGATACATTCGATGATTGACGCCATTTTGCACAGCGGCGCGCACGGCGGTTGACTTTCAATAAACACCGGATATTTTCCCGGCGCGGGCGCCGTAAATTGATAGGTAATTGAGGCGGATACTCCATAACGGGGAAGGCAATCCGCCGCCGGATTATATACCGGCTTATAAACCAGGGAGACCCCATTGGAAGCAATCTCCGCATTTTTATCAAACGAGTCGGGAAAGCAGGAATATTCGAGCGTTGAAAGGGTAAGCGTCGCTAATTCCCCGGCGGTTATGGTATCGGGCTCTATCCATCTGTTCGAGGCATGATGGTCAATGAGCGTCCATTGTTCGTTTATATTAAGGTCAAACATGCATGGTTCCAGGCCTAATTCATACGCCACGGGCCCAATGCCGTCCGCCAGCGTGAACCGTTTCGGCGCGATGCAGTTCGGTGTTAAGGTCCCTTTTTTCCTGCAAGGAAAGGGATCGACTATATACCCCGTTATGGTTTTGCCTTTGTACAAAATTTGAGAGGTGCTGAGCGTGCATTGATCAGCCGGACACAAAGGCTCATGAAGCAACGCAACGCATGAATCCTTATTGAGCTTGATTCCATTCCAAAGATACAAATGCGATCCCGTTGGTTGGATCGTATCGCGCGTGAGAATAAGCGTATCAATGGTGCCGCGAGGCGGATTAAAAAGGCTATCCTTAACGATTATAGGATTTGTGATAATAGTTGTTCTTGACCGTGTTAAATCACGCCGCTGTTGTATTTTTATCAAATAGGCGTCATTTCCGGCAGTGTCATTTTTCGACACTAGTATTCGAATAATGCGCCATTGCACGGTTCCACTGTCTATTTGCAAACCTCCTTCCAATCCGCCAAAAGTCATGGCATACGTGAAACGCCACCAGTTGCCTTCACGAACAGGGAATAGATCGGCAAAGGCAATGGAAACCGTCAAGATCATTACCGAAAAAACAAACTGTATAGCGAAATTTTTACGCATCTCTTACTCCTTGGTAGGATCTGTTAATTTTCCCATAAAAAGAACCGCGTTGGTTTGAACATCGCGAATGAGGAAAATAAAGGGCCTGTTCACCTGAAATACCAATGGAGGCGGTAGCGCGCACCGAACTTCCACGATAACGGCGGTTGCCGCAGCCGCTTCAGTGCCTTGTTCATCCACCGAGACAAATGCTTTATGGAAAACATCCCCGATATATAATCCACCGATCCCATCGATCCCGGAGAAATCAGCCAGACCGCTAAAAGCAATCGACATTCCCATTGATTGTAATATTGCAGACAATTTGATCGATTCCGTTGTAAATTTGAACTTCGGAATATTCAAGAGTACATTGCTCTTTTCCAGTGGATATTTAAGCGCAGATAAAAACTCCGCCGAAAGGTTCGCCTCTACAAACGCCATTTTCCCCGGCGCAGGCAGGATAATCAACATTGAAGTCTCGTTACCCTTGTACGGCAGCTCAATAGCCTGATAGTCGGCATTGGAAATAGTGCCGTAAATGCCGCCGTGCGACATGAATTTCGTCGTTATTGTGTCGCCTTCCGAACGGTAAAAAGCATTATCATGCGTTTCGCTGCCGGAAAAGGTGTCCGCCCATTGAGCCTTGAAGTAAATTGCATTTGTTAATACTAATTTTGTGTTGGCGTCGATGATGCCCTGAGGAATCAAATCAATAATCCTCTGGTTGGTCTTATCGCTCACCCATTGATTTATAATAAGACGCGATGGCTCGGGATTCCCGATGAAGTCGAGCAAATTCATGGCCGCTCCGTAATCGATGCTCACGAGTTTCAGATATTCAGGTAAAAAGGTGTAGGTCTTTTCGCCCCACAATTGATTGACTATGTGCAGATCAAAGCCGCTTTCCCGGACGTGTCGATTGAGCGCCAAGTCCAGGGCGTTGAATGCGGGATGAAGTTTCGTCTGGGAAAAGGGGAAATGCAGCACCGAGGCCATGTCCGTTTCCGTTTGTCTATGAGCGCCGCCCCACGTCATGGCGAGGGCTATAGAAATGCTGTAGGGAGAAAAGAACACATTGCCTCCATTGTCGGAAAGCTTTTTATACATATCCACGGCAAATGCTGTGTTACCTTGTGATAGGAGCGAGACATCGGAATCGGAAACATTCGGCGCATCTTCTCGATCGACATTGTACTTTTTTATGGTAATCGCACCCTGTGTTTGGGTTGAAATGTTGTTATTGTCGATTACCGGGTGGTCACCGGAACTTATGGCATTTTTAGAGCAATTCGGGCACAATACTAAAAGCGAGGACGACAACACGCCCAAGGCGATAAAGCCTATTCGTTTCATGATGACCTCCAAGAGATAAGGATTAAGGCAATGAATTAAATTGGAAGCTCGCCTACTTACGGATTAATGTTTACCGTAGTCGTGCTATCCGGTTCCACCGCTATCAAGGACGGATTGATATTTGATGTAAACTCGTTTGATAGCGAGTCTCCTCCTCTCACGACTTTCTGAGAAACGACGCGCCAAACCTTGACATAATATGAATATGCCGGTATTTTCGTCAGCGAAAAAGTATCGGATACGCCGGTAATTCCCGCGCAAAACGGCGAACCGACAATTCCAACATACCGAGGATCGGTCGCGGTATCATTGACGACCCCGGAAATGGATCCCAAGCCGCGAAGTATAATGGTACTGATCGCCGAATCGCCTGAGGGAAGAGGTACGAACGCTCCGAAAGCCTTTGTACGATCATAAATGACAAGATTCCAAGCGTCATGGCCGAGATATATCGCAAAATTGCCTTTTGTATCGGTAAAAGTCGTTTCCGGCCCGACCGCGGTTGAATAGGGAATGTATGTATTCGGATATGCAACGACCATGGCGCTATCGGCCGGGACAGAGGCGATTGTGCAATTGCCGTTGGTTATTTCGCTGCCGTTTCCGGCCAATTGATTACCGCATGTTACAATGAGCGCCGCGAAAAGTGATACTACCGCCGGGAAAAATAGGTTCCTCATGATTTCGTTCCTTTC
>Ga0182017_10000165_pt1 | contig 51909 bp, 51 predicted proteins | sample 712E3DmetaG_FD_120492 | JGI IMG/M metagenome (GOLD analysis project Ga0182017, IMG submission 120492) | Permafrost microbial communities from Stordalen Mire, Sweden - 712E3D metaG | ecosystem: Environmental > Terrestrial > Soil > Wetlands > Permafrost | place: Sweden: Stordalen | collected... | reverse complement strand
TGCACGGTTCACCGGCTGGGGGCCGGTGCCACACCGCCGAGCGGGCCGTCAAGGCAGGCTCTGGCACTGCGTGAGCACTGATAGTATTACTCAGGAATGGAGGAAAGCAAGGGACGGGGGCGACGGTGTTGGCGGGTGGCGGCCGATGGCGGAGATTCACCACGAAGGACACGAAGAACACGAAGGAGAAGCTCTTTGTCAGAACTCGGGAAGAAAGGCGGGGAATTCCGGCCAGGGACGGAAGGCCGCGAAGGAAAACACGATTGGTGGGGACGGAGCGAAGGATTCTGGGCTGGGGCGCGGCGAGCGGGGCGACGCGGGACGAGATTGGCGGAGATTGGCGGCGGGTGCGCGATTTTGTGCGTCTTGGGCGGCTGTTGGGGGGGCGGGGGCGGCGAGTTGCGAGTGGCGAGTAGCGAGAAACGAGTTCCGGACGCGCGGGCGGGCGAGGCGGCACGCGGGGTGAATGATGGGCGGCAAAGAGCGAATGGCGCGTTAGAGAGAAGACGCTGGAGCAAGGGCCGTAGCGAGGCAGCGGAGAAGGCCGAAGCGAACGGTCGTCGGCATGGCACAGGGCCAGAAAGCCTACGCTGAGCCCAATTCCGTAACGTCTTTGATCGTGTAGAAGTGGCCGCAGCGGAATAGGTCAGCTTCCGGCAGGCCCGCGATTAGGTGAATCTGTTTGATGATTTCTTCCGTATCGGCGTAGGCACGCTCGGCGAAGTCGAGCGTGCACAGCTCCTCCCAACGAGTAAGCGGTTTTTTGCGTCGGAGCTCCTCAATAGTTCCTACTTCGGTCACTTCATCTGGGTCGAGGTGCTCATCTCTCCCGTGTGCGAGTGCGTCGCGAAACAGGAATAGCTGGGTAAGCGTCTGGTACGGGCGCCGGCCGTCTGCGATCTCAATGCCCAGTTGTGAACGGATGATATTGAGTTTCGCCGAATGCGGAAGACGCTCCATCTGGTCCCAGAACGGAAAGAGGGCTGCGCCGACATGATTCAGATATGCTTCAATCTTGAAAGCGGATGTGATGATGGTCGTCATGCACTCGTAGAGCCAGCCTGGCTTCTGCTGGCGAGTGTTCTTCAGCAGCGCGTAGTTGGCACTTCGCAGCTCTGCGAACGCCGTCACGTGCCGCTCACGCTTTACCGTGGCTCGGACTCGTTCTTCTTCTGTCATCGCTGATGAAGCAACGGCGCGTTATCACATCTTCTGCACATGGTGCTCGTCGAGGATTTCCTGCACGGTGATGAGCTTGATGATTCGCCCGCTCTTCCTGTGGAACGCCGCGCACTCAGTCTCGGCGTCGGAGGAGTAGCCGAACGCGACGAAGAACCCGCGCTGGCGTTCCTCGCGGGCCATCACGGCCTCGAACTGGTCGATGTCGGGTCGGCCCACCTTGTCGGACTGCTTGACCTGGATCGGAAACCAGTCGCCCGCGAACATGCTGGCGGCCTCGCCCTTCTTGGTCGTCGCGTCGTACGGCTTGGTGCCGACGGGGAAGATGCGGCCGTCGATGCCCATGTCACCAACCTGCGTCTTGTTGGGCACGCCGCCCAAGGCGATGACGGCCCACTTCTCGAACTCGAACGGCGGGAGGGCCTTGAGCTTGTCGATCGTCCAGGGCAGGTCGCGGATGACGAAGCCCTTGCCTGCGAGCCACATCTTCTCGTTTTCTGGGAGCCTGCACACGTTCCGAAGGCGTTTGGCCATCACCCAGCAGGCGGTGGGAGAGATGTCGATCCCGATCCACTGGCGGCCGAGGTTCTGCGCCGCGACGAGGGCCGTGCCGCAGCCGCAGAAGGCGTCGAGGACGGTGTCATTCGGGTTGCTGCTGGCGTTGATGATGCGTTCTAGCAGTTCGAGCGGCTTTTGCGTCGGATACCCCAGTCGTTCTAGGGCGCGCGCATTGACCGGCGGGATGTCATCCCAAATGGTGTCCACCTGCACGCCCGCCATCTCTTCGAGATGGCGTTTCATCCTTGGCCAGGCGCCCTTCGTCTGGGGCCAGTAGATTCTGCCTTCTTTGTCGAGCTGCTCCAGCTCCGCAGGCGGACGGCCCCAATGACGCTGAATCGAGTTCGGGTCAAACCCCCGCCACGGTTGCCCCGTTGCGCCATTCCGCAGGCCCTCGCCTGTTAGGTCGGTCACGGAGAAACGACGGCCGTCCGGGTCCTTGTAGCAATAGTGCTTCTTGATTCGCTCTTCGCTGAGGGGTGTGAACTGGCGATGAAAAGTGCTGCCTTCGCCCGCGTAGAAGAAGATCGAATCGTGGTTATTCGGGAATCCGTCGTAGCTCTGACTCTTGGCCGTGGCCCGGCGCCAGACGATCTCGTTCCGAAAGTTGTTCTCCCCAAAGGTCTGGTCGAGCATGACCTTGACGTAGTGCGAGGCGTGCCAGTCGCAGTGGTAGTAGAAGGAGCCGGTTTTCTTGAGGATGCGGGCGAGCTCGACGCAGCGCGGGCGCATGAAATCGATGTAGGCCTGGGTGGAGGCGTGGCGGTCCTCGAAGGCCCGCTTCTCCTTGGTCTCGCCCCAGAAGACCTCGTAGTTGCGGTTGCTGTTGAACGGGGGGTCGATGTAGATCAGGTCGACGCAGGCGGCGGGGAGCTTCTGGAGCTGGTCGAGGCAATCGCCGCAGTAGATGACGCGGGTGTCGAGCAGGGCGGAGGGGCGCCCGTGAGTGCCGAGTTCAGAGTGACCAGGGGCGAGTTGGGGAGCGGGCGCGGTGCCGCCGGTGGCGGCCTGGGCAGGCGCGGAGGCCGCCCCCACTGCCGGGGGTTCCTGCGCCGCTGTGGCGGCGCGCGGCGGACGGGCGCGGCGCGTGGTTCGCTTCCCCGGGGCGTTCGATTTGCGGGACATGGCAGGAGCGTACAACGCGGGGCCAGTTTGGTCAATGTGCGGGTGGACGCGGTGATAAGGTGCAAGGTGATAAGGGAGCGGGGAACGCCGTTTTCTCGCCGGCGCGGTTCGAATTGGGACGCGGGCGGGGCAGAGCGTATGCGGTGGGTGCGCTCCCTGCCGGTCGCGGCTCGGACACGAGCGGTTGCCGGTGGCGGCACGGGCAAGCCGCTTGTCCGTCGATGTTTGCCCGTGCCACCCGCTTTAGTCACACCGCGTCCGGAGGGTCGTGGTTGTGGACGCTGACGCGCGGCGGGGTCGCGGTTATAATGCCCGTGTGGTCGGAGCGGCAGGGCTGCACCGCAGTGGAAGGTCATCATGAAGCCAGCACGGACGAGTTGGTGGTTGGCGCCCCTGATCGGCGGCGCGTGCCTGGCGGTGGGCGGGTGCGTCGAGCGGACGGCGCGGATCGAGACCGAACCGTCGGGCGCGCTCGTGACCATCAACGACGAAGAGGTGGGCGTCAGCCCGGCGAAGTTCTCGTTCCTGTGGTACGGCGACTACGACATCATCCTGCGGAAGCCGGGCTACAAGACGCTGAAGACGAATCAGCGCATCACGGCGCCGTGGTACGAATGGCCGCCGATCGACGTGGTGGCGGAGCTCATGATCCCGACGACGATCCGCGACGTGCACGTGCTGCCGACGTTTGCGCTCGAGACGGCGGAAGAGCCGAACATCGCCGACCTGGTGGAGCGGGCCACCGAGTTGCGGGATGAGGCGTTGTATAAGGGGCAGTAACGCGTGCGGGGGCGGGGGCACGATTCGCGCTACGGGTCAATGATGCGCTCGCGGATCGCGAAGCGCGCCAGCTCGACCCGGTCGTGCACGCCGAGCTTGCGCAGGAGGCTGGTGCGGTACGAATCGGCGGTCTTGTAGCTGACGGACATTTGGCGGGCCGCGTCGCGCAGGGTCATTCCGCGAGCCAGGAGCGGCAACAATTCGGCCTCACGCCGCGACAGCAGCAGCGTGCCGCTGACGCGCGCCGCCCCGCGGTCCAGCGCACCGCGCGTCCCGGCGCTGAAGTACTGTCGCCCGGCGACGACGGCGACCAGTGCGGCGCGCAACTCTTCGATGCCGCCGTCCTTCACGACGTAGCCGTGCAGCGGACAGCGGCCCCACGATTCGAGCTGGTGCGGCTCGACCGCGGCGCTGATGACCACCACCCGCGCTTCCGGCTGCAAACGCACGATCATCTGGACGGCGTCCAGCACCTCCGGCGTGGGATGGTCGGAGTCGACGAGCACGACGTCCGGCCGCATCCGCATCGCCGTCCACACCCCGGTGGGCGTGAAGCCCGAATCCACGACCGTATCGCGCTGCAGCTCGTTGTGGAGCAGGTGCCGGTACGCCAGCCGATCGAGGGCCGAGCCACCGAGCAAGTAGAGCACCGTCTTGGGCTGTTCGCCGATCCCGCTCATGGCTGTCCCGCTTCCGCGCCGTGGGGACACCGGGCAAAACCCCTTACCTGGGGGCACCTGCCCGGAGAACGTGACGGCCAGAGGATACATTCCTCGGACCCGCCTATCACCGGGTAAACACCCGTAGCCTGCGAGAATCTGCACCACGCGCGTACGGCTCACCCCTGTCCCGGAATCTTCAGCCCCAGGAAGCGCATGACCTGCTTGAGGTCCTCCCAGACCTCGGTCTTGGCCGGGGGATTGCGGAGCAGGTACGCCGGGTGGAACGTGGGCATGAGCTTCGCCGGCGGCAGTCCGCGGTTCTCCAGCGCCGGCGGAGGGAAATCGCAGAACTGCCCGCGCAGCTTGGTGATCGGCGCCTTGGTGGCCAGCAGGGTCTGCGTGGCCGGCCGCCCCAGCGCGACAATCACCTTCGGCCGCAGGATGGCAAGCTGCCGCCACAGGTACGGCGAGCACGTCTCCATTTCGTCGTCGGCCGGGGTGCGGTTGCCGGGCGGGCGGCATTTCACGACATTGGCGATGTACACCTGCTCGCGCGTCAGGGTCATGGCGGCGATCATGCGGGTCAGAAGCTGCCCGGCGCGGCCGACGAACGGCTCGCCCTGGGCGTCCTCGTCCGCCCCCGGACCCTCGCCGACGAAGACGAGTTCTGCGCGGGGGTTCCCCACGCCGAAAACGGTCTGCTTGCGCTGCTCATGCAGGCGGCACTTCGTGCACCCCCGCACGTGACCCGTGTCGAGGGCAGCCAAGGCGGCGGCCGCATCGGCCGGCGGCAGAGCCTGCGCACAAAGCGGCGGCAGGCTGGGGTCGTCCGACAAAAACGACTGCGTGACTGCCGCCCGCGGCGCGGCGTATGCGGCTTGCGCCGCCGCCGGCTCCACCGGGCCGCTCGCCGTCTGCTGCGCCCGCGGCGGCGCGGGCTGGACGCAATAATGCGGAACCCCCAGCCGACGCTCGTTGCGCAGCCAGGTGCGGAGCACCGCGACGGCTGCATTTTGCTCCGGCTTGGTCACGATAAATGATGGTACGGATGAACCGGCACGCGCACAAGCTGGCCGGCGTTGCAGCGTTGGTCGCCGGCCAGTAGATTGAGTCGGGACAGGAGGCCGCGTTCATGGAACGTCCGCCGCTCAAGCCGTTTTCGCTGACCATCTTCTATCCGTGCTACAACGAGGAGGCCAACGTCGAGCGGGTGACGCGCGCGGCCGTGGAGGTCGGACGCCAGATCACCGCGGACCTCGAAGTCCTGATCGTGAACGACGGCAGCCGCGACCGGACGGAGGAGATCGCGGACCGGCTGGCCGCCGAGATCCCCGAGGTGCGGGCCGTGCACAACAAGCCGAACCGGGGCTACGGCGGGGCGCTGATTCGCGGGTTTCGCGAGGCGACGAAGAACTGGATCTTCTACACCGACGGCGACGGGCAGTTTGATTTCAAGGAGCTGCCGGGCCTGCTGCCGCTCCTGGAGACGCACGACGTGATTTCGTGCTACCGGCTGGACCGGCAGGACTCGTTCATGCGGAAGGCCAACGCGTTTGCGTGGTCGACCCTGGTGAACATGCTGTTCAGCATCGGGTTGAAGGACATCGACTGCGCGTTCAAGGTCTATCCGCGGACGTTCATCGAGGCGATCGAGCTGCATAGCCAGGGGGCGTTGATCGACACGGAGATGCTGGCCAAGGCGTGCAACCTGAAGCTGCGGATCGCGCAGGTGGGCGTGCACCACTATTCGCGCATCGCCGGCAGTCAGACGGGGGCGAATCTCAAGGTCATCCTGCGGGCGTTCAAGGAGCTGTTTAAGCTGCACCGGCAGATCAAGGAGGAGGGGCGCGCGAAGGGGTGAGCGCGGCCCCGCGTCATGCGAGCAGCCGGGCAAGGGAGCGGGGAACGCCCAGCCACGGTGCCCCGCGTTGCCATGCTACACGATCCGTCCACCGGCGCGCACGCGGGGTACCTGTTACGGCGGGGGAGAAAACGGGACATCACTGATTTACGGCCGGCGCCCGCCTCGTTACGCTAGCCGCATGCCACGAACAGCGCGAGCCATTGAGGCGGAGCTGACCTACCACGTCTTGAACCGCGCCAACGCCGGGTTGCAACTGTTTCGCAAGCCCGCGGACTTCGACGCTTTCGAGCGTGTGCTCGCGGAGGGCCTAGCACGCTATCCCGTGGACCTCTTCACATACTGCCTGATGAGCAACCACTGGCACCTCGTGCTACGTCCGCAGACCGACCAAGCCCTCGGCCGACTGCTTGGCTGGATTGGCGTCACGCATGTACGCCGCCATCACGAGCATTACCAGACGCGCGGCGGCGGGCATCTTTACCAGGGGCGCTTCAAGAGCTTCCCCGTGCAGGACGAGGTGTACTTCCTCCGGCTATGCCGCTATGTCGAGGCCAATGCGGTCCGGGCGCGGCTGGCGAGGTGTGCCGAAGAATGGCAGTGGGGCGGCCTGTATGCTCGACAGATGGGCGGCAAGGACTTCGCGCTCGCCGCGTGGCCGGTGGACCGCCCACGCCGCTGGTCCGCGCTCGTCAACCAATCGGTCGCCGCAGACGAGCTCGAGGAGCTGCGCACCAGCGTCAATCGCGGGCGACCGTTGGGTGACGAAGGGTGGGTGCGTGCGACCGCCCGTCGGCTGGGGTTGGAGTTCACGCTGCACGGCGTCGGCCGACCGCGAAAGGAAGCGAGGAAAGGAAGCGAGAAATGAGTGATGTCCCCTTTTCATGCCGATCGACTAGGCACTGCCGAACGGCACGCGTCCCGTTGTGAAGAGGTAGAAGAACCCCAGCAGCACGTAGATCAAGAACTCGAATATGCCGAACATGGTGTCGCCTCCTGTGGGGGCGCACGACGGGTTGCCGCGAGAGCCACGCGTGACGCATTCTACGTCGGCCACGGGAAGCCGACGCTACCGGGGCTGGGTGCGATGCCACGGCCGGCGAGGCGCCGGCCGCTACCGTTGGCGGCACCGACGCTACGTAGCGGCGCCGAGGTCGGTTCGGTACTGGGCGCCCTCGAAGTGGATTTGTGAAACCACGTCGTAGGCGCGGCGGCGCGCGTCGGCCAGCGTTTCGCCCAGCGCCGTGACGCCGAGCACGCGTCCGCCGGCGGTCACGACCTGATCGCCTTCATAACGCGTGCCGGCGTGATCTACAACGACGTCGTCGCTGTCCTCCGGCACGCCGGCGATGGGGAGTCCGGTTTCATACTTGTCCGGGTAGCCGCCCGAGGCCATTACGACGCAGAGGGCGGGCCGCGGGTCCCACGCGACCTCGGCGTCCTCCAGCCCGCCGTCAACGGCCGCATTCAGCAGATCGAGGAAGTCGGACCGCAGCCGCATCAGGATGGCCTGCGTCTCGGGGTCGCCGAAGCGGCAGTTGAACTCCAGCACGCGCGGCCCGGCCGTGGTCATGATCAGGCCGAGGTAGAGCACGCCGCGGTAGGGGATGTTCTCATGCACGAGCGCATCGAGCGTCGGCACCAGGATCTGCGTCTCGATCTGGCCCAGCGTCTCCGCGTCGATGAGCGGCGATGGGCAGAAGGCGCCCATGCCGCCGGTGTTCGGCCCCTCGTCGCCGTCGCGCAGACGCTTGTGGTCCTGCGCCGGCTCCAGCAGATAGGACGTGTGGCCGTCCACAACCGCCAGCAGCGAGGCCTCGCGGCCCAGCAGGCGCTCCTCGACCACAATCGTCGCGCCGGCGCTGCCGAGCTTCCGTTTTACGAGCATGTCCTCGGCCGCGAGGATCGCATCGGACGGGTCGTTACATACGATCACGCCCTTCCCCTTGGCCAGGCCGGCCGCCTTCACGACCACCGGCTCGTCGCGCGTCTCGATGTATTGGTGGGCCAGCCGGAAGTCCTTAAAAGTCCGGGCTTCTGCGGTCGGCACGGCGTATTGCCGCATGAGCTGCTTCGCGAACACTTTGTCCGCTTCCAGCCGGGCGGCCGAGGCGTGCGGGCCGAATACGCGCAACCCGGCCTTTTCGAGGGCATCAGCCATCCCCAGTGCGAGCGGCTCTTCCGGCCCGATGACGGTCAGGCCGATCGACTCCCGCCGCGCGACTTCGACGGCCAGCGCGATGTTGCACGGGTCGCCCGGGACGTTGGTGCCCAGTCGCGCGGTGCCTGCGTTGCCGGGCAGGATGAAGAGCTGGCCGAGTTCGCGCGAGCGGGCCAGAGCGCGGCAGAGCGCGTGCTCCCGACCGCCGGCGCCGATGACGAGTACGTTCATGGGCTTCCTTGCGACGGCTCGCGCGGGTGAAAGGCCCGGGCCGCCGTCAACTCTTGCCGTGCTGGGCGGCGAGCTCCGCCAGCCGATACCGGGCCCAGTTTGCGGGCCATGTGTCCTGCGCCAGATCGATGCAGCGTTCGTACTGCTGGGCCGCCTGGGTGTAATCGCCGCGTTTGCGGGCCAGCTCTCCGATGAAGAACGGCCCGTCGTCCTTGTAGAGCAGGCTGCGTTCGTCGAAGCGCGTCACGAGGTCGTCGAGGCCCGCGAGCGCCGGGGCCTGATCCTCCTGCCCGGTGAGCACGCGCGCGACGATGCGGGCGGCGGTCGCGGCGACCGGGTCGCCGAAACGCCCCCACGAGTCGGCTTCGCCGATCCGCAGCGCCGCCTGGCGGGCTTCCGGCAGGTGGTCGCCCATCACCAGGGCGGCCACGCGCTCCAGCGCGACGGTCGGGGCTCCGGCTGGATCGAGGTCGGGCGACGCCAAGGCGCTGGTATAGCCGGTCACGGCGGTATCGTACGTGCCCGCGAGGTAGTCGCACTCCGCGATACGCCGGGTCGTGAGCGCATCGACCGCGGCCGCACGGTCGCGGCCGGCGCGCAGCCACTGGCGTGCCAGCGGGAACCGCCGTCCGTCGTAAGCAGCGTGTCCGAGCTGGAGGTACGTGTACGCGGGCGCGCCGGCCAGCATGGACTCCACCGCGCCCGCCGGCACGTTCGCATCCGGCCGGCGCAGCACCGCCGCCAGAAGATCCGTCTGAACCGCCCGCGCCGCTTCCCGATCGCTGTTCCCGTAGTCGGCCGCGATACTCCAGGCAGCGGCGAACTCGCCGTCGGCAAGGCGGCGCGCGATCCGGCGCTGCCGGGCATACGATCGCCCGCGCTCAATCAAGGCGTCGGTAACCTCATGGCGGTATTCGTAGACGCCGTTTTCGCCGCTGAGTAGCAAGGCTTCCGCGTCGCCGATCCATGTGGCCAGCGGTCGCTTTGTGCCGGCGGGGATCTGCCAGTCGGCGACGCTTTCGCCGGTCGCGGGATCGCACAAATGCACGCGCCCGTCCGGGGTGCGGATCAGCAGGACTTCATCGCGCGGGCTGAACGCGAGCGCGCTGACGTCGCGGGCGTCCGCAAACCGATACTGGACCCTGGCCGGGGTCGCCGGCTCGTCGGGCCCGCCGGCCTTGGATTGCATCGGAATCAGCCGCACCACGCCGTCTTCGCAGGCGATCGCCAGGTACGCGCCGGAACGGCTCAAGGCGATCATCGTGGGCGCGGCGTCCAGTTGGAAGTACAGCCGGGGCGGGCGCGTGTCCGTCGCCGGTGCGCTCGACGTGTCGCCGTCGAGCAGGAGCAGTTCGCCGTTCGAGCGGGCCAGCAAGAGCTTGTGCGTGCCGGGCACGAAGGCCAGGTCGCGGATGGCGGCCCCGACGAAGTCCTGGGTCACCCGCTGGAGCTGGGCTGCGGGTGGACCCGATGGAGCAGCCGGGCGTGCCGGAGCGGACGGGACTTTGGTTGGTCCGCCCTCGTCCCCCGGTCCGGCTTCGGCCGCCCAGGGCAGGAACGTGATCCGTTGGCGATCGCCCAGCGGCGTGCGGCTGAGCAAGGCGACCCATTCGCCGTCGCCGCTCAGGGCCACTTTGTCGGCCAGCGGCGTCAGGCGGTCATCCCAGGGATGTTCGACGGCGGTGCGCGCGGTCAGGTCGTCGAAGCGGAGCGTGCCACTGTCGCGAATGACGGCCCGGGTTCCGTCCGCGTTCAGCGCCAACGACAAATCGGGCTTCTCGGTCGTCGCGGAGAAGGTTTCGAACAAGCGCGGCTTCACGATCGTCCGCAGGGCCGGCGTCTGCGCGGGGGTGTAGGCCAGCACGCGACCGCGCGCCAGCGCAACGAGGACCGTCGAACCGTCCGCCGACGCGGCCCACATGTTCGCCGGCACGTCCAATACAAGTTGGCCCGGTGCGCCGCGCTTGGCCGTCGCCCAACTCGCCACTGTGCCCCGTTCGTCGAGCGTCAGCAGCGCGGGCTCGTTCTCGACCGCAGAAACGGATTCCGGCGCCGCCGAGTTGCCGTCCTGCGGGCGGGCGCCCGGCAGCAGCCGCAAATCGGCGAGCTGGCCAATGACAAGTTGCTCAGCGGGCTCGTTGGCGTCCGCCCGGCGCACTGCAATGTGTCCGCCGACCTTGAGCAGCGCGAGCGTGTCATCTGCGCGGTCGAAGTCAAAGGACATGACGTCTTTGTCGGCGGCTGCCCAGCGTAGCCACTCGGCCGGCCTGGACGCAGCCGGCGCCGGCGCGGCCCCGGCCGCAGCCGCCGGCTCGTCGCCCATCTCATGCGGGCTCGCGACGTAGACGCCGTCGGCCAGTACGCCGAGGACGCCGTCGCGATCAAAGCGAACGGCCCGGGGCGGCGGCTCACCGTCGCTCCAGACGGGCATTGGATGGAGTTCGTCCTGCGTCACGTCGATCCGTTCGACGCCCGCCGTGGTCGGCACGGCCAGTTGCCGGGCGTGCGGGGCGTAATCGGCCGACCCAGTGGGCGTTCCGCGCATCAGCATGACCGTGCCCTGTTCGCCGGCCGCGCCGCGCACCACCCGCACCGACCGGCGGTTGACCAACAGCAGCCCCGCGCCCCCATCCAGAACGTATAGGGCCTGGGGCATGCCGCCCTCGGTCAGCGACCCCGCGACGCTCGGGCGCAACCCCGTGCTCGGGTCGGTCTGCGTTGCCGCCGGTGCGCCGAGCGACCACGCCCGCGCCCACCCGGGGCCCACGGCCGCCAATCCGCCGTCGTCGGACACGTCCAGACGCGTCACGGGCCCCGGCGTGCAGACCCACGCGAGTACCCGCTCCGTTTCGATGTCGCGCACCCAGACCCCATTCGGCCCCGGGCAGGCCGCGGCCAGTCGGCCGTCCCGCGAAAGGCAGCTCGGGCCGTGCGGCTCCAGGGCCAGCAAAGTCGTGTCCAGGTTGGTTGTTTGGAAATAGAAGTGCCGCAGCGCCCAGACCGCGGCGGGGCCGGGCGCGATCTCCAAGGCATCCCAAAAACTGTCGCGCGCCGCGCCGAACTCCAGCCGCTGGAGTGCCAGGTCGCCGCGCTGAATGTGCTCCCGCGCCAGTGCCCGCCGCAGACTCTGCTGCGCACGGATCGCCGCGGTCCGCCCCTCGCGCGCCTCGGCGAGCGCGGCTTCGCGGCGGTCGCCTGCGGCGCGCGCCTCGCCCATGCTCAGATCGGCTCGGCGCCGGGCGTCGCGTTCTGCGCTGAACAGCACGGCAAACGTGATCAGAAAGCCGATGAGCATCAGCAGGACGCTACCCGCCATCGCCGCCTGGAGTTGGTAGCGGCGGAGCGTCTTTTTGAGCATGTACAGCCCGCTGGCGCGCTTCGCCTCGATCGGTTCCCCGTCGAGCCGACGCCGCAGATCGCCAGCCAGTTCGCCGGCCGTCTGGTAGCGGCGGTGTGGGTCCTTGTCGAGGGTTTTCAGCAGGATCGTGGCCAGCTCGTCATCCACGCGGAAACCGGACGGGCAGCGCCGGCCGAAGACGCGCGGCGAGGTGGGCTCATCGCTGGCGATGCGATTCAGCACCTGGGCCAGCGAGCCGTCGGTGGGGTAGGGGGGCTGCCCGACCAGCGCCTCGTACAGCATCACGCCCAGCGAGTACACGTCGCTGCGCACGTCCACGTCCTGGGCACCGGCCGCTTGCTCCGGCGACATGTAGGCCACCGTGCCGAGCAGTTGCCCGCTCATCGACAGCACCTGCACCGTGGATTCGCCGGCCTCCAGGCGGTGGACCGGCTTGGCGAGGCCGAAGTCCAGGACGTGCGGCTCGCACTGCTCGTCCACGAGGATGTTCGGCGGCTTCAGGTCGCGGTGGATAACGCCATGCAGGTGCGCGAAGTTGACGGCCAGGCAGATCTTCTCGAACAGGACCAGCGTCTGGTCGAGCGGCAGCCGCCGCTGTGCCAGGAAGCGGTCGAGGCGGATGCCGTCGATGTACTCCATCGCGAAGTAGTAGCGCTCGAAGCTGAGGCCCGAGTCGAGGATGGTGACGATGTTCGGGTGGCGCAACGACGCGGCCAGCTCGATCTCGCGCTCGAACCGCCGCCGTGTGGTTTCGCCGGCGAACGGCCCTTCGAGCAGGACCTTGAGCGCGACCTCGCGTTTCGTGCCCAGTTGAATCGCGCGGTAGACGACGCCCTGGCCGCCACGGTGAATCTCTTCCTTCAGCGCGTAGCCCGCAATCGTGGGGCCGAGCGGGATGGGGACCTCGGGCGAAGCGGGCGTGCGGCTGCCGGTGACGCGGGTCGGCTCGTCGCTGGTGCTCGAGTCGTGCCCGGTCGACTTGGCCCCCTCGGCTCGACCGCCGTCATCGAGCGCGTGAGGATCTTGGTGGGGAAGGTCTGGTGTCGCCATTCTGTACTACGCTGTTTCCTTGTCGCCGGAGGGCTGATTCTATCCGACGCGGCACGGCGCGGGCAGAGGGGGCCGGCGGGCGCCGCGAGCCCGGCGATTCCGTCCGGGGCCGAGGGTCCGAATGAGCGGCGGCGGGCTTGGCGCGCGGGGGGTCGCGCGGCGAGAATAACGGCGTCCTAGGAAACCGAAGGGTCCTTGAAAGGCGCCGCCATGATAAACCGCAGGCCGCAGATCAACTTCCAAGTCGATGAGGCCATGAAGACCCTGTACGAGCAGGCCAAGCTGTCCGGCCACTGGGTAACCCGCCTGTGCTCGGCCGGCCTGCTGTTGATGATTGAGGACGCGCAGGTTCGCGCGCGGGCCGTCAACCGTCTATGCGAATGGGAAGCCGAGTACGGAGACGCCTCGGTGGGCGAGATCCGCGCATTCGTGCAAGGCGCGCAAGGCGCGTTGCGACGCGCCGCTCGAGGAAGTCGGCGAGGCCCGAAAGCTCCGCCGGCGCGAAAAGCGGCAAGACGCGGCCGAGGCGGATGAGCTGGCGCGCCCGCAGGTCTTCGATACAGGGGCTGTGTTGAGGCATGGTCCTGGCCCTCCTGTGCCAGTGTGTTGTTTGTCCGACGACGTGAGGGGGGCCCACGTGGTCGGGGTCCGTTCCCCAGGCGGGTGGCCCGCCGTCCGTGGCGTCCGATTCCGTGGCCTGTCCGGCCCGCCGAGCCTCGGGAGGCATTCGCACGTGCGAATCGACTCCGGTAAGTGTACGGTATTTGTTATGTAAAGTAAAGTCCATGCGCTGCACGTTCGCCCTCACGCTCCGCCACCCGCCGCGCCACCCCACGGGTCGGGCGGGGGGGTAGTTCCCTGCCAGCCACCGTTCCCCTGATCGGCGGTAAGCACTCAGGCAAACACCTGTGATTCCAGGCGGGGTGTTCCCCGCAGGGATCGGCCTATCCCTGTAGGGGCCGCGCCCGCGCGCCACCGCCCGCCGTTGCTGACGTGCCCCCGTCGGGCCTACCATTCCTCGTGGACCGGGGCCTGAGGACGGCGCCGAGATGGCAACGCCACGCACAACGAGTTGGGCGGCAGCCTGGGAGCGCGTGCACCGCTGGCCACGCTGGGTACGCTGGCCGCTGAAAACCGTCGTTTTTGCGGCGATCGTCGCCCTCGTGCTCTATCCGAAGGTCTGGCTCCTGCCGACCTACATCACGCGACTGCGAAACCTGAACAGCGTGCTCCAGCCCGACTATCCGGCCCTGGCGACGCTCGAGCGCCTCGTGCGGGCACGCGTGGCGGACGACCGCTCGTGGAAAACCCTGCGGGCCGCGGTCGAGCGCACCGTCTACGAGCAGATCCCGTACGCATTCGACTGGGATACGTGGGGCGTGATGGATTACCTGCCGACCGTGGCGGAGGTCTTCGCCAAGGGCCGCGAAGACTGCGACGGACGTGCGGTCGTCGCCGCGTCGCTGCTGCGGCGAATGGGCTACGAGGCTTCGCTGGCGACAGACCTGAAGCACATGTGGGTCGTCACGCCGGAGGGGGAGCTCATGGCCCCGGGCGAGGGGGACAAGACCCTCGCTGCCGGCGAAACGGGCACGCAAGCGCGCCTGTCCCCGGAAACGGTCGCAAACCTCGGCCGCGCTCTCGCGTATGGCGTGGGCGTATTCCCACTCGGCCGCGAGTTCATTATCGCGGTCGCATTGTGGGCCGTCGCGCTGCACCCCGGGTTGTCCGGCCGGCGCCGGATTCTGGGCTGCGTGCTGCTAGGCGGCGCGCTAGCGATGTTGCGCTTGTCCGGGCCGGCGGCGCACGGCCTGGCCGAGCTGCCGGGGTTCGTTTGGGCTGGTGCGGCGGCGGGCGTGGCCGGTTGGCTGGTGCTGGTGGTCAGAGCGGGCGGTCGCCGTTGTGTTGCAACGCCTCCTGAATAACGGCCAGGGCGTGCGTGGCGCCGCGGTCGATGCCGGCGCAATCGCGCGCCGTGACCTTCCAGTCCTCGGAAGATTCGACGTTGGAACGCCAGAATGGCCAGGTGCGACACTGCACGGGCCGCACGGGGTGGATCAGGCAGCGGGTCGGGCCGTCCCCGTCGCGCGCGAGAAAATCGCAATCGCCGCCAGGCTTCTCGAGCAGGCTGCGGCCGAGACCGACGCGCCGAACATGCCGGCGGTTGAACTCCGTCGGGGAGAGGCCGAGATGGGCCGCGATGCGGTCAATGTCTTCGGCGACGACCCAAACGTGGCCGGGGGCGCCGCTGCAGCACCGGCCGCATTTGGTGCAGGCGAACCGCAGGCCGGCGGCGTACCAAGGCGGCTGCGCGTCGGAAGCGCTCACGGCGTCAATCCGCAGCACTTTTTGTACTTCTTGCCCGACCCGCACGGGCACGGGGCGTTGCGGCCGGTAGCGTGTTCGGCCTTGGCTTGCTCGACGGGTGCGTCGGGCACTGGGGGGGCGTCCGGGTCGACGACATCCGCCTGTCGCTTTTTGCGCTCCTGCTTCCGGTCGAATCGCCGCGCGAAGCGATCGAAAAGTGCCATGCGATTTTCCTTTCCTGGTCGCGAACAATGGCATTATATGCTATGCGGACGGTGTGAATGCACGATAAAGCGCCGAGGACGAGGGCCCAGGCGGTGGCGGACAAAAAATCCCGCTTGACGAACTCGCGAGGGGGCAGTATGTACCCGCGCGCGTTGGCTGAATGACCGCTTCAGAAGGAGTTGGCAATGTTCGACGATCGAGAACGCACCGAGCTGGAGAGGCCGCCGTTCGACACGATCGAATTTGAAGTAGATCACGAGCAATTCGGCGCAGGCGTCGCGACCGCGGTCGACGAACCGGCCGGGGATGAGCCGGTTTCGCCTGACGAGTTCGACAGCGGGGCCATCGGGCTGCGCGGCGAAGGGCGGCGCCGGTCGGGCGACGACGAAGAAGAAGTCGACGACAATTTCGAAGACGAAGAGGAGGATGATGCGCTGGACGAGGCCCTCGACGACGACTTCGATGACGATGAATTCGAGGACGACGACGAGCTCGACGACGACCTCGACGAGGAGGAGGAAGAGGAAGAGCTGTAAGTGCCCTCCCGGGGGCTGTCGGCCGGAGGTTGCGTGGCCCGGCACGCAGCCCTGGGGCCAGGAACAGGAAGTAGGGCGGCGGCCGGCCAGGCGGGGTCAGGTTGGCAGGGGAACGCGGCCGATAGTCCAAGTATGACGAAGCAGTCACACTCTGCCATGTCCGCTGCTCCAGATGGCGTGGCCAGCGACGCGCCTGCGCCGCCGACGGTGGAAGCGCGGTCGCAAATCGACCGGCGTGGGGAGGTGGACCGACGGTCCAGCCTCGATCGTCGCCGGGGCCCGGGGCGACGGCGCACGGACTACCGCCGCGCCGCCGAAGAAGGCCACATGAATGAGGAGCAACTGGATTTCCTCCGCGCGGTTGACGAGTACAAACGCGTGAACGAGCGGCCGTTTCCGACGCTTACCGAAGTCCTGGACGTCGCGCTGTACTTGGGATACCGGAAAGTGGCGCCGATCGGCGAGTTCAAGCTGTGCAAGGGGCGACAAACGCCGCTGCCGGGCGGCGTGCAGTCCGCAGATAGCGCATCGTGAGCGCTCTCGCCGGACGCGCCTGCGATTCGCTGGGGGCCATGAGCCGCTAGTTGCGGAAGGGCGAACGGGCGGCTGCCGGTATTGACAGCCGGCGCATCTAAAGTGCGCACGGGGCGGTAGCCGATAAAAGGTGGTGAGGGCCCGCAGTACTCCCTCGTGAGTAAACCGGCTGCCTTGGGCGTGGACGGCCGTGTTGGGGAAACTGGCGGGAGAATCTGGCGTGACCGGCAACCGACGACGAAGACTGGCCCAGGGGCACAGGGGCGGGGGGCCGAAGCGTGCCATGCGTCCAGCGTCGCCTCCCGTCACAGGGCAGATGCGGAGCATCTGGGCCCTGCGCCGTGCGCTAACGGACGGGACATACGACGTCGACACGCGCCTCGACCTGGCCTTGAATGCGCTGCTGCGGGACGTGCTGTGGCCGCCCCGCTCGCGCCGGAAGCGCGCCTGACCGGGCGACATGGTCGCCGAAAAGGCAGCGCCAAGCCCGCAGACGCCGCCTGCCCGCCGACCGTGTCACGGCCCCGCAAGACCGCGCGCCGGGGGGTTTCCAGCTTGACATGACGCAGGGGTACGCGTAGCCTCGCCCGTTTTAGGCGGGATTGCAGCCGCCGTGCCGACACGGCGCGGCGGCGGAAGGGTGTGCTGTACGCGCAGCGCGGCGGTGCACGACAGGAGACCGGATGCTACCCGTAACCAAGAAAAGTAAGATGCGTAAGCGGACGCGGCGGTCGCACCAGGCCCTGCGGCCAGTGGCCCTCAGCGCCTGTCCGCAGTGCGGCCAGGCCAGGCTGCCGCACGCCGCCTGCAAGAACTGCGGCTATGTGAATGCACGCACGCGCGTCAAGGTGGTTGAGAAGGAATCGTAGGAGGGCTCCATGCGGATCGGCATGGACGCAATGGGTGGCGATCACGCGCCGCAGGAGATCATCCAGGGCGTGCGGAGCGGGCTCGCCTACCTGTCGGACGGGGACGGCGTGGTACTCTTCGGGCCCAAGGAGCGCGTCGAGGCGGAATGTCGGGCGGCGGGCCTGGCGGACCCGCGGGTGAGCATCGAGGACTGCCCCCAGGTCATCGAGATGGGCGAGTCGCCCGTCGACGCCCTCCGGCACAAGCGCAAGTCGAGCATCGTCCAGATGGCGATCGCCGCCGGGAAGGGCGAGCTGGACGCGGTAATCTCGGCCGGCAACACGGGGGCGTTCGCGGCGGCGTGCCAGCTCAAGGTGGGCGCCGTGGCGGGCGTGTCGCGGCCGGGCATCGCGGTGCTCCTGCCGACGTTCCACGGACCGGTAGTGGTGTGCGACGTGGGGGCCAACACCACGCCGAAGCCGCACCATTTGCACGAGTACAGCCGGATCTGCGGGTGCTATGCCCGGCTGATCCTCGGCGTCGCGGACCCGCGGGTGGGGCTGATCTCGATCGGGGAGGAGGAGGGCAAGGGCAACCCGCTGGTCAAGGAAGCCGGGGCGCTCATCAAGCACGATCCCGCGGTGCGCTTCGTCGGGAACCTGGAGGGACGGGACATCTTTTGCGGGGCGTGCGATATCGCGATCTGCGACGGTTTCGTGGGCAACGTGATCCTGAAGCTCACCGAAGGTCTGGCGGAGGGGATCTTCAAGACCATCGTGCATGAGATCAAGGAGGAGAGCCAGGAGTTGCTGACGCGCTTCGAGCCGATCGTGGCCCGCATCTGGAAACGGCACGATTTCGCCGAATATGGGGGCGCGCCGCTGCTCGGCCTCAACAGCGTGGCCATCATCTGCCACGGCCGCAGCGACCGCCGCGCCATCGGGAACGCGGTCCGCGTGGCGGCCGAGCAGGTCCGTCGCGACCTCAACGCCACCATCGTCCGCGAGTTGGGCCGGCGCCACGAGGACGCCGCATGAGGCTGGCCTGGCCGGTCCAGATCACTGGCAGCGGCGCGTACATGCCCGAGCGGGTCGTCACGAACGACGAGCTGGCGCGGACGGTCGACACTTCCAACGAGTGGATCGTCCAGCGCACGGGGATTCGCGAGCGGCGCTGGGCCGCGCCCGGCCAGGGCACGCTCGCGCTGGCGACGAACGCCAGCCAGGGGGCGCTCGCGAACGCCGGGCTGACGCCGAAGGACATCGACCTGATCGTGTGCGCCACGATCAGCCCCGAGCACATGCTGCCGTCCACGGCGGCGCTCCTCCAGGCCGCTCTCGGCTGCCGCTGGATCCCGGCTTACGACCTGTCCGCCGCGTGCAGCGGGTTCGTGTACGGGATGATGGCCGCGTCACAGTACATCGTCACCGGGGTGGCCGAGACCGTGCTGCTGATCGGTGCGGAGACGCTGAGCACGATCACGGACCCGCTCGACCGGGCGACGTGCATCCTGTTCGGCGACGGCGCGGGGGCCGCGGTACTCCGCCGCTCCACGGATACTGGCCGCGGGATCATCGCGGCCCGCTGGGGGGCGGACGGCGAGCGCGGCAAGCTGATCTACATCCCGGCCGGCGGCTCGCGCCACCCCGCGACCCGGCAGACAGTGGACGAGCGGTTGCATTTCATGCGCATGCAGGGCCGCGAGGTGTACAAGTTTGCCGTCACCCAGATGCAGCAGATCATCGAGCAAACCTGCGCCGACGCGGGCGTGAGCGTGGGCGACCTGAAGCTCCTGATCCCGCACCAGTCGAACCTGCGGATCATCGAGTCGGCCTGCGCGCGGGCCGGCGTGCCGCTCGAGCGCGTCTGGATCAACATCGACCGCTACGGAAACACGTCGTCGGCCTCCGTGGCCGTCGCGCTGCACGAGGCCCGCACAGCCGGGCGTTGGCAGGCCGGGGACCTGGTCATGCTGGTGGCCTTCGGGGCCGGGCTGACCTGGGCGTCAGTCCTGATGAGGATGTGATCGTGACCGCATCGGCCGCGATATTCCCCGGGCAGGGGGCGCAGTTGGTCGGCATGGGCCGCGACGTCGCGGCGGCCTATCCCGTCGCCGCCGAGACCTTCGCGCAGGCCGATGCCACCCTCGGCTTCCCGTTGTCCAAGCTGTGCTTTGAGGGACCCGCCGAGCGTTTGGACGCCACCGACATCCAACAGCCGGCGATCTTTACGACCAGCGTGGCCCTGTTTCGGGCGGCGTGTGCGACCGGCCGCCTCGCCACGGACGCGCTGGCGGCCCTGGGCGGACTGAGCCTGGGCGAGTACACCGCGCTCCACATCGCGGACGCGCTGTCGTTCGAGGACGCCCTGCGACTGGTGTATCGGCGCGGGCAGCTCATGCAACAGGCCGCCGAGCAGAATTCCGGCGGCATGGTCTCGCTGCTGGGGCTGGACGAGGGGCAGGTGCTGGCCCTGTGCGAGCGCGTACGGGACCAGGGCCGCGTGCGGCCGGCGAACTTCAACTGCCCCGGGCAAATCGTGATTTCCGGCGACAAGGCGGCCTGTGCCGCGGCCGTGGCTGTCGCAGAGGAGCTGGGCGGCCGGGCGATCCCCCTCAAGGTGGCCGGAGCCTTCCACAGCGAGCTCATGCGGCCCGCCGCTGAGGGGTTGCGGCCGGTGCTGGCCGCGTGTACCTTCCGGTCGCCCAAGATCCGCGTGATCGCGAATGTGGATGCGGCATATCACGACGAGCCGGCGGCCATCCGTGAATCGCTGTATCGGCAGGTGGTCAACCCGGTGCGCTGGCAGGCGTGCGTCGCACGGCTGATCGCGGACGGCTGTACGGATTTCTGGGAGGTTGGACCCAACCGGCACCTGACCGGTATGATGCGCAAGATTGACCGCAGCGTGCGGATGACGAATGTGAGCACGGCGGCCGACGTGAGACCTGCGTCGGCTTGACCGGGAGTGGCGCGATGAGCACGAGCCTGGCAGAGCAGAACGCGATCGTGACCGGCGGTTCGCGCGGCATCGGGCAGGCTACCTGCCTGGCGCTGGCGCGGCAGGGCGCCACGGTCATCGCCGCCGCTCGCAACATCGAGCGCACCCAAACCTGGGTCCGCGCCGCGGGCGCCGACGTGGCGGGGCGCATTCTGCCCGTCGCACTCGACGTCAGCCGCCCCGAGCAGGTCAACAACTTCGTCGAGGAGATGGCGGCGAAGTACGAGCACCTCGACATTCTGGTGAACAACGCCGGCATCACGCGCGACGGGCTGCTGATGAGCATGGAGGACGAGCAGTTCGAGGCGGTGCTGACCACGAATCTGCGGGCGGCGTTCTGGATGACGCGGGCCGTCAGCCGGCACATGCTCCGGGCGCGGCACGGGCGGATTATCAACATCTCCAGCGTCAGCGGCCTGATGGGCAATCCGGGGCAGGCGAACTACTGCGCCGCCAAGGCCGGCGTGATCGGCCTGACCAAGTCGATTGCCAAGGAGCTGGCCAAACGCGGCATCACGTGCAACGCGGTGGCGCCGGGGTTCATCGAGACCGAAATGACCCGGGACCTCCCGGAGAAGCTGAAGGAACAGGCCAGGTCGCTGATTGCGATGCAGCGGTTCGGGCAGCCCGAAGAGGTGGCCGCCATGGTCGCGTTCCTCGCCTCCCCGGCCTCGTCCTACATCACGGGCCAGGTCTTCGTCGTCGACGGCGGGATGTATATGTAACGATCCGCACTCTGCGGATGACTATGCCCGTCGCGCCGCCGCCTCAAGCGCTCGTATTGCTTCCGCCCTGTAGTAGGGCGTGACCCCGGCCAACCTGCCGACGTCCATCCCCTCGCGGCGACCGGCATGGTAAACTCCACGCCACCAGCGGCCCGATAATCTTGGTGGGTCAGAGGAGTTCGCATGGCACCCAAGGTCTCACGCATCGGCATTCTGACGGGCGGCGGGGACTGCCCCGGGCTCAACGCCGTCATTCGGGTCGTGACGAAAGCGGCCATCACGCGCCTGGGCATCGAGGTCGTCGGCATCGAGGACGGGTTCCTCGGGCTGATCCGCAACCGGATGAGGCCGCTCGGGATGGACGACGTGTCCAACATCCTGACGGTGGGGGGGACGATCCTCGGGACCACGAACAAGGCCGATCCGGCCCGCTTCGCCGTCGGCAAGGACGCCGAGGGGCGGCTCGTTTTCGAGGACGTGACCCCGCGCGTGCTCGAGCACATCGCCGACCGACGGCTCGACGGCATCGTCTGCATCGGCGGCGACGGAACCATGAGCGGCGCGGCGGGGCTGATCCAGCGCGGCGTGCCCTGCGTCGGCGTCCCGAAGACCATCGACAACGACCTGATGGCGACCGAGCTGACGTTCGGGTTCACCACGGCCGTGCAGACGGCGACCGAGTGCATCGACCGCATTCACTCGACCGCCTCGAGCCACCACCGCGTGATGCTCGTCGAGCTGATGGGGCGCAACGCGGGCTGGCTGACGCTGCACGCCGGCCTGGCGGGCGGGGCGGACGTGATTCTGATTCCGGAACTGCCCTATGACCTGGAGGCGATCTGCCAGGCCTGCGCCGAGCGCACGCGGCGCAGCAAGCGTTTTACGCTGATTGCCGTCGCCGAGGGGGCGGCGCCAAAGGGCGGCAAGCAGGTCGTGAACAAGGTGGTGCATGACAGTCCCGACCCGGTGCGGCTCGGGGGCGTCAGTGTCCTGCTTTCCGAGCAGATCGCCGAGAAGACCGACCTTGAAACGCGCGCGACGATCCTGGGGCACGTGGTGCGGGGCGGCACGCCATCGGCGTTTGATCGCGTCCTGGCGACGCGTTTCGGCTTCCGCGCCATCGAGCTGATCGCGGAGGGACAATGGAACCGGATGGTCGCGCTGCAAAACGGCCGGATCACCGACGCACCGATCGAGTCCGTGGCCCATCAGCAGCGCACCGTGTCGCCCGATGACGACCTGATCGCCATGGCCCGCGCCGTCGGCACGTGCATGGGGGACGCGGTGTAGGTGCCGCCGGCGGACGGCGACTGCACCGCGCTCGCGCGTTACCATAGCACCCATGTCCGGCAACGTGTGTGAACATTGCACGGGGCTTTGCTGCGCGTACATCGCCCTGCCGCTCGAAACCCCCGAAACCGCGGAGGATTTCGACGACGTGCGCTGGTACCTGCTCCACAAGAACGTCTTCGTGTTCGTCGAGGACGACGACTGGTACATCGGCTTCCGCACGCCCTGCGGGCACCTCGCGGGCGACGGTCGCTGCGGAATCTACCGCACGCGGCCAAGAATCTGCCGCCAGTACGGGGCCGACCAGTGCGATTACCACTCCGGCGACTACAACTGGCAGCAGCACTTCGCCAGCCCCGAGCATCTCGACGAGTACCTGCGCCAGTACCCGCCCGCCGGCGGCCGGCGCCTGCGGCACCGGGGCCGCAAGCCACGCGCACGGGCGCTGAGACCAACGCCCCCGCCACAGGTCGACCGCCACGGCATGCGGTTGCCGCCGTTGCCGTAGTGGGGGGCGGATTCGGCGACCAGGCCGGCGGCGACGGTTTTGCGGGTTTGCGCGCGGGGTGAATAATATGCCATCTGAGAGCGTCCACCGGCGAGCGGTTGCGCACAGCGCCCAACCTTTGCCATGCCCCGGTGTCTTTCAGCATAGGAGTGCTCGTGAAATCGCAGGTCACGACGCGCATCGCCGTCCCAGACGACGCCGCGCTGGTTCGGCAGACGCTCGCCGGCCGGCGGACGGCGTTCGACGAGCTCGTGGAGCGCTATCAGCGTCGGGCGACGTCGGTGGCCTACCGGTTGCTCGGCAACCTGCACGACGCTCTGGAAGTGTGCCAGGAGGCGTTCATCCGCGCCTACCGCGGCCTCCAGACGCTGGAAGACCAGCAGAAGTTCGGCCCGTGGCTACTACGCATCGTCACCAACCTGTCGCTCAACTTTCGCCGCTCGCGCGGCCCGCGGCTGTCGTTCGAGGACTGCCTGCTCGGGCCGGATGCGTCGCGCGAGGAGCAAATCTCCGACGCGCCGCATTCCGAGGACCGGCCGGGGGCCAAGCTGATGGCGGCGGAGTTACAGGAACGCATTCAGGCTGCGATCGCCACGCTGCCGCCGCAGCAGCGGACCGCCCTCGTGCTTTTCAGCATCGAGCAGATGCCGCAGAAGGACGTGGCGGAAGTGATGAAGTGCAGCGTCGAGGCCGTGAAGTGGCACGTGTTTCAGGCCCGCAAGAAGATGAAAGAGCAGTTAACGGAGTTTCTGTGAGCGAGGGTCGCAGGATTGAAGGGGCGAAGGGATCAGGAAAGATGACCGCCCGCGTCGCGCTGGCGACGAACACACGCCGGTCCCTTCGGCCCTTCGATCCCGCGGCCGCGCGAGTTATTCGGTGGTGACGCCCATGGACCGCGACGCATTCGAGCAACTGGTCAGCGCGTGGCTCGATGAGCCGGAGCGCACCGACTTGCAGCGGCAGGTCGAGGAGGCCGTGCGCCTTGAGCCGGAGCTGGCGGCGTTGCTGGCCGAGTGGCGGCGGTTCGACGAGGTGTTCCGCAGCCAGGCGCCCGAGCTCCGTGGCGTGGATTGGGCGAAGCTCGAGGGGCACATTTCGGCAGCGATTGACGCGGCGGACACGAGCACGACGGACGAAGACGCGCTCGACACGGCCTTGCACGATCTGCCGTCGATCGAGCCGCGCGTGGACTGGCCGCGCCTGCACGAACGCATCGCCGCCGCCGTCCGCCGGAGCGATCAAGGCGTCCTCCGTCGGCGTTGGCGCGTGATTCTCGGCACCGCGACAGTGGCTGGCTTGGCGGCCGCCGCGGCGCTCGTGTTGACCATTCTGCCTAACCCCTCGCCCGCGCTGCTGTCATCCGGAGTGGTGCGTGTGACCGTGGGAGTGCCGGCGGCAGCGGTGGAGACGAGCACCGGCGTGGCCTACGCCCGCGTCAGCGTCACTGAGGCAGTTCATGAGCAACCGCAACGCTTCTTTAGCATTGACCCGATCCAGCAGCCGGCTGCGTCCGACGACGCCGGCGGATTCTATTGAGGCTCTTCCCATGAAAACGTCACCCGCTCGACATTTCGGGTCGTTTCCGCTCGCGTGCCTGGCCGGCCTGCTGGTCGTCCTGGCCGGGTCGCTGCCGGTGACCGCGCAACCGATGCGCGACCTGGTCGAGGCGGCCCTGGACCAGAAAGTCGCGCAGAAGATCGAAATCAGCGAGCGGCCGATCCGCGAGGCGCTGACCGCGCTGGAGAAAGCGACCGGGCTGCATTTCGAGCTCGCTCCGAACGCGCTCGAGGGCATGCCCGCCGGCGACCAGACGCGGCTGTCGCTCGTCATTGCCGACATGTCGGTGCGCGACGCGTTGCGGCGGATCTTCGACGGACTGGGGCTGGCGCTGCGCGTGGATAACGACAAGGTGATCGTCGAGCCGGCGCCCGTGCTGGATCGCCTCGGCCGGCGGCTGACGATCGAGGAAGTCGGGCTATTGCAGAAGCTGGCGGCGGGGCCGTGGTCATCGCTCAAGCCCGAGGATTTTGCCATCGAGTTTCGGCTGTCGCCGAAGGGCGATCCGCAGAAGGCGTTCGAGCAGGCGATGCGGGAGGGACCGGCGGCCAGCGCACTGGCGAAGCTCGAGGAAGTTACGCAGGGGATGGGCGCGCTGTGGGTGCCGAAGGGTCACACGATCGTGATCTACGGCCGCGAGGAGGACGTGCAGCAGCGTCTCGATCGGCCGCTGGACCTGAGCTACCGCAAGACGCCGCTGGACGAGTTGCTGCTCGAGCTCGGCAAGCGGATCGGCATCACCGTGCACTTCCAGCCGGGCGTGCTGCGGAATGTGGACGCCCGGGAGCGGAACGTCGAGCTGGTTCAGCGCGGCATTTCGGCCCGCCAGGCGCTCGAGCTGATCATGGGCAGCACCGGGCTGGTCTACGAGGTGGTCGAGGACGGGATCGTGGTCTCGATGCCGCCGGCCGGTGGTGCGCAGCCATCGGCGGATAGCGAAGCCGGGGCCAAGGGCAAGGTCGTCGCGATCCTCCGCGTGCCGGTGGGCACCGACGGCACGACGATCGACTTCCTGATCCGCGAGGCCGACCTGCCGGCGGAATTCAAGGACCTCTTCAAGCAGAAGATGCCGCAAGTGATCGAAATTCTGCGGCAGAAGGCGGGGAGCCAGTAGGGGGGTGCGGCCGGCGCAATGCGGGGGCGCGGCCAAGCATCGGAGCCCCGAGCGCCAGCGAGCGGGTTTCCGGCAGGCGTCGCGTTCTCCGGCAACCCGTCGCTCGCGCTCTGGGCTCTGCTCCCCGTCCCATTCCCGCACTTCCCCGCCCGTGCTACACTTCCTGAATTGCGCGCGGCTCAGGCGGATAGCCCGCGCAGACTAAACGGGAAACGACGGAGACGTACCACATGGCAGTCAAGCTCCAAGGCCGCAATCTGCTTTCGATGAAGGACCTCTCGGGCGACGAGATCCACGCCATCCTGGCGCTGGCACACGATATCAAAGCCCACCGGGCGAAATGGTGGCACGCGGCCCCGCTGGGCGGCCAGACGCTCGGCATGCTCTTTCAGAAACCCTCGCTCCGCACGCGCGTCTCATTCGAGACCGGCATGGCCCGGCTCGGCGGCCACGCGATTTACCTCTCGCCCGTGGACTTCCAGCTCGGCAAGCGTGAGACGGTCGAAGACGTGGCGATCGTGCTGTCGCGCTACGTGGACGTGATCATGGCCCGGGTCTTCGAGCACGAGATCGTCGCGGAGCTGGCGAAATACGCGACGTGCCCGGTGATCAACGGGCTGAGCGACTTCGAGCACCCGTGCCAGATTCTGGCTGATTTGCAGACGATCCAGGAGTGGAAGGGGGGGCTCAAGGGCCGCACGCTCAACTACATCGGCGACGGAAACAACGTCGCCCACTCGCTGATGTTCGGCGGGGCGCGGGTCGGGATGAACGTGACAGTCACCACGCCGCCGGGGTTCGAACCGAGCGGGCTCGTGCTGGCGGAGGCGGCGGAAATCGGCCGTGCGACCGGTGCGACCGTCCGTGTGGTGCACGACGCCGCGGAGGGGGCCAAGGGTGCGGACGTGCTGTACACGGACGTGTGGGCGTCGATGGGCCAGGAAGCGGAGGCCGAGGCCCGCAAGGCGAAATTCCAGGGCTTCCAGATCAACGCGGGCCTGCTGAGCCACGCGAAGAAGGACGCGATCATCCTGCACTGCCTGCCGGCGCACTACGGCGAGGAGATCGACTACGCGGCGTCGCGCACGCCGAACTCCGCGATCTTCGACCAGGCGGAGAACCGGATGCACGCGCAGAATGCGCTGCTGGTGCTAGTCATGGGCGCGGCCGGTAAATCAGCCCCAAAGCCGAAGCCGGCCGCCACGCCTGCGGCGAAGCCGAAGCCGAAGCCGCGGCCCGCACGCGGGCGGTCGCGGAGATAACAGCGCAATCGCGGATGACCCTGCTGCGGCAGGATGTGAAACCGAGGAGCCAGCTCATGTTCAAACCCGTTTGGGCACGGCGCCCGTACACGCTCGTTCTTGCTCTCGCGTTGCTCTCCGCGCTGCCGGCGTACACGCTGGCCGCCGAGCCGCAGCCGCGTGCCGACAACGTCCCGCCGGAGGGGTTTGTCGCGCTCTTCGACGGGAAGGGCCTCGCGGGCTGGAAGGGCCTCGTGGCCGATCCGCCGAAGCGGGCGGCGATGGCGGCTGACGAGCTCGCCAAGGCGCAGGAAAAGGCCGATGCGCGGATGCGCGAGCACTGGAAAGTCGCCGATGGCGTGCTGATCTCCGACAGCCAGGGCGAGAACCTCTGCACGGCCAAAGACTACGGCGATTTCGAGCTGCTGATCGACTGGAAGACCGAGCCGACGGGCGACAGCGGCATTTACCTCCGCGGCAGCCCGCAGGTGCAGATTTGGGACAAGCCCGAAGGCTCCGGGGCCCTGTGGAACAACAAGAAGCACGCCAACAAGCCGCTTTTCGCCGCCGACCATCCCGCCGGCGAGTGGAACACGTTCCGGATCATCATGGTCGGCGAGCGCGCGACGATTTATCTGAACGACGTGCTCGTCGTCGACGATACGGTGCTCGAAAACTACTGGGAGCCGGACAAAGCGATCTACCCGCGCGGCGCGATCGAGCTGCAAAGCCACAAACCGGCGGTCCAGCTCCAGTTCAAGAACATCTTCGTCCGCGAGCTGGTGCGCCCGGCGGGCGTGACGCCGGTTGCGCCGCCGCTGCTGAAGCCGGGCGACCGGGTCGTCATCACGGGCGATTCGATCACCGAGCAGAAGATATACAGCCGGTTCATCGAGGACTACCTGCTCGCGTGCGTGCCGCAACTCGATGTGACCGTGACGCAGCTCGGCTGGAGCGGCGAGCGGGCGCCGGGGTTCGCGGACCGGATGGACAACGACCTGCTGCCGCTGAAGCCGAACGTCGTCACGACGTGCTACGGCATGAACGACGGGCTCTACAAGGCGTACGAGCCGGTCATCGGCGAGGCGTACGAAAAGTCGATGCGGCAGATCGTGGAGCACGTGAAGCAAGCCGGCGCGATCGTCCTGGTCGGCTCGCCGGGCGCGGTCGATTTCGACACCTTCAAGCGGCCGGACGTGCCGCCGCCGGTGTACAACGACAACCTCGCCCACCTGCGGGACATCGCCCGCGAGCTGGCGTTCCAGACCGGCGAGCCGTTCGCCGACGTGCACGACCAGATGATCCTGGCGATGCGCCGGGCGAAGCCGGTGCTCGGCGCAGCGTACCACGTCTGCGGCCCGGACGGTTTCCATCCCGCACCCGACGGCCAGCTCGTGATGGCGTACGCGTTCCTGAAGGGGCTGGGGCTCGACGGGCAGATCGGCACGATCAACGTCGAGTGGGGGGGTGAAAAGCCGACCGCGACCACCGGCGACGGGCACAAAGTGCTCTCCGCATCGAAGGACGGGCTGGAAATCGAGAGCGCGCGCTACCCATTCTGCTTCTACGGCGACCCGAAGTTACCGGACGGCACGCGCAGCATCCTGCCGTACCTGCCGTTCAACGCGGACCTCAACCGGTTCATGCTCGTCGTGAAGGGCCTCCCGACCGCCGCGGCCACCGTAACGTGGGGCGACGCCTCGCAGCGCTTCACGCGCGAGCAACTCGAGGCCGGCGTCAACCTGGCCGCGGAGTTCCTCGACAATCCGTTCAGCGCGCCGTTCAAGGCCCTCGATGACCTGGTTGCGAAGAAGCAGGCCTTCGAGACGAGTATGATCAAGCAATGCATCACCAACTTCCGCACCTACCGCACGCTCCTGGGCAACGATGCGGAGGCCGAGAAGGCGATGGCGACGCTGCGCGAGCGGCTGATGGCGGCCGAGCAGAAATGGCAGGCGGACGTGCGGGCGGCAGTGACGCCGGTCCGCCACACGCTCACCATCGAGCCGGAGAAGTGATCGGAGCCGCATGGATCGGGTGATCAAGCTGCCCGCATTCATCGCCGGGATCGTGCTTCTGCTGATCTGCGCGGCGGCGGCGCTGCTCCTGTCGCTCGAGCACCTCGTGGGGTTGAGCCTGCCCGGCTGCGGTGCGGGGAGCCCGTGCCAGCAGGCCGCCGCCAGCATCTGGGGCAAAGTGCCGTACATCGGCTGGCCGGTGTCGCACGTCGGCCTCGCGTACTTCCTCGCGCTGCTGGCGGCGTGGTTCCCCATGCGCCACGGCGTGCCGGGCATCGTCCGCTGGATCGTGCGGCTCGGAGTGCTCGGGTCGATCGGCTTCACGACCATCATGCTCCGCGGCGGATACGTGTGCCCGTACTGCCTGGCAACGCACGCCGGCAATGTCGCGTTCTGGATTCTGCTCGAATCCTCCGCATACCGCCTGGGAGGGCGAGGCTCCCGCCGAGCCGCGACACGCTGGCCGCTGACGACCGGCGCGGTCGCTTTTGCGCTCGTTAGCGCAGCCCTGGCGGTCGTCGAGACACAGACCAAACACGCCGCTGCCGCCATCGCGGAGACGCGTTTTGAGAGTTCCAGTGCGGCGATCCTGGCGGCCGGGCAGCGTGCCGCCAGCGAGCCGAGCTTGACCGAACCGCCGCCGCCGGCGGCGACGGAGCCGGTCGAGCCGGCGCCATCCGAGATCGCGACGTCCGAGCCCGCATCCGCGCCGAGTGTGGCAGGCTTCACCGGCCGCTACCGGCTCGGGCCGGAACGCGCCGTCCTGCGTTTCGTGTTATTCATGGACTACCAGTGCAGCGCCTGCCAGGGCACGGACATCGAGCTGAAGAAGCTGCTCGCGGAGCACGACGACCTCTCGCTCTCGGTCAAGCAATGGCCCGGCGACCCCGCGTGCAACCCCTACACGCCTAACCGGCATACAGGCGCCTGCCTGGCCGCGCGGGCGGCGGAGGCGGCCGGCATCCTCGGCGGCAACGACGCCTTCTGGAAGCTGCACTTCTGGCTTTTCGACCACAGCGGCCACTTCACGGACGACGAGCTGCGCAAGGCCGTCGGCGACTTCGGCTTCGACGCGGACGAATTCGAGCGCGTCATGCAGAGCGAGGAAACGGCCCGCCGCGTGTACGCCGATGTCGAGGAAGGCTTCGAGCTAGCGCTCAGCACCACGCCGATGATCTTCGTCAACGGCGTCGAATTCACGGGCTGGGCGGCCGGCAACGCGCTAACGCGGCTGGTCAGCAAGGTGCTCAGCGCGAACGTGCCGGCGGCGACGGCGGAGAACGACCATCCGCCGCCCGCCACGGACGCCTTCATCCGCGACTGGTTTACGGAGCGGCCGTTCCGCCTGCTGCTAACGAACCGCTCCTGGACGCTCGGCCCCGACACGGCGCGTGTGCGCGTGGTCGTCTGGGGCGACTACCAGCAGCCGAACACCGCCCTGGCCGAGCGCATCATCCGCGAGTTCGCCGCCGGGCGCGACGACGTGCAGTACACGTTTCATGCCTATCCGCTGAGCCGTGCGTGCAATCCGTCGGCCGAGGAAGACGAGAACCCGCTCGCGTGCCGCGCTGCCGTCGCCGCGGAGGTGGCCGGCGAGCTCGGCGGCGCCACGGGTTTTTGGAAGGTGCACGACTGGCTCATGCACAACCCGCAGCGGCTGGACGACGACGACCTGTGTGCGGCCGTCGCGCAGATGGGCTTCGATTCCCACGTTTTCATGCTGCTGCTGGACGACCCCGGCGTCAGCGCGGCCGTCGCGAACGAAGCCCTGCTCGGCGCCGAGACGGCCCAGCGGGCCGGGCTGCAAAAGACGCCGCGCATCTTCATCAACAACAAGCCCGTCCGCCGTTGGCTGCACGGGCAGGAGCCGTTGTTGCGGACGATCCTCGACGCGGCGGCAGGGGGGTAGGGGGGGAGGGCGAGGCTCCGGCTGAGGCGGGGGCGCCGGGGAGGGCGAAGCTCCTGCTGAGCCGCGTCTGCTACAAAATGCCCCGCACCGCGGCCTCGAGCTGCCCCGGCAGGCACTCGGCCAACTCGTACGTCACCCGCAACGCCGGCTTATTGATCTTCAGCATCCGGCCGAGGTCGATCGGCGTGCCGATCAGCACGAGGTCGCACTTGACGGCGTTGATGGTCTGCTCCAGCTCGTGGATCTGCTTGCCGTCGTAGCCCATCGCCGGCAGCACTTCGGTCACGTGCGGGAAGTTGGCGAACGTCTTCTTGATCGAGCCGACGGCATACGGCCGCGGATCGACGATCGACGCCGCCCCGTACTTCCGCGCCGCGATGTGCCCCGCGCCGTAGCTCATCTCGCCGTGCGTCAGCGTCGGCCCGTCCTCGACGACCAGCACATTCCGGTCGCGGACCGCCTCGGGATCCGGCACGGTCACGGGCGAGTTCGCCATGATGACGACCGCGTCCGGGTTGGCCTCGGCCACGTTCTTGAGCACCAGCTCGATGTGGTCCGGCTTGGCCGTGTTCACCTTGTTGACGACGATCACGTCGGCCATGCGCAGGTTGGTTTCGCCCGGGTAATAGCGGCATTCGTGCCCCGCCCGGTGCGGGTCGACGACCGTGATGAACAGGTTCGGTTTGTAGAACGGCATGTCGTTGTTGCCGCCGTCCCACAGGATCACGTCCGCCTCGGCCTCCGCGGCCCGCAGAATCCGCTCGTAATCCACGCCCGCGAAGACGACGTTTCCGACCGCGATGTGCGGCTCGTACTCCTCGCGCTCCTCGATCGTGCATTCCTGGCGCTCGAGGTCCTCGAACGTCGCAAAACGCTGGCAGATCTGCTTCGTCAGGTCGCCGTACGGCATCGGATGCCGCACCGCGGCCACTCTCTTGCCCGCCGCCTTGAGGATCTTGACCACCGCCCGCGAAGTCTGGCTCTTGCCGGCGCCGGTGCGCACCGCGCAAACCGCGATGACCGGCTTGGTGCTTTGCAGCATCGTGTGCCGGTGCCCCAACATGCAGAAATCCGCCCCGCAGGCGTTCACCAGCGCCGCCTTGTGCATGACCACTTCGTGCGGCTGATCCGAATACGCGATCGTGACCAGATCGACCTTGTGCTTCTCAATCAGCTCGGCCAGCTTCTCCTCGACGTAGATCGGAATGCCTTTTGGGTAGCGCGGGCCGGAGAGAGCAGGGGGGTACACCCGCCCGGCGATGTTCGGAATCTGCGTCGCCGTGAACGCGACCACCTCGTACGCCGGGTGGTCGCGCCAGTAGCAATTGAAATCGTGGAAATCGCGTCCCGCGGCCCCCATGATGATGACTTTCTGTATCGGGCTCGTCATAAACTGCTTCCGATCTCGTAGTGCGTTGGGGGTCGGAGAACCGTTCGGCCGGCGCACAGGCTGGCCGCATGGCGTGCCGCACAGGCGCACGCAGCGCGGGGCAGGATAGCCCGCCGACACGCTTTGCTCAAGCCGGCGCGACTCCGCGCCCCCGGTCCGCACCCCAGACCGCCCGCAGCTTGCCGATCGCCACGGCCGTGTGTACGATCCTGCATTGACGGTGACGATCTTGGGAGAGACGCGGATGCGACGGCCGGTGTGGCGGCGTTTGCGGTGGCTGGGGCCCCTCGTTCTGTTCTGCGCGGTGCTGGTGACTCCGGCCCGCGCGCAAGAGGAGCAGCCGGAGGTCCAGTTTCAGGAGCCCGGGATCACCTACAAGGCCGTGGAGAAACCGTACATCCAGTGGGTCGCCGGCCTGGCGATCGTGCTGGCGGTCTTTGTCGTGGCCTTCAAGAATCCGCACCGCACCCACCTGGACTAGCCGCGCGCCCATTGATCGCGCCGATACCGCGCTGCCAGGAGCGGCTCATGCGCAAAACGACCTGCCTCGCCGCGCTCATCTGCCTCAACCTGATTCTGCTGACGGCCCTCGTCTTCGCCGGCACGACGCCGCGCGTCGCGGCGGCCCAGTCCGGCGACGCCTCGGACAATTACCTGGTCGTCGCCGGCGAGATTCAGGAGCATTTCGACGCGCTCTACGTGCTCGACGTGCGCGAACGCATGTTGCACACGTTCTACTTCCGTAAGGGTACGCGCGACTTGGACTACGGCGGTTACCGGCATCTTGAGCAGGATTTCCGGCACAACAAGGAGTAGCCGCCATGACCCCGCCAACGCCTGCTCCGCTGGACCGTTCGGCGCCATCGCCCAGGCCGGGCAATGCCGGGCTGACCCCGCCAACGCCCGTGCCGCTGGACGGCAAGACCTTCGCCATCGGCGTGCTCGCGGTCACCGCGACCATCCTGTTCGTCGCGTTCATCCTGCTGGCCCAAACGCCCGCCCAGGCGATCGGCATGAACGACCACGCCGGCGACTACAAGATGCTGACGCAACAGGTCTCCAGCACGAAAGAGCTGCTGGTCGTGGTGGACGCGGCGGCCCGCAAGGCAGTGATCTACGATTTCGACCTGATGAACAAAAAGCTCGACATCGCGTCCACCATCCCGCTCGACCAACTCCCGAAACCGAGCGCCCCCGAAGAGCGCACCGACCACCCGCGCCGCCGAACGCCGTAAGGGCGGTCCGGCCCGCCGGACGAGGGTGGCTTGGCCCGCCCGAGCGGGCTGTTCCGCACCAGTTGCAGGCGGGCATTGGTGAACGCAACAGAATATATATTATAGGACCTACGATGTGACGTCCTTATCCCGTGTTACGATCGCCGACAATCTCCCCGCTGTTCCGCTGTTCCGCGCCAGAAAATGACGTTTCGTGCGACAGCAGCGCGCACCCAAAAACCGCGTATATCGTCTCCGAAGCCCCCTTTTCGACGTTGTGAATTGGACCGGTTTACAGCTCTCGACCGCCGGTCAAAGGCCCTTTGAATGCGCTTCGGTCGGTACACCTCCGATGATCAGCTCGCAACCCCGCCCATCTCCGCCTCGATGCTCGGCACCATGCGTTTCAGGTCGCCGGGCACATGCAGGTGGTCCACGCTGATGTTCCAGTTGTGCGTCACGTTCGTCGCCGACCCGCCGCCCTCCTCGCCTTCGCCGCTCGCCGGCGTCGGCCGTTGCAACTCGATGCCCTCGATCGCCGCCGGCGGCGCTTGGCGCCCGTGCGGCGCCTGTGGGTGCTCGGGCACAACGTCTACGTTGGCCGGAAACTCTTCCACCGGGTGCACGGTTATCTCGCCGCCCCGGGCCGCAGTGGAAATCATCCGCTGGGCGAGGTTCGCGAGCTGCTCGGGCGTACCCCGTCCGCCGAGCTTGTGCGACTTGGCCTTGCCGAATATATCGCCGACTCCCGGGAGGTCCTCATACGCGCTGACACCCCCCTGCGGAATCCGCCGCATCGGACCGCCCCCCTGCGCCGTTGCCGCGGTCCGGTACGCCCGGGCGATCGCCAGGGCCGCTTCCTGCTCTTCCTTCGTGAAGCCGCTTTCCTCCATGCCTGACTTCATCTGCCCCGCCGCAACGTCAAGCGGATCGACCACCAGCCCGGCGTCTGAGGGAGCGTGTGTCAGCGCGTAATCTCTCACCGATTTCCGGTAGCTCTGCCAGGCCCGGCGCGCTGCATCGGACTCCCCGGCCTTCAGGATGTCGGCGATCTGCCCCCCCGCCTTCCGCCGGTCCGTGAATTCCGGCGGCTTCATGCCCCGCGTGGTCAGCCCCGCGAAATAACGCTCACGGTCAAAGGCCACGCCCTCCGTTTTGGCGACCTGCTCCGCGACCGCGGCGTTCATGGCCAATTCCGCCGGGACTGCGATCTGCCCGCGCCCCGCTCCGGTCTGCATGGCTATCGAAGCCGATTGCGCCTGCGCCTCGCGGCCGTACAGCCCGAGTCCGGCGAGAGTTTTGGTCAACTCGTAGCGCTGTTCGAGGCCCTTCTCGCCTTCGCTGGTCATCGCGTCCTTGGCGCGTTTGACCGCCTGCGCCGCCCGATCCGCCGCTTCGGCCACGCTCTTGAATGCCGCGGCGACTCCGCCAACCACCGCGGCCCCGCCGGCCAGTGCGAGCAGCGTCGGCGTGAGGCTGCCGACGCCCAGCGCCAAGTGGGACAGCAGCCGGAAGGTTAGGCTGAGCTCCGGGTTGACGAGCATCAGCGCGTCCATCGCGAGCATCTGGCCATGCCGTGTGAGCTGCCCGGTTTCGGCTCCCAGCAGGCCGGCGGCCCGCGCCGCGTCGCCGTATACGACCGTCGCGAGCCGCTGGGCTTCCGCCTCCTGCGTCACTGCCTGCGCTGCCAACTGACTGGCACCGGCCACGTCGCCGCGGGCCTTGGCCAGCCGCTCCATGATTCGCAGGTCTTCGGCGTTGCGCTGCGCGGTCGAGAGGTCTTGCCGCACGGCCCCGGCCCCGGTCTGTACGCTCTTGAGCTGCTCCATCCGCGCGCGCACCCCGGCCAACTCGGCCTTGGCTTGGTCGCCGCCGACCACGCGCACCGGTATGTTCACGCCGTCCTGCGACATCGCTTACGCCTCCGCGCCTTCGCGCCGCCGCGGCTTCTATCCCGCCTGTCCGGTCGCCGTCCGCAAAATCTCGGCGAATTGTTCCACCGCGCGGACCATTGCCGCGTCCGGGTCTTCGGCGACATCGACCAGCGCGTAGTAGTCGTTACATGCAGACACGCTCACGCGCACGATGCACGGGCCGGCGGCCGTGTACTTGTCGGCGCCGTTCCGCAACCAGTAGTTGCCGCGCGCCTGCTCAATCCAATCCGCCGCGCTCGGCGTGAATGTCGTCTCGGCCGCGGGGGCGAGCGCGATTCCGACGGTGACGGCGCTGGCCGCGATCCCCGTCACCGCCGAGTCGTCGGCCGCTAGCAGCATCCGAACCGGCAGCCACTGACTGCTCCGCACTTTGCCCTGAAACATGTTGCTCATAAGGCACTCCGTCTCTGCCGTCCCAACCGGCTTCGCTACGCTGGGCGGCTTGTCAGCCACCCTCGCCGCCTCCGCGGCCGGCGGTGCCGCGGACCACGTCGGCCCGCGGCACCGTCGCCCGTATTCCCTTACACCAGCACCGCGACCGGCGAGTTGACGACCGGCGTCGCGTGTTTCCGCAGCAGCGCGATAACCACGCTGTCGCCGTTGCCCGAGCCGCCGTTGGCGAGCGTGGCGCGCATGTACCGCTTGCGCGCCGCCGCCCGTCCCGCCAGCCGGACATTGATGAGCGCGACGACGTTGTCAGCCACGTCGCCGCCCAACGCGGCCGTCTTCGCTTCGACGCCGGCGGCGTTTTCGACCAGGGCCGGATCGGCGCCGTTGGCGTCGTCGGACTCGTAAATCTTCACCTGGCTCGCGAGCACGGTGTTATCCACCGCCCCGAACGCCGCGACGAAGAGCACTTCATCCGCGCCCGCCGTGTCGATCCACGCGGACCCGTTCGCGGTGCCCGCCGCGCGCTCGTTGGGCACGATGTGGTTCACCGCGTAGAGGATTTCGCTGAGAAATTGCATGTTCTTACCTCACGTCTGTCGCGACGGAGGCCGGGGCTCCGCGGCCCCGGCCCGGTCGCGTGCCTTGCTTACGAGTGCGTCTTGAGCTGGACGTAGGCCGACTTGTCGCACTCCTGAATGTCCTGCAGCGCGTCGCCGGCGATCGCCTGGAGGCCCTCCGCGAACTTGTAGTCGTTGCTGACCCGAATCCGAATCCCCGGCGGTTGCAGCCGGAACAGCCGCCAGCCGCGCTGCAGGGCGCCGAAGATCAGCATGGTCGTGTCCGCTTGCGTTTGGGCGCTCAATGTCGGCGCGACCTGCGTGATTTCGACGGGGTAGCCCATCAGCACGAACGGCGACGGCCGGTCTGCCGACAGGATGTCCGCGACCGGAGCGCCCGTCGTCAAGCGCTGCCCCAAGTAGCCCGCGAAGATGCTCAGGTGCATGTAGAACTTCGCGCCGGACACGTGGCCCCACTGCGGCAGCGCGCCGAGCGCCAAGGCCAGGTACGTGACGTGCTTGGCGATGACTTCCGCGAACGTGTCATCGCCGCTCTCCGCCGTCACCGTGAGCTGGCCGGTGCCGGATTGCTTGAAGGCGCCGGTCACGCGGGCGTGCGTCGCCGAGCCGTCGCCCATGAAGCCGTAGAGGTCGCCCGCGTAGGCGAGCGCCAAGGCGATTTCCTGCGCGACGAAGTCACCCAGCGCCGCGGCGAGGGCCATGTCCAGCATCCACTGGTCCACGTAGGTCAGCGTCGCGTAGCGCGTCAGGTTGAACATAACGCGGCCCAGCGTCGGGCCGCTCTCGTCCGGCGCCTGCGCGATGTCCGGGTGGTACACCGTCAAACCGCCCGTGCGTTTGACCATGCTACCGCTCTGCGACGTGACGGGCGTCGCCGGCACGTTGCGCTCGAAGGCGCCGTAGGTCTCCACGTTGCGGAGGATCTCATTGACGAGGATCTCCGGGACCGCGATGACCGCCCTGCAGAAGTCGGCCGCTTGCGCCATCTCGCGGAAAGGCCCCTTATAGGCCCCGCCGCGCTGGTAATACTCCGCCAGGGCGGTAAAACGCTCGCGGTACCTGGTCTCCGCGCTGGCGAAATCGTTCCTGAGCTTGGCGATGTCATCCGTCGCCGCGACCAGGTCCCGTTGCGTACCTTTCTTCAATTCGCTGAAGCTGCCCCCGAGCTTCTGGAGCAACGCCGCAACGTCGTCAAACCACTGCTGGGTCTGCTCCTGTTGCGGCGTTCTCGCTGCCGTTGCAGTCATCCGTGACTCCTCTTGCCGCGTCGCCCGGTTCCGTCCGAGTGCGGCGCTTGTCGCCGGCACTCAGGCCCGAAGCGGGCCTCTCCGCGGCAGTTTCGATTGCCTGTCGAACATCGTTCTAAACACCTTTGCGGACCGGTCGGCTCCGCGCCCGCCCGGCGCTTTCCGGCGACGGGGTCCGCACCGTCGCCAGCCGCCAGGGCGGCGTCCGCAGCCTCAGTCTTCCCGGCGGCGCCGCTTGCGCCCGCCACGGCAGCCGCGCCGGCGCTGCTGCGGTGTTCCCTCCGCGGCGTCAATGCCGCGTACCGCGCCACTGGCGGCGGGTTCGGGTTCCCGCGCTGCGTCGTCGCAGGCTTCGCACTCCGCGCTGTCTTCGGCCTCCGCCGTGCGGCGCTCCAGTTCGCGGAATTCCAACTCGGCGAGCTGCTCGTCCGCCGGCAGCGCCGCGAACTCGGCCTCGGCGCGGAACGGCTCCGGGTTCGCGATCATCGCGGCCAGCGTGTGGACGGCCGAGCGCTCGAGCTGCTCCAGACCGTCCGCCAACCGCGCTTTCAGGCGCGCGCCGAACGTCGCTGCCAGTGCCGAGTTGGTCATCCGGGCCTCCGCGCGATGCGCTGCAGCAGCCCGTCCACTTCGTCGCCCAAGCCCGTGGCAACCGGGCTCGGCGGCGCTTTTGTCGCCCCCGCGGGCGTCCCAAAATCGGCCTTGAACGCCGCGGGCAAGTCCATGTGCTGTGCCTCCGCGGCGTCGATGATTTCTTCGTCCTGTTCGATCGCGGCCAGGGCCGCGTCCCGAAACCGTTCCACCCACGCATCGAATTGCGTATCCAGCGCCGCCGTCAGGACCGCGGCGTCCGCACTTCCACCCGCTGCGGTCAGCCGCCCCACTTGTTCGCGCAGGCTCGCGACTTCCTGCCGGAGTTGCTGAATCGTGTCGCCGGCGGGCGCCCTGGCCGCGACGTGCCGGACCGTTTCGGCCAGGATCGCGGCGGCCACGGATGTGGCCGGCAGCGTTTCGCTCGCAATGGCGTCCCGGTCCCAAGCCGCCACCGCGCGGCCAGGAGCGGAAATCCCGTCAATCAGCCCGGCCGCCAGCGCTTCGGATGCGGAGAACCAGGTTTCCTCGCGCACCCAGCTTTCGACCAGGCTGCGCGGGCGCCCGGTCCGCGCCACGTACATCCGCACGATCGTGTCGGTCAAGACATCGAGCGTTTGGGCTTCCTCCCGCATCTTGGCCGCGTTGCCCGAGACCGTGTTCCAGACCGCGTGCACCATCACCATCGCATTCGGCGCGGCCGTGACGTGGTCGCCGCCCATTGCCACGATCGTCGCGGCGCTGGCACACAGCCCATCAATCTGGACTTCCTTGCGCGCCGGGTGCCTGCGCATCGCGTTGAAGATCGCCAGGCCGCCGAAGAGCGACCCGCCGCGGGAGTTGATGTACATGCGAATCGTGTTCCCCTGGAACGCTTGCAGGTCGGCGACGACGCGCGCCGAATCGACGACGCCGTCGTTCCCCATGTCGATGGTGCCGTAGATCAGGAGCGCAAGCTCGGTCGGCCCCGCGTTCTCTACGCGGTAGCCGCGATACGCCGTTTCTCCGCCGGTTGCTGTCTCTCTCACGTCTCACTCTCCTGTCCGATCCGCGCCCGGCGCCCGGGGCGGGATGGCGATCCCCGGGCGCCGCGCGGCCCACGTCACACTGCCTTACGCTTTGCGGGTCGGCGCGATCGCACCGCGGCCGTTCGCGCCTCTTGTCTCTCGACCATGGCGCGCGTCTTCGGCAAGAGCAGCGCCTTGACACGGTCGCTGGACTTCCCGTGCTCCCTTTCCACGGCCTGCTCCCCGGTGGCCCCGTCCGACCCCGCCTGCTTGTGTTCCACCGCGTCGGCATAGCTCCGCACGTACATCGCGGCGATCTCGCGAAGCGTCTGCTTCAGACTTTCAAGGTCTCGGTCGCAAATCAGGATCGGCAAGACCATTTCAGACTCGCCGTCGGGCCACTGAAGGATGACCGTAACGGACTGCATCGGTCCGTACAGGAAGTCTTCCATCATTTCAGGCTCCTCCGCCAGGGCGCCGCGTCGGTTCCACGGGAACCGCCTGCAACTCCCGGGCCAGGGCCGCTACGAACGCGACTGGTGCAACGGCCAATATGCTCACTACCAAGCCGAGTGCTGAGTACCGCCGCGCGTCGTCGCTCGGCGTCGCGAGGTCGATCCCGCACTCCGCTATGGACTGATGCGCCCCGGACACGAGCCGAAGCAACCGCTTGGCAGGTGCCGTGCCGCTCCTATTTTTCGCCTTCAACACGTCGTGCCTCCTATCTCTCAGGTAGTCACGCCGTCCCTGGCGTTTGCTCCGCGTTGGCGTCCGTGCCGCACGCACGATTCGCTGTCCTTTCGCCGCTTCGGGCTCACCGCCCGCGCGGCGCCGTTCGCCAGCGTCCCGGGCTTGCCACGCGAAACGCCGCGCGTCTCGCGTGGCCGCGAGTTGATGAACGCTCCCGGCCTGACTGTGAACTTCAACTCGCGCCCGGAACACGTTCAAGCTCCCATGCGCTTTCGAGTAAACGGCCCATGATCGCGCACGAGCCGCGGGAATTCGCCGCACGACGCGGGGTCCGACACTTTGCGCCGGCCGCGACCGTCCGCGAGCAGCCCCGCCGCGCCTCCGTCCGTGTACCGCTTCAACCAGCCCCACAGAGTCCGCTTGCAGACGCGCACCGGATTCAGCCGCCGCAAGCTGCAATACCGCCGGAGTGTCGCGCGCTTCGGCGCCCGCCGGCGCAGTTCGCGCCGCTGATAGGACGGGCAGGTCCCGGCGAGTTCGGCGAGCAGCTGCTGCCGCCGACTCTCTATGCCGGCCCGCCACAGCAGAAACCGCCGTACCGTCAGCACACGCCGCACGCCCGCCGCCCGCTTCCCGGGCGTCAGCGCCGCCAACTCCCGGCGCAGCGCGGGCACAGACAGGTCGGACCACCGCGGCGCCGTGTTTCGAGCGGTCAGTTTGCGACGACAGCGCGTCAACCGGCCCCCCCCTTCCCGCCCATGCGCAGCGCCGTTTCCACGTCCTGCCCCCGGATCGTGTCGCCGCCGCCCTGGCCGCGGCCCGCCAGCACCGCGGCGATCTTGGCGGCATTGACCGCCCGTCGCAGGTGACTCGGGTCGAAGTTCGCCACGTCCAGCAGCTTCGCGCATGCGTCCGCGTCCAACTCGCCGGCGACGTGCCGGGCGACGATCGCCCGCAGTGTCGCGGCGTCCAGCCACGGCCGGGGCTGGCCACCTATCCCGCCCCGGAGCAACTCGGCGTCCAGGTCACACCGCAGCGCGATCCGGGCCACGAGCGGACCGCAGAGCGGATCGGACCGGACGTCGACCGCGCGCTGCAGGGCCGTCGTGCCGATCAGCAGCAGCCCCACGTCGGCCCCGTCGAAAACGGCCCGGGCCGCCTCCAGGGCCGACGCACTGAGAAGCTGGGCTTCGTCGATAACGAGCAGACCGTTTGATTGCCGCGCCGCTTGAATCCCGGCCTTCACCGTCGCGCAGACCGCCCCGCCCGCGCCGCCGCCGGCGGCCAGTCCGATTGCGTGCAATAGACCGCGCGCCCCGCGGCTGTCGGGGTCGGACCGGACCGCGACCACGCTCCCGGGCAGCTCCGCCTGGATTGCCGCGAGCGCGTGCGACTTGCCGAGCCCGGGCGCCCCCACCGTCAGCCCGATTGTGTGTGTTGCCCGGACCATGCGGGCCACGCCGGCCACGAGCCGTGTAACCGAGGTCGGCACGTACCGGCCGCGCCGTAGCTCGCGGGCGTGCGCGTCGGCTCGGCACCAGGCTTCGGCATCGCGCAGCAGCGTATGCCGTGGCCCGTCCGGGATCGTCGCGGGGCTTTCGAGCAGCGTTTGAATGACGCTCGGCCGCACGTCGAGGGCTTTCGCCAGCGCCGCCGCCGCCACGCCCCACTGCTCGCAGTGCCCGCGGATAAAGCCCACCGCCGCGCCCGCGTCGGCCAGCGGCTCGCCGGCCGGCACCAGGCGTACCGCTTCGCGCGTGCGCCGGGTCTCTTGCAACCCGTCAAAGGTCGATACGAAATCGCTCGGCAGACTCGTCAGAGCAGCCATAGGCGCAGGCCCCCAGCCCTCAGACCGGCGGCTTGCCGCCGGTGCATGGGGCCGGTTGGGTGCGGACGCGCCCTCCATAACCACGTCCGCACGCCCGCTGAAGGCCCGCGCTTCCTGCGCAGGAATCCGCCCGGCCGCGACCGCTACGCACAGCACCGCGGCGAGCAACAATCGACGTGTAATCGACTCACGCAACATCGGCCCCCCCTTCCGGCGGTTCCGGTTGGTCGTCTTCGTCGTCGTAGGCGTCACACAGACCCGCGAAGGCACTCGGGTCCGGTTCGTCGTCTTCGTCCAGCGCGGACGCGGGGCCGTCGCCGCAGAATTCCATCAGCGCGTCGCCGACGCTCTTTTCTTCGGCGAACCGCGCGAAGCTTGGACCGTCGCCGCAGAGTTCCATCAAGGCGGTCCCGGCGTCTACCGGGTCTTCAGGAACGCGGTTGCGCTCCGCCCAGCGCTCCCCCACGGTCTGCCCGCCTTGCCGTTCGCGCTCGATACCATCTTCGGCCAACCCCTTGGCGGACAGACGCGCGAAGCCGCTGCGTGCACGCCCTGCGTTGGCACCGCTTGCATCTTCGGCACTTCCGGCGTCTGCGAATCTGGCGTAGGAAACACCGCGCCCGCCGGTGCGCTGCACCGACGCCATCGACCGCGCCACGTCCGACGCTCCCGGTAAGAGCTGGACGCCGCGCGCCTCCGTCTGCCCCTCCGCCCCCGCCGCTTTGCGCCGGACGGATTGCTGCTCGGCGTACCGCCGCTCGGCGGCGATTTGCTGCGCGATGCTGGCCACGGGCGTCAGCCGATCGTCCCACGTCGTCGCGGCCGACTTGGCGAGTTTGCGGGCCGCCGCTTTCCGTCGGGCACCCTCGCGGATGTCGTCGTGCGACACGCCGTACAAGCGCGTGTTGCGGGCTTCACAGATCAGGCGCCCGTCCACATCCTGCACGAAGACGCGGCTCGCGTCGGTCGGGTCCACCCGGATATCGACTTCCTGCCCTTGCAACTGCCACAGTTCCAGGTTGCTTTGGCCGTAGGTCACACCCCGGAATCGCACGCCGTTGCGCGAGACTGTGACGCGCTCCGTCCGCATCAATAGCAGGTCCAGGATTTCCGGCGGCGCCGTCCGCCGCGCGATCGCGTTATCTGTGAAGGCTTCGGCCGGCGTGCGGCCGTTCATGCCCGCCCCGCTGTGCGTCGTGTTGTGGTACAATTCGGCCCACGCCGCGAAGAGGTCGCGGACTTCCTCCAGACCCGGCGTGCGGATCGTCCCTTCCCGCAGCCGCTTGTTAAGCTCTTCCGGCCGCGATTGCGGGTCTTTGCCGCAGTACGTCTCGAAGCGCTTGCTGAAGCCGTCGCAGACCGTGCCGAAAAATCGCTCGACTGGCTTGCCTTGTGGGTGGTACGCCTGCGACCAGTGCACCGTGATTCCCAGCCGGTGCATGATCCCGTTGACGCGCTCTTCGTCCACCCGGGCCTTGCCGCCCGTGACCCCCTTCGCGCGGTAGTCTTTGCCGTTATCGACGATGATTTCTTCGGGCGCGCCGTGTGCGACGACGGCGTGGCGGAAGGCCGCCAGCAGCGTGTCACTGTTCGGGCTCAGGCTGATCCACCAGCCCACCAGCCGCCGCGACGACATATCCATCCACGCCGTCAGCCACGGCCGCACGAGCTTCCCTTCGTGCGTCACCCAGAAATCGAATTGATGATGGTCGCCGACTCAGCATTGATTCGGGCGGTACTGCGCCGCCGCGTCGCGTTCGATGTACGGGGCGTGCCGCGCGGCCCACTTCCGCGGCCCGAGCCGGTGATAGTCCAGAATGCTCGGCGGGAAGTTGGCCTTCGCCCAGCGCTGCACGCTCCGCAGCGCCGGCAGCGTCCAGCCGTGTTGGTCGGCGAGCGCGACCGCCGACCGATAGATCGTCGCCACGCGCAGTTGCGTGCCCGTGAGTTGCACTCGGAAAAACGCCTGCGCGTCCGGGCTGAAGCTCGTTTCGGCGCCGTCATCGTCGCCGCGCGGGCGCCCGCGCGCGTCCGGGTCGATGCCCGCTTTGATCTTGCCCAGCGCCTCGCGGACGGAACGCGCCGATCCGGCCAGGCTGTGCGCCTTGGCCCACTCGGCGTTGGCGGCACAGAAAAGCCGATCGGCTTCGCGCCGGCCCTCGCGTGTGGTCCGCAGCCCAGCGCACTTGGCGTTGTGCTCGTCCAGCCGCTTGCCCAGCTCCAGGCGGTCTAGGAAGCGCTGCCTCTTGCGCTCCGGCCAGTGCGCGTATTGAAAACCGAGCGTGCTCGGGACCGCGACGCCGAAGACTTCGCGCGGCAGCTCCCCCGTGGCCGTCGCCAGGAACTCCCCCACCGTGACAGATTCGCTCGGCAAACCGATCGGCAGCACCGCCGCTCGCGCGACGTACAACCGGCCGCCGGTCTTCGTCACCAGCCCCGCGGTCCGCGGATCGCCCGCCAGGTCTTCGACCCATCGGCGTAGAGCCCGCCCCCCCGCTTCGGCTGTGCGGCCTTGCAGCGGGTTGTATTTCTCCAACTCCGCCAGCGCCACGGCGTCGCCCACCGGCTCGACTACCAGCGCCCGATGCGTTACGCCGGTCGGCATGGGGCTTGCGCCCGCTTCGGTGTCCAGTCTGAGCCGCAACTCCGCTTCCACGTTCACACCCGCTGCTAGCGCGCCAGCCCCAGCGCCTTGAGGGAGTCGCGCGCCTGCCTGAGATACTCGGGCACCGCCTCGGGGTTGTGTGCCTTGAGCAGAGCAACCGCCGCGGATTTCCCGAGAATGAAGGCGCCGACGGCGCCGAAGAGCAGGTCGGAATGATCTTGTCCGGGGGCCGCCAGGGTTTGCATGACCGCTCGGCCGAACCCCGCGAGGTTCGCATTCAGTGCGGTCGCGATGGCCGCGTACCCGTCGTCGGGAAACTCCGCGCCCTCCGCGCGCATGACATCGTCTGCGCGCGCCCACGCGGCCACGCCGTCCCAGTCCAACATCACCCTCGCCAGCCGGTAGGCTGCCGCCCACATAGCCCGTCGCCCCGGAGCGTCCAGGGCTTGGCCGACCTCCGCAATCGCGTCAATCAGTGCGCCAAGGTTCACGTCGGCCCCCCTACCGCCGCGGTCTGCGCTGCCTCTGCTCCGACCTGTTTTCCCCGAAGGTCCCGCAGATGCCGCCGGGCCGCCAACCGCGTCGCTGCCAGGAGCATGGCCCCCAGCGTGAGCAGTTGGCCCGCGTTCTGCATCCTGGGAATGCTCCCGCCCACCAGCTCGGAGACGTTCGCGGCCCCGGCCCGCAACCGTTTCGCGACGCGCTCCAGCGCCTCCAGGCCGGACGCGACCGATTCGCGCTCGTCCCAGCGGCCCACGCCGGCGAACGCCGACTCGAAATCCGCATCGGGCACCGTGCCGTGCGTCAGCAGCCCGCGCACCAGTACGTACACCGACCTGACGCACGCTTGCGCCCCCGCACCGGTCTCGATGACCGTTTCGAGGTAAGACGCGGCCTCCCCCACGCCCCACCCCGGCTCCGTGCGGTCGAAAAGACCGCGCAGCCCGTCCGCTTCAGGCACTGTTGTCGTTTCCATCGCGCAAAATCTCCGTCACGAGTTGCCCGCATGAGCCCGCCGCCGCGGTCGATCCGCGGCACTTGTCCACTAGCAGCGTTCGCACGGACACGTGCAGCGCCGCCGCGATGCGTTTCGCCGTCTTCCCAGAGACGGGCCGCCCCCGAAGCGCCGCCCAGAGCGTCTTCCGATTCACCCGGGCCTTGCCAGCCAACCCCGAGCGCGTCAATAATGCGGCGCGACAGGCGGACTCGATCGCCGCTCGGTCGAGTGTAACGGTGTCGGCTCGCATGTTGGTACACATAAACCACACAATGGTTACTGTCAAGCAACGCACGCCAGGAAACTCGCAATGACCCGCGCCCGGAGCGGCCAGCTAGGCGCGTTCCTGCGCCAACTTCGCGTCGAACATGGACTTACGCTGCGGGCCGTCGCGGACGCATCGCGCAGAATTCCGCGCGAGCAAGGCGCACCGATCTCCCATCCCTACCTGTCGATACTTGAATCCGGGCGCCCCGTCGATGTGTCGATCGGCAAGCTGCTCAGCCTTGCCGCGGTCTATCAAGTGTCGGTCCGGGAGTTGGTGCTCCGCACCCCCGAACCGCTTCACGCGAAACTCCGCGACGACCTCCACGCTTGGTACGCTGACCGAGACGTGATCCTCGATCCGCCACGGGCTCCCCCGTCTGCGCTTGAGCCCGCCCGCGAGCGCGTCACCTGTGCCCTCGAATCGCGCGCCCGCAGCGTGCGTCTCCCGCTCGGTGAGGAACGCAGTTGGCGCAAGCTCATTCCGCTCTTGATGCTCAGATCGGCGATGCCCGTTTTGCTGGAGGAATTCGGCGCGCGCCTGCCGCAGAGACTGGGTCCGGTCGCAGTTCGCAGGATAACCGCCGCGGTTCGCTCTGAGCCCGACGCCGACAGACTTTGGACGGGCCTCATCATTCCGGCCCTCGACCAAGCCCTCTTCCGGCGTGACGATATCCCCGCGCTCCTAGTCGCTGCAATCGACTGGTGGAGTCTCGATTGCACCGACGCCACGGCGACGTGTCACTTCGCGGCGCCGGACCACGATGCGCGATTCGGATACGAGCGCGCACCGTTGGGCCTGGCGATGAACCTGCGCAGCTTGCAAGCCGCTCACGTTCTCCGCGCTGCTCTGCCGCGCCTGTTCGCGCGCTGTGCGCCGCCCCCCGGCTTGGACACCGTCTTCGCTCCTTACCTCGCGGGTCTCTTCGTGAAACGACCCCCGAACCAAACGCCCCCGGGCTCAGTCAACGTCATCCCCTTCATCGTCGGACTGGCGCGCGACCTCGCGGAGGAATCCTCGGCGCTCGCCGCGGCCGGCGCCGCCGAGAAACCGGCCGTCCGCGCCGGCGTCGTGGCCATTCTCAAGCAGTCCGGAATCCTCACGGCCCCTTCGCACGTCCGATAATGTGCAACGCCGAATTACGGACGTATACGTCCGCCATTCAGCTAAATCGGACATAAAGATCCTGTCCGCGTGCGCGCACGTTTTGTCCGCGTGTCCGCACGCTGTTTTTTGTCGCAAACCGCTCCCGACGCCGCGTCGAATCGCCGTAAATCACGCGTCGAACGGCGCTTGAAGCGCGCGCGTCCAACCACCGCCCGGCGGACACCCGACACGCTGTTTTATGTCGCAATTCGAGCCGTGCGCGCGCCCAAACGTCATTTTCGCTCACATTTGCGCGCCCCCCTCCGCGGCCTGCAACCCCCGCCCGACGCGCGACTTGCGCCGCTCCACGCCGCTCTGACTTCCGCGCATCTTTTTCTGTCGCTCAACAGCCGTGACACCGGCCCGCCTGTTTGGGTATCATCGGGCCGCCGGACCTGTGAAGACGCGCCCGGTTCGCGGACACCGGGCCGGTCGATGGCGCCCGCGGTCGTCGGGCCGGACGCGCTTACGAGGTGTGACTCAGGAAGGTCGAACGGAACCCCACGATGCCAATCCAGTTTTGCTGCACGAGTTGCGGACAGCCGATCGAGGTCGACGCGGAGCACGCCGGGAAAACCGCCGCGTGTCCGTATTGCCAGCACGTGATCAGCGTCCCGACCGAGTCGACGTACCATCCCGATGCCGCCGTGACGGCCCGCCCGGCTGCGACTCCGCTGCCCGCCTCGGGCTACGGCCGCGAGCTTTCGGGACCGCCCAGCCCGGTGGCCGGCCCCCCGCCGCAGCCCCCCACCGCCTGGCCGGGCTCGGAGGCGTCGCTCGAGCCTTCACCCCGGCAGCGTGCCGCTCGGACATTCGGCAATTACGCGCTGGTCTGCACGGGAATCGCCGTGGCCCTCTTCGCCGCGACTTTCGCAGGCAGCCTTGCGCTGCTCTTGAAACACGGTGCGCCGGGACGTAACTCCCCGTCCCTTCAGGACATAATGAAGCAGATGGAGGGCACGCCGTCCATGGCGTGGGTGAGCACCGCCAGCTACGCGATGCTGCTTTTCGCCCTCGTCGGTGTGGGGTTGTCCATCAGCAGTCTGGTGCAGGATCGGCGCGGAAATTGGCGTGCCATCGTCAGCCTGATCGGCAGCGGCGCCCTCCTGCTCTGCAACTGCGGCGGCGCTGTCGTCGCTTCCCTTATGGGCGTGGGCGCGCCGCCGGCCTGAATCCCGGCTGCGCGGCGCGGACGAAGCTCCCGCCGAGACGGATTTTCGCCGAATCCATGCGTCGCCCGCGTCGCCCGGTTGAACTGCGCCAGTGGCGCGCCTACCGTCAACTGCCGAGCCGAGAGCGTAAGGTGTGCCGATGCCCCCTGACGAGGCCATCGCCGCCGTCGAGAACATAGCATCTCCGAGTTCGCTTTTCACTGCTCGGCGGGCCAATCGTGCCCTGGTGCTCGTGCGCAAGATCACCGCGGACATCGTCGCCCGCTACCTGCAACTCGTGGACCTCCGCGCGCAGGCCCGCGCGGCCGCGGACGACGCCGATTCAGATCCGCCGCTGACCCGCGACGACGCCGAGCCCGCGCTGCAAGCCGAGATCGACCGCGCCGTCGACATCCTCCGCGGCCTCAACCGCGAGTTGCTGGGCATCGGCTGCGTCCTCAAGGACTGGCGCACTGGCCTCGTCGATTTCCCGGCCGTCTACAAGGGCCGCCGCGTTTGGCTCTGCTGGCGTCTCGGCGAGCCCAGCGTCGCGCATTGGCACGAAATCAGCGAGGGCTTCGCGGCCCGCCGTGCCATCGCGGCCGACTTCCCGTGACCGCCCTGCTCACGCACCGAAATAGTGCGCCCCGACGCGCATCGACACGTGCAGCGCCTTGTCGCACACTGCCCCGATGACCCCATGGCTGATCCCAATCACCGGCAGCGACGGATGGCGCCGCCACACCAGGCCGTAACCCAGCGCGAGCGCGAATCCGCCGCCGGTTAGCAGCGGATTCGGCAGGTGGGCCAGCGCGAACAGCCCGGCCGTGAGGTATGGCGCCGCGCGCTCGCCGCACACGAGCCGGAAACGCGGATAGGCGACGCCGAACATGATCCCCTGTTGCACGAACCCCCAGACCGGGTACGCCGCCAAGGCGCGCAGAATGTCCCAATTCTGCCGCAAGCCGCCGTGCTTGTGACCGGTTGTCAGCCACCCCGCCAGGAGCAGCCCCCCCACCGCTCCGACCGTAAGCACGGCGATAGGGAAAGCCGCCCGCTTGTGGTCCGGGCCGCGCGCCAGACCGAAGACGCGCCAACCCCGCAACTTGCGCCGCAGCGTGTACCCGACGGTGATCGCGAGGATCAGGCCCGCCGCCAGCACGTCGAGCCAGCGCGGCCGCACGTGCGGGACGCTCCACATGTACGCCTGGACCGCGGCGACCGGAAAAAGGGCTTCGCAGATCAGTGCGCAGCGGCTGTGCGGCGGGTTTGGTACAGGGACAGCCTGCATGGTCGGCACAGTGTACCCGCGTCGGCCAGCCGGGCGAGGGCACTTTGCGTTGACAGCCCCTTGGGCCCCCGTAGAATGGAATTGGCCGGTTCCTGGCACCGCGCGGCGCGGCCACGCCCGCCGAACAGAGCCCCGGAGTGTCGCGTCCAGGGGAAGCAGCCGTGACTGTCGCGGACAACTCAGCCGACCCGCTGGACTCCTCCGGGAAGACGCTGCGCGAGTGGATCCCGGATATCTACGGCAAGGCCTACGAACGCGGGCACGCCATGCTGGCACGCTGGTGGGGTGTCGAGCGGCCGGACACCGCGTCGTTGATCGACCGCGCGGTCTGCAAGCTGCTGCAATGCGCCGGCACGCGCTGTGCCTCGCGCCAGCACGCCCTCAACATCCTCGCTCAGACCATGCGCTGGGTGCTGATGGACATCCTCAAGTCCGTCGGGGCCAGACCGTTGTCAGAACACCGCGCCTCCCGCCGCGGGCCACGCGCGCTCTCGCTCGAGATCGTCCCCGAGCCGAGCCAGGCCCAGGACGACTCGTTTCGCTCGCTGCACGAGGCGCTCGAACGGCTCGACGCCATCTCGCCCCGTCTCCGGCAGGTCATCGAGTTGCGTTTTCTCGTCGGCCTGACGATCGACGAAACCGCCCGCGAGCTGCGCGTGTCCACCACCAGCGTCACGAATGACACTAAGCTGGCCAAGGCTTGGCTCTTCAGCGAGCTGAACGGGCCTGGCCCTTCGGAGAATCCCTCCCGCGCGTGACCATGAACGCCGAACGCTTTCGACAGATCGAGCGCCTCTTCCACGCGGCCGTCGGCCTGGACGCTGCCGCGCAGGCCGCCCTGTTGGAGCGCGAGGCGAACGCCGATCCGGAGCTGCGCAGCGCGGTGGCCCGGCTGCTGGAAGCCGAAGTCGAAGAGCGCACGTCCGGCGCGCTCGAGCGCCTCTTCACGCCGGAAATGCCCGACGAGCTGCCGTTGTCCGGCCCGCTCCCCGGGCAGAGCATCGGCCCCTACCGGCTCGTGCGTGAGCTGGGCCGCGGGGGCGCCGGCGTCGTCTTCGAGGCGGAGCAGTCCACGCCGCGCCGGCGCGTGGCGCTCAAGCTGTTGCACACGGCGCCGCCCGCGTCCCCGACCCAGCCGGACGAGTTGCTGCACGAGGCCGAGATCCTCGCCCGTCTCAACCATCCCTCGATCGCGAGCATCTACGCGGCCGGCTACACCGACACCGGGCAGCCCTACCTCGTCATGGAGCTGGTCGAAGGCCAGCGGATCGACAAGTACGCCCGGCGCAGGCCGCGCGGCGAGCGGCTCCAGCTCTTCCTCAAGATCTGTGACGGCATCGCGTACGCGCACGACAACGGCGTGATTCACCGCGACCTCAAGCCTTCCAACGTACTCGTAAAGAGCATCCACGGCCCCGCCGCGCCCGCCGAAAACGGCGACGCCACCCTCGTCAAAATCCTCGATTTCGGGCTGGCCAAGTTCGTCGACCCCGAGGCCACCGGGACCCTCTTCTCCGGCCCGTCGATCGGCTGGGGCACGTTGCCCTACATGAGCCCCGAGCAGCGCCGCGGCGCACGCGTAGACAAACGCACCGACGTCTACGCCCTCGGCGTTATGCTCTTCAAGCTCATGACGGACGAGTTGCCGCATCCCGTCGAGGGGTTGGCCCTGCCCGAAGCCTGGTATCGCCTTGAGCATGACCGCCCCCGCCGCCCCAGCCAGCTCGATCCGGCCCTCCGCGGCGACCTGGAGACGATCATCCTGGCCGCGATTGCCGACGAGCCCGCGCACCGCTACCAGAGCGTCGCCGAGCTGGCGGACGACATTCGCCGCTACCTCTCGGACCGGCCCCTCACCCGGCGTCCGCTCAGCCGGCTCTATGAGCTGCGGAAGTTCGCGCGCCGCAACCGGATGCTCGCCGCCGTGCTGCTGGCGGTCTTTCTGGGACTGGCGGCGGCGGCTGGCGGCCTGGCCCTGGGCTACAACGCGGCCAAGGCCGCGCACGAGGCCACCGTGGCCCAGGCGGTGGAGTCCTCCTACGTCCGTCTGCTCAAGAGAATCCGCGTGGAAGAGCGGCTCGTGAAGGCCGCCCGCACGCGCGGCCAGCCGCGGCTCTGCGACGCGCCGGCCCTCAAGGACCTCGACGATTTCACGCGCGACGCCGAGACCATCAAGATGATCGCCGGCGCCCGCGACGCGACCCGGCTCTTTGCGCAACTGGTGGAGCTGTCCGCCGTGCAGCTCGGCGTCGAGCACTGGTACACGGCGACGCTGCGCGGCTTCTACGGCGAGTGCTTGACCGACGTGCGACGCCTGCCCGAGGCCCGCGCGCAGCTCGCCCGCAGCTACGATGACTTGCGGGCCGCCCTCGGTCCCAACAACAAGCTCCTGTCGAAGGCCGTCGTGCGGCTTTACTCCGTCTGCGACGCCGCGGGCGATCACAGTGCAGCTCTCAAGTGGTTTGCAAGCATGCCGTCCGCCGCGGTCCCAGAGGCCGAGCCGATCCTCCCGACATCGGAAACCAGACCGGGGGCATCTCCAACGGAGACGCAGCCTTCGTCGCCGCCCGCCGCCTCTCAGCCGGAAACGCGGTCGCCATCGCCGCTCGGCAGCGCACCAGCGCCCCCGTAGCTCTTTCCCCGCCCGCCGTTTGAAATCTGGAATCTCAAATCTGAATCCGAGATCTAATACGCATTCCGCTTAGTTTTTGCGCGCAGTTCGGCGCAAGTTAGGTATTGCGCCAAGGTCTCCGGTCGCGCATGCTTCGCCTGGCGTGGCAAGGAGGCCTCGGATGGATGTGCAAGCG
>Ga0182017_10000164_pt1 | contig 51933 bp, 45 predicted proteins | sample 712E3DmetaG_FD_120492 | JGI IMG/M metagenome (GOLD analysis project Ga0182017, IMG submission 120492) | Permafrost microbial communities from Stordalen Mire, Sweden - 712E3D metaG | ecosystem: Environmental > Terrestrial > Soil > Wetlands > Permafrost | place: Sweden: Stordalen | collected... | reverse complement strand
GTAGATCCGCTCGCCGATCTTCGGGTCGATCACCTTGATCATGGCCCGAATGAGGGGCCGGGGCGTGTAGTACTCGCCGCCATTGCGCCCGGCGTTGCCCATGTTCCGGATCTTGGCTTCGTAGAGGTGAGAGAGCTCGTGCTTCTCGGTCTGCGAACGGAACTTGAGCCCGTCGATGATGTCGATCACGTCGCGCAGGTTGTAGCCGCTCTGGAACTTGTTCTTGATCTCCCCGGAGATCTGGCCGATCTTGTATTCGATCGTGTTAGGGCCGGTGGCGCGCTCGGTGAAGCCGCGCAGGTACGGGAAGAGCTTCTGGTCGACGAACTCACGGAGGTCATCGCCAGTCAGGGCGACGTTGTAGTCGATCTTGCCGTCGGGAGTCTTTGGCGCCGCCCAGATCGCCCAGCGGTACGGCTCGGCCACGATGAAGTCGTACGACTTGCCTTGGAGCGCGGCCTCCATGGCCTTGTCCTGTTCGAGGGCGTCGAGGTACTTGAGGAACAAGAGCCACGAGGTCTGCTCGGTGTAGTCGAGCTCGCTCGACGAGCCGGCATCCTTGTGCAGGACATCGTCGATGTTCTTGAACGCCTGCTCGAACAGAGGTGCCCCTGCCTTTCGTCCGTCGCCAGGACGCGGGGCCTGCGCCGGCGCCTGGTGCCACGCTCAGGATACGCGCGGCGCGTGGGTGATTGGCGCCACCGTCACTACGCGAACATTGTGGCGAGTCGCCGCGACGCCCCATCCACCTTGTCGGGCGCCACATATGCGGCGCCCGAACTCCCGGAACAACAACCGAATCGAAACGGAGCCGCGGGAGAAACCCCCGCGGCTCCGTCGGTAGTTCAGTTTCGGCCGCGGCCGACCAATCGCCCGCGTGCTGGGCGAAGCTTATGCGATCCGCTGTCGAGTTCGCGTGACCGCGAGAACCAGAGCGGCCAGGAACGCGATGAGCCCGACCGGCAGGAACCACATCATGGAGCCGGGGCCGTTCGAGGAAGATCCGGAGTCGGTACTGGTTGGCGGAGCCGTCGCGGCCGCGGCCGGAGAGGACGGCGGCGTGGGCGTGGGCGACGCGGCGGGTGCGGCGACCTGCACTGCCGCGCTGCCGTCGGCGCAACCCGGGTCGCCCACCGGATACACGAGACAAGCCTCGCCGGTGACTGTACTCGTGCCCACAGCCGCGAGCGGAGGGGTCACCGTTCCGGTGAGGGTGAACGTCAGGGTGGCGCCGTTGCTGGCTGGATCGACAAGGAGCAGGCTCGGCACGCCTGACAACTTGTCAGAAGTGCAATCGGCCGTGGCTACCAGGACAGAGCAGGTCAGACCAATGGCGCTGAACCAGCTCGGCAGGGCCGGGAGTATGGCCGAGTAGTTCGACGCCTCGGCGCCATTGGCGAACGTCATCGTGGCAGTGAGGGTAAGCGGCGTGGCTACGCCGGCCGTGATACTCGCTTTGTCCCAGCTGAGCTGCGTGGTCACTGTGTCGACGAACGCCTGAAACGCCAGGTCCGCAGGATCCGACATCGGGTACCACGGGCCGTCTTTGCCGTAGGCCTGGCCGCCGGGATAGGTATCCGTTGATCCGTACGCGGTGATGGTGTCATCGCTTGCGACGACGATGGCGTACTTGGTGCCAGCCGCCACAGGGATAGGCGGCGAAAACGAGAAGTAGACCCAGCCGGAGGAGCCTGCGCCGACGCTGGCGGATCCCCCCGCCAGGATCGCAGCGTCGTCGGGCATGCCGGCCCCATCAACGCTCTCAATCCACCCGTTGATGCTCGCGGTGGCGTCCGTCCCAAGGTCCAAGCCGACACGGCTGAGCATGCCGGACTTGCTGGGAGTGAAGGTCTGAGCAAGAGGGCCCACGAGGACTGAGTGCCCTGTCTCGGCATAGTTCGATTGATTGAGATTGGATGGGACATTGGCCAGAGCGGCCCCGGGCATCAGGCCTAACAGCAACAGGCCCGCACACAACTCGAGCGCACGACGGTTCATGTTCGAGAGTCCTCCTCCGTCGGTGTTGCCGCGACAACCACAATTGGGTGGCGTCCAAGCTTGTACAGGTCCTACAACGGGGTGGAACATGGCGCGTTCTGCGGCGGGGACGCTGACGCCGCAGACCCCCAGCGCGAAACTCACCGCCGCGCTGACCGACACATATTGTCGGGTTCGGAGGGCACCGCGTCCACCGTCCGCCGCGCGACCTTCCGTGGAGCCGCCACGCGACTGCCGACACCCCTGCCTGCCCATGAAATCTCGGCACCGACCATGGCGTCGAGACGGCCGACACCATCCGCGCATGGTGTCACTGTCGCCGTGCGACTCCCGCCTGCGCCAGCGTAGCCGAATGCACCCAGTGGGCTGCAGCTCGCCCGTTGGTCACCGTGCGCCTCCTGGTGGCCAACAAACGAGTTCCGCGGCAACGGCTAAAGAGCGCGCGGAGGTGTCCGGCCGGTGGGCCCTAGCGGGTCCCAGTCCGTTTGTCCCGACTACTCCATCGCTTACGCCGCGCTTACCTTCCGCTGATCGCCGCGAATGTGTCGAGCTCAACATGGGTGCCATTCGACCACCAACCGCCAGCCCAAGGGTCACACTCAATGGACACCCGCGTCACCGGCCCGCTCGCCGGCTTGCTACTCGGAGGCGCCAACGCCTTTGGTGCGACGGCCCTGGTAGCAGCGGCCCTTTACGGTCTCGACTGCTTCGCTGCGAGGCTCCATTCGTCATGGTTCCCTCGCAGGATGAGGGCCCAGATGATTGCCGGCCCGTGGCGGATGGTCACCGTGGTAGCGCTCCTGGCGGTGGCTTGCGCTGGCTGCACCCCCTCAGTCTCTGCCACGAATGCCCCGTCGGCCCCGGCTCCCCTGCCAAGTCGAACGGCAACCACCACGAGCGCTTCCCCCAGCACCACGGCTCTCAACAGCTCATCTGGGTCCCCAGCCCCAGTGCCGGTCACCTATGCAAGCCAGTACTCCGCGCTCCAGAGTCAGGTCTCGTCGTTCGCCTCGATCGCAGGTATGCCCGCCCCTGGCAGTTCCACGATCATGGCTTCGTCGTTGGAGTTTGCCAACGCCAACATCCTGACGCCCAATGTGCTAGCCGGAAATGACCTCGCTTACTCGACCGCGATGATCAAGGCTATGAAGGCCTTGGGCGAGACCGGGGTCACTGTCCAGGTCAACTTCCCGCTCCTGCTGGCTAGCTTTCCCGACAGCTCGACCTACACGAGCTTCTACAGTCAGATAGCAGCGGCCGTCCACGCCGCGGGCATGACGCTAATCGTCGAGGCCAACCCGCTCTTCGAGAACATCTCATCGCTGCCGGTATCGAGCCTCTATTCGGGCCTGAACCTGCAGAGTCTGGCGGCCGACTACCGGGCGCAGGCGCAGACGATCATCAACGTGATGACGCCCGCGTATCTCGCGTTCCTGACCGAGCCCGACACCGACACCGCCCTCTTCCACAACAGCTCGCTCGACCTAAACAACCCCGGTATTGGAGTCCAGTTCGTCAAGGGGGTCCTGGCCGGGCTGGATCGGAAGGGAACCAAGGTCGGCGCCGGCACTGGCACCTGGCAGGACGCAAGCTATGACCAGAGCCTGCTGGCCGACACGACCATAGACTTCCTCGACGTACACACCTTCCCGGTTGCCCCAAAAGACTTGACCAACATGGCGGCGCAGGTCGCGGCGGCGCAGGCGGCCCACATGCCCATCGTCATGACCGAATGTTGGTTGTACAAGGAGAGCACCAACGGCCAACCTGGCGAGAGCGTCACGAGCGCCCCCGATGAGCAGAAGGTCGAGACCTACAGTTTCTGGGAGCCGCTCGACTCGCAATTCCTGACTGCGATGGTCTCCTACGCGCGGAGCAACGCCTTCGCTGTCGTGTCCCCCTTCTCCACCGAGAACTTCTTCGCCTACCAGACCTGGACATCGGCCCTGGACGCCCAGCCGGAGTCTGCAGTCCGCTCAAGCTTCAACCGCGCGGTGCTCCAGGCAATCCAGGCCGGCCAGATATCCGGGGTCGGTGAGACTGTCAGGCAGCTGGCGGGCTAGGCGTTCCCGCGGACAGGATCGCTGTCACGATCGGGTGATAGTGCCGCCAAGCTGCCACCAGGGGTTTCGCCTGGATCAGCGCCATCACTGATGTTGACCTCGGGCGCGCCGCGACGACCGGTTGGGTCGAGGACGAGTCGTTGGGGCGGCGAAGGGACCCGGTACACTCTCGGCTGAGTTGGCCGAAAGGGAGATCCTGGCGTCGCCAGCGACTAGGGTGGGCGCGACAGAGTCGTGAGCTGGGTCCGGCGGCGCGATTTCCGCGGGGACGACGGTGAGCCCACCATCAGCTGTTGGCTCCACGCAGAACCCCCGTACGCACTCGGGGACGCGACGATCAGTCTCCGCGTCAATGGCGCTGGCCGACAGAAGTACCCAAAGCGGGCCGACCAAGGGGGCGGAGCGCCGCAGGTGAGGCATGGCGTATTCGAGCGAGATCTCCGGATAGGGATGCGCCTTCATCGCTAGGTCCAGGAACTCGTCGCCCAACGGATCGATCTCCGTGCCCTGGACTGATTCGGGACTCCCCGGTCCGTCGTCGTGCATCCATTTGAGCCAGCTGGAATACGCAACGGGGGCACCGGCCTCACGCGCATCCAGGACCTCCACGCGAACACGCCTGAGCCGGTGAGGACGGAGGTTCTTCGCTCGCAAGCGCACGAGCGTCGCTGGCTCCTGGCGCCCGGGGAAAGAGAATGTCTGGCTGATCGTCCCATCTTCGGCCTTGAACGTCCTGTCCGAAACGAGCGCGGAGAACTCGAGTACGCATTGCGTGCCTGGGCCGCTGAAGACGAGGTCCAGACCTGGGGCCGACGCCATGCGTCGCCCGTGTACCCACAAGACCGCGGTCGCAGCGAACGAGATGATGGTCATCACGAGGACAGCGAAGGTGATCAGCCAGAAGGCCGCTGGGACTTGCCCTGAAGCAACCAGGGCAGCTGACGCCGTGAGACCAATGAGCGATCCGGCGCCCATCATCCCAAAGCCGTACAGAACCTCTGGCTTTCCCATGCGAACCTGGCTGCATGACTCAAGGCGGCGAGTATGCCAGCCAACAGAGGGTTTGGTCTCGCTATTCAGGCAGGCAAGCTAGACGGTGCCAGACCCTACGCACGACGCCGCGATAGTGCGAGTGCCGGTACAGAAGCCCTCGGACGTCTGGGATCTGATCTTCAGCTCGCCAGGCCGCTGGACAGCGGCACAGCCAAGCAAGCGATTCTAGCGATCATCAGGAGCCCGCCCAACACGGCGAATCGGACCCTTGACCGCCCTCGCGCCCTCACCTGATCCGGAGTGCCCACCAATACGTCCAAGCCTGTCAGCGGGGCCGGCCCGATGACGTAGTTCCCGGCCATACCCAGACTCGCTCCGCCGTCGAGGCAAGCGTCCCTGTGCTTGATCATCGCCGGCGAGTATGGAAGGACTTCACCTACGACCGTCACTGGCCAGCCCACCATGACACACCGCTGTGATCCGAACCTTGAGACGAGCTTGTCCGACGCGAGGCCGATCCGCCAGGACTTCAGGCGCGGCGGGGCAGGTTGAAGCCGCGTGTCCAGCAGCCGCAATGTCTCAGCCTCGAGAGGCGGCCAGGGTGCGTCGTCGGAATAGTCCGTGCGAGAGCCGGGCTTAGCTCCCTCGACACCCAGCCTCGGGGGACCTTCCCAACGCGGTTGTGCAGCGGTGTCAACCTGGCTTGGGCTTGCCTTCATCCGATCCCAAAACGCCGCCGAGAACTCTCCCGCGACCTCGAACCAGGCGCGGCGGGCGAGGACCAGGACTCGGCCGGACCCGTCGTTGAGAACAAACGGAACCGCGTTGCGCTGGTGAAAGAACGGCAAGGTTAGTCCGCGCATGTCAAAGCCCGACTTGGCGTCATACCACACACACGGCCACCGGCCGAATGGGGAAGCGACTACGGACCATGCAGGTTCGGCCACACCGCTGAGGACCACCCGCCCCTTGGTCAATGACGCGACGTTTGTCGGCACCAAGCCACGTGCGCGTTCGCCGTGCCAGAGCCCGGGCAAGACGGCCACCACCATTGCCCCACCCAGTAAGACCGCCCCCGCGCACAGACCGACCAGCGTGCTCAATCCTCCCACCCCCCGATCTCGGCCATTCGCTCTCTTCCTCAGCCCTGCGTTGCGATCGAGGTTAGCTGAAATCAAGGCGACTCTGCGCAGGCGGAGCGTCCGCGGGGCGTGAAGGCCACCATTTGGTCATGGTGTTGCTTTCCGACCGCGCCTGAGTGACTGATGTGGGCGATCAGCTCGCACCCGAGGCGCCCACGATGACCGCTCAGCCACTCCCCGCCCTGACCAGTGGTGACCCGTCCGCCTGGGACCAGGCCCTCTACGCCTTCCTCGTCGAGAAGGGCAACCGCTGAGGTTCGAAGCGGACTGTCGAGTCGTACAGCCGCATGCTGTGGCCGTTCTTCGCCGATCTAAGCGAGACACCCGAGAGGGTCAAGCCGGCCGACATCCTCGCCTTCGTCCACGGATCGGCAAGTCGAGGCTAATACCGCTGCCCGACTCTGGGCTGCCATGCCCGACGGTGCCCGGCCGACCTCGTGGAGGGCAAGGTCGTGGCACTACCTGCCGCGATCGCCGCTAGGTCACCGGCGCGGCGGGAGTACCCCCAAGCGGATTCGAACCGCTGATCTCAACCTTGAAAGGGTCGTGTCCTAGGCCTCTAGACGATGGGGGCGCGGCGCGAACGGGAGTGTAGCAGGGAGCGCGAGGAGGCTTGGCGGCGGAGCCGCCGGAGCGGCGCGGCGGGGCACCGGTCGTGCGTTCGGGGCCGGTTCGAGCTAGCTGTTGAGGACCAGGATCATGACCAGCACGCCTGACAGGGCGGCTGCGCAAAAGACGCCGGCGATCCCGCCGACGACGGCCAGGACGACGGCTCGGGCCGTGTTTCCGACCTGTGTCGCTCTGTAGGTGGCGATCGAGGCGATGGCGCTGTCGACGCCGAAGATCAGGCCCGTCACCACGCCGGCGCTCATCAAGACCGCGACCGGGGTCGTGTGGCTGGTCACGGCCCGCAGCAGGAAGAAGAGCGAGCCGAGCGAACCCACGGTGAGGATGACCGGCGCGGGGCGGAGGCGACGCAGGCGCTCGGAGAAGGTCGGCGGGTAATCGTCCTCGTCGGGGTAGTCCGCGTCGTCGCCGGCGAGGACGCCGGGCCGGGGCGGCGCAACGGACAGGGGCGAGCCGGCAGGCACGAACGGGACCCTGGGCACGGCCGGAAGGTTGGGCACGGCCGAAGTGGATGCCGCTGCCGGCGGGGCCGAAATGGCGGGCGGGGCCGGACGGGCGAGCTTCACCTGGGTTGGCTCCGGGCCCGGAGCCACGGCCGGAGCCACGGCCGGAGCAGCTGCCGGAGCCACCGGCCCCATGCCGCTCCCCGCGGCGGGTCGGTCGTGTTTGCTCTGGGCCTCTCGCGTGTCGTCGCTCATGGCCAGAGGTTATCAGCCCGCGCCGCCGGCTACCTCCACCGGTGTCGCGGCAGCTGCATCGGCAGCGGTATCGGCCGCTCCAGCCGAGCGGTGGTAGATGGCCACCTGGTACTCGAGCCGTGGGCGCCTCATCGTGTCGGCCACGGCCGCGCCCAGATCACCGAACCCCGCGACCAGCAGCTCACGCGCCTCCTCGACCGACTCGAAGGTCCACCAGCAGTGGATCACCCGAACACGAAAGCCAGCGCCGAGGAACGGCCCCCGGCGCTGGCTCCACTCGACCAGCCGCGCCCGCCGATCCGGCAGCAGATTCCAGACGTCGTCGCGGCCGTAGTCGTGAACGAGAAGCAGGCGGCCCCCGGGACGCAGGAGACGCTCCGCAGCGGCGATGAACCGCGAGCCCGGCGTGGCCAGCTCCGACCACGAGGCCACGACCGCATCGGCATCGCCGGCGGGCAGCTCGGCGAGACGGGCGAGCACATCCGCTTCATCCGCGGGGTCGGACACCGAGACGGCCGTCACTCGGGCGCCGATCTCGGCCAGCTGCCGCTCCCGAAATCCACGGCCGGCATCCAGCAGGACCACGTCGCGGCCGGAGACCGGGCCCAGGTCCTCGAGCGCCGCCGTCAGCTTCCCCTCGACGTCGACTCGACTGAGAAAGGCCTCCTCCAGCTCCGTCGTCGGCAGGGCGGCGGATAGGTCGGGCATGGGTCCTCCTAGAGGGCCGAAACCTCGATAGCCACTCCCTCGCGGGCCTCCAATTCGACCTCGAGAGTCCCCCTCTCGAGCGATCTAGATGCGAATGTCGTCCCCCATCCGCATCCCGGCCAGCTTACCTGGTTGGCGGTGCCGCCTGCCGGCTCGGGAAGCTGAAAGTCGATGCGAACCGGCGTTTCTCCGGCGTTGAGGGCTACGACAATCGCCCTATCGACCGAGCCTTCGACATCGAACATCCCGTAGGCGACCGCCGAGCCTTCGGCCGCCAGCAGCTCGAACCGACCGCGCCGCAGCACCGGATGGGCCTTTCGCAGCCCGATCAGGCCGGCGACGAAGTCGCGCAGGCCGCGGTCCTGTTTCGCCGGATCCCAGGGATAGCCGCGCCGGCAGTCGGGATCCTCCCGGCCCTCCAGGCCCACCTCGTCGCCGTAGTAGATGCACGGCGCGCCGGGCAGCGTCATCTGGATCAACGTCGCGAGGCGCAATGCCGTGGCGTCGCCGCCCGCCAGAGAGACGAAGCGTGGCGTGTCGTGACTGTCGAGCAGGTTCAGCTGCAGCGACGTCACCCCGGGCGGGTACATGGCCATGATGGCCGCCAGCTGTCGGCCGAATTCGGTCCCGTCGATGGCCCACACGTTTCGGGCGTATTCGTGGGTCTTCGCGACCAGCGCCTCGTCCAATCGGCCCGCGCCCACGAAGGAGAGGATCGCTTCGGCCAGCGGGTAGTTCATGACGGCGTGGAACCGCTCGCCCGCCAGCCAGGCCGGGGCCGGGCTCCACAGCTCGCCGACCAGATACGCCTCCGGATCGACCGCCAGAACGCGGCGGCGGAATTCCTCCCAGAAGCCGGGCTCGGCGATCTCATCGGGCACGTCGAGCCGCCAGCCGTCGACCCCGAAACGAATCCAGCGCTCGGCGACGCCGTAGATGTACTCGCGCACCGCCGGGTTGGAGTGGTTGAGCTTCGGCAGGGCCGGCATATCCCACCAGGCCTTGTAGCCGAGGCGGGCCTTCTCCGCCGCGTGGCCCGGGTACGCGGTGAGGCCGCGACCTCCTTCCAGGACCTCCGGGTCCAGGTAGAACCAATCGCGGTACGGCGAGTTGGCGCCGTTCTCGAGGACGTGGTGGAAGGGCCAGAAGCCGCGGCTGGCGTGGTTGAAGACGCCGTCGAGGATGACCCGCATGCCGCGCTCGTGGGCCGCGTCGAGCAGCTCCCGCAACGCCGCGTCGCCGCCCAGCAGCGGGTCGACCAGTTCGTAGTCGTAGGTGTGATAGCGGTGGTTGGACGCCGACGCGAAGATCGGGGTCAGGTACAGCGCGGTGATGCCGAGCTCGCGCAGGTCGTCGAGGTGTTCGGCGATGCCCAGCAGGTCGCCGCCCTTGAACCCGTGCTCGGTCGGGGGCGCGTCCCAGCGTTCGAGCGGCCCGGGCTTGGCCACACGCACGCTCGAGGCGAACCGGTCGGCGAAGATCTGGTAGAAGACGGCGTCACGGACCCAATCCGGGCCGGCGGCCGGGCCGGAAGCTGACCCTTCAGGCGAGCCGGCGGCCGGGCGGCCGCCTCCGGGCGTCGGCGGCTTCAACGCCCCAGGGCTCCCCGCTCGAGTCCCGTCCGCTGGGGCCGCGGCACGATGCGGTTTCGCGGGCGGGCGAGGGCCGTGGAGGCCCGGATGATGAGCCTCGTGTCGAGGGTCTTGTGCTCGGGCCGTTCGAGATCCGGGTTGGCGATCATGCGCAGCAGCAGCCTGGCGGCCTCCTCGCCCTTGCCCCGAATCGGCTGATGAACGGTCGTCAGAGGCGGGTTGGAGTGGGGCGCCATTTCCAGATCGTCGAAGCCGACGACACTCAGGTCCTCGGGCACGCGCAGGCCCAGTTCGCGCGCGGCCCACATCACGCCGATGGCCAGCGCGTCGCTCATTGCCAGGATGGCCGTCGGTCGCAGGCCGTCGTCCCAGATGCGTTGGAAGGCCGCGACACCGCCGTCGAATGTCGACGGGCCGGCCACTATGCGCTCGTCGCGGAGCTTGACCCCGCCCAGCTCCAGACCCTGGCGGTAGCCGGTCAATCGGCGCCAGGCCACGATGTCCGCCGGTTCGATCGCGTAGTCGAACGCGCCGGCAACGTTCGGCGGCTCCACCGCGATGACGACGAATTCGCGATGACCGAGCGCCAGAAGGTGGCGCGCCGCCGTTCGGGCGCCTACCTCGTCGTTGGACTCGACGGACGCATGCTCGGGCAGGGCGGTGCGGTCGATCAGCGCCATCGGCAAGCCGGTGCGGCGGATCTGCTCGACCTCGGGTTGGTCCTCCGCCAGACCGACCACGATGAAGCCATCCACCCGGCCGCGGCCGATGGCTCGATTCAGCGAGCCGTTGCGCCGCGAGACGAAGAGCAGCCCGTAGCCGGCGCCGTCGGTCTGGGCCGCGACACCGGCGGACAGCTCGGTGTAGAACGGGTCCCCGAACATTCCACTGAGCACCTGCGGGGTCAGCAGGCCGATTGTCATGGTGTTCTTGCCGACGGTCGCGTGGGCCGCCGGTGGAGGCCGATAGCCCAGCTCATCGGCGACTTCGAGGATCTTCGCGGCGGTCTCGGCGTTGAGCCGTTCGGGGCTGTTGAAGGCGAACGAGACGGCGGTCTTCGACACGCCGGCCTGGGCGGCGACGTCGGCAACGCGAGTCCGTCGAGTCGCGGCTTTCCGGGCGGGGCGCGGGGCGGGTTCCGTTGCGGCCTCGGCGCCCGGCTGTGCCGCGGCCTCGGCGCCCGGCTGCCGGACGGCCGTCCGTATGGGCTCCCCCGCGCGCCCCGCCGGGTCGGCTGAGCCCCTGCGCCCTTGCTCGACCTTCACGCCATCCTCCATGGTTGCCGGCCCCGTCCACGGCGGCCCGGCCGCTCCACGCTATCGACGTCCAGAATGGCTGTCAACGTCGGTCGCGTGAGGATTCGGCCGTATCCGAGACGCGGACCCGACTCGGGCCGCCGCACGCCCTCGAAACGGACCCGTGGGAGAATGGTCACGTGCTCAGCGATCGAGCGACCCAACCCGGTGAGGCAACCCAGCTGGAGGCTCGCCGATGCGACTCGTGACGGTCCGGCCGGCAGTCGGCGACTGGACGACGGGCGCCGCCCATCGCCCGGCGTTGGTTCTTCCGAGCGGCAGGCTGCTGCCCCTCGGCGCTCTCGTCGATGTGGCCCCAACCGGGCTGCCGAGCGAGATCGGGCGGATGGATCTGGCGGCGGTGCTGGCCGTCGATCCGGACCTGCGCGCCCTCCGGGACGCCGTCGCGGCCGCGGACCAGGACGAAATGGAGGCGGCCTCGCTTGACCCCGGGTCGGTCCGGCTGATAGCGCCGATCCCGCGCCCCGGCAAGATCGTCGGCGTCGGCTACAACTATCTCGAGCATATCCGCGAGCAGGGCCTGGAGCGCCCGACGCGCCCCGTGCTCTTCTCGATGTTCGCCAACGCCGTGACCGCCGACGGCGATCCGATCCGGCACCCGGCCGGCACGCACGCCCTCGATCTGGAGGCCGAACTGGCGGTCGTCATCGGGCGCCGCGCCAGCCGCGTGACGGTTGCGGATGCCGCGGCCCACGTTGCCGGCTACACCGCGGCCAACGACGTCACCGCGCGCGACTGGCAGGGTCAGACCAAGGCGCTCCGGCCCGGCGAGAAGGGCGACGGACAGTGGCTGCGGGCCAAGGGCTCGGATACGTTCCTGCCGCTCGGCCCGGTGATGGTCACGCGGGACGAGTTGTCCGCCGCCGGCGGACCCGGCCAGGAGCATGGCCACGGCGGACCCGGCGACGGCCGCGGCCTGGCGGTCCGCAGCTGGCGAACAGCCGCCGCGGGCCCGGACGCGGGCCAGCCCTTTCAGATGCAGGACGGCAACACGTCGGACCTGCTGTTCGGCATCGCGGAACTCATATCGATCATCAGCGCAGAGGTCACCCTGGACCCGGGCGACGTCATCGTCACAGGCACGCCGAGCGGCGTCGGCGTCTTCCGCGACCCGCAGATCTTCCTGGAGCCGGGCGACCTCGTGACCGTCGAGGTCGACGGCATCGGCCGCCTGACCAACCCAATCACCGACGTGGAGGGCAATGCGCCGACCGGGTCACCGGCGGCGCTGTTCATGGCGGGGCGAGTGTCATGACGGCTCGTGCCGTCGCAACCTCGATCGAACCCTCTTCCCGGAGACTCCCATGACCGAGTCGCAAGAAGCCGCCGCCTCTCCGATTGCGGCCGCCAGTTCCCTGGACCTGCGCATCCCCAAGACCATGCAGGCGCTCGTGAAGGCCCGGCCCGAGGCCGGCGCCGAGTTGCGCGAAGTCCCCGTTCCCCACCCCGGCCCCGGCGAGGTACTAATCCGCCTCGAGGCCGTGTCGCTGTGCGGCACCGACCTCCACATCTACCGCTGGGACCCATGGGCGCAGGGCCGCCTCGGCAAATACCTGCCACGCATCTTCGGCCACGAGATGGCCGGCCGCGTGGTGGCCCACGGCTCGGGCACGGGCGCGGTGCCGCTCGGAACAAGAGTTGCCGCCGAGACGCACCTGGTCGACTGGACCTGCTACCAGTGTCGGACAGGCCGAGAGCACGTCTGCGCCAACCTGCGGATCCTGGGCGTCGACGCGGACGGCGCCTTTGCCGAGTACATGGTCCTGCCCGAGCGTAACGCCTGGCCGAGTGAGGGGCTCTCTCCGGAAGTGGCCGCGATCCAGGAGCCGATGGGCAACGCCGTCTTCGCCACGTTCGTGGAGGACATCACCACGGCCAGCGTCGCCGTCCTGGGTTGCGGACCCATCGGCCTCATGGCAATCGCCATCTGCCGGTTCGCGGGGGCATCGCGGGTCTTCGCCACGGACGTGATGCCGCATCGCCGCGAAATGGCCGCCCGCATGGGATCCGATTGCGTCCTGGACGCGGCCGGCGACGTGGTGGAGGAGATTCGCCGCGAGACCGGCGGCACCGGCGTCGACGTGGTGCTGGAGATGAGCGGCGCCGAGGCGGCGATCCATCAAGCCTTCGAGATGACGACCAACGGCGGGCGCGTCTCCCTGCTCGGCCTGCCGAGCCGGCCGGTCACGCTCGACCTCAACGACGCGATCATCTTCCGCGGCCTGCGTGTCTACGGCATCACCGGCCGCGAACTGTGGCGGACCTGGTACAAGACCGCGGCGCTGCTGCGCGAGGGGCTGGACGTCACTCCGATCATCACCCACCGACTGCCGCTGGCCCGGTACGAGGAAGCTTTCGACCTCCTCGCGCAAGGCGTTGCCGGCAAGGTGGTTCTTCTGCCGGGCGAGGACGAGGGCCGCGAGCCCGAATCCACCGCCGAGTCGATGGTGAACGAAGGAGGTGCGGCATGACGCCCGATGGCTCCAAGTCGACCGAAGGCGCCGGCTCGAACCCCCTTGGCTTCCTGGCGGACGAGCTTGCCGAGCTCAAACGTTCAGACCTCTACCGTCCTCTTCGCGTTCTCTCGACGCCGCAGGCCGCCGAAGTCGTCGTCGATGGGGCGGAGCTGATCAACCTCTCCTCGAACAACTACCTGGGCCTGGCCACTCACCCCAAGCTCAAGGAAGCGGCGCTGGCCGCGACCCGCGATTTCGGCGTCGGCTCAGGGGCCGTTCGGACGATCGCCGGCACGATGACCATCCACGAGCGCCTCGAGACCGAACTGGCCGAGTTCAAGCACACCGAAGCGGCCCTGACGTTCCAGTCGGGCTTCACCGCCAACACGGGCGTGATCCCGGTCGTGACCGGAGAGACCGACCTGATCGTGTCCGACGCGCTCAACCACGCCTCGATCATCGACGGCATGCGGATGAGCAAGGCGCCGCGGGTCGTCTATCCGCACAAGGACACCGCAGCGTTGCGGGAGCTGCTGCGGGAGGCGCGGACCTTGGGGCGGAAGGACGCGGCCGGCAAAGCCACCGGCGAGCCGCACCGGCTCATCCTCGTGGTCACGGACGGCGTCTTCAGCATGGACGGCGACATCGCCCCGCTGCCGGAGATCGTGGCCGCGGCCGAGGAGTTCGGCGCGGCGGTCATGATCGACGACGCCCATGCGTCCGGCGTGCTGGGGCGAAACGGCCGCGGCACGGTGGACCACTTCAACCTGCACGGCCGCGTGGCGATCCAGGTCGGGACGCTGTCCAAGGCGACCGGTGTGCTGGGCGGATACGTGGCCGGGAGCGCGGCGCTGCGCGAGATGCTGATCCAGCGGGCCCGGCCATTCCTGTTCTCCACGTCACATCCGCCGGCCGTGGCGGCGGCGTGCGTCGCCGCGATCCACGTCCTGCTCGACGAGCCCGAGCTGATCGACCATCTCTGGGCCAACACGATCTACTTCAAGGGCGAGCTCGGCCGGCTCGGCTTCGACACCGGCGCCTCGGAAACCCCGATCACGCCGGTGATGATGGGCGAATCGGCGATGGCCCAGCGCTTCAGCGCACGCCTCTTCGAGGAGGGCGTCTTCGCCCAGGCCGTCGTCTACCCGACGGTGCCGCTGGATCGGGCCCGCATCCGAACGATCGTCACCGCCGAGCATTCGACCGCCCAACTGGACCGCTGCCTGGCGGCGTTCGCGAAGGTGGGGCGCGAGCTGGGGCTGATCGGCGGCTAAGTCCCGACCACTGGCGAGTCTGAAGACGTGCTTGTGAGCTCGCCGCGGATCAGTCGCACGAATGCGTCACCGCCCGCGATGACGCGCCGTGTTTCGAGATCGGCCATCCAGCGCGCTCCCGGACCTCCAGGTCCGATCGTGTTCAGCCACGCCATATCCGGGTAGGCGAGAGCGGCGGGGATGTCCGGTCGGGCGCCGGAGGCGGAGGATGGCGCGCAGGTTGGCGGCTCAGCGGCGGCAGTCCGCCCTTTCGCGAACCCTAGAAGTCCGTCCCGAACTCGGCGCGGTAGCGGCTGCGGAACTGCTCCATCGTGAACCGGTGGTTCTGGGTTCCGTCGTGGGCGATCTTGATTGCGCCCATTAGCGAAGCGATCCTCCCGGACGTCTGCCAGTCGAGCTTGTTGGCCAGGCCGAATAGAAGTCCGGCCCGGTAGGCGTCGCCGCAGCCGGTGGGGTCCTTGGCCTCGGCGACCGGCACGACCGGGATGTCGATCCGTCCGCCGCGAGTGTGGATGGTGGAGCCCTCTTTGCCGCGGGTGATGACGACGGCCTCGAGCTGGCCCAGGGCTTCATCCACGGTCATCCCCGTGCGCTCGGCGATCACCTCCCACTCGTAGTCGTTCGCGGCGAGCCAGGTCGCCTGGCCGATGAATTTGCGCAGCAAATCGGCCTCGAACATCGGAAGACCCTGGCCGGGGTCGAAGACGAATGGAATGCCGGCGGCATGGAACTGCTCCGCGTGCTCGATCATCCCATCCCGGCCATCTGGAGAGACGATGCCGAGGCCCACATCCGCGGCGTCGCTCACTTTGTTGTTATGGGAGAAGCTCATGGCGCCGGGGTGGAACGCGTTGATCTGGTTGTCATCCAGGTCCGTGACGATGAAGGCCTGGGCGGTGAACGTGTCCTCGACCACGGTCACGCGGCTGCGGTCGACACCGCACTCTTCCATCCACCCGGCGTAGGGCCCGAAGTCCTCGCCGACCGTGCCCATCGGCAGGGGATCTCCGCCGAGTAGCTTCAAGCCATAGGCGATGTTCCCGGCACAGCCGCCGAACTCCCGACGCATCTTCGGCACCAGGAAGGACACGTTGAGCATGTGGACCTTGTCCGGAAGGATGTGATTCTTGAAGCGATCCTCGAAGACCATGATGTGGTCGTAGGCGAACGAGCCGCAAATCAGGGTCCGCATTCTCTCTCCTGCAACGCCGGGCGGTACGGAAGACCGAGGCCGCGTCTCGGCCATCCGGTGGCTTATGGCACCTCGGCGTCGGCCGCCGGTTGCTGCACGATACCCGACCGCTAGCTCTTCACGGCCTTCTTGCCGTAGGCCTCCAGGAGAACCGCACACGTGACCAGAAGATAAGCAGCGCCCCGGATGATGATGAGCGGGGTGTTGAGCTCATCGGTGAGGCTGAACAGGGACGTCAGATGGGAGATGCCGAACAGCCCGAAGGCGCAGGCCACGAGCAGAATCACCCCGCTGCGCGTGCGCTGCCAGGCCATGAACCCGATGACGACGATGGCGATACACAGGGCAAGGTTGAAGGCCGTTTGGGTGTCCCAGTTGAAGTTCATGTTCCCAAACCTCCTGTAGCTTCAGCCAGGCGGCCTCGCGGTCGTCCGGCTCATTCGGTGGGTGGCGCGTCGCGATCTTAGTCGGTCGCCCGAGGCTCACAACCCCCTCTGGGCCGTTCGGTCGCCGAAAGTCGCGAGCGCCTTCGGACCGGGGTCGACGAGATCGACAGCCAATCCGGCCATGCTGGGGCGGCGCGCTGGTGGCAGTTCGGCCGTCGTGGCCGCCCTTTGGCCGGAGGCCGCTCGGTCGCCCAAGGCCGCCTTCCGACGCGGTCGCGCCAAGTCGGGCAAGATTCATGGCGTGACTGACATCGACCCCACCAACGCCGCCCCGCGGAAGCCTGCCCAAGCGTTCGACGTTCCGCTCGACGCCCACCTTCATACGGACCTCTCGCCGGACAGCAAGGTGCCGATGGAGCTGTACGCGGCCCAGGCATTCGAGCGCGGCATCCCGGAGATCGCGCTGACCGACCACCTGGACTTCATGCCGGGCGCGCCGGCCTACGACTACGCCGACTATCCGCGCCGCCAGAGGATGATCCGCGAGCTACAGGAGCGTTGGGCCGGCAAGGTCACGATCCGCTTCGGCGTGGAGCTGACTTACGAAAGCCGGTACGACTCGGAGATCCGCGAACACCTGCGGACCCATACCTACGACTACGTCCTTGGTACGTGCCACGCCTTGCCGGACGGGCCGTACGCCAGGGAACGGATCGCGTCGTTCGCCTCGGGCAAGACCCTCGCCGAAGCGATCGCACCGTACTTCGCCGAGGTACTGGGCGCCATTCGGAGCGGCCTCTTCGACACGATCGGGCACCTGGACATGGTCAAGCTGTGGCTCAACCCGTGGTTCAAGCCCGCGGACTTCGCCGCGCTGCCCGAGGCCTACGAGCCGCTGCTGGCCGCGCTGGTGGAGAGCGGCTCGGCCCTGGAGGTGAACTCGTCGGGACTGCGCCACCGAACCGGCGAGACGTACCCCGGGCCGTGGGTCGTGCGCCGCTTCCGCGAGCTGGGCGGGCAGCGCGTCACGACCGGTTCGGACTCGCATCTGCCCAACTGCTTCGCCTTCGGATTGGAGGAGGCCTGCGAGATCGTGGCCGCCGCGGGCTTCGACCGGTTGACGCTGCAGCGGGCCGTGGACCGCGGCGATCTGGTGCTGCCGGAGAGGTTCCGCCGCTAGAGCTTCGGCTTCAGCAGATACACATTGATGTGGGCCGACCCGGTCAAGGTCGGCTTCGCAGCGTCGGACACGGTGAGAGTCTGGATGCCGGTGGTGCGTAGCGTCGCCGTGAACTGATGACTGCCCTTGTCGGCCGCGTTGAAGGGGTGATCGGCCGGCAGTGTCGCCGCGCCATCGCTGCTGCTGAAATGAGCCGTACCGTTGTATCCGGTCACGGTCGTCCCGAAAGGATCGACCGCCGTGGCCGTGAAGGTGAAAGTGGCGTCCCACATCGCCGAAGCCGGGGCCGTTACCACGAACGAGGTGACAGGGATCGTCGCCTGACCATTGGTGTTCTCGCCCCAGCAGACCACGCTGCCGTTCGTGCGCACGGCACAGGCATGGTGGTAGCCGGCGCTAGCGCTGACGAACGTGCCCGTCGGGGTGTTCGGGATAGACGCGTCGAGCGCGTCCCAGCACACCAGCGTACCGGCGGTCTTGATGGCGCAGTAGTAGCCAATGTCCGGGCCGCCCGGAGTCTGGCCCCACTGACCCGCACTCAGAGCCACGTATGTCGTCGACGCCGGCAATGGCAGAGCGGGAGCGCCGCCCCAACAGGCAAGGGTGCCGTCGGTCTTGATGGCGCAGGCGTGCTCGGAGGCCGCCGCGATCGTGGTATACGTGCCGCTCGGTGGGTTCAGCTGTCCGTAGTCGCCCCAGCCCCAGCAGACGATCGAGCCCGTGGTTCGCAGCCCGCAGGCGAACATGCCGCCCGCGCTAACGGCCCGATAGGTGCCGGAGGGCGGACTGGATTGGCCCTCGTTGTTGAGCCCCCAGCACGCCAGCGTCCCATCTGTCCTTATGCCGCAGGCAGCGTCCACGCCCGAGCTGACGGCTGTGAAGTTGCCGGCCGGTGGACTGTCCTCTCCATAGACGTTCGCGCCCCAGCAGGCGAGCGTGCCGTTGGTCCGGATGGCGCAGTTGTCTTCGCCTCCGGCGCTCACGGCCTGGAATGTGCCCGCCGGTGGGTCCGCTTGTCCGGCGTCGTCGCCTCCCCAGCAAACGATCGAGCCGCTCGCGGTGATCGCGCAGGTGTGATCGAACCCGCCCGAGACGATCGGCAGTCGCGCACCGGTGAAGGTGCCGGCCGGAGGTGTGGCCTCGCCGTGCCCGTTCTGGCCCCAACAGGCCAGAGTGCCGGCGGTGCGAACCCCGCAGGTGAAGTTGCTGCCGCCGGCGAGGGCGACGAACGTCCCCGACGCAGGCGTCGCACCGCCGTAGCCGTTGGCTCCCCAGCAGTAGGCCGTGCCGTTCAGCCCGATCGCGCAGATCTGGTAGTAGGCGCCGCTCACGGCCGTGAACGAGCCCAGAGGCCAGTACTGCTGGCCGTACAGATTGGACCCCCAACAGACCAGAGTGCTATCGGTCTTGATGGCGCAAGTGTGCGCGGCTCCCGCGGACACCGCGACGTAGAGCCCGCCCGGGGCGTTGGTCTGGCCGGAAGAGTTGAGGCCCCAGCAGACCAGCGCTCCGCCGGTCCGGATGGCGCAGGTGTGGGCCTGGCCCGAGCTGACTGCGATGAATGTCCCCGCCGGCGCCGTCGATTCGCCGCTGGTGTTGCGACCCCAGCAGGCCAGTGTGCCGTTGGTCTTGATGGCACAGCTGTGGTTGCCGCCCGAGCTAAGCGCCACGAACGTTCCAGCCGGTGGAGTGGACTCGGACGAGGAGCTGTCGCCCCAACACGCGATCGTGCCGCCGACCTTGAGGGCACAAGTGTGGATGCTCCCGGCGCTGACGGCCGTGTAGGTGCCGCTCGGTGCGGCGCTCTGACCGAAGGAGTTGTCGCCCCAACACGCGAGCGTTCCGTCCGCCTTGATTGCGCAGGCGTGGGCATCTCCCCCGGTTACCATCGATCCGCCGACCGCGGAGACGGACTGGCCGAGATTGGTGAGTGGCGCCGCCTGGGCCGGGGCCGCGAGCGCGGGGACCACGGATAACGCCAGCGCCAGGCTGACTGCCCAGACGGCCCTCGTCGCGAGAGCTGGCCAGCGCCCCAAGCCTCCGATTCCTCGCTTCCGGCCCAGTGCTGCGGAAAGCCGACGAAGTTTCATCCCGTCCATCCTCTCGCTGGCGAACGGCCGCCACCCGTCTCCCGCGCGTCCCCAAGGCCGCGAGAACGAATGCGTGCGGCGTACGACCCTGGGCGAGCGCTCGGCCCCCATCGGCCCCACTGGCGCCCGCGCGAAATGCTAGACCCGTCGCGTCGCCGGGACAGTCGGGTGGCCGACAACCGGGTCTTGGCGCGGCGCTTACCCTTGCAGGATGGAACTCACCGTCCTCGGCGCGGCCCCGGCATACACGGATCGTCGCGGTTCGGCCGCGTCGTCGTACCTGCTGCGAGCTGGTGGCGCCGGCGGCGCGGGCGGCGGCACGCCGAACGGCCTTGGCGCGGCGCTGCTCTTCGACATCGGGCAGGGCTCCTTCGCCAACCTGGCGGCGACGCTCGAGCCCAGCGCGCTGACCGGCGTTCTGGTCAGCCATCTGCACCCCGACCACCTGGTGGACCTCGTGCCGCTGCGCCACTACCTCAAATGGGAGTTCGACCCACCGCGGCGGGTCAGGGTCATCGGCCCGGCCGGGCTGGGCGGTCGCATCGACGCACTCGACGGCCACGAGGGTTTCGCGGCCGAGGCCCTGGACGTGGAGGCGCTCTCGGCCGGCGTCCACCGCATCGGTCCCTTCGAGATCGAGGTCCTTCGGGTCACGCATACGGAAGAGAGCTACGCGTTCCGGGTCGTTGCGAGGGCGGGCGTTTCGGGCGCGACGGGGGCCGGCTTCGTCTACTCCGGCGATTGCGCCTGCGCCGAGGATCTCGCGCCACTCATCCATCCCGGCGACACGTTCCTCTGCGAAGCCTCGTTCGGGGCGGGGCCGGTCGCGCCGGGTGCTCAGCACATCACCTCCGGCGACGCCGCTCGGGTCGCCGCGGCCGGCGGCGCCGCCCGGCTGCTTCTGACGCACATCCTGTCGGGCCACTCTCGCTACGAGACCCTGGCGGCCGCCCAGTCCGTATTCGCCGGGCCGATCCAGCTCGTCACCGAAGGGGACCGCTTCGAGATCTAGCCCGACGACCGCGATCGATCGAGCGGCGATCAGCCTGTAGATGTGCGGGCACTGGTCGACCGGCCGCGCGCCGTTTGCCCGACTCGTTCAAGATTGACGACTGCAGACGAAGACCTCGGATTCGGGCCCCAAGGAGACAGCGCGATGGCAACCAGCGGAACGACAGCTCAATCGACCGGCGGAGCCGCCGGACCGCTCTCTCCCGAAGAGCTTCGGCTCATCGACGCCTACTGGCGGGCCGCCAACTACCTCTCCGTCGGCCAGATCTACCTGCTCGACAACCCGCTGCTGAGGCGGCCGCTCGAAGCCGAGGACGTCAAGCCGCGGCTGCTCGGCCATTGGGGAACCACGCCGGGCCTCAACCTGATCTACGCCCACATGAACCGCGAGATCAAGGCCCGCGACCTGAACTGCATCTACATCATCGGGCCGGGGCACGGCGGCCCGGGCCTGGTCGCCAACACTTACCTCGAGGGCAGCTACACGGACTTCTACCCAAGCATCACCCGCGACGAGGATGGCATCCGCAAGCTCTTCCGCCAGTTCTCGTTCCCGGGCGGGATCCCCAGCCACGTCGCCCCGGAGACTCCCGGCTCGATCCACGAGGGCGGCGAACTCGGCTACTCGCTCTCGCACGCCTACGGCGCCGCCTTCGACAACCCCGACCTGCTTGTCTGCTGCGTGGTCGGCGATGGTGAGGCCGAGACCGGGCCGCTGGCTACCGGCTGGCATTCGAACAAGTTCCTCGACCCCAAGGGCGACGGCGCGGTCCTGCCGATCCTCCACCTCAACGGCTACAAGATCGCCAACCCCACCGTCCTGGCCCGCATCCCCGAGATCGAGCTGCGCGACCTGATGATCGGCTACGGGTACGAGCCCTACTTCGTGACGGGCGACCACCCCGACTCAGTCCACCAGCAGCTTGCCGCCACCCTCGACACCGCTCTCGACGCGATCCGCGAGATCCAGACCGAAGCCCGTTTGGGCAGGGGAACCGGGCGCCCTCGATGGCCGATGATCGTCCTTCGCACGCCCAAGGGTTGGACCGGGCCGAAGGTCGTCGACGGCAAGCAGGTCGAAGGCACGTGGCGCGCCCATCAGGTCCCGATCGCCGAGGCCCGCCAGAACGCCGGCCACCGCGCCCTGCTCGAAGAATGGATGCGCAGCTACAAGCCCGAGGAGCTGTTCGACGAGAAGGGCGCGCTATGGCCCGAGCTGTGTGAGCTGGCGCCGCAAGGCAGGCACCGAATGGGCGCCAACCCCCACGCCAACGGCGGCCTGCTGCTGCGCGAATTGATCATGCCGGACTTCCGCGACTACGCCGTAGACGTGCCCAAACCGGGCGGCTCGACCAGCGAAGCCACCTACGTCGCCGGCACATTCATCCGCGACGTGATGAAGAACAACGTCGACAACTTCCGGATGTTCGGGCCCGACGAGACGGCCTCGAACCGCTTCCAGGCGATCTTCGAGGTGACCGGCAAGGCCTGGGACGCCGAAGTGATCCCGCAGGACGCCGAAGACAACTGTCTCTCCGTCGACGGGCGGGTAATGGAGGTCCTCTCGGAGCACCAGTGCGAGGGCTGGCTGGAGGGCTACCTCCTGACCGGCCGGCACGGCATGTTCAACTGCTACGAAGCCTTCATCCACATTATCGACTCGATGTTCAACCAGCACGCCAAGTGGCTGAAGGTGACGCGCGACATCCCGTGGCGCCGCCCGATCGCGTCGCTGAACTACGTGCTGAGTTCGCTGGTCTGGCGCCAGGACCACAACGGCTTCACCCATCAGGACCCCGGATTCATCGACCACGTGGTCAACAAGAAGGCCGAAATCATCCGCGTCTACCTGCCGCCCGACTCCAATACGATGCTCTCGGTCACGGACCATTGCCTGCGCAGCCGCAACTACGTCAACGTCATCGTGGCCGGCAAGCAGCCCGCGCCGAACTGGCTGACCATGGAGCAGGCGATCCTGCATTGCACCCGCGGCATCGGCATCTGGGACTGGGCCAGCAGCGATCAGGGCGGCGAGCCCGACGTGGTCATGGCCTGTTGCGGCGACATCCCGACCCTCGAGACCCTGGCCGCCGTCGGCCTGATGCGCAAGCACCTGCCCGACGTGAAAGTCCGGGTGGTGAACGTCGTCGACCTGATGCGCCTGGAGCCCGACACCGAGCATCCGCACGGCATGACCGACAGCGAGTTCGACTCGCTCTTCACTACGGACAAGCCGATCGTCTTCGCCTATCACGGCTACCCGTGGCTGATCCACCGCCTCACGTACCGCCGCCACGGCCACGACAACATCCACGTCCGCGGCTACAAGGAAGAGGGCACGACCACGACCCCGTTCGACATGGTCATGCTCAACGACCTGGACCGATTCCATCTCGTCATCGACGCGATCGACCGCGTCCCCGGGTTGGGGGCAAGGGCCGCGCACATCCGCCAGCTCATGGAGGACAAGCGCACCGAAGCCCGGGCCTACACCCGCGCCGAAGGCGAGGACGCGCCGGAGATCCGCGACTGGGCCTGGCCGGCGTAGGCCGCTACCTCAGGTTTGCCGGAGGAGAGGACGGCGCGCCGCGGGCGCTCGCCCTGCCGGGCTAGCGCCAGGATGGATTGAGGTCCGCGGCTGCATTGAGCGTGATCTGCTGCATTCCGGTCCCATCAGGCTTCACGACCCAGAGGTCACTGTTGCCGCTGCGGCTCGTGTCGAAGACGATCATCGTTCCGTCCGGCGACCATGACGGGTGCCCGTCCAGGACCAGCGGTCCGACATCGTGGGTCAGCTGAATCTTGGCCGCACCGTTGGCGTTCATGGTCCAGAGGCCGTCGTTCCGATACCACACGATCTTGGAGCCGTCGGGCGACCAGTGCGGCCCGTAGTTGTTGTCGTTGAAGGTCAGCCTGGTCTGGGCGCTGCCATCTGTCTTCATTATGTAGATCTCGCGAGACCCGTCTCGAGTGGATTCGAAGGCGATATAGCTGCCGTCGGGAGACCATGAGGGCGAGTCGCTGATGCCGGCCGCATTCGTCAGCTGTGTCAGCCCGCTGCCATCCGGCTTCATGGTCCAGACCTGCAAGCGGCCCCCCACCCGGTCTGAAGCGAAGACGATGTGGCCGCCGTCGGGCGACCAGGACGCCCCCGTGTCGTAGGCCGAGCTGTTGGTCACGTTGGTCTGCCCGGATCCGTTGGCGTTCATCACGAAGATGTCGGGCTTGCTGGAGAGAATCCGCTCGAAGACGATCTTGGTGCCGTCGTGCGACCAGCTCGGACGGTCATCGATCTCGGGCGAGTTCGTCAGTCGCGTCGGGGCCGCGTCAGACGAGCCGATCGTGTAGATCTCGAAGTTGCCGTCGCGGTTGGAGGTGAAGGCGATACGCCCGAGGCCTCCGCCGAAGGGAGTTGGCGTTGGCGCGGGCGTTGGAACCGGCGTATGGATCGGAGCGAGAGTCGGTCCTTCGGTTGGAGTAGCAACGGAAGCGGTCGGCGTGGAGGAAGGCGCGCTCGATCCCCCAGCCACCGCGATCGCGACATGGATCTGCGATCCGAACTGCGCGCCCGTTGGGCCTTGCATGCTCCAGTTGGAACGGTATGCGCCCGGACCGGCCGGGGCCACGAAGTCCACGCTTACGTCGGTCATGGCGCCGGCGGCGATGACGGGCACGCTCACCGACGGAGGCGCTCCGAGCGCGTCGCCGGAGACGTAGACCATCAATGTGCCCTGCTCCCAGGAGCACGTTCCGGTGTTCTTGATGCGCCACGTCTTCGTGAAGTCGGCGCCGGGGGCGACCCCTGTACCATCGGGTACGGTGACGTCGGCTATCACCGCCGCGTCCACCGTACAGCTGCCAACAGTGCCCTGACTGCCCTGGCAGGACGCCACGACCACGATTAGTGCGGCCACGAGAACCAGACAGGCAACCACCCCGACTACCGCGGCCTGGCGGGGCGATACTCGGCGACCGAAAACGTTCATCTCCACTCTCCTCCACCGCGAATGATCGCAGGTCCAATCCTCCGCGGAGCATCAATTAGCGGACAGTCGATAGCGGGCAGTGGCCGAGCTCGGCTGATCGGATGGAGGAAAAGCGCACCGAGGCCCGGGCCTACACCCGCGCCGAGGGCGAGGATGCTCCGGGAGATCCGCGACAGGGCCTGGCCGGCGTAGGCCGGTGTCAACGCGCCGTGCCCGATGCCACCTCGCGGGCGGTCCCGCCGGCGGTCAGTCGGTGAGGATGGCTATCGCTCGACGCGCGGCTTGCTCGCCCGCGACCCTGGCGGCGCTTTCGAGCATCTTCGGAGATGCGCCGCCAAACGACCCGAGGCCGCGCTGGCCGACGGCCGTGAACTTGTCGAGTGGGATGTCGCGGTCGGCGACCGTTCCTTCGACCTCGACGGTCGCCGGCGCGCCGGCCATGAACGGGGCGAAGTAGCGCTTCAGGCGGTTGCCCGCCGTGACCGTGGTGAACCGGCCGGTGATCGCGATTCTCCCGCCGGGCGCCGACGCATCGGCTGAGCCGGCCCGGCGCACCTTGAGGCCGGCCTTCTCGAGCTCGTCCTCGACCGCTGTCTGGAAGATCCGGGCGACGACTTTGATGTCGGCCGACCCTGACAGCACGATGCCGTCGGTGGAGAACGGATGGATGCTGCACGGCTTGCCCTTGAGATCCAACGGTCTTGCCTCCTGCGGCCTCTCGCGGGCGGATGCCCGTGGCGCGCTCGAAGGACAACTCTACCCGCAACCAGGTCTTGGATTTTCGGCCGGGTCGCCGGACGCGTCCCGCGGCCGCGCCGCGCTGCATGTCGTCGAGCGGCGCGGGGCCGGCGCCAGCCGAGGCGCCCGTGTCGCGGCCGTCCGTTACCATGCGCGCATGACCCCCGACGCCACGGCCAGTCTGCGATCCCAGGTCCGCGACGCCATTGAAGCCGCCCGCCGGCGAGTGAGGGCGGAATCGCCCGCGACGGATGAGCCGACGGAGATCCCCGCCGACATCGAGCGCCCCGCGGACCAGACCCACGGCGACTTCGCCAGCAGCATCGCCCTCAAGCTTGCCAAGCCTCTGCGCCGCCCACCGCTGGAGATCGCCCGGACCATCGCCGCGCATGTGGCCACGACCGCCACGGACCCGGACTCCCCGATCGCCTCGGTCGAGGTCGCGCCGCCCGGCTTCCTCAACGTCCGGCTGTCGGACGGCTCCCTGGCCGCCACGACGCAGCGAATCCTGCGCGATCCCGCGACCTGGGGCCACGTCACTGCCGCCCACCCCGAGCACATCAACGTCGAGTTCGTCTCGGCCAACCCCACGGGGCCGCTCCACATCGGCAACGCCCGCGGCGCCTTCACCGGCGACCTGCTCTGCCGCGTCCTGGCCGCGGCTGGCCACAAGGTCGAGCGCGAGTACTACTTCAACGACTTCGGCAGCCAGGTCAAGAACCTGGGCGCGTCGGTCGTGGCCATTCGCGAGAACTGCGAGATCCCGGAGGACGGCTATCGCGGCGAGTACGTCTACGACATGGCCCGCGACGTCCCCGCCGAGGTCCTGGCCGACGCCGAGAAGTCGGGCGAGGACCCGGGCTGGGCGGTCGGCCGCTGGGCCAGCGAGCAGGTTCGCGCCGGCATCGAGGCGAGCCTCGATCACCTCGGCTGCCATTTCGACGTCTGGCGCTCCGAGAGCACCCTGCACCAGGACGGCTGGGTCAAACAGGCGGTCGATCGACTGCGCGCGGCCGGCGACGTCTACGAGGAGGACGGCGCGGTCGTCTTCCGCTCGACCAAGTACGGCGACGATAAGGACCGGGTCATCCTGCGCTCGACCGACGACGCCGCCCCTACCTATTTCGCCGCCGACATCGGCTACCTCGTCGAGAAGTTCAGCCGGGGCTACGACCGAATCGTCTTCATCTGGGGCGAGGACCATCACGGCTACGTGGCCAGGGTGAAGGCCGCGGCCGAGTCGCTCGGCTACGACCGTGACCACGTCGAGATGATCCTGACGGCGTGGGTACGCTTCGTTCGCGACGGCAAGGAAATCGCGATGTCCAAGCGCTCAGGCGAATTCATCACCCTCGACGAGTTGCTGGGCGAGATCGGCGTCGACGCCGCCCGCTGGTTCTTCGCCTCACGCGCCGCGAGCAGCGGCATCGACTTCGACATCGAGCTGGCCAAGAAGCAGTCGAACGAGAACCCGGTCTACTACGTCCAGTACGCCCACGCCCGGATCGCCTCGATCCTGCGCAAGGCGGCAGAATCGGGCATGGTCCCGCCCTCCGGCGACGATCCGCGGCTGGCGGGACTGCTGACGGGCGTTCTGCCCGGCGCGCCCGAGGCGGCGCTCGCGCGCCAGATCGTCCGGCTGCCGGAAGTGGTGGAGGACGCGGCAGCGAGCGGGGAGACGCACGGAGTTACGGCCTACGCCACCGAGCTGGCCACCACGTTCCACGCCTTCTATCGCGACGCGCGGGTCATCGACGAGGCCGAGCCGGATCGATCGGCCGGGCGGCTGGCCCTCATAGCCGCGGCCAAGACGACGCTCGCCAGCGCCCTGGGCCTGCTGGGCATCTCCGCTCCCGAGACGATGTAGCCGGGGCCGCGGCTGGTCGGCGGCACGCATGCGGCGGTGTCCCGGATCACTTGGTTGCTGTTTCTTAATGATCTGACCGTCGCCGCCTTCACGTAGAGCGACTACCTTTCACCGAGGAACACTGGACGAGCCTCCTGAACGTTCCATCCTCCCTCCCTCCGACCGGAGGTGCCGATTGGGCAGGCGCCTCCGGTCCTCCTTTTAACCGCGGCGGGCGGCCGTCCGCGTCGTTGGCCGCTCCGCTCCTCGCTCACGGGCGTTGGAGCCCCCTCGCTCCGGTGCTCGCGGCCGCCTAGCGGCCGGCGAGCCGGCCGGCGGTTGGCAAGCACGTGTCGGCCGTCCGCCTCCAGCGCTAAGCAGCCGGGCAGCGACCTGTGCAAGAATCAACCCATGGAGCTCACCTGGTACGGGCGGACGTGCGTCCGCATTCGCGGCAAGGACGCAGTCGTTGTCGCCGACGCCTATCAAGCCGTCGTCGGGCCGACGGGTCGCGGAATCACCGGCGACATCGTCACCTACAGCCACCCCGATGACTCACCGCTGCCCAAGGCCAAGGGCCGCGCATCGCGCGACGGAGCAACCATCATTCCCGGCAGCCTGGAAGAGGCCTTCTGCCTGGACGGGCCGGGCGAGTACGAAGTCAAGGACGTTCTGATCACCGGCATCCGAACCTTCCGCGACGATCATCGAGGCAAGGAACGCGGTCGGAACGTGGCCTTCATCGTCGAACTGGACGGCGTCCACGTCATCCACCTCGGCGACATCGGCCACCTGCTGACCGAGGACAAGCTGACCGACATCGGACCCGTCGACGTCGCGTGTATCAGCGTCGGAGGCGGCCTGCCCGCCAACAAGGCCGCCGAACTGATCGCCCAGCTGGATGCCAAAGTGGTCGTGCCGATGCCGGTATGCGACGACGATGAGGCAGCCGAGGCGCTCGCCAAGTTCCTCCACGAGATGGGCGTTTCCTCGCCGCCCGCCCCTCAGTCCAAGCTCTCGCTGATGCCGTCCTCGATGCCCGGCGAGCTCACCACGGTCATCCTGGAGCCGCGCGGCAAGATCTAGCCGCGTCTCCGACCCCGGCCGGCGTTCGGCTCAGAGCGGGAAATCGACACCGATGCCCTGGTCGGTCGATCAGCCTCGCTCGAAGACGACCCGACCGCCTTTGACGACCGTGCGGGCGGGCCGGGCGCCGAGCCAGTAGGGCAGCTGCTGGACCGAGGGGACGTCCCAGATGACCAGGTCGGCCGCCTTGCCCGGCTCGATCGAGCCGATCGTGTCGCCCAGACGCAGCGAGTGCGCGGCGTTGATCGTGACCGCAACGAGCGCCTCGACGGGCGTCAGGCCCATCTCCACGCAGGCGATCGACATCACCAGCGGCAGGCTGAGCGTGGGGCTCGTGCCCGGATTGAGGTCCGTGGCCAGCGCCACGGGGATGCCGGCGTCGATGAAACGGCGGGCCGGCGCGAAATGATGCTTCCCAAGGAACCAGCTAGTGGCGGGGAGAAGGGTAGCCACGACGGGATGGCCGACCGAGGCGGCCCGCGCCAGTGCGGCAACTCCCCACTCCGACGGTGCCGCGAGGTGATCTGCCGAGGCACAGCCGGCCCCGGCGGCCAGCTCCGCGGCAAGCTCGGCGCCACCCGACGGGGCAAGCTCGTCGGCGTGGAGGCGCGGCCCCAGGCCCAGATCGGCGGCGGCGCCCAGGATGCGGCGGCTCTGATCGGCGGAGAAGACGCCCTTCTCGCAGAAGACGTCGCAGAAGCGGGCGATCCCCTGGCGGGCCACGGCCGGCAGCTGCTCGCCGATGACCGCGGCCACATACGCCTCGGTTCGGTCGGCGCGAGCCTGGTACTCGGCTGGGACGGCGTGGGCGCCGAGATACGTCGGGACCAGCTCGACCGGACCCTCACCGCCGAGCCGCCCGATCAGGGCCAGCAGGCGCAGCTCCGACGACGTATCGAGTCCGTAGCCGGACTTGGCCTCGGCGGTCGTCGTTCCGTTGCCGAGCATCTCCGCCAGACGCCGCCGGGCGTCATCCATCAGCTCCTGGTCTGAGGCGGCGCGCGTGGCGGCGACCGTGGAGAGAATCCCGCCACCGGCCGCCAGCACCTCCAGATACCCGGCTCCACGAGCCCGCATCTGCCACTCCAAATCGCGCGTTCCGGCGAAGACGAGGTGGGTGTGAGCGTCGACCAGCCCGGGCGTGACGAGGCTACCGCCGGCGTCGAGGCGGCGGAAGGCGTTGATTGGGAGCCCGGCAGCCGCGATCTCGCGCTCGACATCACCGGAAGCGCCGACGGCGAGGATCCGGCCTTCCCAGCATGCGATGGCCGGTGCTCCCTCTGAAACCATGCCCGCATCCCCCTGTGCACCACCCCTTCGCAGCCCACCGGCCAGGGTCGCGACGGCGCTTGCCCCTTGGACCAGCAGCCCGGTCACCTGCCCTTCACCGCTTCCAGCCTCAACTCGAGCGCCTGGAGCGGCGAGAAGTCCCGCAGCTTGAGGAAATCGGCCGCACCCGCCAGCCGATCTGTCTGCGAGAGAGTCTCCGATACGCCGGCATGGTCGGCAACGTCGAGCAGCGCGCCGAGCGGCGCGAGTCCGATCAGTTCGGACTCGACCAGATGAACGCCGTCATCGGCCGCTTCGGCTCGGACCGCCTCCCAGACGAGCCAGAGCGGGGTGGTTCGGTAGTCGAGCAGATTCATCGACACCTGCGCCCGATCGAGCTCTTCGATCCAGAAGCCGTTGGCCTGGACGCGCGGCAAGCCCCCGCTCGACTCTCGAATCCGGCGGGCGATCCGCTTTGCCAGCTCGAGGTCCCGGCTCTCGAGGTTGATGTTGTATGCGATCAGGAACGGCCGCGCGCCGACGGCCATCGCGCCGGCGGTGGCGTGCATCCGCGCCGGTCCAAAGTCGGGTTCGCGGCCGGGCTCGGTGATGCCCGTCTTGAGGCCCTCGTACTGGCCCCGCCTGATATCGGCCAGCCGCTGCCTCGACGGCGAAGTGGCCGCCTCGCCGTAGAGGTAGACGGGCATATCGAATCGGTCGGCGATCTGCCTTCCGAATGCCCGTGACAACTCGATGCAGTCGGCCATGCTCGCGCCGGCGAGTGGCACGAAGGGGACCACGTCCACGGCCCCGATGCGCGGGTGCTCGCCGGACTGGCGCTCCATGTCTATCTCGGCAATCGCGACCGCGACCGTCCGCTCGAGGGCTTCGAGTATCGGGGCCGGCTCGCCGGCGAGCGTCAGAACGCTGCGGTTGTGGCTGGCGTCGCTCGTACGGTCGAGCAGGTAGGCGCCCGGTACGCGCTCGACGGCCGCGGCGAGTTTGTCGACGACTTCGATCCGACGCCCCTCGCTGAAGTTGGGCACCGACTCGACGAGCTTCGTCACGCTTCCTCCGCTTCGCGTTGCCGACCGCCTGGGGGGGTTACCCATGCGGGCCACCCTCCGGCGGTATCGGGTAGGGCACCAAGAGTCACTACCCGTCGGTATCGCCGAGCCCTATCGTGGCACGGATCGATGCGACTGGTCGCCTAATGCCCGGATGACCCGTCACGGATAGCATGCCGCCCGGTGAAAGGACGGTCACTAGCAGGCATGACAGGGATAACCCGGCCGTCACTCTTGCGGCATCGGGACTTCGTGAAGATCTGGTCGGCTGCGACTGTCTCCATGTTGGGCAGCCAGGTGACGCTCTTCGCCGTGCCCTTCATCGCACTGACGATGCTCGGTGCGAACGTTTTCCAGGTCTCACTCTTGACTGCGGTCGAGATGATGCCGTTCCTGCTCTTCACCCTGCCGGCGGGAGCCTGGCTCGACCGCGTCCGCCGCCGACCGGTGCTGGTTGCCGCGGACATCGGACGCGGCGTCGTTCTGCTCTCGATCCCGGTGGCTTTCGTGGCCGGCTCCTTGACGATCTGGCAGCTGTACATCGTCGCGTTCGCCACCGGCACGCTGACGGCCTTCTTCGATGTCGCAGACCAGTCGTACCTTCCGGCCATTCTGGACCGGGACGATCTGGTGGACGGCAACTCCAACCTTCAGGTCAGCTATTCGGTGGCTCAGATCGGCGGCCCGGCCTTGGGCGGCAATCTGATCGCCGTCGTAGCCGCGCCATTCGCGATCGCCGTCGACGCCCTGAGCTTCTTCGTTTCGGGCGGGTTGATAAGTGCCATTCGACGGCGCGAGGAGCGGCCGGCCCGCCATCTCGACAAGTCAGGCCGCCCCACTTCGATGCGATCGGAAGTCGTGGAGGGACTGCGCTATGTCACCGGCAATCGCTACCTGCGACCGATCGCCGCCTGCACCGGCATCTCGAATCTCTTCGCCGCCGCTCTCTTCGCCATCTTCCCGGTCCTGATCTGGAGCGAACTCAAGCTCCCGCCCGCATTCTTCGGCACCGTCATGGGGGTCGCCAGCTTGGGGTTCCTGGTGGGCGCGGCGCTGGCCAGCCGGCTGTCGAGGGCCATCGGCATCGGGCGGACGATCGTCGTTTCGGCGGCCTGCGGATCGCCCGCATTCCTGTTGTTGACCCTGACTCCGTCCAACCTCAGCGTGGCGGCCGTGACCCTGTTCGTGGGCTGGTTCGTAGCCGGCATGAGCCAGGTCATCTACAACGTGGCCCAGATCAGCCTGCGTCAGGCGATCACCCCACCGGAGATGCAAAGCCGGATGAACGCGACGATGCGGTTCATCGTCTGGGGAACGATTCCGATAGGGTCACTGATGGGCGGCGCCCTGGCCAGCGTCGCGCCGCTGCGCGTCGCTCTGATCCTGGCGGCCGCGGCCTCGTTCACTTCGATCGTGCCGGCCCTGGCCTCGCCGCTGCGGTCCCTCCGCGAGATGCCCGGCGTGAACGGCGAGGCCCAACCCACCGACGGCGAGACCATGGGCGTGATTTCGGTCGAGACCACAGGCGAGACTGAGGGTGTGGCCGCAGGCGTGGCGGAGCGCGAAGCGGCGGCCGAGGCCCTGCCCGAAGCGATTGTGGCTGGGGCCGCGCACAAAGAAGCCGGGCTCCCCTGGACGGGAAGCCCGGCTGTAGATCGGAGATTGGGCCGTGACTGACGAAGTTACGGCTTAGCGGCCGGCGGCGCCGGGGGCGCGGGCGGCGCAGGCGGAGCCTGAGGAGCCGGAGCCGGGGGCGGAGCGAACTGCTGCTGAGGCGGGTAGCCCTGAGGAGGCATTCCCGGGTACTGGCCCGGATACTGGCCCGGATACGGGCCGCCGGCCCACTGCTGGGGGCGCTTGGCCTTCTCGACCTGCCACCACTTCCAACCCTCGATCGCAACCAGCGTGCCGGCTCCGACGAGGATGATGAAGTAGAAGACCATTCGCTGGGTCGCGACGGCATCCGCGCCCTTGGCCTTCATGATGTAGTTGGCCATGAAGGCGAGCAGAGACCACACTGCCGCAGCCGAGAAGAAGTACAGGTGTGGGCGCATGAGAAGCAAAACGCCCAGAACGGCACAGATGCCGCAGGTCAGCAGATCGATGATCCACGATGCGCTGGCATTTGGGGCCTGCATCCAGGTCAGCGCGTTTGTGGCGTCGACGAAGGCGATGTAGCCGAGAAGCGCTGCCAGCACATAGCTGGGGTACTTGATGTTCCGGTCTTCCAGCATGCGATCTCCCTCTTGCAGTGGAGTGGACGTATCGCGATGTTAGTCCCCGCGAATGTCGACCGCTAGCCCGAATCGACTAGGTTTCGACAACACTCTTCAACGGCTCGGACGGCGCGTTTCACCTGCGGCACGATCCCAGAGGCTGTTCTCAAGGCCCATGGCGTCGATCAACTTGAGAGAGCCGACGCTGCCGAAGTTCCAGGTGCCGATACCCAGCACGGAGGCGCCTGCGGCAAAGGAGTGCATCTCGGCCGTGACATTGCCGTGGAGCGGATAGCCGCTGCTGGCAAGCTTCTCGGTCGCGAGCAGCGTCACCGAGGGGATGAGCGACAGCTCCTCCGGCGGGACCGGCGGCTCCTGCTCCTTGCTGAAGACCGGTTGGATGGCAAGGGCGCCGCCTTCCCATCGAATCAGGTACTGGCCCAGCCTGTCGCCTATGACGGAGGCTCCGTCGGGGCTGGCGATGATCACGAAATCGAGCAGGTCCTCGTCCGACACGAAACCCAGAACCTGCCCTCGAAGCTGCTTCGCGACGACCGCTGAGGCCGTCAGCCAGGCCAGCTGCTCGAACTTCTCGTCCTCGGCGCCGATGACGCGAAGCGCGTCAACGTAACCCGGTGCCAGCGCCCTGGCCGCCTTGATGATGGCCCGATCGCCGGCCTTGGGCTCCTGCACGCCGAGATCCAGCAGCCATAGCCCGCGGGCTTCGAGCTCGTAAAGGCGGTAGCCGTAGACGCGCTCCAGCGCAGCCAGAGCGGCGGCGTCGGGCCTGGTTCGAACCAGCACTCCCTGGACCCGATAGTGCAACCTATCTCCCCTTGCTTGTCCTGGGCATGGAATCCATCGAGGTATCGGCTCGCTCGTCCTCGAGCATCGGGACGCGCACTCCGCGTTCTCGAGCGACCTCCATGGCCCGGTCGTAACCGGCGTCTGCGTGGCGGATGACCCCCGTGCCCGGATCGGTCGTCAGGACCCGCTCCAGCTTCTGCGCAGCGAGGTCGGAGCCGTCGGCGACGACGACCATCCCGGCATGTTGAGAGTAACCGATCCCGGTTCCGCCGCCGTGGTGAATACTGACCCAGCTGGCGCCCGCCGCGGTGTTGACCAGGGCGTTGAGCAGCGGCCAGTCGGCGATCGCGTCCGAGCCGTCCCGCATCGATTCGGTCTCGCGGTTCGGCGAGGCGACCGAGCCGGCGTCGAGGTGGTCGCGGCCGATGACGATCGGGGCGCCCACCCGGCCCAGACGGACCAGCTCGTTGAAAGCGGCTCCCGCCCGAGCCCGCTCGCCGTAGCCGAGCCAGCAGATCCGGGCAGGCAGGCCCTGGAACGGCACCCGGGCCTCGGCCATCTCGATCCATCGCCGAAGCGATTCGTTTTCGGGGAACAGCTCCAGGATCGCCCGGTCAGTGGCCAGGATGTCGGCCGGGTCGCCGGAGAGCGCCACCCATCGGAACGGCCCCTTGCCCTCGCAGAAGAGCGGCCGGATGAAGGCGGGCACGAAGCCCGGGAAGTCGAACGCGTTCGCGACGCCGGCGTTCTGGGCCTGAGCTCGAATGTTGTTGCCGTAGTCGAAGACCACGGAGCCGGCCGATTGGAACGCAAGCATCGCTCGAACGTGCTCGGCCATCGACGCCATGGAGCGGCGGATGTACTCGTCGGGGGTCTCGCGCCGCAGCTCGGCCGCGTCCGCGATGGTCACACCCGACGGAACGTAGCCGTTCAGCGCGTCGTGGGCCGACGTCTGGTCCGTGACGGCGTCGAACCGTTCGCCGCGCCGGACCAGCTCGGGCTCGATCTCCGCGGCATTGCCGACCAGGGCGATCGATTCCGCGCGTCCCTCGGCTGCCGCAGAGCGGGCCCAGGCGAGCGCCTCATCGAGCGAGTGGGTCATGCGGTCCACGTAGCCCACGTCCAGGCGCCGGATCGCTCGCGCCTCGTCGACCTCGACGACAAGCGCCACGCCGCCATTCATCACCACGGCCAGCGGCTGCGCCCCGCCCATGCCGCCCAGGCCGGCGGTCAGCATCACGCGGCCGCGCAACGTTCCACCGAAATGCTGGCGCGCCAGCTCGGCGAAGGTCTCGTAGGTCCCCTGGAGGATGCCCTGGGTGCCGATGTAGATCCACGATCCGGCGGTCATCTGCCCATACATAGTCAGGCCGGCCCGCTCCAGCTCGCGGAACTTCTCCCAGTTCGCCCACTTGCCGACCAGGTTCGAATTGGCAATCAGCACGCGCGGTGCCCACTCGTGGGTGCGAAAGACGCCGACCGGCTTGCCGGACTGGACCAGCAGCGTCTCGTCGTTCTCGAGACGGCGCAGCTCACGGATTATCGCGTCGAACGCGTCCCAGCTTCGGGCGGCGCGGCCGGTGCCGCCGTACACGACGAGGTCGGCGGGGCGCTCGGCCACCTCCGGGTCCAGGTTGTTCATCAGCATCCTCAGCGCGGCCTCCTGAGCCCAGCCCTTGCAGCTGCGTTCCGGGCCGCGCGGGGCGCGGACGGTGCGGGGTCCGGCGGGGATCGCCGAGCCGGTTTCGATCGCCATCGGAAGCCTCCGAAGGACAGGCCCGGGACGTCACCGGGCGCTCGACCCCAGTGTGCGCCGGTTGTCTAGTAGAGGATCTGGATCAGCTTGCGGCCGAGATCGCGCGCGCCGGCCCCGAACATCGACAGGACTTCGCCGTTGCCGAGCGGCAGGGTGTATACGACCACGCCCCCGGCGCAGGTCGACACATCGACCGTCCAGTCGCCGATCTGCTGCTTGCCGGTGCCGGAGACGGCGTCCGCCTGAGAGCATGCGCCGGTTGCGTACTGTTCCACCCAGGACGCGTACTCGTCGGGCCAGACGTCGGGGCTCTGCATCGCCGGTTTGAATTGTCCGATCGCAACCTCCAGCCAGTCGGCGTCCGCTATCTGCCCGATCGACGCAGCCGCGAAGGAATCGAAGTTCTTCGCCAGATCCGCGTTGTCCATGTCGGAACTCTCGCTGTAGGCGTCCTCGACCAGGGGCAGGGCGCTGATCGTCTGGGGCAATCGCGCCAGAAGGCTCGGATCTATGTGGAGGCCGTACTGACCGATCGTTCCGGCCGGCCAGGGCGTCGCCCCGATCGGCCGGTCCGAGGACTGCGGTGCGGGCGTTGGGCCGGTCGGGCCGCAGGCGGCAACGGCGGCGGACGCAACCAGCAGCGCCGCCAGAACCGGCATGGTGCGACCGCGCCTGCGAGTCTTCTCAGAGTTCACGACGTACCACCGGATAGCGATCGTTGGCCACGGCCAGGCTGAAGCCGGCTCGGATCCAGAATTCGGGTCGGGCGGCCGGTGTCGCGTCTTCCTTAGACCCGACCTCCGGATAGGCCTCGACCGCGGCGAAGCCCCGGCCGGCCAGATCGGCGCAGACCGCATCGACCAACCTCAGGGCATAGCCGCCGCGACGCGCCTCGGCGGCCGTCGCGATGCAGGTGATGACGGCGGGGAGCGGCGCATCGGGCAGCTGCGGATACAGCTCTCGCGTGCGAAGAGCGCGAGGGTAGGCCGAAAGCGGCCCGAACTGGCAGTACCCGGCGGCTTCGCCGTCGACGATCAGCAGCTTGGCGTAGGTGCCGAAGACGCCGAGGCCACGACCGAGTAGCTGCAACTTGCGCGGCGCCTCGGCGGCGACGGTCGGGCGGGCGGAACGCTGCCGCGCGAACGGATTGTCGTCCACGTCGCCGCCGAGATCCTCCAGGAATGGGTTCCGCGAGGGCGTGGCCTTCGAGGCCGGCAGGAACGGGTTCGAATCGGCCTTGGGCGGCGGCGCGAACGGGTTGGCGGCGGGCCGGGCGGTCGAGTCGGCGGCCGCACCGGACGACCCACCCCGAAGCCAGCCCGCCCGGCTCGCCTTCGAGCCCCGGTCGGCATCCTCCCAGTAGTCGCACGTGCGGTGGTCGAACGCCGCGTCGGCGCACGGTGGGATGAGCCCGAAGCGGGCTTCGTCGGCAACGTCCACGATCTCGATATTCGCCATGGTTAGCCAACTGTACGGCAACAGGTCCAGATCCGACCGGGATACGGCCCGAGCGACGCACTACGCCACGGTCCGGCTCTATCGCTAGACTCCACGGCGTCATGACCTCATCCCAAACGCCCAACACGGCAGAGTCCGGTCCGCGCTGGCGGCGGGCCCTGACGCGCGGGATTACCCGCAACGTCGTGGCCCTGGGCTTCGTGAGCCTCTTCACGGACATCTCGAGCGAGATGCTCGTCTACCTCATCCCGCTCTACCTGGCCAACGTGCTGCTGGCGCCGGCAGCGGTCATCGGCCTGATCGAGGGCGTGGCCGAGAGCACGGCGTCGACACTGAAGCTCATCAGCGGCGCCCTGTCGGATCGAATGTCCAGGCGGCGCCTGCTCGTGGGCATCGGCTACGGGACGTCGGTGGTCGCCAAGGCGCTCTACCTGGTGGCCGGGGCGTGGCCGGTTGTCCTGCTCGGGCGCGTCGGGGATCGCCTGGGGAAAGGGATCCGGACCTCGCCGCGCGACGCGTTGATCGCAGACTCCACCGCCCCCGAGAACCGCGGCGTGGCCTATGGCCTGCACCGCGCCATGGACACCACCGGCGCGTTCGCCGGCGTGCTCGTCGCCGCGGCCGTCATCTGGGTGACCGAGGGCGACGCGACGAAGCTGACGAGCGATGCCTTCCGGATCCTGGTGCTGCTGGCCCTGATCCCCGGCGTTCTGGCCATAGCCACGATATTCATCGGGGTGCGGGACGTGCCGCGCGCCGTTGCGGCGGCTCCGGCGCCGGCTCCGGCCGCCCCGGCCGCCCCGGTTGCCCCGCTCACGATATCGAGCCTGCCTCACCGAATCGTCGGCGACCGCGCGCAGTGGCGCCGCTTCCCACGGCCGTTCTGGCTCTTCATGCTCGCCAACGCCCTGTTCACGCTGGGCAATTCGAGCGATGCCTTCCTGGCGCTGCGGTCACAGAACCTGGGCCTGACGCTGCTGGCTCTGCTGCTGACCATCGTCGCTTTCAACGCCACCAACGCCATCGTGGCCTGGCCGGCCGGAGCGCTCTCAGACCGAATAGGGCGGCGGGGCTTGATCGCCCTGGCCTGGCTCATCTATGCCGGCTGCTATGCCGGTTTCGCCGTGGCCGCCTCGGCGGTCTGGGTCGTCCCGCTGTGGATCGCCTACGGCACGTACTACGCCCTGAGCGAGGGCGTGGGCAAGGCGCTCGTCGCCGATCTGGCCCCAACCGAGATGCGGGCGACGGCCTTCGGCATCCTGAACTCGGTCCAGGGCCTGATGATCCTGCCCGCCTCGTTGGTGGCCGGGCTCCTGTGGAGCCTCATCGCTCCCGCTGCGCCGTTCTGGTTCGGGGCGGCGTGTGCCGGCGCGGCCGTCGTTCTTCTCCTGGCCACGGTCCGGCTCGGCCCGCGGCCCGCCCGCTGAGCCCCGCGGTCGCGGCCGTTCCCCTACGTGCGACCCTTTTGTGGTGGCACCAACGAAGCGTTAACGTTGATTTGCCCGACCGGCGGGGCAAAGGTCGCAACGCCCGTCGAAGACACGATTCGCGGCCACGGGGAGGCCGATTCTCATCTATGAGGTAGGCAATGCGGTCACTCGACGTCCGCATCGAAGCAGCTCTCGGCACCTACGACGAGGACTGCCGCTGGGATCTGATCGGCGGCATCCTGACCGAGTGCCCCGATGACGTGCTGGCCGAGGCGAAGGGCTTGATCCTGGGCGATGCCGAGCGCAATAGAACTCTGGGCGCCGACATCCTGGGGCGGCTCGTGGGCGTGGAGACGGGCAGCCGATCCGCGGTCCTGGAAACGCTCGTTGGGGCCCTCGCGGTCGAGACGGCGCCGGCCCCGCTGGCCTCGATCGTGGCTGCGCTGGGGCACGTCGGAGACCCGGGAACGCTTGGGCTCATCTTTCCGCTTGCCAACGACCCGAGCGCGGAGGTCAGGCTGGCGGTCGCTTTCGCCGTGGCAACCGTCAGTCCCCAACCACTGGCTTCGGACGGGCGCACCGCCCTGATCAGCCTGTCGCGCGACAAGGACCCCGAGGTGCGCGACTGGGCCACGTTCGGACTCGGCACGCTCTCCGACGTCGACGGTCCGGACGTTCGGGCGGCGCTCCTGGAACGAACCGAGGACGCCAGCCACGAGGCTCGAGCGGAAGCGCTCTTCGGGCTGGCGGTCCGGCGCGACCCGCGAGCGGTGCCGCATCTCATCCGGGCGTTGCAGTCGCCACTCGTCGGCGGGCTCGAGGTGGATGCCGCCGCGGCAGCCGCCGATCCCCGGTTGTTGCCGGCGTTGTGGGCTCTCCAGCATGCCGGTAGGGCGGATGAGGGCCGCCTCCGCCGGGCCATAGACCGCTGCTCAGGACGGGATCGGCCGGCCCTTCTCTCCTAGGACTCGGGGCTTACCAGGTCGACGAGCGAGCCTTCGCGAACCAGGCGAGCGGCGGATTCGATGTCGCTGCCCTGGAGCCTGTCACGGTCGAGATGCGGCACGACCGACCGAATGCGGCGGTGGGCTTCCTCGACGCCGGCGCCCGGTCGAACATGCGATCCTTCGGCGGCGACTCGCTCGAGCCTGAAGTCGAGCGCCTGCGCGGCCACCAGCAGCTCGAGGGCGACGATCCTCTGGACGTTGCCCAACACGGCCATGGCATGCCGGGCGGATATCGAACCCATCGAGACGTGGTCTTCCTGATTGGCCGAAGTCGGGATCGAATCGGCACTGGCGGGGTGAGCCAGGACCTTGTTCTCGGAGGCGAGCGCGGCGGCGGTGTACTGGAGCAGCATCATGCCGGACTCGAGGCCACTGCCCGAGGAGAGGAATGGCGGCAGGCCGCCGTTGAGGCGCGAGTCGACCATTAGCGCGATCCGCCGCTCTGAGATCGCGCCCAGTTCGGAGATGGCCAGCTTGGCGAAGTCCAGGGCGATGGCCACGGGCTCGCCGTGGAAGTTGCCGCCGCTGATGACCAGCCCGCCGCCGGTCGCCGCCGCCGTGGCGTCGGCCACGCCGCCCCCCGGAAAGACCAGCGGATTGTCAGTGGCTGAGTTCAACTCGATGTCCAGAACGCCGCTCAGGTAGTCGAGCGCGTCACGGACGGCGCCGTGGACCTGGGGTACGCAACGCAGCGAGTATGGGTCCTGGACCTTGTGCGCCGATGGGTGATGGCTGGTCATGAGCGTCGATTCGCGCAGGAGCCAGCGCAGCTCCGCGGCGACGGCGATCTGGCCGGGGTGGGGCCGCGCGAGCTGGTATGCGGCGGAGTAGGCCACGTCGGTGCCCAGCAGCGCCTCGCAACTAATCGCCGCGGCCACGCTCGCGGCCCGGGCCAGTCGTTGCGCGTCGGCAGCCACCAGCGCGCCGATGGCGCTCATCATCTGGGTGCCGTTGAGGAGGGCCAGCCCCTCCTTGGCCTGCAGCTCGAGCGGTTCGAGGTTCGCCGCCGCCAGCGCTTCGGAGGCGGCCATGACGCGACCGCCCACCTCCACATGCCCCCGACCCGTGAGCGGCAGGGCGAGATGCGCCAGCGGGGCCAGATCGCCCGATGCGCCCACCGAACCTTGCGACGGCACGATCGGGTGGATGCCGAGGCGCAGCAGATCGCAGATTCGATCGATCACGACGGGCCGGCAGCCGGAGTGGCCGAGGGCCAGGGTGTTGGCCCGCAGCAGCAGCATCGCCCGCACCACGTCGCGCGGCAGCGGTTCCCCGACGCCGGCAGCGTGTGACAGGAGGAGGTTCTCCTGCAGCCGAGCGGAGTCGGCCGGGTCGATGAAGGTCGTGGCCAGGTCGCCGAAACCCGTGGTCACGCCGTAGACGATCTCCCCCGCCGCGACGAGGCGTTCGATCACGTCGCGGGCTTCCACGACCCGCGCCCGGGCTTCCGGCCCCAGCGAGACGCGCCGCCCCGCCCGCGCCACGGCTTCCACGTCCGCGATCGAGAGGTCGGCGCCGGTCAGCATCAGGTCCGCCTCGGCGGGGAGTGGCTGCCGGAGCCAGTGGGATTCGGGAAGGTGTCGGTGCGGTCCAAGATCGGGAGACCGTGGCGTGTCGCTCACCCGATGAGCATATCCCGCATCTCACATTGGGGTCCGGGCTATCCGTGCCCGCACACGCGCGGCGCGTGGCCGCCACTCGCCAACGCTGCGCCCAGCAAGCTGGGCGGGCGCAGAATCGTGTCGCGATTGGAGCGCTTGGCGAGCGGCGGTGGCGTCCGTCGCCGCGCTGAATCTGCCCAAGCTGCACTGGGCGTCACGGCCCAGGGGCGAACGACGTCGCCACTCCCTCTTCGAGTATCCTGCGAACGACCTGCGGCCAGTTGCCGCTTGCGTCCCCCTAGAACGAGGTCCCCGTGCTCGGCTTCATCGACACAGCTGTCATTCCCTTCCTGGACCACCTCTACGCCGCCGTCGGATACCTGGGCGTCTTCTTCGCCATGGTTGCGGAGTCGACTATCGTGCCGATTCCTTCGGAGTTGATTCTGCCGTTCGCCGGCTGGAAGGTTGTGGACCCTGGAGCCATCGAGCCGCTAACCCATGGTCCGTGGAACTTCTGGATCGTGGTCGTGATCGGCATCGCGGCCAACACGACCGGCTCGTTGTGTGGCTACGCGCTGGGGATCAAGCTCGGGCGGCCGTTCCTCGATCGCTGGGGTCGGTACCTGCTCGTTCGTAAGCACGAGGTCGATCAGGCCGAACGCTTCTTCGCCCGCTGGGGATCGCCCACCGCCTTCATCAGCCGCCTTCTGCCGGGCGTTCGAACCATGATCAGCTTCGTCGCCGGCGTTTCCCACATGCCTATCCGCCGGTTCACCGTCTATTCCACTCTGGGAGCCATCCCGTGGACGATCGCCCTGGTCTACGCGGGCACCGTCCTCGGCTCCAATTGGATCCGCATCCGCGACGACTTGAAGCCGTTCGACAACCTGATTCTGGTCGCATGCGTGGCCGCGGTCGTGCTGTTCGTGGTCTGGCGGCTGTCTCATCGGGGTCCCGATCCGGCCGAGGCCGAGGCCTGAGTCGGGGTCTACGAACCTCCGCCACGGCGCCGTTCGCTGCCGTCTCGGCCGAGGGTTGCGTGCGCGGATTGCCGATTGCGTGGCAGACTAGGGTGTGGCCAGGGGCACAGCAACGGCCGCCGGCGAACAGGCGACACACAGGAACGCTGATGCGCAGTAGACCAACTCGCGTCCGGTTGCAGGCGCTGAGCATCCACATCGACATGCGGGGCCGGGGCCTCTCGGGCGAGTTCGCGTGAGTCCGCTCCGAGACGGACCCAGGCTTCGCGGCGGGGCCGACGCCGCAACACCGCCACCACCTTTGGAAATGGCCCACTTCAGTCCTAAGGTGGCTCAAGCGAAGCGTCGCATGGCCCACCCGGTTCGCCGCGGTTTCCGCGGCTGGTTTCGAGCCGCGTTCGGGGGCATTGAGCCCGGTTCAGCCGCTGCCGGCTCGGGTGGCGCACCGGCCGGGCTCGTTCGGCGGTTCGGGCCCAAAGCGCCGAGACATCGAGAGCTACTCGTCGTTCTGGCGCTGCTGGTTGTGGCAGCCGTCGTGTGCGCGAGCCTGCCCGGCGGCTGGGGCGGCTCGGCCGCGGCCGGCTCTTCGGACGGTCCGCGCGAGGGAATGGTGGCAAACATAATGGCTTCGATTTCGTCCACGCCGTTCGCGCCCGAAACCTTCGCCGATCCGCCGCTGATCCCGCCGTCGCCGACGCCAACGCCCCAGTTGACACCGGCCCCGACGCCCAAGCCCGTCGCCAGGAAATACTCGTTCGTGACGCTCGGCGATTCGCTCACTGCCTGGCCGACTACCGGGCCCTGGCCGAACCGGCTGAACGCCGAGGACGCCAACCTCGCGCTCGTGAACAACGCCGGAGTACCGGGCAACACGACGGCCGACATGCTGGCGCGTCTGGACAGGGACGTCTTTGCCTACAAGCCGGACGTGCTGTTCATTCTCGGCGGAACGAACGATCTGGGACGCAACGTCAGTGAGGCGACCATCATCGCCAACCTCAAGTCGATCATCCTCGCCGCGAGGGCCAAGGGGATCCGGATCTTCTTGATCCTCGTCCCGCCGGACTCCTACACGAACATGGCGGCGCCTATCGATTCGCTGAACGCGGCCATCACGCACCTGGCCAACATCTATACCATCGTCGCGATCGACATCCACGCACCTCTTTCGCAGGACAACGGGACGTTCCAACCCAGGTATACGAGCGACGGACTGCACTTCACCGACCTCGGGGCGCAGACGGTGGCCAACGCCATCTTCAGCCGCATCCACCGCCTCGGGTATTAGTCGGCCGGCCGAGGTGCCGGCGGCGGTTCGAGGGCCGCCTGCCCCGACGCCGGCAGGACCGCCAGGGCAACGAGAACGATCGCCACCAAGCCGAGGACGGCGGTGATGGCGTACAGCCCGCGGATGGTCAGCCAGCCTGCGACCTGCCCGCCGACCCCCGAGCCGATGATCGACGACAGGCTGAATGTGACCGCGTTCAGAATCCCCTGTGCGGTTGCCGCGGTCCCCTTGGGGGCCTGTCGAGAGACGAATGAGATGCCGCCGATCAGGGCCAGGCCGTAGCCGGCGCCCTGCATGAGCGAACAGGCGATCAGGATCGTCGGCGAGACGAAGAAGGCGTTGACGATCAGCCGCAGAGCCATGATCGCCATCCCCAGGACTATGAGCCGTTCCGTTCCGAACCTTCGCGACAGTTGCGGGAAGAAGAACATCGAGGGGATCTCGAGGGCCGCCTGGATGGACCACGCCAGGCCGATCTGGTCGCTGGAGGCGCCGATCTGACGGAGGTAGATCGAGAAGAAGGCGTACTGGGAGTAGACCGCCGTCCAGCCAACGAATGCGCCGATCAAGAAGAGCGCGATCGGCCGGTGGCCGAGCACCCGCCCGGGCGCCCGCCGCAGACTGGCGCCGTGGACGCCTCCGGCCCGTCCGGGCAGCAGCATCGCGGCCAGGCCGCCGACCAGGATCATCGGGACCGCGACGAAGAAGAGGCTGCGGTAGTCCTCGCCAATGGCGAAGCCGACGATCGGCGTCGCGACCATGAAGCTGATCGAGCCCCAGACTCGAATTCGCGCGTAGCGGGTTCGCTCCGATCCGGCCATATCCAGCACGCGGACGTCCATCATCGGGCCCATGCCGGCCATCCCCATGGCGAACGCCGCCGCGGACGGGATGAGCAGCCACGATGCCCCGGCGGTTGCCAGTCCCGCGGCGCCGAGCGCGCCGATCCCCGCCGCCATTGGCAGCAGCAATCGCGAGGTCGGGTACCGATCGTGGATCGCGCCCCACGTCGGCGCGCTGATCAGCGCAACGGCCGAGGTGAAGGCGGCCAGGGCGCCGATCGTGCCCAGCGAGAGTCCGAGACTCTTGTAGTACTGCTGCAGGTAGGGGGAATAGGCTGCGACCGCAACGTACAGGGTGACGTAGGCGAGAACGGCGCGACGCAACGACTCGACTCCAGAGGGGCTCGCCCGGGCCGCCCGCGGCGTTCCGGTAAGTGCCGTCAGTCTGCCACCCACCGGCGGATCGCGCCGCCGGCCGTCGCGGGCCGCGCGCTATGGGTTGCGCCTTGTCCGGGCAAGCGCCGCACCTGAGGGACCTGTTCGATCGTCGCTGGGGCGGTCTGACCTCGAGCGCAACCGCCCCGGTCCTTGCCGAATTCTCACCAGGGCGACATGGGGCGAAGGCCGCGACCCGAAGCTGTCTGGAATGCGGGGTGAGTGGCGTGATTTCGGCCCCGAATCGGCGATTGTGAGCTCACAGCGGCGTGGCGCGGGCCACAGACGAGCCAGATTGGGCACCAGAGCGACTCGAATCATGCTCAATGTCGTTGTGGTGGGGATTGGGCAAGTTCTGATGCCCCGGGCCACCGTCTCCCGGCAGGGCCCTACGCCGCAAGCTGAGCCTCTAGCCCCAGGGGGCCTCGCCCGGGTGGCGCAGGTGGGCGATGTCGTTGGCCAGCGCGAGCTGGGCGCCGTCGGGAGTGTCGCCGGGCTCGTAGCGCAGGACCGTCAGGTTGGTGCGATCCTGCAGGAAGCGGCGCCGGTAGTCGCGAACAGGCACGCCCAGGGCCACGCACAGCAGGATGCGGTTGAGGGTGCCGTGGGCAACGACCAGGACACGCCGCTCGCCGGCAGCTTCGGCCCGCGACTCGGAGGGGGCTCCGCGCGAGCCGCCGGGATCGGGCGAGTGCCGGCCGGCCGCGTTCGGGCCGGCCGCGTTCGGGCCGGCCGCGCCGGTGGAGACGGCCGGAGCGGGCAGTTCGGCCGCGATCAGGTCGACGAGGAAGCCCAGAGCCCTGGCCGCCACGTCGTCCCCGGACTCGCCGCCGGGCGAATGGGTCGAGGCCGGGTCGTGCTCCCAGCGGGCCCGCAGCTCCGGGTCGTGGGCATCGACCTCCTCGTAGGTCAGGCCTTCCCAGCGCCCGTAGTCGAGCTCGCGCAATCGCTCGTCGACCTCGATCGGCCGGCCGGCCCCGACCACCTGCGCCGTCTCGAGCGCCCGGGCCATGGGGCTGGCGACGATGCGGTCGATTCGAACGCCCGCCAGCCGGCGCCCGAGCGCTTCGGCCTCCCTCCGGCCGTCGGCCGTGAGCGGCACGTCCAGCTGCCCGCCGAGCATGATGTCGTCGGCGGCTGCCCGACCGTGGCGAGTGAGGATCAGTGTGAGCACGGGCAAAGTCTATTGGCGGATCGGCGTGCGCGCAGCAGGTGCGACCTAGAACAGGCCGACGATGTTGCCGTCGGCGTCGATGTCGATGTTCTCGCCGGCGGGGTGCGAGGGCAGGCCGGGCATCGTCCGCATCTCGCCGAGCAGCGGCGTGATGAAGCCGGCACCGGCGGAGAGCCGGACCTCGCGGATCGGGACGCGGAAGCCCGTCGGGCGGCCCTTGAGCGACGGGTCGTGGCTTAGCGAGAGGTGCGTCTTAGCCATGCAGACCGGCAGCTTGCCGAAGCCCAGGTCCTCGTACAGCTTCAGCGCCTTGGTCGCGGCCGGCAGCTCGTCGACGCCGCGGGCGCCGTAGATACGCACGGCCACCGTCTCGATCTTCTCGCGCAACGGGATGTCGTCCGGGTAGAGGAGCCGGAACTCGGGCGCCCCTTCCTCCGCAGCCGACCAGACCGCCCGTGCCAGGTCCTCGGCCCCGGCCCCGCCTTGCGCGAAGTGGCGGCTGACGACCACGTCGCGAGCGCCGGCAGCCAGCGCCACTTCCCGGATCGCGGCCACTTCCGCCTCCGTGTCGCCGGGGAAATGGTTCACAGCCACCACGACCGGCACGTTGAAGACGCGGACGTTCTCGATCTGGGCGGCGAGGTTGGCCGAGCCCTTCCGGACCGCGTCGACGTTCTCTTGCTCCAGCGCCGGGTCCAGCGGCTTGCCGGCCACGATTCGGCCGACGCCGCCGTGCATCTTGAGGGCGCGGATAGTGGCGACCATGACCGCGGCGTCGGGGCGGAGCCCGCTCTGGCGGCACTTGATGTCGAAGAACTTCTCGGCGCCCATGTCGGCCCCGAAGCCGGCCTCGGTGCAGGCGATCTCGCACGTCGCCAGCGCCAGCCGGTCGGCCAGGACGCTGTTGTTGCCATGGGCGATGTTGGCGAACGGGCCGCAGTGGACGAATGCCGGCCCACCTTCGAGCGTCTGGAGCAGGTTCGGCTTGATTGCGTCGCGGAGCAGGACCGTCATGGAGCCGGCGCAGCGCAGGTCCTCGGCGGTGATGCGGCGGCCGTCGAAGGTGGTCGCGACGACCGTTCGGCGGAGGCGCGCCCGGAGGTCCTGCAGGTCCGAAGCGAGAGCCAGAATAGCCATCACCTCGCTGGCGACGGTGATCTCCCATTCGGTCTCGCGTGGATAGCCGTTCTCGCGGCCGCCGAGGCCGATGATCGCCTTGCGGATCGCCCGGTCGGAGATGTCGACGACGCGCGGCCAGAGCACGCCCAGCGGATCGATGCCGAGCGGGTTGTTGTGGGTCAGCGAGTTGTCGACGAATGCCGCCAGCAGGTTGTGCGCGGCGCCGACGGCGTGGTTGTCGCCGGTCAGGTGGAGGTTGAAATCCTCCATCGGGATCACCTGGCTGTAGCCACCGCCCGCCGCGCCGCCCTTGATCCCGAAGACGGGTCCGAGCGACGGCTGGCGGATGCAGACGGCGGCCCGGCGCCCGATCCGGTTGAGCCCCTGCACGAGACCGATGTTGGTGGTGGTCTTGCCCTCGCCGAGCGGCGTCGGGGTGATTGCCGTGACGACGACGTACTTGCCACGCCGCCCAGCCGCCGCCGCCTCGGCCTCCAGGCGGGTGATAGCTTCGAGGCGGATCTTGGCCTTGTAAGGCCCGTACAGCTCGACCTCGTCTTCGTGGATGCCCAGCTCGCGAGCCAGTTCCATGATCGGCCGCGGCGTCACCGATCGGGCTATCTCGAGGCTGTTGGGCATGGGCTTGGGCGAGGTCATCGGCGAGCCTCCGCCTGATCCGTGGCGGCCCGGAGCAAGTGGCTCAGCAGCAGCGCGTTCGTCAGCGGCCCGACGCCGCCCGGTACCGGTGTGATTGCCGAGACGACGCCCTTGGCCGATTCGAAGTCCACGTCGCCGACGAGCTTCTCGCCCCCTGCCCCGTCCGGAACGACGTTGATGCCCACGTCCACGACGACGGCCCCCGGCGAGAGCATCTCGCCCGTCACGAGGCCGGGGCGACCCGCGGCCACGATGAGAATCTCGGCGTCGCGGGTGTGGTGGCCCAGGTCCCGTGTCTTGGAGTGGAGCACGGTGACCGTGCCGTGCTCGCGAATGAGCAGCAGCGCGGCCGGCTTTCCGACCACGTTCGACCGCCCGATCACGACGACGCGCTTGCCGGCGATCTCGATCCCCGAGCGCTTGAGGATCTCGACCGAGGCCTGGGCGGTCGCCGGGAGGAAGCCGTCATAGCCGAGCGAGAGCAGGCCGGCGTTGCGGGGGTGGATGCCGTCGATGTCCTTGGCCGGGTCGATCGAATCGATAACCGTGCGCAGCGGGATGTGGGACGGCAGCGGCATCTGGACGATGATCCCGGCTACCGAGGGGTCGGCGTTGAGACTCTCGATCTCGGTGCACAGCGCCTCCGGCGTCACCTCGGCTCCGATCTCGACGAGCCGCCCGTCGACACCCACCTTCTGGCAGGTGCGCAGGATCTGCTGCAGGTACACGGCCGACGGCGCGTCGGCGCCGACGAGCACCACCGCGAGCGTGGGAGTTTGGCCCCAGCGCTCCTTGAACGCGGCGAAGTCCTCGGTGAGGCGGGCGCGAATCTCCGCCGCGATCGGGCTGCCGGCGAGGAGACGCGGCCCGGACGTGGCCGGTTCCGTGCCCGAGACCCCGACGGCCGCGACTGTGGTCGTGGCTCCGTCGCTCCGATCGCTCACGCCGGCTCCGGATCCTGAGACTGGCCCGACAGAACGATCTCCCTCGTCCGCGCCGCGACGGCCGCGATCTCATGCAGGGCGGCGTCCACCTGGGAGCCCATCGTCTCGGCGTAGTCCGCGTCGCCGGTGGAGGGAAGGTTGATCCTGACGTTCTCGGCAGCGCCACGCGCCGCGGCCTCGCCGAGGAGCGCCGCGACGAGGACGTCGCTCGCGGCATTGACGTTGCTGCGTCCGGCCAGCGCCTCCGCCGCGACCACTAACCGCGCACAGGCCTTGACGCACTCCCAGGGCGCATCGGAAGCAGCCCGCGCCGCGGCGCCGATGGCGGTCTTGCGGGTCTCGCGCTGCTCTTCAGTCTCGCGGGGCAGCTTGAGCGCCGCGGAGTAGCCCGCGAACGCCGCCGCGTCTCGATCCGCCAGCTCGAGGAACAGGGCCCCCATCTCGTGGCCGGTCTCGTAGCACCGGGCCAGGGTCGACTCGTATTCCGCGTATCTGGGTTTGCCCCGCGAAAGCGCGGCGACCATCGACACCAGCGAGGCTCCGAGTGCCCCGGCGGCCGCCGACGCCGCTCCCCCACCGGGAACCGGCTCGGCCGACGATAGGCGCTCGACGAACTCGCCGACGGTCAGGTTTGCGAAGGAGACATCGCCGCTGGGTTTGTCCATGGGGAGATTGTAGGCAGCGGCGAAGGTATCGGGTTCGGCTGTGCGAAGAGGTGGCCGCGACCCGAACGGGAGGCAAGGTGATCACCTTCGAAGTCGACGCGCCCAAGGTTGCCCTGGCGCGGCATTCGTTCCGGGCTGCCGGGGTCGACTCGGTCGTGGAACTTCGCGAAGGCGACGGTGGCGCCGGCCTAACCCAAGTCGCCGGCCCGGCCGACCTGGTATTCATCGACTCGGAGAAGAGCGACTACCTGCGGCTGCTCGAGCCGGCGATCAGCGCCCTTCGAATCGGGGGCTGCTCGTCGCGGACAGTCTCGTCTCCCATGAGTCGGAGCTCGTGGAGTTCCGCTCCCGCGCACTCGCCGACCCGCGTCTCAGCGGGCTCGTAGTGCCGATCGGGTCGGGTGAGCTCGTGGCCGTCCGCGTCTAGCGCCGCGGCCCGAGGTCAGCTCAGGCCGACTTCGTCATCGACTCCGTCGACGGTCCAGCGCCGCGATCGATGCCGGAAGGTCAGGGCAAGCCTGGCGCCGGGCGTCTCGACCTCGAAGACCGTGCGCGGCCCGACTTCGACGCGGTACGCGGAATCCTCGCGGCGCACGGCGGCGAGTCGAGTCACGGGAAGACGAATCCCGCCCCAGGTGATCTCGTTGGGCGTGCCATCGAACCAGTTGACTCGAACACGCACATCCACAGGCTCCATGCGGACGATGGCCATCGCGGCGCTCCTCTTCGCTATGGCTGGCCGTCGTTCGCTCGGGCACTGAGCGGATGAACGGACGTTCTATTGCTTCGGGCAGACTATGCGAACAGGCGTTCGATGTCAAGACCGACGCCGCCCGCTCTCCACTTTTGAGCTGAGATTGAGGGGCGCCAGTGACACCTAGCGTGTCACGACCTCGTTGGCGGCCGAACAATCGAGATCGGACGTTCGATGGGTTCGACTACCCCCAGTGGTATTGGGCAACAATCGGGCTCTCGGAGGCGGGCCGGTTCGGTCGGCGGGCGTCAAAGCCGAGCCGGCTCTGTCGGCCCAGGCGCCAAAGCCGAAAGGCGGAAGCCGACGCGGAGGCCTGAGCCTATGCTCGGCGACGACATGAGTGAGTCGAAACGCCTCCAAACATCCGGTCGATACCCCACCGACGCCGAATGGGCCGCCATCTCGAGCCGTCGCGCGTCACCGCCGTTCCTGTTCGTGGTCACGAGCACCGGCATCGTCTGCACACCGGGCTGCCCGGCCCGCAGTCCCGGTCGCGACCGAATCCGGGTCGTCTCCGGGCTCGATGAAGGCCTGGCCGCCGGCGCCCGCCCATGCCTGCGCTGCCGCCCGGACCGCCTCTTCGGCTCGAATACCTCCGCGGCCGACGGGCTTGCGAAGCCGGACCGCGATCCGGTCCAGGCGGCGGTCGACCGTCTCGCGGACGCCCTCGAGGCCGGCGACGATGCCCCATCCGACCGCGAGCTGGCCGCCGAGCTGCGTCTCCCGGAGCGGCGTCTGCGCGAGTTGTTCCGGCACTCCCTCGGCGTCACTCCCCGGGCGTGGCTCGCGGCCCGCCGCGCGGAGATGCTCCGCTCGAGGCTCGCCGGCGGCCAGGCCGTGACCGCCGCGCTCTACGACGCGGGCTACGGCTCATCGAGCGCCGCGTACGTGGCCGCCAGCGGCGAGCTGGGCATGGCGCCGGGGCGGTACCGGACCGGGGCGGCGGGCGAGTCCATCCGCTGGACGATCGCCCCGATCCCGGAGGGAGTGGCTTTGATCGCGGCCACGGACCGCGGCCTGTGCGCCGTCCGGCTCGGCCACGATGACAACTCGCTCGCCGCCGAATTGCGGGCGGAGTTCCCCCACGCCGCCCTCTCCCGAGACGACGCCGCCCTCTCCGAGGCCGCCTCGATCGTCTCGGACCTGGCCGCCGGCCGCCGCCGGCGCGAGGCGGAGACGCTGCCACTCGACGTTCACGCCACTGCCTTCCGGCGGCGCGTGTGGGAGGAGCTGCGCCGCATCCCCTTCGGCGAGACGCGCTCGTACGGGCAGATCGCCGCTGCCGTGGGCGCTCCGGGCGCGGCGCGGGCCGTCGGCACTGCCTGCGCCACGAACCCGGTGGCGGTGGTTGTTCCGTGCCATCGGGTCGTGGCCTCCGACGGGTCGCTCGGCGGCTATGCCTACGGCCTGGCCCGCAAGCGCCAGCTCCTCGACGCCGAGGCCGGCGGCGCTGAACCCGCCGCCCTCGCAGCGACCACATCCGAGGCCCCTGGGGTCGCATAGCCTTGCCACCTCGGGAGGAGACATGGCGATCGAGGCTTCCCGGCCGATCGGTACTCAGGACGCGGCATCATCGTCGGCCGTTCGCCCGACGGCAGACATGGTTTCAGCTCTACTGGGTCATCGGCGCCTGACCCATCCCGGCGACCGGATCCGATCGTTCGAACGCCCGCTTGACAACGCTGCTCTTCTTCGTCCTGGCGGGCATCGTCGCGATCGCCGGTGCGGTGGTCTACCCAAGGCCGGCGGTGGCTCGGTAGCGGTGGCTCGGTAGCGGCCCCGTCGCTCGGCCGGCAGAACGCGGCCTTCTTGCCCAATTCTCACCAGCAGAACATTCGGCGAGGTCGAGGCTGGTGGAGGCCTCCCGAACTGGGGGTCGAGGCCGGTCGAGGCCGCCCGAACGGGGGTCGAAGATCCCTTTCCGGCTCGAAGACAACCTGCGGCAGACTACGGTGGGACGTCGAAGCCCCTCTCGAAACCAGACTCTTGCTCAATGTTCCTACGGTGAGAATTGGGCAAGTTCCACGCCACGGGTCGACGCCACGCCACGGGTCGACGCCACGCCACGGGTCGACGCCACGCCACGGGTCGACGCCACGCCACGGGTCGACGCCACGCCACGGGTCGACGCCACGCCACGGG
>Ga0182017_10000163_pt1 | contig 52036 bp, 39 predicted proteins | sample 712E3DmetaG_FD_120492 | JGI IMG/M metagenome (GOLD analysis project Ga0182017, IMG submission 120492) | Permafrost microbial communities from Stordalen Mire, Sweden - 712E3D metaG | ecosystem: Environmental > Terrestrial > Soil > Wetlands > Permafrost | place: Sweden: Stordalen | collected... | reverse complement strand
CTCGACAGAACGAAGCTATACCAATTCTGAATTCCAGGCCCTGTCGAGCGAAATTGACCGTATCGCCTCGGTCACGAACTATAACCGTCAGGAACTGCTCTCGACCACCGCGGGCAGGTTCGGCCTTAACACCGGCGGATCTTCCGGTTCCGTTTTGTGGGTCGACGCCAACCATACGGTTGGTACCGACAGCATTACCATAACCATCGATACGCTGACCACGGGAGCGATAAACATAGGGACTTTCGGCGCCGTTGGAGCGGGAAACATGCAGTACCTGACGAGCCAACTCGCATCTGTCAATGCTATCAGCGCGTTGGACAGCGCGATCAACAGCGTCAACACGATGCGTTCGAACATGGGTGCGTACATTAACAGGCTCGAACATGCCATCAACAACCTCAATGTCAGCAATACCAACCAGCAATCCGCGGAATCGATCATTCGTGACGTGGATTTTGCTTCGGAAACGTCGAAGTATACGAGGAACCAGATCCTTACGCAGTCCGGCACGGCAATGCTTGCCCAGGCCAACGCCGTTCCTCAGAGCGTGCTGAGCTTGCTGAAGTAGTTGAAGCGTTGATTTCGGTAGTAAAAAAGCGCCTCCGGCTCTTGCCGGGGCGCTTTTTATTTTCCGTTTGCGTGAAAAACCGGAATCTAAATTTATTCCCCTTATTAAAGCAAGAAATAAATCTACCGCGGAAAGAAAATGTTTCCCCGTGGAAAACATGCGTTTAAAAAAGTGTTGGTTTAGATCAGGGCCATCCTTATTTTAAGGGGTAAATAGAAATATGATTTTTCATCGGAGAGCCGAATATGGAAAGGAAGAGAATTCCGAGGTCGCATAGTCCATCTTTTGAACGGTTAATCAAGATTTTAATTGTCGATGGCGTAGCTGAAGAACGGGACAGCTACCATGGATTTTTAAACTCCTACAAGCTTTATAACATCACGTGCGTTTCCACCGCGCAAGATGCAAAGCCTCCCAAGCATCAAAGGTATTGGTGCTATTTATTCAACTTCTGCACAATGGATCAATGGTATGCTCACTTCAGGTGATTATCCTTGGGCGGCAGATGTCCCTGAAGCAACAGCAAACGGAGTACAGAATCTTTCAAATGCAGCTCAGAGTTTTGCAGCTTCAGCACGATTTCTGAGATTTGCAGGAATTGGACTGTCTGCAGGTGGAAGTGCAATCAATGGTGGCTACGAAATTTATATGGGTCGCCCATGGCATGGTGGAATCAAAATGGGAATTACAGCGTTGGCTATTGGGGCGGGTTTTGGCCTTCCACCACTTGGTGTTGGTTAAGCGATTGGTGTAGGATTGCTCTTCGGAGGTGGCCAGATTGCTCTAGATTACTTTGGTTCAAGTATCCTTGATGCAAATGGATTGCAATGATGATGAATAAAAATATTATTGTAAAATATAAAGCTTGGCCCTTAATCATACTTTCAATCTTGTGTGGAAGTATTACTTTGCCCTTTGTACTTTTACCAATCTACGATATTTTCTTTAGGTATAATGCAATAAAATATGCCAACATCCCGCCCTTAGCTACTATCGGATTTGTATTGACATTAATTGCAATAGGAGTGCTTTTCTTCTGTTTTTTTCCCAGTTTTACATTAACAATACAAGAGCAAGGAATTCAGCGGTTTTGGAATATTAAAATTCTTTCTTTCGAATTATACAAAAGCGACATTTTTATAGATTGGAATCAAATAATCAATTTTGATTATTGGAGTCCAGGTTTTTTTTGGTGGGGATTTATTGCACAAGGGTTTCGCAAAAATGGGAAAGATTTTTTTATCGGATTTAATCCCCTTTACAAAAACTACAAGCAAGCAGTACTACTAATTGCATCGAAAATTGATCAAAATAAGATCACTGATAAAGCCAAGATAAAATTAGAATTAGTGGGGAAATAGATCGATAGTTGTTCTTTGAAAAAAACCGGGGAAAATGCAAATGCCTCAAGTAATGGAAACTTCAGTGATTACCTCAAAATTGGTTCGGCCACTACTTCTGTCGCAGTTAAGATTAATACTGTTGCTCAATGGAATGAAATATTAAACCTTAGGTTGAATGTTTATGGTCCTTTTTTCACAGATTCACCGGTTTTGACCGCACCTGGTAGTGAGCTTGCCCTTCTTCAAAACACAGGAAAGGTACTTGGAGGTGTTGGAGTGGGCATTTCAGCTATTCAGCTTGCATATAATGGGCCTAATACGGGCAATTTACTAAATGTTGCTGCCGGATTGACGTTTTTTGTTGCCCCTCCAGTGGGACCAATTATTTCAGGGGTGTATGGTGCTGTCAATCTCGGTTCTAAAATTTTTACAGGTTATGATTTAGGTCAGCATGTGGATAATTTGAATTGGTAATAAGGAAGAAAAATGATTCTTTTCGATTATATTTTTTATCGCACCTGTAAAAATTATATGACAGCTAAAGATTTAAGCCCACATACTACGGGGTGGGTAACTGTAGGACTGGTGGCGACATTAATTCTTACTAACATTTTTTCGGTTGCAAGATTGATATGGGATTTTCCGCTTCCAAAAGATTTTGTGCAAATTGTAGGATTGCCTGTGGTTGCCATAATTCAATTCTTAAGTTGGGCGAGGTATAAAAAATATAACTACGATTACTTTGAAAAACGTTGGGGTAGAGCAAAGAATCAACAATTTTGGGGAGTAATCACCGCAATATTTTGTTTTGGCGTATTGGTTATTCCACTATCTTTTGCAATTTGGCAATATGTTTTTAAATAAGCATTTGCTAAAGCCGAAGATAGTGGAGTTGCAGCTGTTGTCCTAAATTTTGGTATGACTACAAAGGCTGGTTTTGATTTAGGAATTGGTCTTTATGGTCTTCTTGGTGGCCCTGTTGGTGTCGGGGTTGGTTTGGGATGGTGGGGGTTGGATTTGATGGGTGCATTCGAGGGGCCTGTTCCGGTAGCAGTCTACCCACCAATGCCAAATATTTATTCAAAACCAGGTGGTATCTGATGAATATTTTTGAATATACTTACTACCAGGTTTACGAGTGGAATTTAAGAAAATGGGGTGCAAAGGATGTCCCCGAATATAAAGCAATGTACATTTTGGCGTTGCTTATGTTTCTGAATGTGTGTACGATTGGTTTGTTTCTGGATAAAATCGGGGTTATTAAATTTCTTTCATGGCCTAAGTTCAGTATAATTTTAGTATTAGTTGGATTTTGCCTAATTGCTTTTTATAATTTTGTTTACAATGGAAAATTTAAGACTATAGAAAAAAAATATAAGGGGGAGTCGCTATCGGAAAGAAAGAACCATACATTTATGATGTGGGCATATATCTTTCTTTCATTTATTGTGAACATTCTTATAGTTGTTCTTTGAAAAATGATGGGATTTAACGATCATGGGAACAGTTTTGGATATAAAGGATTGTTGCATCACAAAGTATTTTCTATATTCGCACTAAAAATCCAGGAGCTTGATTATGGTTTTTAAAATATACTAAATGCAACAATCTTCGATTATTCGTCGATGATTTTTTCCCACCGTTTTCCCCCGAGATTCAGGTTTTGCCCTTCCCTGCCCGCCCGTCTTGCGGCAGCCGCCTCGCCACATCGTGTGTCGGTTCTCTTACATAAAATTAAAAAAGTCTTGCATTGTACCATAAAATATGGTACATTATATGCATGGGTCCGAATGCGAAATACTCGGTTGTGTTTTCAAGGAAGGTCCGTAAAAACCTTGCGAAAATACCGTCGAAGATACGAGACAAGTTTTTTATGTTGACCGAGCAGCTTTCCGAGCAAGGGCCGATTGCGGCAAACTGGCCGAATTACAGTAAGCTTGGTCATGGAGAGTATCATTGCCATTTAGGATATTCCTGGTCGGCATGTTGGTCAAATGAAAAAGGAACTATAACCATAGAGGTGACTTATGTTGGCAGTCGTGAAAACGCACCGTACTGATTTGAGGATACAAGGATTTATTCCTACTCCGGTCTTGCGGATTTTGCGTCATGAGTTTGGGAAAAAATTGATGGTTAAATCTAATGATGCGGATGATACTCTTGAGAATGTTTTTGAGAGTTCCGAATACAAGGAATTTAAGCGTCGCGTAACTCCTGGCGACTATGTACGGACATACCGGGAGAACAAGCAAATGACGCAGCAGGATCTTGGAGAAAAATTAGGTGCGTCCCGTGCATATATTTGCGATATAGAGCATAACCGGCGGGCAATCAGCAAAGAGTTTGCAAAGAAACTCTCCAATTTTTTTCAGATATCAGTATCCCGTTTTATTTAGTTCGGTTTTTCCATAAAGGGAGATAATGCATTTTTCTTCATTTCAGCATTTCCAGAATAGCCTTTATCCGATGAACGTAAAGATGCTCTTTTTTAATGCGCTCCCTTGCCGCCGCGATAATTGCCGTGCGTTCTTTTTCATGGGCAAGGTACCAGGCGATTTTTTTCCTTAAATCATTGAGATTTTCATAAATAATCGCCTCCTTCGGCACGTCGAACAGCTCCCGCAGATCTTTCTGGTCGTCGGAAATGACAAAGCTTCCGGCCATGGGTATGTCAAAAACGCGTTGGTTGACCGCAGAAGGCATCTGGCAGCTTGTTATGTTGACATTTATGCAGATTTTGGCATAAACGTTGCGCAGTGATTTCCTGTAATCGATGTTCGGATGGACCGTTGCTCGCGGCCCGAGCAAATGCCTCCACCCTTTGGGGTCGCCGAACAGTTCAAGGCCAAGGTCCAAAAGGCCCGTTATAACACGCTTCCTTTTTTTCATGCTTGCTAAATGAATAATATACGCGCACAGCCACGTGCGGTTCTTTTCGTCCGTAAAGGGGAGTTTGACGGAAAGTTTTTGCGCCAGGTTATCAAGCGAATTTTCAACCGGATACAAAGGGTTGGAAAGCAGCATGTCGGAAGCTGGTTCGACGAGCGGTTCAAGGCAATCCGACCAGAGGAATTTTTCCTGTATTTTTCCCGCGAAAGCATCCACCATCGCGGTCCCGACGAACCCGAGCGAAACCGACGGCCTGATAGCGGCGGCCGCGGGCGAAAACAGGGCCGGGTCGGATGCGAGGGGTAGATAAGCCGCTTTTGTAAACCCAGAATTTTCAAGGAATTTGAGGTACGATTTCTCCCATGACAGCGCGATCATGTTGTTTTTAATGGCACGGCGCTTATGCATGACGATCGGACGGGGATCATCCACGAACCAAACGACGACTGGAACGCCGAAGCGCTCCGTGATATCGGCCAGCGCCGTATTGCCGTCGAACCCCTTCATGTTAATGGAAATAACAAACGACGGCCGCTTTTCCTGAATGAGCCGCATGAGCTTGTCTTCGTAATGAACGATGAAGCGATAATCATTATAGGCAAAAAGCACCGGTTCAATGGAATTTGTCGCCAGCGCCCTGCGCACTTCTTCTTCGAGGAAAAAGTTGCCATAAAGCATGATCGCGGTAGCCTGTTTTTGAATAGCAGTCGATGAATGTTTCGGTTTATCGATGAAAAGCTGCGCAAGGAAAGGTTCGTAGAATTTTTTATTGATGTCGAATGACGCGGGGTGCTTGACTATTTGCAGTGACTGCGGAGCGTATTCCCTGAGTAATGAGGAAATAGCCGCATTGTCGGTTGAAGCGGAAATAAAAACGATTTTGTTGGAAAGGCCTGAAAACAGGTTTTTGCAACGGGCGATTAATTCGTCATAATATTCGATGACCACAAGAATTGATTTTGTCGGAATACTTTTTAATTTTCGCTCAAGGTGGTATCCCAAACCGAAACCTGCGAAAACAATGCAATCGCCCCAGAAAACAAGGTTCTCAAAATACTTGGCTTCGATTGACGGGTCGACCGTGGAATGAATATGTCGGACGGTCTTGTCCGGAAGGGTAACGCGCGCGGAGATCGTGCCGTTTTGCGCCGGAAACAGTTGTAAGGAATCCTGCATGATATTAGTTTATTTCCATGATCGGTTTATTACAGGAAATAACTGATTTGGCCCGGACCGGCGATTATGCCGACGCGGCGCTTAAACTTAACCAGTGCATTATTCGTCTTCAAGCATGCTTGAAGGAAGGCGCCGCCAGCCCGGGGAAGTATAGTGCCAAAATAAACTATTCCCTGGAAACGATGTTTTTAATGCTTAAAAATAATGATTGGGTCGCCCTCGCCGATATCATCGAATTCGAGTTTATCCCGCTTTGGAAAGAGGCCTTTCCGATACGATAACAATGCAAATAACCGGAAACCGTCAGGTTTTCTGCGTTAATTTGCCTGATTGTATTACACCGCAATTTGCTCTCATCAGACCGATATGGTTCGACAAGCCTGTACTGAGCCCGTCGAAGTACTCACCACAAGTTTTTATTTTTAACAATAATGCGCGGAAACACCTATATTTTTTAGGGAGATAAAAATGAAAATATTCTTGTATACATGCTTTGTAACGATGTCCCTTGTTCTGACGGCAAAAAATAGTAACTGTCAGGCGCTGGCTCCGGGTTTTTACTATTTACAGAATGACACGTTTAATTATACTTTAGTAGTGCCTGTCAATAGTCATCCGCAACAAAAATGTCCTCTGGTTATGTATCTTCACGGCTATTCCTCGCAAGTTGACTTACCCTGGTTTAATGATGAAGCGCAGCAGAGGGAACCGTGCTTTATTTTCTGTCCACAGTGCGACGATGCCTTGGGGGAATCGGCCTGGGGAGGGACCTACGATTTAGGGCAAAGGGCCTATCCGGACGATTTACGGCCGCCGATGGCATCGGCCCTGAGCATTATTGATTCACTGAAAAAGATTTATCCAATTGACACAAACAGAATCATCGTATACGGCGGTTCAATGGGCGCCGAGGGCGTTTTCATGTTGTTGGCAAAAAAACCGACCATGTTTGCGGGAGCGGTTGCGGTTGCGGGTTATACCCTGACGGTCGGGGCCGACCAGATGGCTCAGACCCCTTTGTGGATATTACACGGCGGAAGTGACCAATTCTGGGACGGTTCCCAGGAATTTGACCTGACGCAATCATCACGGGATATTTATGCCGCCATACTTGGGGTCGGTGGAAAGCGGGTTCGCTATACGGAATACCCGGGTCTGGACCATCAGTCCATATGGGGGCAAGTTGAACAGCAGACCGATATCATCACGTTTATGCTCGCTCAGAATAAAAATATTATACATATAGCCCCTGACCCCGTTAAAAATCTAACTTGCCGGTTGGTTAATGCCATACCGACTCTCTTTTGGGACACGCCATCCGATACTTCATCGGCGGATAAACGGATCTGGTATTACAGAATTTTCAGGAACAACCAATTGGTCGTTACCCAGGATAATAACCTGTATTCGCAGGTGGACACAACTGCCCCGCCGAATTCCGGCGATACGTATAAAATGACTGCCGTAAATATCACTTTCAATGAATCGGCCCTATCCGATTCCGTGGTATTGACAACCGGCGTAAATCCCTTAGAAAATAAAACCATCTTACAACCTTTTTCGGCCCATATCTCCATGAAACCCGGCGGATCGAGGATAGTAGTGACCTTGACTGTTAAAAATGCTGGTTTGTATTCCGTTTTAATATACAGTTCAAACGGGAAGATGGTTCATGGTGAAAAGAGTCGCTACTATACTCCCGGTTGCCACTGTATATCGTGGAATGCATATGGGGCAGCTTGCGGATTATTTATTGCGAAAATCAGGACGCCGTCGTTTGATAAAAACATCAGGTTTTTCCTTAAATAACATGCAAATTTTTTAATCCAGTCAGATTAATGAAGCGTGAATTTCTATACCTTTTCGTTATCTCAGCTATTTCTTTATGTTTTGGCGCTCATTACCCATTTCCCCAAAATAAAGTAACCTACGGGATAAAAGTGGTCGGCGATTCATCCGCTGATGTTCAATACGTATATAACTCGTGGCTTTCCGGCTATTACCAGGAACAGGATACGCTTGCGCGGATCACCTGGGACAACGATTCGCAGACAGCAAGCGAAGGAATCGGATACGGGATGCTTATCATGGTTTGCATGGATAACGCCCAGAACAATACACGACCGAAGTTTGACAAATTATGGCGCTATTACAAAAAATTCCGGGATTACAATGGCGTAATGAATTGGAAAATTGACAAGTTCTCAAGCGTTGCCTACGACGGTCAAGGTGGCGCTACGGACGCCGATTTGGACGCCGCCGCCGCGCTTATTTTGGCATATCGTCAATGGGGCGATACAACGTATTTTTCGGACGCGCGGGATTTGGCAAGCGCGATATGGCAAGTGGAAGTCAATTCGGACCGTTTTTTAAAGCCCGGTGATTCGTGGGATGGTCAACAAGATCCCTCTTATTTCAACACCGGAGCAATGGAACTGTTTAAAAGCGTCGATGCAAACGATTGGTCGACGGTTATTAACAACTGCTATGATTTGCTGTATAAAGTATGCGATACCGCTACAGGGTTTCCGCCGGACTGGTGCGATCAGGATGGAACTATCCCTTCGGGAGAAGGGTTCGGTTGGGAAGCCATACGCGTGCCCTGGCGCATGGCATGGGCATATTCCTGGTTTGGCCGGGAGGATGCGGCTAAGATTGACAATAAAATTGCAATCTGGATACGCCGCGCCACAGGAGACAACCCATCGGCCATTAAGTCCCTTTATATGCTTGACGGCACCCCTCAAGGAGATGGCAATGCAGCCTATGCCGGAGGGCTTTCATGCGCGGGCATGACCTCGGCCGATAATCAGGAGTGGGTCAATGCCGGATTGACGGCAACCAAAAATGCACTTGCCAATACCTATTACAAAAAAACCCTTCAAGTGCTCTACATGCTCCTCCTATCGGGAAATTTCCCCCTCATGAACGGTTCGGCTGCGTCTACGCGTCAAATAACTCCGTTTACCGCAAAACGCCCCGGTCCAGACCGTAAACTGGTAATCACCCCTTTTGCCGCCGCCAGGCACTATGTCTCGCTTGCCGGAAAAAAAATGAAAGGCAGCGCATTCTTAGCCATGCAGCCCCTCATTCGCCTGCGATAGATAACAACCGTGCGGTTATAAGGAATTCGTCATGCCTCAATTGTCAATTATAACCAACGAAAGTCGAATTCGGATGATGTTTTAAACCAATAAAAATGTTCTATAAATAAATTGAAAACCCGATTAACGCCGAATTTGAATTTACATTGAAATTCTTTGTTATTGTCGGGGAGGAAACAAGGTTGCTTCCATTTATTTTTGATGACCATCGACTATATTGCATGGTGGCGTTCAATGAGTATTCTGTAAACAAAGAAAAATGTTCGTAAAAAAACCATTCCACGCCTAAATAGCCGCTTAATCCGCCAGAAAAGATATTTGTCGTCGTTTGTTGGTAAGAATCGGCGGAGTATTGAAAGGAATATTTTCCAAATGGGCCATATCCATAATACAAATAGAGGTTCTTATTTCTATAAGCATATTTTAATTTTGTCACATATAAAGCGAATGAAAGAGAATTTTGCTTGGATTCGCCGGTTCCGTAGCCTTGCGATGAATTTTCACTACTGCTGCTTCCCGCCGAGATTCCGGCGGATATTCGTATTCCTTCCAATGAAGTTATCATTTTTTTAATTGATATCGTCGTTCCCGGTAAGAGCGAGGACACATCTTGTAATCCATTTGTTCGGAGTTGTAAAGAATATTTTGATGGTGTGAGATAATTTGAAGTTTCTCCGAAGGTCAATCCCGCCAAAAACACAAAGTTAAACAAACACAATTTATAGTGCATATTCCCCCCGTTAAAATTATAAGGTGTCTACCGATCAGTTCAAACCCGTAAAAAATAAAATTAAATATCAGGACAACCGACTAGCCATCTTCTGATACGCATCTTCAAGCCTCTTTGTAAAGCCTTTCGCGTCGCACAAAACCGATTGCGCCATCCTGTCGCGCAGCCCCTGGCGCAGATCTCGCAGCGCATCCGGCGACGATGCCAGGCTGCGCGCGATGGCGATATATTCGTCGTGCGTGTGCGCGATGCAATCGGTCAGACCCGCTGCCGTTAGAATGCTCGACACCATTCGGCCAGCGTGCCGGTCGCCGCACAGGGTCACCACCGGAACGCCCATCCACAACGACTCGCAGGCCGTGGTGTGGCCGCTCCAGGGAAATGTGTCGAGGCTGATGTCGATATCGTGAAAGAGCGCCATGTGGCCGCCAGGCGGGAGTGTGTTTTGCATGTCAATGCGTGCGCGCGATATTCCTCGGGTTTCGAATTCCGTGTACAGGCGCTCCCTGACGCTGCCCACAAGAGTGTTGCGTATAATGCATAAACGCGAGGATGCAAGCGTCCGGAGCAATGCGCTCCACAGATCAATGACCTGCGCATTCAGACGGGTAAGCGTATGCAGGGACCCGAAGGTAATGTGGCCAGCTTTTTTGGCAGGTAAGTAGTTTACAGAGGGAGTGTTTTCGTAGGGCATAAAAGTGCAGAAACAATTTTCCAGGTACAGGAGCTTTTCAACATAAAAACGATCGTGTCCCATGGGATCGACCATATTATCCGACAGATAATAATCGATTGCCGATAATCCGGTAGTATTCGGATAACCAAGGTAAGACGCCTGGATTGGCGCGGGCTTTTTTGCGAAGACAAGGAGCCTGTTATGCGCGGTATGGCCCGATAGATCGACCAGTATGTCGATATCGTCGCTTTTAATCAACTCAACGACCTGATCGTCTGACGTTTTGGAAATATCCCGCCAGGAAGTGCAAAGTGGCCGCATTTTTTCACTTATTTCATCGGGTCGGATAGCGTCGGAATAACAAAAAATATCAAAGGCGGTTTTATCATGAAAACGCAGGATCGGTTCGATAAAACGCGAGGCAGGATGCATGCAAAAATCAGGAGAAACATAACCGATGCGGATTTTCGTTCCGGGCGTCGTGCGAACGTTATAACGTTTCGCTTCCGCCTGAGGCGATAAAAATAGTTTTCCGAACCTCAAATGTTCTTCACGCAACTGTTCGGGCGAATACGCGGGGTTGTAATTCATGCACAAGAGAAGATTGCTATAGGCCATGGCATAGCCAGGTGCATTTTTTTTATCGGAAAGCGCTAGTATCTTTCTGTACACTGTCTCCGATTCTGTAAAATTTCCGATAGTCTGCAGGGCCTCTCCCAGGTTAATCATGGATCCTACGGACAACGGTTTTACCCGGAGCGCGGCCTTGTAGCAGGCGATGGCCTCGTCGAAATTATTGGTTTCCCTGAGGCAATTGCCCATGTTGTAATACGCTTCAAAAAAATCCGGGTTACGGCTGAGGGCTTCCTTAAACGACACGATTGCCGCGTTAAAATCCCCCGCGGCGCTTTGTGCATTACCGAGGTTTGAATAAGCCTCGATAAAATCGGCGTCAAGCCTCAACGCTTCGCGGAAATAGAAAATTGCTTCTTCGTATTTTTCCCGTGCGGCGCAGACAAGGCCCGCGGCATTATGCGCTTGTGGAAAGTCGGGTTTAATTCGAAGGGCTTTTTGAACATTGATTAAGGCGGTCTCAAAGTCGCCGGTATTTTTTAAGGCCAATGCGCTTTTAACCAGCGCCTGTACATTGTCCGGGTCGATTGACAGCACCCGTGCATAACATGCAACCGCCTCCCTATACAGTTTGTTATCCTGTAAAGCATCCGCCCAGTCGGAAATGAACAGGGGGTTCGAAGGACTTTCGAAGCAGGCTTTTTTCAGCAGCTCCAAGGCGCAGTCGAGGTCGCCGCGCTGGCGGCACACCACGCCCAGAAGGTGCAGGGCGTCGGGATTTTTGGGCTCGGCCCGGAGGACGTCGCGGTAGATCTTTTCCGCGGCGTCCAGGTCGCCAGCGCGATGGAGGACCACTGCCTGGGAAAGGAGGTTATGCATTGTCATAAGAATTAATATACAAACAGGTTCCACCACGGCAAAAGAAATAATACGGGGGAAAAATCAGCAAGCTTGCAGCATCTCCCAATAATTTCTTGTGTTTTGTAAATTTGCAGGATTGCCGGCATTTTTATTTTTGGTTAAGCGGTTAATAAATATCTTGACCCGGCGTTGCCGGAATTATACAATCAGGGTAGAAGATAATATCGGTTTATTAAAAATTGACCATTAAAAGCAAAAACGAGTAAGTTTCTGATGATGTCGTATTTTAAAAGAAGAATTATAATATTTATGGAGAAAAAAACAAGAACATTAATATATGCGCCCACCAGCTTAAGCGATTAACTTAATATAGTTAATAACTTATTGATAATAAAAGAAATGAGGAATAAAATCATGAAAATAAATAAGCTGCGTAAGACCAGAATTTCTTTGATACAATTTGATAGGGGTCTTATTTTGCGTACCGTAACTATTTCTTGTATTTTTTTCTTAATTTATGCATTACCGATTAGTGCAAAACATGCGAAATCTCCCGCAACCCAGAGTACCACGCAAAATATCAATCCTAAAAGGGGAAACCAGGTTACGGAAAAAATATATATCCTTATCGCCAGACCTGCCTGTATTTCAACGAATAAAAAATTGGACGATGCGTGGTTTGCAGCGCTCTGCGAGGCCTATTATCAGGTGCGTTTAGGGTCCTTGAAAAATGTCGAAGTCATATCACCCGAAAGCCTCTTTCAGTTAATTCCTAAATACAGGGATTTTTCGCAGGAGATCGTGCAGTCTGAATATGCGGAAGTCATGGCCAGGTATCACGCAGCATACGCGCTATTCCCAAAATATGAGCTCATGGCCGGAGGGAAAGAGTTTTCCTATTATGCCGAAATCATCAGGACCTCCGATAATAAAAGCCTGCTTACTTTTGAAAAAATAGGGTCCATCGAAAACCTGGGCCACCTGCTGGATTCTTCCATTATATGCATGCAGAAAGACGTTCATATGGTTAAACCCGACCAATTCTCCGGGTCGTTTCAAGTATCGCTCCTTGGAGAAAACGGAAAAAACATCCTTAAAAACTGCAAGCAACTGGGGGCGCTTTTACTAAATGATAATTATGTGAAATCGGAAAACCCCGTGAAAATCGCCAAGGCGTACAAAGCGCTTATAAGCGCAAATCCCGCCATGCTTCTTGCCGTTTACGCAGGGGCAATCGCCCACATGAGGACCAATGATTTTGCCGCGGCGGCGGAATTGTTCGGCGATTTTTCCGGGAGCGTGCGCGATTTTACTCCTCTTTTCCCGGCCATGTGCAAAAGTTACCGGATGTGCAGGAGGTTTGATGAAGCGAAAAAATGTTTCGATATGGCCGAAAACCTGGGCGTCATGTCGATCCAACTGCTCCTGGAAAAATCACTGACCTGTCAAGCATCCGGAGACATTAAAAAGGCCGGAGAGACCTATGCGGCAATACTCGCGAGCGCTCCCGACGAACCGAACGCCCTGAGGTTTTGCGCCTGGCAAAATAACGAACAAAACAAGCCCGTTGAGGCCATGCGGTATGCGGAACGCCTGCTGGCCTTTTCGCCCCAGGACGGCAAGGCGCTGCTTGAAAAAGGCAGGAGCCTGTGGCTGTTGAAAAAATACGATACGGCGGGCGAGGTCCTGCGGTTGGCGCAAATGCAAATGCCCGACGATCCGCTCCCGGTGCTGTATTTAGGGGACGTGTTCAGGCAAACCGGCGATTACGCCAATTCGTCGGAATATTACGAAAAAGCCATGGGCATGATGCCGGCCGATCCCTATGCGGGCCTCAAGGCGGCGGAAGCCTATACTCTGGCGGGCAATTTGAAAAACGCGCTTTCAATACTTAAAAAAATCGAATTAAAATTTCCCGGGAACATGATGCTGCTGAAAAAAATGGGCCTGCTTGAATATCAATTGGCAGACAAAGAAAACGCGCGGAAACACCTTGAAAAATATGTTCAAAACGGGGAAAAAGACGGACCGGCCTTCATGGCCCTTGCTTCATTATACGTAGTCTCGGGTGAGAACGACAAGGCAATAGACACCTACAATAAAGCGCTTACGACTACCGACAACAAGAACTCGTGTGAAATTGAATTGTCCAAGCTTTATCTGCAAAAGAAAGAGCCCGATCAGGCAATGCGCCATCTGTCCGGCATTATTTCCAGGAACCCTGATTTCGACCATGTGAATAAGTATATGGCCGAGGCCTTCGAAATGATCGGAGACAGGAAAAAAGCGACGGTCTTCTATGAAAAAGAAAAAGTTTTGTTCGGGGACAAAGGGGAATATCAGGAAAAACTGGGGGCCGCGTATTTCGATCTCAACAACATGGTTGAAGCCGAACGGGAATACCTTAAGCTCGTCAAAACCGATACCGCCAACAGCTGTGCATATTTCCGCCTGGCGATCATCAACCTGAAAAAGGGGAAAATCGAAAAAGCGGACGATTTCTGCTCGCTGGGCGTCCGTTATCCATGCGGCGACGCGGGCCTGTACTTCCAGATCGGTCAGGGTTATTTGAATGTGAACATGTGCGACAAGGCCGCCGGATATTTTTTGAAAAGCGTGGCGATTTCCGGAAAGCGCCTCGAAGTATGGCAGCAGCTCGCTACGGCTTTGCTGAAAACACAACAGGACAGCGCGGCGGCTGAGGCGTGCCTGAAAGTCTTCGAATTCGATAATAAACAATATAAAGAATATCTCGTCAGGGCCGCCCAGAGCTACGCGCACATGGGCAGAACGGGAAAAGCAAAAGAGCTTTATGATAAATTCCTCGACCAAGGGTTTTCGAGCGCAATGGTCAGTTCGGAACTATCGTTGATTGAATTCAGGAACAAAAATTATAAACGCGTGATTGAGCTGCAAAAAGACCTCCCGGAAAATGCTTCAGTGGAGTTGTGCCTTATGCTGGCGGAATCGTATTGCGCGACCGGACAATTCGACGAGGCCCTGCCCTGCTGTGCTCGCGTGCTGGCAAAAAGCCCGAACAACCGAAAGGCCCTTGAACTGAGCGCCTTTGCGAATGAAAAACTGGGTGATGACAAAAAAGCGCTGCTTATCCAGCAAAAACTGATGGGCCTGCCGGGCGGCAACACGCAATGGCGTCAGGACCAGGCATTTCATACGGGCCAGTTGTACGAGGACCAGAACCAGAAGGACAATGCCATCCGGGCATATGAGAAAAACATCGCCGATTACCCCGACGACATACGCAACTATGAACGGGCCGCAAGCATGTGCATGGCGGACAGAAACTGGAAACATGCCCAAGGGCTGCTTGAAAATGCCGTCAAATTGACTAATGCAACACCTCCCCTTCGTAAAATGCTGGCCCAGAGCTTCGCCGCACAGGGGAACAGGATCAATGCCATAGCGCAGTATAAACAATATTTGTCCGTGGCCTCAAAAGATTCCCTGGCATGGAACGAACTGGGCGAAGTGCTCTTCGAACAGGAACATTATGTCGAGGCCAGGGACGTATTGCAGAAAGCGGCGGCGTTATCACCCCATAATTTCAGATGCTTTTCCCTTTTGGGATCCTGCTGCATGAAAACCGGAACGATGGCCGAGGCCGTTTCTCCCCTGGAAAAGGCCCATGCGATAAACCGTAGCGACATACAGGTCATGGCAAATCTGTCGCAATGCTACCGGGCCATCGATGAAAAAAAGAAGCGCATCACTCTTCTCCTGGAATGGGCGTCCGCGGAGCCGCAGAATGTCAAAGTTCTTAAGGAATGCGGTGAACTGCTGCTTGCCGATCAGAGAACGCGGGATGCGGTGAATATGCTGGAAAACGCGTGCGCCCTGGATTCAACCGACGCGCATATTCATGGGCTGCTTGCTAAAGGGTATGATAAACTGCGGAAACCGGCGGCCCTGCTGGCGCACCTTGAAAAGGCCGTTGCCTATGATTCCACGAACGCGGACATCAACTACGAACTAGGAAAGTTTTTTAATGCGCAAAAGCAGTTTTCCGCGGCGCAACCCTATTTGCAAAAAGCGATAGCCCTGGATTCGCTCAATGCGGCCGCGCATTATGAATATTCCTGCCTGCAAAGGGCGCAGAAAAATTTCCTGCAAGCTTTTACCCATGCGAAGGCCGCCGCGCAATGCGAGCCGTATAACACGACCTACCTGATGCAACAGGTCCAGACCGCGTATGTTTGCGGGAAAAAGGACCTGGCTTTCAATATCATCCGGTCGCTCTATGCTCAAGACCCGTCTTCACTGGAGAACATGCAATGGGCCGGACTGCTGTATAAAGAATGCGGGAGCGTCGACAGCGCCAAACAAATTCTGGAAAAAGCGGTTTCCATGAGCTCGTCCTGCGCGTCCTGCTATAAAAACCTCGGAGACATCTATAGGGGCGAAGCGCGTTACGAAAAAGCGGTTACCGCGTACGAAAAAGCGCTTGCAGTAGGAACGTTCGATGAAGGCGCCGCATTGGGGCTTGGCGTTGTTTTCATGTATTCGGGTGACCAGAGCAGGGCGCGGCAAATGTTCGAAAAAACAGTGCAGCAAAGCCCCGCATGCGACGAAGCGCTGTACTGGCTCTGCTCGACGTATTTAGTACTTGACAAAACAGATAAAGCAAAGGAGATCTTTTCACGTTTGAGCGGCGGGCGGAAAAGCGCCTGGATCCATTGCATCCAGGGTGAACTCTCCGAGGCAGAGAGGAAACCGGATGAGGCCCTTATTTCATTTACCGTGGCGGCCACTTTGATGCCGGAAAATTCCATCGCCCACGCGGGAGCGGGCCGGATACATTTGTCGAAACGGCACTATGAACTTGCCATCGAAGAATTCGGCAAGGCCCTTGCCCGGGACCAGAATAATGTCCGGTTCCTTTTAGGACTCGGTGAGGCCTATGAAGGTCTTTGCCAGTACGTCGCCGCGGTGGACATCTTCGGGAACGTCGCCTCAAAATCGCCGAAAGATCCGGACGTGTATTTACTTCTGGGAAGGGTCCTGAGCAAGCAGAAAGACCATCAGAAATCGGCGGAGGAACTGAGAAAGGGCCTGTTGTATTATCCCAAAAACGCCCGCCTTTATTATGCCCTGGCGCATGAATACAGGCTTATGGCAAATATCAGCGAAGCCGTCAATGCATATAAAAAAGCCATCAAAACTTCACATGACGAATATGCGGAAGCATATCGTGACCTGGGCGATATTTACTTTTATGAACTGAAAGACGGTAAAGAGGCCAAAAAGTATTACCAGAAATACATGAAAAACGGCGGCAAGGATGAAAAGGTCGTCCAGTTTGTCGCGAGCATGCGAAATTGATAGGTACGGTTTTTATCGACATAACATTTTAATTGGAAGCAGGGGCGGATATTCATCCGCCCCTGCTTTGATTTTGGGCTTAAAATGCGCAGACCCGGGCCTTGAACGCGATTCGCAACAAATCACAATCTCCCTTGGACATTGAAGATGTTCCAGTATTAATTTTCTATGTGCAGAACCCGTGCGACAAATATACAATTAAAGTTCACTGTTTTTTAACCACGCAATCTGCCTGCTGGCAGATAAGATGCTGTAATCAGCCTTTACTAAATAGTAAAGGTGAAACAGCATCTAAGGACCCAGATATATGAAAATGTTTGAAGACGTTGAATTTCCCGCACCCCCGATAATGTTCGCGGCATGGCCGGGTATGGGCAATGTGGGTTTGATTGCCACGGACTACCTTCGCAGGAAGCTCAGCGCCAAGGTATTTGCCGAAATCGATATGAGCCCGTTTTTCATTCCCGATTCCATAATTGTCAAAGACGGCATCGCCCAGCTCCCCGATATCCCATCGAGCATTTTTCACTATGTGATCAATCCCAACGCCATTATTTTCGAAAGCAACGCCCAGATCGGCGGCAAGGACGGGATCATCATCATTAAAACGATTTTAGACGTTGCCAGGCAGATGAAAGTGTCGCATATATATACGTCTGCCGCGCTCGTGCAGCCCATGACGTACCAAAACCCTTCACAGGTGCTGGTAGCCTGCAGCAACCCGCTTCACCTGGAAAAAATCGTGGGCTACGGCGTGGTGCCCATGCCCGACGGCTACATCGCGGGCTTAAACGGTCTTCTGCTCGGCATTGCCGCGTCGCGCGGCATCGAATCGGCGTGTTTTCTAGGGACCATGCCGTCGTACGCGTCCAACATGATGTATCCGAAGGCCTCCTTGGAAATCGTGAAAACCTACCAGAAAATGCTTTCTTCCGGAATGGACCTCGGCGAACTCGAAAACAGCGTCGCCGAAATGGACCAGCAGTTGGCGACAATCGAGGAACGCATCAAGCAGATTTTTCCGTCGAACAACGAAGCGGACGAGGAAATGTCGGGCATTGAAGAGGAAAAAGTCCCCCATTATGTCATGGAACGGATCGAAAAGCTGTTTGAAAAGGCAAAATTTGACCGTTCCATGGCCAATGAACTGAAAAAAGAACTCGATCGGTGGAACCTGTTCGAATTGTATGAAAACCGGTTTCTTGACCTGTTCGAGGACGACAAATAAAGGTTAAAAGTACTTTTTTTAATCCGGCAGTATCCGGAATCCCGGGAAGGAGCATGAGTGGCGCTGATCCGCAGACGGCCCGTACCGGCCATTGCACGCCTGGACTACGGCGCCGGCTTGGCCGCCGCCCGTACCTGCATGCGTCAAGGCGCATCTCCCGAGGCGTTTGACCGCTATGAACTATTGACGCAGTGGTATCCCGGCCAATGCATCGAGACCCTCGCCGAACTTTATGACGCCTACCAACAGCTTCCCGACAAAGAGAGCCGGTACTTTCTCTATCAATCGCGCCACTTCGATTTCGTCATCGATCCGGCGGACAAGGTCCTGGACGTCGGCAGCGGGAACAACCCCTTTCCTTTCGCGACGCACCTCGCGGACATCGCGCTCACGGACGACCGCTACGGCAGGGCCGGAGCGCCCTTCAAGACGATCGACGGCCGGAAAGTTTACGAATGCAATATCGAGTCAATGCCGTTTGACGACGGCGAGTTCGACCTCGTATTCTGCTCGCACGTGCTGGAACATGTCCTGGATCCGGCCCGTGCCTGCGAGGAGATCATGCGCGTGGGCAAACGCGGCTATATCGAAACCCCCACGCGGTCCAAGGATTTGTGGCTCAACAGCGGCCCGGCCAGCAATCACCGCTGGTATGTTGAACGCGACGGAGAGACGCTTCTGTTCACCGAGTATTCGCCGAGGGAGCTTGCGGGGTTTTCCTGTGACATATTGATGAATATGCACTGTGTTCCACAGACAACGCGGGAGAAGGCGTTTTCGGCACTGGTCATCCTCAAGTCCGATCTGATCAACACCATGTTTGCCTGGGAAGACCGTTTTACTTATGCGGTGAGACGAAATGTCCCGCCCCTGTCCGCCGAGATGCCGATGGAAAAGCCACAATCCCCGGCGTTTCCCATGTCAAGGAATACCGGCGACGCGAGCGATCGGTGGTGGTTTCAGAGTCTTGTCCGCCATCCTTTTTTTACGAGCAACGGCCGGATTCTGTTTGCGGGCTCGGATTTCGTCGGCCTGCTCGACCTTTTACCGGCATCAATGGTTGACAACAGTCAATTCTTCTGTCCTTCGGGCACCATCCCCGCTGTCTCCCGGCCGCTGCCGCAGGCAAGCCTTATTTTCGGCAGGCTGGAGAAGCTGCCGTACGAGAACGACTCATTCGACCGCAGCGTGCTGGCCGATTCGTTTAAGGCCGGGGCCGTTGACACTGCCGCCTCCGAGCTTTGGCGTGTGACCAGATCCGGCGGCCAGGCTCTTGCCATCGTTCCTTCGGCCCTGGCGCCGGCATTCTCGAAGGAAATTGCGAACAGGGGCGCGGCAAACATCGACGAGTTTTCCACGGATAAACACATCGCCCTGGTTTTTGAAAAGCCCGGGACCAAGCCCGCGTCCGCAAAGCCGGAGGCCGAGGCGAAACCCCTTCAATCGCGCGAAAATCCTCAATCCGCGGCCGCATCCATCGACCCGGCGGCATATCTGAGCAGGGGCTACCTTGATTCCGTGGGCTGGCTGGAGAGCTTCCGCCGCCGGATACCGGTCGACAGGAAGGGCGCCCCCTTGCCGTGGTTTACCTATGCGTCGATCCTTTTCCTGGAACCGCGGATCCTGCCCGCCATGAGCGTCTTTGAATACGGGTGCGGCTGCTCCACCCTGTGGTGGGCGTCGCGCGTGGCAACGGTCTTCTCCTGCGAGCACGAAAAGGAATGGTTCGATAAAATCAAGCCCCTGCTGCCGCCCTCGGTGTCGCTTAGGCAGGTCGATCTGGTGCGCGGGGGGGAATACTGCCGCGTCGTCGCGGATTATACCGACGCCTTCGACATCATTGTCATAGACGGCAGGGACAGGGTCAACTGCTGCAGGAACAGCCTTGGTGCGCTGAAGCCCGGCGGCGCGATCATCTGGGACAATTCCGACCGGCCCGACTACCGGGAAGGGTACGATTTCCTTCGTGATAAGGGCTTTAAAAGGCTCGACTTCGGCGGCATGGGGCCGATTAACCCCGACGCCTGGTGCACGTCAGTATTTTATCGCCCGAAAAATTGCCTGGGGATTTAAATGAACAAAACAACTCCCGTAAAACCGGATAAAAACAACACGCGGCGCTGCCTCTTTGTCAACACCTATTATCCCGCTTTTCTCGACAGCCATTATGCAGGCAATCCGGGCCTTTCCGCGCAGTCCTACGGGAACCAGAAAAACAGCCTCCAGGCCGCTCTTTTCGGCGACAGCGATTTTTATTCTTCCGCCCTGCGGAAACAGGGATGGGAAGCCGCCGACATAATCGTCAATTGCGAATCTCTGCAGGAGGCGTGGGCGAGGGAAAGCGGCGTTACGGCCAGCGGGTTTGCCGTTGCCGTCGAGCAGATCCACCGCATGAAGCCCGACGTCGTGTACCTGCAGGATCTGGCACTGGCAACAGGAGAGTTTGTTTCCGCAATCCGGCCCTTTGTAAAGCTTGTCGTCGGGCAGATAGCCTCTCCGGTCCCCGCGCAGGCGCACCTGAACCTCCTGGACATTGTTTTTTCCTCATTTCCTCATTTTGTCAAACGCTTCCGGTCGCAGGGGATTTGTTCGTATTATCAACCTCTTGCTTTTGACGAGCGGGTGCTTGGTCACGGCCCAGCGATACAGCGGGACCTTGGCGTCACCTTTATCGGAGGACTTTCGCCGTCACATGAAAAAGGTTTAAAGCTGCTGGAATACCTGGCGTCAACCACACCCGTGGAGTTCTGGGGATACGGCGCTTCCACGCTCAGTGAAAGCTCGCCCGTGCGTCCGCGCCACCATGGCGAAGCCTGGGGAAAAACAATGTTCTCCCTGCTTAGGCGATCGCGAATAACCGTAAACCGCCATATTGATGTGGCCGAAAATTACGCCAACAACATGCGGTTGTTTGAGGCCACCGGAAGCGGCGCCCTTCTCATCACCGACTACAAAGACAACCTGGCCGATTTGTTCGAAATAGGTAGGGAAATCGTCGCGTATCGGTCTGCGGAGGAATGCTCCGCGCTGATCAAATATTACTGTATGCATTCCGACGAAGCAAACGACATCGCACGGGCCGGACAGAAGCGCACCCTTTGCGACCACTCGTATACGCAACGAATGGCCCAGACCGGCGAGATACTGGTACGCCATATTCGTTATTCCATGGAAAAACAGACCTACGCCGGCATCGATATCTCCCATGTTTCCACCGGGCACGTCAAAATTGACAAGAAAGATATTACCGGAGCAATGCTTTCCGCCTGGCAAAGCGAAACGATCCCGATTAATCAGCGCGCACTGGTGCAGCAGCAGCTGGAACTGCTCTACAAAGGCACAACAAACACGCTTTTCAGCGTGCTTGCGGACTTGGTTGTGCCGTGCATCACGCTCAATAGTTCCATTCTGGAAATCGGCTGCTCCAGCGCCTATTATGGCGAAATCCTGGAATACCTGCTTAGCAGGAACATCGATTATTACGGACTTGATTATTCCGTGCCGCTTCTTTCCCTCGCCCGGTCGTATTATCCCGCTGCCAAGCTGTGCGCGGCAAACGGCGCGCAACTCCCGTTTACGGACAAGTCGTTTAACACGGTGATTTCCTCGGGCATTCTTTTACATGTTCCGGATTACGCGCTCCATGTTTCCGAGACCGTGCGCGTGGCCCGGTCATTCGTCATTGCCCACCGCACGCCGATATGCCGCAAGCGGCCCACCCAATATCTTAAAAAACGCGCCTACGGCGAGGAAACCTTTGAGCTTATTTTCAATGAAAACGAGGTGCTCACGCTGTTTGAGTCAAACGGCCTGACCATGATCGATAAAAATGAATACTCCGCTCATCCGGAAAATGACCTGTTCGAAGCGACGTATCTGTTCAAACTGCGGAATAAAAAAACCGTCGCACCAATCAAAACGCCGGAATTTTCTTCTTCGCAGCCGGAGTCAAAAAAAGCCAGCGCCGTTTCGGGTCCTTCGCATCCTGTCCAGTCGAAATTCCCTAAAGGTCCGGTGGTTTTGGTGTCGCGCGACATCGCCTTTACCTTTCCCCTTTCTTACGCCTATCTTGCCGGATATCTGAAGGCAATGGGCGAGGACGTCGTGGTGCTTTTCAAAGACTGCGACCGCGCGTTGCTTATCAAACGCATCATGGAGCTTAACCCCTTGCTGGTGGGCTTCGGGAATTTATATCCCGAATTAAAAGAGACCGGCGACCTGATCCGCATGCTCGATCAGGCGGGCCGTGAATTTCCCATCGTCGTGGGCGGCCAGATGGTGTCGCCCACGCCTGCCTTTGCCGTTGAAATCACCGGGGCCGACATTGGCGTCATCGGCGAGGGGGAAATAACGCTGCACAAGATCGTGCTTGCCCTGCGCAATGGAAAGGACCTATCGGGCATTTCCGGAATAGCTCTCCGTCAAGATGGCGGGATACGGGTAAATTCCAACGGAGAATTCATCGTTGACCTCGACGCCTTGCCGCCGGTACCCTATGAGCTCTTCCCGGTTGAAAAATGGCTGGAGATCGGAAAATGGTACGCGAAAAACTGTCCGTGCCCCCATTGGAAAATCGAGGACCGAGTGATCAATGTCCACGGGGGCCGCGGCTGCCCCTATACCTGCAACTTCTGCTACCACCACAGCAGGCCGCGGTACCGGTCGATGCCGGTCATGTTCGCCGAAGCGGCGGCCGCCCTCGAGCGCTTCGACGGCAATATGCTGTACTTTTCCGACGATCTGGTCCTGGCCTCGCCCCGCAGGGCAGGTCAGCTTGTTACGGAAATCCGCAAGCTTTCGCGCCGTATCAATTATTCCGTATCAACGCGGTTCGACAACCTCGCCCGGATGGACGATGAACTTTTAGGCGCCATGAAAGAAACGGGCTGCCGCATCATGGGACTAGGCGTAGAGTCGGGCTCCGACCGCATTTTGAAAATCATCGGGAAAAACACCACCGCCGACGTCATCCTGGCGCAACTGGAACGGCTGAAAAAAGTCGGCATTCTTCCCACGGTTTCCATCATGGTGGGCCAGCACACCGAAACCGTCGAGGACGCCATGGCGTCCATCAAGTTGATGAAACAATCGGTGCTTGTCGATCCGCTGATCCAATACGCCTTTACCATCATGACGCCGTTTCCCGGCTCTTCCTTATATGACCTGATCTTTAAAAACAACCTTCTCGCAAATGACCGCGAATTTTACAACCGGTATTTTTCAAGCACCGGCGAATGGAAGCAGATTGTCAATCTTTCCGCGATGACTGACCAGCAGGTGCTGCTCATGTATCAGAAAATTCAGCAGGAGTACCTTCAAGTAAAACAAGTCGCATTGCAAAGGAGTCCATGACAGTGGATGATAGCCTGTTTCGCTTAAAAAACGTCCTTATTACCGGCGGGCTGGGCTTCATCGGCTCGAACCTCGCAAAAAAGCTCGTGGCGGACGGAGCGTCGGTGACCGTGATCGACAGCCTCATTCCCGAATACGGGGGCAATCTCTGGAACGTCGAGCCGATCAAGGACCGCATACGCATAAACATTTCCGACGTGCGCGACGAGCATTCGATGAAATATCTCGTCAAGAACCAGGATTATCTTTTTAACCTCGCCGGGCAGACAAGCCATCTTGATTCCATGGAAAACCCGTATCCAGACCTGGAAATAAACGCCCGCAGTCAGTTGTCGATTCTTGAGGCGTGCCGCAGGCACAATCCCGGCGTGAAAATCGTCTTTGCGAGCACGCGGCAGATGTACGGCAAACCGCAGTATTTACCGGTCGACGAAAAACACCCATTGCATCCGGTCGACGTCAACGGGGTCAATAAAATGGCGGGCGAATGGTATCATATCGTTTATAACGACGCTTACGGCATCAGGTCGTCGGTCCTGCGCCTGACCAATACCTATGGCCCGGGCATGCGCGTCAAGGACGCGCGGCAGACCTTTCTGGGAATATGGGTTCGCCGTCTCATCGAAGGCAAGCCGCTTCTGGTTTACGGCGACGGAAAACAGGTGCGCGACTTTAATTACGTCAGCGACGTGGTCGACGCGCTGTGCTCGGCGGCCGTGTCGGACGAGGCGAACGGGGAAATTTTCAATCTCGGGGCCGACGACCCCATCTCGCTCAAAGACGCGGCCGAGCTGCTCATCGGCGCTGGCGGGGGCGGGACCTATGAAATCATCCCCTTCCCCGCCGACCGTAAGGCAATTGACATAGGCGATTATTACGCCGATTACCGAAAAATCAGCTCCCGGCTGTGCTGGAAACCCAAGGTGTCTTTTGAAGAGGGGCTGCGCAGGACCGTAGAGTATTACCGCGAAAACAGCGGCCATTATTGGGAAAACGCCCATGCAGCGTAAGACCATTCCTGTTTCAAATCCCCAGGCGAATTACCTGGCCCATAAAGCTGACATAGATCGTGCGATCACCGGCGTGCTTGAATCAGGCCGGTATATTCTTGGGCCGGAGGTCGAACAGTTTGAAAAGGAATTTGCCGCCTGGATAAAAACCCCTTTTTGCGTGGGTGTGGCCAGCGGGACCGACGCGCTCGCGCTGGCGCTCCGCGCCGTGGGCGTCGGTCCGGGCGATGAAGTTATCACGGTTTCCCATTCCGCGGTTGCCTCGGCAGCCGCGATAGAACAAATCGGCGCGATACCTGTTTTTATAGACATCGACCCGAAAACGCGCTGCATGGACCCCGAACTCATTGCTTCTGCAATCAATAAATCGACCAGGGCCATCTTGCCGGTGCATATCTACGGTAAAATGGCGCCGATGTTCGAAATCCGGCGAATCGCCCGCGAATTCAACCTGAAGATCGTGGAGGACTGCGCCCAGGCGCATGGGGCCCGAATGGACGACGCCTTTGCAGGCACGATCGGCGACGCCGGATGTTTCAGCTTTTACCCCACGAAAAACCTTGGAGCGTTGGGCGACGGCGGGGCCGTGGTGACCAGCGACGCAGCTACCCATGAACGGCTCCTGATGCTGCGGCAGTACGGGTGGAAAGAGCGGTACATCAGCAGTTGTCAAGGATATAATTCAAGGCTCGACGAGATCCAGGCGGCCATTCTCCGCGTAAAACTGAAGTTTTTGCCTGGGGAAAATGAAAAAAGGCGCCTGATCGCCCGGCGATACAACGCTTGCCTTGCGGGGTCCGCCGTTGGTTGCCCGGACATGCCCGGCAATGAACTCCACGCCATGCATTTGTATGTCGTCGAGATTGCGGACCGCGAAGCCTTTGAGCGTTATTTGCATGAAAACGGAGTTGACACCATGCGGCACTATCCGGCGCCTATCCACTTGCAGCCTGCGTACGCGGGAAGGGCTTCCGGGGCGGGCCGTCTCGCTTGCACCGAGCGGCTCTATGAAACGATCGTCAGCCTGCCGATGTACCCGGAATTGTCCGATGCGGAGGTCGACCGCGTTTGCTCCGTTCTTAAAAACTGGCTAACGACAAACAAGGGGACATAATGCGTTATTACTGCACCTATTTCGACCGCAATTATTTCGTCAAGGCCCTGGCGCTCATCGGGTCGCTGTCGCGGCATGAAAAAAACCCGTACCGGATCTATGTCGTCTGCCTTGACGAGATTACCCGCCTGCTTTTGACAAAACTCAACATGCCCGGCGTGGAACCCATCGCCCTGCACGATATCGAACGCGGCGACGTCAAGCTTGCCGAGGCAAAAAAAGCAAGGACGCTCGTCGAATATTACTGGACGCTGACGCCCACGGTCCTCTTCCGCATTTTTGAGGCACACACGGACATCGATGTTCTTACCTATCTCGACGCCGACCTCTTTTTCTATTCGTCTCCCGACCCGATTTATCAAGAGCTCGGCACGGGTTCGGTCCTCATTCACGAACACCGTTATGCCCCCACGCTCAAACATCTTGAGGGCAACGGCAGGTTCAACGTGGGACTGCTCTGCTTCCGCTCCGATGATATCGGCCTCTCCGCGGTATCATGGTGGCGAGATCGGTGCAACGAATGGTGCTTCTGGCGGTATGAAGACGGGAAAATGGGCGACCAGAAATATCTTGACGACTGGCCGCAGCGGTTTAAAAATCTGGTCATATTGAAAAACCCGGGCGCGGGCCTTGCCCCGTGGAACCATATCCAATACCGATTTATAACCGATTCGTCGGGCCGCACGACCGTTGATGGCAGCGACCTTGTATTCTATCATTTTCATTCCCTCTTTTTCATTAGTCCCTCCATCGTGATACCGGCGCGTCACGTGCATTATCCGCTTACCATGCACATTCTTCGCGCCTGTTTCATTCCCTATATCGAACGCTGCATGGAGGCCATTAAAACCATCAGGTCGGTCATGCCGGATTTTTCTTTCGGCCTGGAGGAAAAAAACATGCTTTCGCAGGACCATACCTTTCTGGCTCATCGTGAGTTGTTGAAGAATGTTGACATTGCAGGAATACCGCAAAAGCCGGCCGGTGAAATTAACGAATGGCGCGTGTACGCCTCGGCGCAGCTTGTGGATGAACAGAGCGCTCAAAACGCACCCTTGCCGGAAATTCAAATACAGGAGCTCTGGGCCGAGGGCAGGCCCGTGACCACGTCCGATGATTTGCTCAAGGAGCTTGACGGCAGGCCTATTGCCAGGGAAATACGGACGCTGTATATCGTGGGCGCGCACCTTTTTCAGGAGCAGAAACTGCTCTTTTCGCTTTTTCCGAATTTGGATAAAATCTATCTGTTCGAACCTATCCCGCAGGCCGTGCAGCAACTGAGGCTGATGACCCAGAACAATCCGAAAATCGAGGTCTTCGGTTATGCCATCGCCGACGCCAACGGCCCGCTGTCGTTCCACCTCACCGATAATAACGGCGAATCGAGCTCGCTGCTTCCGCTGGGAACGCACAAGCAAATTTTCCCCTGGGTGCATGAGGCCGCCACGATCAGCGTCGAGGCGCATGTGCTTGACGATGTAATCCAATGGCATGGGCTGCGCGAGCCCGACATGCTTTTTCTCGACGTGCAGGGCGCGGAATACCGCATACTTTCCACCCTGTCCGCGAAGCTCCGTTCGCGCGTCAAATTGATTTACACGGAATGCAGCAAGGAGGAAATTTACCAGGGCGCCAAGCTTTTGGAGGACGTCAAGACGCTGCTAACGCCGGATTTCGTGTTCGCGGGTTTTGCCCCGCTCATGCAGATGTCGCCCACGCATGGCAACGCGCTTTTCGCACATCGTTTGTTTGTCAATGCTCTTGAAAAGCTGTCGCCTTTTTCAGTTCGCCCCGGTCCGCAATCGGCCACCATGCCCTCGCAGTCCGTTTCACAAAACAGCAATGCTTCACGCGACCTGCTTCACTATTACGACGCCGTCGATCCGGTTGAAAATTTCAATGCAATCGCACCCCGCACATTCGCGTACCTCGATGAAAATCCCGATGATGAAACGGTCTTGAAACGGTTCATTGAAACGCACGATCAGTACCTTGACAAAGAATTAAGCCGGAGCGAAATAGTCGATACAAACTACAAGCGCAAGGAATATGCGCTCAGCGCGGTTGTTTCAACTTACAATTCCGAGGAATTCATCCGGGAATGCCTGACTGACCTGGAAAACCAGACCATTGCCGATATGGTAGAGATAATCGTCATCGACGCGGCCTCGCCGCAGAATGAGCGCCGCACTGTCGAGGAATTCCAGAAATCCTACACAAACATCGTGTACGTGCGAACGCCCGCCAGGATCGGCGTTTATCCCGCGTGGAACCTCGGCATAAGAAAAGCGTCCGCGAAATTCGTCACTCCCTTCAGCACCAACGACCGGCTCGCGCCGAATGCTTACGAAACGCTGTATAAAACCATTATTGACAAGCCGGACGTTGCCCTGGTTTATGGGGATTCGTATCTGACCGACGTCCCGCATGAAACCTTCGCGAAGCATACGAGCAGCAAATTCATCCGCGACATGATATGGCAGCCGTATTCCTACGAAAGCCTTCTGCAATTCTGCATGGTCGGGCCGCACCCAATATGGCGCAAGGAAGTCCATCAACTCATCGGCTATTTCGATGGCAGGTATCTGGCAATAGGAGACCAGGATTTCTGGCTGCGAATGGGGCGTCATTATAAATTATTGCATATACCGCAATTCACCGGCTTGGTATGGTACACCAGGAATTCCCTTTCCGGCGACCAAAGCGCCATAAATGAAATCCAAGCGATCCATTCAAAGTATCAGAAAATTTACCTGAAGGAACACGGAAAGCTTCCGGATAATTATATCGACGTTGAGAAATTCATGACGACCATTACTCAATTCGTGGAAAAAAATGAAAAAGAAAATGCCATTGAATATTACCAGAAGTACCGTTCCGGCATACCGCAGAGTCCTGAACTATTGCAGTTCGATGGTCTGATGGAGAAATTAAAATTGATGGTAAAGCGTTAAGCAATTGTCCCCTGCGGCGCCCTGCCGCGCAAATCATAGTGCATGGCTTCCTGGTGCACGGAAAGATCGGGGACCACGTTTATGCACGTTGATGGCAGCTCGTTTTTGTATTTCGCCAGAAATTTCCGGCCCGCCTCGATCCAGGTGTTGTCCAGCACGCCGCCGGACAGGTGCTTGAGCAGTATGTCCCACGTGACGATAAGCTTGTGCGTGCGGTGTACCTGCATGCAAATATCAAGATCGTAAAAGTGGAATTTGTCAAACGTTACATCGTCGAAACGAATGCCCGGAAAGAGCGAACCGCGCACGGCGAAGAACAGGCCGTCGACCGCCACGACTTCGGCGTCGTTTTTGTCCCATGAAAAAACCGACAAGGTGTACGTTTGCCCGTTGTTAAGCTCATGAACAACCCTGCCGCGAATATATGGCCTGCCCGCGCGTATCCATGCCGGGTGGTCGGCGAAGAGATATTGCGTCCCGGCAACGCCTATCAGCCCGAGCCGTTGATCATCGGCGAATTTTTTATGTAGAACGTTTCCCCATCCGGGTTCCATGAAAAAAACATCCTCGTGGACAAAAACGAAAATGTCGCCCTTTGCTTGTTCCGTGCCCTTGTTATAAGCGGCGCACAGGTTATAAGTGTTGTTGGTGTTGTCGATGCGGATATATTCGTAATCGCAGCCCACGGTTTTTTCAACATTTCGCCGGTGAAGGTCCCAGGAAAAAGGTTGGCGGGAGCAAACGATGACGCTGATCATGATAAAGCTCAGTATAATAAGTATTTTTTAAGCGCTTGTTTTAACGAAAGTTGCACATCATAGCTTCATTTAATTTTATCGGTATTGTGAATAAAAAGCATTAAATAAATGTCTGAATCCGGATTTGCAGGATTAAAGGAATTTACTTGACAGATGAAGATTTAAACTCGATTTATAGGTAATTGCATTTTTCTTGACTTAGTTGGAAGCGTAAATTGATTTTATAAACCTGATAAAAAGAATAAATATCGTAATAGATGAAATATTGCTTAATGAAGCAAAAATCGCAACGGGTTTAAAAACCAGCAAGGCTGTCGTGGATTTTGCGCTTAGCATGTTAAATTTTATATCCTACGGCAAGTGAAAACCCTGGAATTTCGCTCCGCTTGAAAGCATGGTTATTCCGCGCTTTTGGTACTTTGTCCTTTTCATCTTCTTGACAAATTATGTCGCATGAATCTATATTTGAATCATAAAGAATCATCGATGATTCATCGTCTGAAAGAAAGAAGGTCTAACAATGACCGCGCTTACCATTAGACAAATCCCATTTCCGGTGGAAAAAGCGATACGCAGGAAAGCCGCCCGCGAACACGTTAGTCTTAATAAGGCGGTAGTAGGAATGCTTGAAGAATCGGTGACCGGCAAGCAAAAGACACAGTCCATGCGATATCACGATCTGGACTGGCTATTCGGGACCTGGAACAAAAAACAGGCCGGCGACTTTGAAAAGCACTTGAATGAAACCAGAAAGATCGAACCGGAGTTGTGGCAGTGAACGGCATTCTCCTGGATACATCCGCGTATTCCGACATGGCGCGAGGAAACAAGGAAGTTTTCGATGCCATACAAACAGCCGAAAATATCGGAGTAAATCCCATTATTATCGGTGAATTGCTTTCGGGTTTCGCAAAAGGAAGCCAAGAATCACTGAACATCAAACAGCTTGAGAGGTTCCTCGATTCACCACGGTGCATAGTGTTGCCCATAATCAAGGAATCGGCCCAGCGTTATGCGCATATTCACGCCACGCTTCGCAAAGCAGGCACGCCAATTCCCGTTAGCGACCTTTGGATTGCGGCCACCGCAATGGAACACGGACTTACCGTAGTCACCCTCGACAAGCACTTTTCCCGCATACCACAAATTTTATGCCGTCTGTGTGACGGATAACAGCGTTTGACTAGTGCGGAATCCGTCCATATAGCAAATAAAAAGCATTAAATAAATGTCTGAATCCGGATTTGCGGGATTAAAGGAATTTACTTGATAGATGAAGATATGAACTTGATTTATAGGTAATTGAATTTTCCTTGACTTAGTTGGAAGCTTAAACTGATTTTATAAACAGTACGAATTCTAATTTGAGACAAGGTTCCTCAAATAAAAAGTGAGATAATCTATGGATTTACCAAAATTTCATGAAACATTTATTCCGATTCTTGAAGTACTTAGTGATGGTAAAACCATTCATCATAGAGATTTACTCAATAAAGTTGTTGAAAAGTATTATTCCGATTTGCCAAAAGAACTTCTCGAAATAAAAACAAAAAGTGGAGACCTTTTAATTCTAAATCGTATAGCTTGGGGCAAGTCCTATTTGAAGAAAGGCGGATTTATACATTATCCTGAACGAGGAATGGTTCAAATTGCTCAAAAAGGTAAAGAGGCAAATAAAGGTAAATTGAAATTACAGGATGTAGTAAATGATTCAAATTTCCTGGATTTTTTTGCAGAAGAGAAATCAAAAAAAACTGGAAGCAATGAAATTAAAAGCTCTTCACCGCAGGATTTAATTGATACTGGTTTTTCGGCCATAGAATCTCAGGTTAAAGGTGAATTATTGGAGAAATTGAAAACTATTGATCCATTTTATTTTGAAAAGGTCATTTTGATTTTGCTTAATAAAATGGGATACGGCGAATTTATAGAAACATCAAAAACAGGTGATGGCGGAATTGACGGTATTATCAACGAAGACAAATTAGGTCTCGAAAAGATTTACATTCAGGCTAAACGTTATAATGAAAATAAAGTACGAGAAAAAGAGATTCGCAATTTCATTGGAGCAATGAGTGGCGATACGAGTAAGGGCGTTTTTGTGACAACCTCAACATTTGATGATACCGCGATTAAAAAAGCCCATGATGCGAGTCATACCATAATATTAATTGATGGTATTAAATTGGTTGAACTGATGTATCAATACGGTGTAGGTGTTCAAGTTCGTAATACTTACGAGGTTAAATTATTAGATGATGATTTTTTTGAAAGCAATTAATAACCTATTTCTTAAAAAGCAATCCATAAAGAGTAAAAAACATGGAAATCGACTTTCAGACGGCATTGCGGGAAAAATATAACCGGATCGCCGACGTCAAGGAAATGGTCCTTTCGACGTGCGCGGACAATCAAGTCACCTCCCGGCTCGTCAGCGTCGCCTGCTTCGAAAATATTGTCTACTTCCTGAGTTGGAGCCACCACACCAAATGCGTTCAAATCGCTCAAAATCCGATGGTAAGTTTTTGTTATGATAATTTACAGATGAATGGGACTGCCGTTATGCATGGCGATCCGAGAGCGGAAAGTAATGCGATAATGGCTGAAAGATTTAGATCAAAGCAACAGATGCTTTTTCGGCATTTTGCTCCGCTTGAGGGTATGGTTATTGTTGAAGCGAAAATCTTGTATGTAAAAGCCTGGATAAGTAAAGACATGGAATTTTCTATCGAGCATATTGATATTCCAAAATGCAAAGCTTATACGTTGAAGCCCGCGGACAACGAAATTTAGACGGAACCGATACGGAAGATAAAAAATTATGTTTAACAAACATTATGTTTGTTAAACATAATAAGCACCGTTGAATAAAAAGAAATTGATTACGATTTCCTGCTCTTTACGACCCGGGCGATTTCCTTCATGACGGATAGCCCGTTTTTCCGGCGGAGAAGGTTGCCGGTGACGATGATATCGGCCCCGGCGCGAAGTTTCGCCTTTGCGGTTTTCGCGTCGCGTATGCCGCCACCCACGATGATCGGGATGTCGATGTACGAACGGACGAGTTTTATCATGTCGTCGGGCACGGGCAAGGGTGCGCCGCTGCCCGCTTCGAGATAGACCATGCTCATGCCCATGTATTGCGCGGCGAGCGCGTGCGCGGCCGCGATCATAGGCTTATTGCGCGGCAGCGGCCTGGTATTGCTCATGAATTCCACGGACGTGACGCTGCCGGATTCCACGAGCATGTAGGCCGTGGATATTGGTTCAATGCCGTATTGCTTGATAAGCGGCGCGGCCTTGACATGCTCGCCGATGAGATTGACGGGATTGCGCCCAGAAATAAGGGAAAGAAACAGAATGGCGTCGGCGTGCCGCGATAATTGCGTGGAATCGCCGGGAAACAGAATGACCGGAAGCGACGAGTTCTTCTTGATCGATTTGACGAAATCGTCGAAATGATCGGTATGGATCAGGCTGCCGCCCACAAGCAAGGCGTCAGCGCCCGCGCTCTGTGCCTGACGGGCGATGTCAGCGGCCTTTTCCGGCAGGAAATCGTCGGGGTCAAGCAGCACCCAATATGCGGCGCGGCCAGATGCGGCCTGCTTTTGGATCGCGTTGAATACTTTACTGCTGCGCATTTATACCCCGGCCAGTTTTGTGATGACAAGTTTCGCCGTCTGGAGCGCCTCGTCGAGTTTGTCGGGGTTTTTGCACCCCGCCTGCGCCCGGCTGGGGTTCCCGCCGCCGCTGCCGCCTGCTTTCTGCGCCGCTTCTTTTACCAAGGCGCCGCTATTGACGCCCGCTTTGATTGCCGTCTGCCCGGCCGCCGCGAAAAGCTGCGCCTTGCCATCGACGACTGCGCCAAGCATGACAATGCTGTTTAAAAATTCGGGCGTGCGCAATTTGTCGGAAAGCCCATCGCAAAAAAGCGAAAAATTGTCCTTGGGGATCTTGCCCAGATTTTTGACCACAAACAAGACCTTGCCGCCGCTTTTTCGCACCTCGTCCAGGACCTGGTCGATCTGGCCTTTAGCCTGCTGTTGTGAAAGCCCTGCAATGGCAGCTTCCAGTTGTTTGTTATTGTCAAGAAGCGTCTCGACCTTTTTCATAACGGCCGGGGCCGAAACCTTGAACATCGAGGCGAGGCGTTCGACAATGTCCTTGTTTTCATGGAACGCTTTGAGGGAATTCAGGCCGGTTATGGCCTCGATGCGGCGCACTCCGGCGGAAATGCTGCTTTCGGAGGTTATATGGAACAGGCCTATCTGTCCAGTGGAAGACGTATGCGTGCCTCCGCAAAGTTCCTTGCTGACCGGTCCCATGGTGACAACACGCACCGTGTCGCCGTATTTTTCGCCGAACAGCGCCATGGCGCCGGTGGCCTTGGCTTTTTCAACGTCCTCGACGGTGGTGACCACGGGAAGGTCGGCAAGCACCCATTCGTTGACCTGCTGCTCGATCGCGAAAACTTCGTCTTTGGAAAGCGCCTTGAAATGCGTGAAATCGAACCGAAGCGACAGCGGGTCGACGCGCGAGCCCGACTGCTGGACATGCTCCCCGGCGATTTTACGCAAGGCGGCCTGAACAAGGTGCGTGGCCGAATGGTTCCTGCGGATCGCCTTGCGCTCCTCGGTCAGGATGCGCGCGAAAAACGGCGAGGAAAATTCCTCTTTTACAAGCGCCTGCGGAGAGACTATCTTGTGGACGATGGTATCGTTCCATTTGAAGGTGTCCTCGACGACAAGCTCCGTCCCCTTGACCGAAAGCAATATTCCCTTGTCGCCTATCTGTCCGCCGGACTCAGCGTAGAAGGGGGTTTTGTCGGTAATGAAGAGGTAGCCGATTGACGAACCGGACGATGGCGCTTCCTTGTACCTGCACAGGTTGACTGCCGTTTTTTCGATTTCATATCCCACGAATTCGGTGCCCGAAACAGGGCGGACCTCGGTCCATCCTTCGGAAGATAATAACGTGTCAACGCCCTTTTTCGTTGCCTCGCGGCCGCGCTCCTTCTGCCGGTCCATGAGGCCGGCATAGGCCGCCTCGTCGATATCAAAGCCTTTTTCCTGCGCCATGAGCCTCGTAAGGTCCATGGGAAAACCATAGGTATCGTACAGCACGAAAACGTCGTTTCCCGAAAGCGTTTTATTCCCGGTTTTCACGCTCGTTTCAAGCATTTCCGAAAATTTCTCGATGCCCTGTTCGAGGGTCTGGCCGAAGCGCTCTTCTTCACTTTGAATGACTTGCCTGCAATAGTCCCTGCGTTTGCCGATTTCCGGGAAAGCGCTGCCCATTATGTCAAGTACCACGGGCGCGAGGTCGTACAAAAATGGCCCGGAAAAACCCAGTTCGCGGCCGAAACGATATGCTCGGCGCAAAAGCCTGCGCAAAACATAGCCGCGGCCTTCGTTGGAAGGGAAGGCGCCGTCGGTGATGGCGAAAACAAGCGCCCTGATATGGTCGGCGATGACCCGGAATGGGGTGCCTTCAGGACCGGTTGAGTATGCCCGACCGCTTTTGGATTCAAGGGCCGCGATGATCGGCCTGAAAAGGTCGGTGTCGTAATTCGAACCCGCGTTCTGGATGACCGCAACGATGCGCTCGAAGCCCATGCCCGTGTCGATGTTCTTGCTGGGCAATTCGGTGAGCTTCGCGTCCGCGGCGCGGTTGTATTGCATGAATACGAGGTTCCATAATTCTATGTAACGCCCGCATGCGTCGGCATTAACCCCACACACGTGCCCCGGCGTTTTTTCGTTGATGCAGCGTCCGGGCCCTATGTCCATGTGGATTTCGGAGCACGGCCCGCACGGCCCAGTCTCCCCCATTTCCCAGAAATTCGCCTTTTCGGCGAATTTGGCGATGTGATCATGGTTGATGTCGGTGTTGTTTTTCCAAATCTCTCCCGCCTCGTCGTCGTTTTTGTAAATCGTGGCGTAGAGCTTGTCTTTAGGCAAGCCCCAGACGGTGGTAAGCAGTTCCCACGCCCAGACAATGGCGTCTTTCTTGTAGTAATCGCCGAACGACCAGTTGCCGAGCATTTCGAAAAAAGTATGGTGGTGATGATCTCTGCCGACCTCTTCGAGGTCGTTGTGCTTTCCCGAAACGCGCATGCACTTCTGCGAATTTGCAACGCGCTTGAGTCCGTCCTTGTTGTCGCCGAGCAGAATGGTCTTGAACTGGTTCATTCCCGCGTTGGTAAAAAGGAGCGTGGGATCGTTTTGGGGAATGACCGGAGCGCTCGGCACGAACACATGGCCTTTGCTCTTGAAAAAATCGATGAATTCCTGCCGTATGACGGCAGATGTTTTTGCCATGTTAGTTTTCTTCTTTTTCGGCGCTTACGGTGTTTGAAGGGTTTTTTTTGATTACTTTAAGTTTTTCTTTCAGGAGCGATTCGATCTTCTGCATCACGGCCGGATTCTGCTCCAGGAACTCCTTGGCTTTTTCCCTGCCTTGACCGATGCGCTCTCCCTCGAAGGAGAACCACGCGCCGCTTTTTTCCACCACGTTGTGCTCGGCCGCGAGGTCGATGATATCGCCGGAAAGGGAAATGCCTTTACCATAAAGGATATCGAATTCGGCCTCCTTGAAGGGCGGGGCGACCTTGTTTTTAACGACCTTGGCCTTGGTCCTGTTGCCGATGACGTTGTCGCCGTCCTTGATGGCCGCTATCCTGCGCACGTCGATGCGCACCGACGCATAGAATTTAAGCGCATTGCCGCCGGTGGTTGTTTCGGGGTTGCCGAACATGACCCCGATTTTCATGCGGAGCTGGTTGATAAAAATAAGGCAGGTCTTTGATTTCGAAATGATACCCGTGAGCTTGCGCAGGGCCTGCGACATGAGGCGCGCCTGCAAGCCCATGTGCGAATCGCCCATCTCGCCTTCGATTTCGGCTGCCGGAACGAGCGCTGCCACGCTGTCGATGACGATGATGTCGACCGCGCTGCTGCGGATGAGCGTGTCCGCGATCTCAAGCGCCTGTTCCCCGGTGTCGGGCTGCGACACAAGGAGGTTGTCGATGTCCACGCCGAGGTTCCTGGCGTAATTGGCGTCGAAGGCGTATTCAGCGTCGATGAGTACCGCTATGCCCCCCGCTTTCTGGGCGTTTGCAATGGCATGCAGCGCGAGCGTGGTTTTTCCGGAGGATTCCGGGCCGTATATTTCGATGACACGTCCCTTAGGCAGTCCGCCAACGCCGAGCGCCGTGTCGAGGGACAAAGAACCGGTGGAGATCACCGGAATATCGGTGAGCAGCGAATCGACGCCGAGGCGCATGATTGAGCCTTTGCCGTGCTGTTTTTCGATCTGGCCCACTGCTTGTTCAACGGCCGCCAGCTTGTTTTTTTGTTCCGTGTCGGGTTCCGGTTTTTTTGCCATAGTAATACTCCTTAAATGGGAATAATAGAAATCAACGTAGGGGCGCGTTGCAACGCGCCCCTACAGCAAATCCCCTAAAAAATATGAAATGGGAAAAGGTATTGGGAAAAAGAAATTTGGGAGCGGGATTATATTTTAACGAGGGCACAATTCAACGCGCCCTTACTTTTTGTCCGGCAGCGCGTTTTCATTAATCAAGATGCAAAACGGCGCGTCACCCTGCCCGGCAAACGGGAGGCTAAAAAGCATTGCCTGATAGGTTTTATTGTTGATGATAATCGTGGAATCCTTGACGTCGGAAATAGATTCCACGGTGTCCATGCCCATGACCTTCTGCCCTTGTTTGAGAAGGAGCCGGAAACCATTGCCCGGCGACATACGGGACACGAAATTTTCATCGACGATCAGGCCGCCCGTGCAATAAAAACCGGCATCCAGGATTTTAAAGCGGATATTCGCCTGTAAGGTCAGGACTTTCTGGCCCTTGATATTATCTTGGACAAAAACCCCCTTGTCATTGAGCAGCGCCTCCTTATCGGCCGCGGATGTCCCCGCGTTTGCGGAAAACTGGCCGCATGACAGGAGCACATGCTGGGAGTCGGCGATTTCGAGCACCGACAGTCCCATGGGTTCCATGAACCGCGATGTGATTTCCGTGATTTCCGGGGCCGAGCGATTGTTTTCCACGAGCAGTTTCATGGAAAATTCCCTGTCCGCCGCCACTACTCGGGAAAATGCGCCCAGCTGGTCGGACAAATGAAAAGACTTGTCTAAGACTTGTTTTTCAACATAATGCCCCATGTCGAAAAGCTCCTGTTTGGCAGGGTCTGTTTTTTGGGTGTGTTTGCAGGATGAGAACGAAAAACATAATGCGAATGCGAACAATAAATAAATATTTCTTTTATTCGTGATCATAATGCTCCTGCGGGATTGATAATATTAATCATGAAAACATGGGCGGGTTTGGAACCCGCCTCTACAAGTCGGTTATTATAATTCCGTCATGTATTGGGATTATTTAAATATTTTTTCGATCCTGGCGAAAACCTCGTCGATGGTCCCTATGCCGTCGATGTCTCGCACAACGCCGCTCGGCCGGTAAAAGGTCAGACACGGTTCGCTCTGACTTTTATATGTGTCGATGCGGTTTTGAATGACCTTGGGGTCGGCGTCGTCGGCCCGGCCTTCGATCTGGGCGCGTTTTAACAGGCGCGCGCGCACCTGGTCGTCGGAAACGGCGATGTTGACAACATGGTCAAGCTTCATACCCAACGCCGACAGGATCGTTTCCAGCTCCCGCGCCTGCGGTACGCTGCGGGGGAAACCGTCGAGGAGAAAGCCCCCTTTGACGTCGGAGCGGCCCAGACGCCCCTTTACCATTGCGATGGTGACCTCATCGGGGACCAGCTTGCCCTGGTTCGAATATTCTTTGGCGGTTGTGCCGAGTTCCGTGTTGTTTTTTATATGATAGCGGAACATATCTCCGGTGGAAATGTGGGGAATGCGAAGAAGATCGACGAGCCTTTTCGCCTGGGTGCCTTTCCCCGCGCCCGGAGGACCGAACAGTACGATGTTTTTCCCTTTCATCATGTTTTACCTTTCATTAGAAAAAAGAGCGGAAATCCGGATTGCTGCACATATAAAATAGTTAAAATAGACCTTCGGCTTCAAAAGTTATTTTGGAAAGGCCGACTCGCGCCACATGACCGCGCCGTGCCCATCTCTTTTTGTAAAGAACCGGAGAAAGCTCAACCCTGCCCCGGAAGAATGCTTTTGTCAATAATTAATATTGACCGGAAGCTATTGACAGTATATATTATGATAACCAAAAAGGGAGGTTATCGATGCCCTCAAAAAATGCTTCCGGCATTCCCGAATCCGCCGATCTCTTGAAACAATATCAAGACCTCAAACGGGCCGAAGAGGCGTTGAGGGTGAAAACGGGCGAACTGGAAGCTCTCAACGCCTTTGGCAGGGCGGTCAACGCCAACCTGGCCCTTGCGCAGACCGTGACCGCGGCTTTACAAGGTATTGTGGACACCGTTCGTCCCGATGTGTCGTTCCTTTTCCTTCGTGATGGCGACCGGCTTGTTCTCTTGGAAGCATTGCCGCCCTCCAACCGGAAGCGTTTGGGCGCGGTCCCCGAACATCGGGTAGGCGAGTGCATATGCGGCCTGGCGGTAAGCGAAGGCAGGCGGCTTTACTCGCGCGACATTTTCAGCGACCCCCGCTGTATTTGGGAGGAGTGCAAAAAGGCGGGGTTGAAATCCTTTGCGGCGCTGCCCCTTTTCAGTGGAGACGCTATCGTTGGCGTTATTGGATTGGCGTCCGACGAGACGCGGGATTTCGAGGCGCAGGACGGCTTCCTTGAAACACTGGCGAGCCAGGTCTCGATCGCGATGTCAAACGCCCTGCACTATGAAGCGCTGCAACGGGAACTTAAAGAGCGCAGGCAATCCGAAGAAACGCTGCGCGAGAGCGAGGAACGCTTTTCAAAGGCATTCAAGACGTCGCCGTATGCTTATATGATCGCGAACATGGAAGACGGCGCGATTTTCGAGGTCAACGACGCATTTACCGCCATTTCCGGGTTTTCCAGGAAAGAAGCCCTTGCCGGCTCCACGCTTAAATTGAATATGTGGGTCAACGAAGAAGATCGAAAGCGTATGGTGGCCACGCTTCGTGATGACAGGGCAGTGACGGGCCTTGAGACACAGCTGCGCGGGAAGAACGGGACCATCATGACGGTACTGCTTTTCGCCCAGGTCATTCAACTGGGTCATAGGTCCTGCATCATCTCCATCATGCAAGACATCACCGAAAGAAAACGCATGGAAGAAGAATTACAGCGGGCGCAGAAACTCGACGCTCTCGGTGTGCTCGCGGGTGGCATTGCTCACGATTTCAACAACCTGCTTACGGGGATTTTCGGTTACATCGATCTGGCCCGTACCGTGTCGAAGGAAGCAAAAACCAAAGAATACCTTGAGTCAACGATTGCCTCAATGAACCGCGCGAGAGGGCTTACCATGCAGCTACTGACCTTTGCCAAGGGCGGTTCCCCGGTCCAGAGAACTACGCCGCTTTTTCCGTTCATCCAGGACGCCGCGCTGTTCGCGCTCAGCGGTTCGAGCGTTTCGTGCCGGTTCGATGTGGCTAAAGATCTACGACCCTGTAATATTGACATGAACCAGATCAGCCAGGTGATCGACAACATCGTCATCAATGCGCAGCAGGCAATGCCGAGCGGCGGGGCCATCGAAATATCGGCCCGGAATGTTTCTTGTGGAGAAAATGAACGTCCTTTGCTGGCCAAAGGCGATTATGTAAAGATATCGATTAAAGACCAGGGCATCGGTATACCGAAGGAAATTATGTCCCGTATTTTCGACCCTTTCTACACGACAAAGATTAAGGGGCACGGTCTCGGGCTGGCCACCTGCTATTCAATAGTCAACCGTCACGGCGGATGGATCGACGTGGAATCCGAACCGGGCAAAGGCAGTACCTTTCATGTTTACCTGCCTGTTTCCAAGGAAATTCCCGTTGAGGAGCCGGTCAGAATTACGCGGCACAAGGGCAGCGGCACGATCATCGTCATGGACGATGAAGACAGCGTGCGCTCGGCGGTCAAGGAAGTGCTTGAATTGCTTGGATACACGGTGGTGTGTAAAAATGACGGAAGGGAAGCCGTTGATCATTATCTGAGTGAAACCAGGGCCGGACGCTCCTTTGCCGCGATGATATTAGACCTCACCATTCCCGGCGGCATGGGCGGGGTGGAAGCGGTCGCGGAAATCAGGAAATTGGACAAGCATATACCGGTTTTCGTTGCAAGCGGTTATGCCGATAATTCGGTGATGAAAACCCCCGTTGAATACGGTTTTACCGCAAGCATTTCCAAACCGTTTACTATTGCGGAGCTTTCTGAAATGTTGAACAAGAACGTGATACAATAAATTGTGAAAGGAAGTATGTATGATTAAAATTGACATGATCCACATACTGGTTGCAGCGTGTTTAATGCAGCTTTCATGCGCGTCTTCTTTTGAATCCATTGAGTTTAATTCCGTCGATTCGCGGTCTTCGCCTTTTTATAAAAACATCACCGGCAGCATAGACTATTTCGCGGTTTCCTATGACGGGAAACCACCTATAAATCAGCAAAACAGGGAATGTTTCATCGAATTCCTGGATAACGGATGGTTTTTACAATGGAAATCCCAGGGGAATAAATTGACCGAATGCAAGCGCGGATTATGGACCGTGGCGGATTCAACGCTGATATTCAAATATATGGAAACAGCCGTACCGGTCACGTTATCAAAGGACACGGTGCATTTTACCGCCAGGGAATATTCGGTCACCTGGCCCCTATGGAAAGTCACGGGCGACAGCCTGGTGACACGGCAAAAGAGCGGTTTCACAAGCTCTTTTCCTAAAAGACTTCCTCATGATCCGGACATTTCGAAGTCTTGCAAAAGAACATTCCATTTTGGAGAGGAATAAAATCAAATGTATAACCGGAATACCTCCTTCGCACCGTGGAAGAATTATATTTGCCGATAGGTATGATTACACGCAGGGAAATACTCAAATGCGGCGCGGCCCTTATCGGGGGCGCCGCGATAATGCCGTGCTTTGCCAGGGGAAAAGACGCGGCCCATCCCGCGCACTACTGGCACTCCATGGGCGACGCGGTGGGCTGCGACCTGTGCCCCAGGGCCTGTAATCTTGACGAAGGGAAAACAGGATTCTGCCGCACCCGCCGCAACGCAGGCGGGGCGCTCGTCACCGACGCCTATGCCAACCCATGCACCGTCAATAACGACCCGATCGAGAAGAAACCCCTTTTCCACGTGCTTCCAGGTTCTCGGTCGTTTTCCCTGGCCATCGCGGGGTGCAATCTCCGCTGCCTCAATTGCCAGAATTACACCATCAGCCAGGTTACTCCGGCCGAGACTGAAACCACGTTCCTGCCCCCTGAAAAAGCGGTGGAAGAAGCGAAAAACCAGGGGTGCGCGACCATTGCCTATACGTATTCGGAGCCCATCGCCTGGTATGAATATATGCTTGACACGTCAAAAAAGGCCCGCAACGCGGGCCTGAAAAACCTGTGGATAACCGCCGGGTACATTAATGACGCGCCCCTGCGGGAACTCGCGCCCTTCATGGACGCCGCGAACATCAACCTTAAAACGTTCGACAATACGCTTTCCCAGAAACTTAATGGCGCAAAATTGCAGCCCGTGCTCGATACGCTGGTCGCGGCGAAAAAATACGGGATATGGGTGGAGGTCACCAATCTAATCGTTCCCGGCTGGACCGACGACATGAAGATGGTCCGCGCCATGTGCGCGTGGGTCAAGCAGAACCTCGGAGACGACACACCCTTGCATTTTTCGCGGTTTTTCCCTTTATATAAACTGGTCAACCTGTATCCCACCCCGACGGAAGTATTGCTTTCCGCGAAGAAAATCGCCCAGGAAGAGGGCCTGAAATTCGTGTACGTGGGCAATGTGGCCGAAGTTGATTCGAACACCTATTGTCCGAAGTGCAAAAAGCCGCTTGTCGTCCGCGACGGTTTTATCATAAAGACCCTCGCGATAAAAAACAACGCCTGCCCTTTTTGCAAAACGCCGATCAAAGGGATCTGGGCGTAAGGTTGGGCCGCACGGAAACAGGGATTTTTGATAAGTGCATCTTAGAGAACCCCATGACGAGCGTCGGTCGACATAACGAAGAAATACAGAGGAACATCGGGTTCTGGAAAAAGAAACCAGTGCTCAATCTGATATACAGGAATTTTCATGAGGCCATTGCCGGACAATTACCAAAAAAACCTGGTGGTCAAGTAGTAGAAATCGGGTCTGGCGCCGCGGACATCACCGAGACGATTCCCCAGTGCGTTCGCACTGACATTTTTCCCAATCCATGGATTGACCGGGTGGAAAACGCCTATGACCTGTCTTTCCCGGATGCGAGCGTATCCGCCGTCATATTGTTCGATGTGTTTCATCATCTTCGGTATCCGGGCGCGGCGCTGAGTGAAATCCACCGGGTCCTGATGCCGGCGGGCAGGGTAATCATTTTCGAGCCATGCATAAGTCTGCTTGGCTTTATTGTTTATGGCGTGTTCCATGACGAACCTCTCGCCATGAAACAACCTGTTCAATGGGAAGCGCCAAAATCATGGTCACCCGCGGACCTTGACTATTATGCCGCCCAGGGTAATGCAACCAGGATATTTTTGCGTCAAGGGATACCCATTGCCGGCTCTGGCTTTTGCATGCTCACGACAAAACGGCTTTCCGCGATTTCGTACGTGGCTTCGGGCGGGTACTCCAAACCGCAGCTGTATCCGGACAGGGCGTTTCCTTTGATGCGTTTAGTTGACAGGATGTGTGGTTTGCTGCCGGGCATATTTGCCACACGGCTCCTGGTAGTTCTGGAGAAAACCGTTAAATAAACGTTATTTTCCTGGCCACAAACAAAAGCATGCGGAAAAGCAGGAGTCCATGCCGCCAACGTTGGATATTAGTGGCGCCATAGGTCCGCGGCTGGTATTGCACCGGTATTTCGACGATTTTCATGCCGAGTCGGCAGGCGCCGAAGATAAGGTCGAAATCACCGAAGGGGTCGAACTCCCCGAAATATGACCGGCGCGCCGCGATTTTTAAATAGTTTTCCCGCGAAAGCGCTTTGGTCCCGCAGAGCGTATCTTTGAACCTCTGACCGATAAGAAAAGAAAACATAGTGGCAAAAAACGTGTTCCCCACAATGTTCCAGAACCTCATGGCTTTTTCGTTGACCGGGTAGACGAGCCTGCTCCCGTTGATAAATTCCCCTTTGTCGGCATTCAAGGCCGCATAAAATTTTGGCAGGTCTTCCGGCATGACCGACATGTCGGCGTCGAGCACCATGAGAAATTCCTTATGGGCTAGATCAAAACCTTTCCTGACGGCGTCTCCCTTTCCTTTCCCCTCTTGCCGGGCAACGATGATGTGCTTGGCCGGGGAGTATTTTTTTTCCATGTCAAGCAGGACCTGCCAGGTATCGTCGTTTGAATGGCCTTCGATGAAAATGATCTCGTCGCTTGGGCCCATTGCGGGGATTCTCTTGATGAGTTGTTCTATGGTGCCTGCCTCATTTCTGGCCGGGACAATGATTGAAACGGACGGCACAGGCCGCTCCTGCTTCTTGCCGAGCGGACGGGCAACCAGGACGTTGATCATGGCAAAAAGCCTGAAAAACGGCAGCGGCGCCAGGTATCGGTTGATCAGGTTACTCAGCACGGGCACATAGATCGGGCAGAGAATGCGGTGGGCCCTTTGCACCAATTCGAAATCGGTCAGGCGAAGGAGGTTGTCGATGTCTTCGTGGGCTATCCAGTTCTGTTCGGGCGTGCGGTGGCGCATATGTAAATGTGTGGCAAGCCGCACAAGCGGTCTCCACAGACTGCTGTAATAGGTAATGATCAGCCGGGTCTTATGATTGCATACGGTGTGCAATTGCTGCAGTAGCCCCTGCAGATCATTCTCGTAATGTAAATTTCCGTTGAGCACGAGGAAATCCGGTTGGAATTCCCTGATCTCCTGCGGCGACGACAGGACCATTTTCCCCGGTCCCGATTTTGGACAATAGTGCGCCATGCGTGTGTTAGGAAACAGGTTTATTAATAAATCGTGCTGCGGGGAAATCTCAACGCCCGACGCCTCAGGCGGCGCATAAAAAGAAATGTACTTGAAAAGCAGTTTATAGAAATAGGATTTCATCGGCAGAACCCCCACGGCCTTCTGCCGTATTTTGCCAGGTTTATATTCATGGTCTGCCGAGGGCTGTGTTTATAAAAATTCCAGTAGACCCATGATGAAATTCCCGCGGGGTCATTAAGCGCGGGCCCTAGCGCGACCAGCCCGTTGCCGGAAACCGTCACGAAGAGTAACGCGATCATGACTATTTTAAGACGCCGCGCGCGTTTTTCAATTGCAATTGCCTGAAATAAACGCGCGCAGGAAAAAAGAAGGACCACGAACATCGGTTGGTACAAACGGGCGATCCATGTCCCGCGCATCTGCCATTTATTATCGTACGGCGGGGCGCAATTGTTGAACAAAAACATTATGGCAACGGCCGCCAGGAGGCAGGTTTCCGGAAGCGTCAACAGCTTTCTACGGGTGCATACGGTGATGATACACCCGGCGATAAACAGGACCGGCAGGAAAAAGAAACTTGAAAAGAAATAATTATAGAACAGATTTTCGGGGAGGTTTTTCAATAATTCCAGCCAGCGGGAAAAATCGAAAGGATGAAAATAGCTTTTCAGGATGATTGAATAGAGTGAGCTGTTTTCATTCGACAATGAAACATTAAGGCCGAAATGCACCATGCACCACCATAGTGCCGTGAGTAAAAGCATTCCCGAAACCAGAACAGGGACCTGAACATACTTTTTTCTGAACAATAACAGCACAAGGGACGCGGGCCCGAAAAAAACGAGCAGATCATACCCCAGAAAAAGGACCCCCATGCCCAGGGACACTATCCACACGTTACTGATGGAAGTGTATTTATTCAATTTCCATAACAGCATATAGAGCCAGAGACAGCTTGGTACGATGAATGCATATAAAAAGGGTTGTCCGCTGTAATACGTTATACCGGGATACAGGGCCAAAAGCCACATTCCCGCGATTGCCCCGCTTTCTCCGTTTGTCCGGAGAGCAAATAATGCGAAGCTCATAAATGCCAGGATTGTAAGGAAGAAATTAAAAATCAGGCCCCCAAAGTCATGCTCAAAAATTTTCATGAAAGGATAGGCTAAGGCATTATAGAGGACCCGGCGCAGGAACATGCTGTATTTCCACGTTGACCGATGTTTGCCGTCGAAAAGGCAGAACAACGCGGAAAACTCGTAATAATCCCCATTAAACAAATAATGGCAAGGGGGTTTGACCATGGGATAATCGGGCGGGAAATCCACCGTATTGGCATAGGGGGAAAGCGTTCCGGTCGATAAATACATGACTATGCAAAGCATCGCGCCCGCGGCCAGGAAATGGGTTTTAAATGAACGCGATGATTTTTTAAACCATTGGAAATAGAGCTTCAATAGGTGAAACAGGGAGTCGTTTATGAGGAACTGAACGACGCATAGAGAGAGCAAAAACAGCCACATCCAGGAATTCAAGCGGACAACGGATTCTGTTTTGTGCACCTGGGGACAAAAATATAAGAGCCCGTAAAAGCCGATTTCAAGTACGGTAAAAAACAAGAGCAATCCGGCAAGGAGTTTTATTGATTTAATTTTTTGCGGATTATGAAATGCCATGCGCTCCAGGTCCTTGTACCGGATTGTGCGTAATAACCGGAACACTTAATTTTAATATATATTTACCCTATGTTTTACAAAAAAAGATGTATACTAATAATCGGGGTGGTTTGTATGATTTCCTTAAACTCATTTGCAGCGGACGAAACTGTCCGGCAACCGGCCGTTGCGGACCAGTTTTATCCCGGCAGGACGGATTCGCTTAAGAATGAAGTGGACCAGTTCATGGCTAGCGGCCCGAAAATAGCCTCAAATCCCGTCATGCTTATCAGCCCGCACGCTGGATACGTTTACAGCGGGCCCGTTGCCGGAAAAGGGTATGCAACGATTAATAAAAACATTAAGACCGTGATCATCATCGGGCCTTCCCATCACGTGTCGTTTGCCGGCCTGTGTATTTCCGACGTGGACTTTTATCAAACGCCGCTGGGCAAAGTCCCGCTCGAAAAGACCATAATAAGCAAGCTCAGAAAAAGTCCCCTGGTGCATGTTATTCACCCAGCTGACGATAGTGAGCACAGCATTGAAGTGCAAGTGCCCTTTCTCCAGGAAAGGCTTTCTTCGTTTTCCATCGTTCCCATAATAACCGGAAGGGTTGATCCCGCTGTCGTCGCGACCCTTGTTTGCCCATTCGTAAACGAAATGACGCTCATCGTCGCCTCGTCGGACCTTTCACATTTCTACAGGTCGCAGGAGGCAAAAGAGATCGACGCAAGGACAATCCATACGATTTTGTCGGGAGACGCCGATGGGTTTCTTGACGCGTGCGGAGAGACCCCCATACGGGTGGTCATGCATTGCGCCAAACAGTTAAACCTTGCGCCCGAGCTGCTCGACGCCAGGAACTCCTTCGAAACCGCGCCCCGCTATGGTTCCGAGGACCGTGTGGTGGGATATGCGTCGATTGTGTATTTAAAAAAGAAGTAATAAAAAAGTTCAGTTTTCGCTTCGACTTCGCTCAGCGACCTTTCAGGTATCTACTCTGCGGGTTTGTCGGCTTTCAATATTTCACGAAACTTCTGTTTTTTTCTTTTCCCGCCCAGTTGTCCGCAGGCGCCGGAGATGTCCTGCCCGCGGCTTTTCCTTACCGTAGCGTTAATTCCGCGATTGACAAGAGCGTCGGCAAAATCTTTAAGAGCGCGCTCCGACGGAGCTGTGGTTTTTTTCCCGCTGGATGGATTGATGGGGATGACATTGACCTTGCAATTAAGGACCTTTAATAATGAAACGAGCGCGCTGACGGCAACGGGAGTATTGTTTTCGCCCTCGACAAGCACATATTCAAACGTAACGGGCCGGTTGGTTTTTTTACTGTAACGCCCGGCGATTTCTAGTAAAGAAGCGATGGGGTATTTTTTATTGATCGGCATGATTTTAACGCGGTCCTCGTCGCGGTAGGCGTTAAGCGAAATGGCGAGGCCGATAGTGAGGTCGTGCTCCATGAGTTTTTCGATCGAAGGCACGACCCCTGCCGTTGAGACCGTGATCCGGCGCGCGCCGATATTGAAGGCCTCCTCGGCCATGATGATGTGAAGCGACGATATAAACGCGTCAAAATTCAACAAAGCCTCGCCCATGCCCATGAACACGACGTTGGTTACAAGCTTATCTCCTTTTGAAAAGCAGTAATCATTGATGCCGATGAGCTGGCCGATGATCTCATCCTGCCTGAGGTTTCGAATAAAACCCATTAAACCGGTCTCGCAGAACAAGCACCCTAACGCACAGCCGAGCTGGGAAGAGATGCAGGCCGTGCGGCGCTGCCCGTCGTACAAAAGCACGCTTTCGATGACGCCGTCCCCATTATAAGTCTCGAACCCGAATTTTTCCGCATCCTTATATTTGGATTGAACATGGTACAGGACTTTGAGCTTATTAAGCGAATAATTTTCATTTAAAAGCCGCTGGCTGCTTTTGGAAATGTTGTTCATTTCCGCAAAGGTATCGACGCGTTTCTGAAAAAGCCATTTTACGATCTGATTGGCCCGGAATTTCGGCTCACCGAGAAGGCCAAGGCCATCGGACAACCCGGAAAGCGGCAGGTTGGTTATTGAAGGAAGTCCATTGTTCGGGACGGAGGCCATGCGATGAAAAATAAATCATGCTGTTGAACGGCGTTGAGCGGCCCCTAAAATCCCCATTCCTTCCTGCATGTTTCAAGCATCAAGTCTATTCTGGCGTCATACGTGTGGAGCTTGAGGACCTTTTCCCTACCGGCCAGGGCTATTCGTTGCCGCTCGTCATCATGTTCGCAGTAGTAATCGATAAGCTCCATGCACTGCGGCTTTGATGAAAACTCCACGAGCTCCTTTTCCGGTCCTTCGGTGATAAAATACCGGCTGTTAAGCGGCCTTTTCTCGGTAAGCACGAAGGCCCCGCTTGCCTTGCAGTCGAATATCCGCTGTGTAAAGGACGTTTTGATCTGGATGCGGTTGATGTTCAGGTTGACCCGCGTGGAGCGGTAATAGGGACAGAGGTTGGTATAGTAACACGCGTCGGTGGAAACCTGTGACGCGCTGATGAACCTTGACCAGTAGATGTCTCCGAAACAGGTGAAACGGTCTTTAAAACGCTTCGATACATCGATGATGAAGTCCCTGCGGTAGAAATACCCGACGAGCCATTCGATCAGGAAGAGGAACTTCTCGCGTTCCAATCCCGTTTTATTTTCCCATTGCGCCGGATTGTCAAGCAAATATGCCTTGAGGTCCGCGGTGCAAGGGCTTTTATAGTACATGGTTTTGAGCGTGGTTATAAGGGGGGCGAATTTTTCGAGTTCCTTCTGGACCTCTTCGGTTATAAGCGTGTCCAGCCACTCAAGCGAAGAATTGCCCACGAAGGCGACGTCCCTTGCAAGGTCGACTGATCCTTCGAGGTTGAAATAAAGCGGGTCAACGGCAAGGGGCAGGAAAAAGGCCTTATGCCCTTTTTCAATCATTTTCGGAATGAACGATTCTTCGCTCATGAAATCGAGGCGGTTTTTCAAGGCAGTCGTTTTCCGATTGTAAAAAGTGTCTTCGTAAAAAGGGTCGTCCAGAAACCAATTGCAATGGTACGAGCCGCTTGACTCGATGAGGCCGCCAAGCGTTCCCTTGAAATCGGTCCCCGCGTTATTTATGGAAATGACAAGGGCCGGAAGAAAGGGCTTTATTTGCCCGAATACCGATGGCGCATGTTCCGAGGGGATTTGTTCGGGTATTGCCGTGGTTATGAGTTGAATGTCCCTGCGTTTTTTAAGGGCATTTTCGACTTCTTGCGCGAGGAATGTTTTGGATTTAAGGAAAACGACGTTCATACGCTACTACTATACAGCATCGCGAAGAAAATGGCAACAGCGGAGAATATCCCGCAAAACAAATCTCCCCGATATTCATTACCATCCTGGCCGTGATATCATCGCCAGAACTGGACGATGCTGTCGGGATAGATGGTCGCCGTCGTGGAATCGATGATCGCGCCCCCGACGGGGGCGCCCGCAATCGACATATTCGGGATGGCCGTGAGCTGACCGCCCGCTGTTGTCGTGAACATGCCGTAGATCTGCAGGGTATAACGCGACGGCGGGAGAGGGCCCATCAAAAATTCGCCATGCGTGTCGGTCATCGCGTGGAAGGGGGTTCCTTTAATGTAAATGTACGACAATGCAAGGGTGTCGTTTTTGTCGCTTGTCTCGAATCCATATAAAATTCCCGGGGCTTTAAGGGTGTCTATGGTGTCCGCCCACGCGACCGCGGGCTGACAAGGGATGTCCTTGAAAATACCCGCGTTTTTTTTGCCCTCGGTAAAAATAATCAGGTTATAATAGCCGTGCGGGACATTGGCAAAAGCGAATTTCCCGCTGTCGTTGGCGACCGATGAATCCGAATAGGTTCCGGAGTTCACAAGCGGCGACCAATCCTTGGAATAAAGCTGCACCGTAGCCGTGGGCCTGGTGACGCCTTCGATCCGGTCCGACGCAGCGGAGACGATCGCGCCATTGCCGGTGCCCGAGCTGTTGCCGCCTGCGATGTTCATGGGAGAGCATGAAAGCAGCGCGCAGGTCCAAATCGCCGCGCAGAATATGATAATTATGGAGCGCTTCATAGGGAGCTTTCCTTGCTTTTTGGCGAATGCGACAGGGGAAAGGCCTGGAAATTGATCTGGTAGACGCGGTCGGCCGCGCAATCGGCATTCGCCAATTCCGCGATTTTGTTTTTAGTATCGATAAGCATGTGCTTGATTGCTTTGAAAGTTTCCTCGGACACGCCCACGGTCTGGGTGCCGATATAACGCCGGTCGCGATCAAAACGGTCCATGGCTTCCTGCGCAAGACGCATGGTCTCCTGCTGAAAATTCGCCCATGCGAGCGATGTAACGTCCTCGCCCGTCGTGATGGCCCTATCGGCCAATTCGTAACCGCCTTTTTTGCCTTTAACGATAAACCCGAGCGATTCCAGGAGTCCGACGGACTTGCGCGCCTGCGCCGGAGTGATCGCCGGAACAATTATTGCCGCGAGTTTTTTGAAGTCTCCGGAAAAACCGTGCATTCCGATAATTGACCGCACGGCGCTGTGATACCATTGGGTATAGAAATCATACTGCCTTTTGGAAACCAGCCGCGCCTCTTTCATATCGGCGAGGGCGCAGAGTTCCTTGTAATAACGGTTGCGGTCTTCGGTTGAGCGCGCCTGGTTGAAAAATACGAGCGTTTCAAAATAGCGGGTTTCGATTATGGAATGCCGGAGGATTTCGGAAAGCTTGTTGGCGGTGACTTTAGAAAGTCCGATCCTTCCTTTGACGACCATGGTCAGCCATGACGTGGAATTGATGCCCATTTTCCGCGCAAACCAGCGGTTGGACGCGGGATGCCCTTCCGCTTTGCGATGGCCGACCATATCGCTCAGGTACGTACGGTAATCGGTATAGGTGACGAGTGGTTTCATAAGAACTTCTGCAAACTCAATGTAATAAGGTAACCGGTATGACCGATACCGACGATGCGGTCTTGAGCTTCACCAACAGGCATCCTTTTGCCAGGGTAATTTCATTCAGTGAAAATCGATAACTTCCGGGGGCGCACTGTTCCCGGTTAAAAATCGTTTGTATTTTCCTACCGTCAAGACCAAACAACTCAAGCCTTACGGCCTGCGTTGATGCAACGGAAAGCCGCAACACCTTCGACAGCCGGTCAAATGCGATTGTCGCGCCTTTAAAAGGAGCGGACAAAGCATGTGCGTTGAAATTAATTCCCGTTATTGGTCGTTCAAACCGGATGTCAATGGACGCCGCCGATGCAGACAGGCCGGCCAGCATGGCGCTTACGCGAAGCGAATCGTAGGCCGAGTCGCTTTGCCATCCGGGAAAGTCCATGGTCAGGGTTTGATTGGGCTGTAGGACAACGGTCATTATCATCATCGGACATGCCCGTAATTTCAGATATTGAAAGAGGGTATCGTGGGGCGGCTTAACTAGGTTCATATCATACTGACAGCCGGGAGTAACGAATAAGGTTTCGGGAACCGCGGAAGCGTTTTCAACGGAATACCTCGCAAAAACCGAATCCGTCACTTTATAGGTCGCCTTGTCGGTTGCAACCGTGTAGCGCATACCGTTTTTTTCAATCGTGTTGGAATTCGTATAACTCACTTCCAGGCTGAAGTT
>Ga0182017_10000162_pt1 | contig 52204 bp, 39 predicted proteins | sample 712E3DmetaG_FD_120492 | JGI IMG/M metagenome (GOLD analysis project Ga0182017, IMG submission 120492) | Permafrost microbial communities from Stordalen Mire, Sweden - 712E3D metaG | ecosystem: Environmental > Terrestrial > Soil > Wetlands > Permafrost | place: Sweden: Stordalen | collected... | reverse complement strand
GGTCATCGGACATACGATCTCCTTTCCGATAGCTATATTATTGCTATCGGTAATATACTACAAAAAAAATGCCCCGTCAACATCTTTTTCAAATAAAATGGCCACAAAACGGGAATGCGCCCTCCCGGCGAAGAACCGAAACTGTATTTATTCGGCCAGTTAAAACGAATCACCAAGCAATGGCTTGACAATTATTTAATATGCAAAGGTGAAACATATCCGGCTTTGCTGATATATCAAGAATTGGCGGACATGGCCTGTGAAAGAATCACCGCCGGTATCACGCGAAAGCTCGTTGGCAAAAGTCCGGTAAAGGCTGTTCTTGACCCATACAATCCAACGGGTTCGACAATACATGTAAATTTCAATACTTCAAGGACCGACCGATGGGAAACGGACGCGCGGAAAAGTCATATCAATTGGGTCATCCTCGATAGCGATTGGGAAGGTGAATTCTGCCGCGTCGCGGAATCTCATCCCAAGGTAAAAGCTTATGTTAAAAATCATAATCTTGGATTGGAAGTTCCCTACAGGTTCGGTTCCTCAATGAGAACATATATACCCGATTTTATTGTTGTTATTGACAAAGGAAATGGCGATCTTTTGAACCTTATTGTGGAAATAAAAGGGTATCGTCGCGAGGAGGCTAAAGAGAAAAAAGCGACCATGGAAACGTATTGGATACCGGGTGTAAACAATCTTAAACACTATGGTCTATGGGATTTTGCGGAATTCACCGAGGTGTACCAGATAGAGCAAGATTTTGAAGCGAAGATACAATCAAAATTTGATGAAATGATAAATAACGTTATAAAAAATTAGGTCAATCGTTTATGTCGTCCACCCGCTTAAAAATATTTATCAGCAGCGTTCAAAAAGAGTTCGGGCAAATTCGCTCGGACTTAAAGGCATTTCTTTTGGGAGATGCTTTCCTTCGTCGATTTATTTCCGAAGTGTTTCTTTTTGAAGAACTCCCGGCAAAAGACCGGCACGCAGATGAGGTGTACCTTGAGCAAGTCAAACGGTGTAATATTTATATTGGAATTTTCGGCTATGAGTATGGTAGTGAAGATGAAAAGGGTGTGTCTCCCACCGAACACGAATTCAATCAAGCAACCGAAAACCACAAAACTCGCCTGATTTATGTTTGGGGTTCCAACGAAAAACGACGCGCGCCGGCAATGAAAAAGCTGATAGCCAAGGCGAGCGGGCATGTTATTCGACGTCGCATTGAAGATGCAAGCGGTTTGACTTCCGAGGTATATGCAAGCATCGTTGATTATCTTGACAGCATTAAAGCACTGCGGGTACCGCCGTTCGATACTTCCGCATGTGAAGACGCTACAATAAAAGACCTCGCGCGCAAACGCATAGCATGGTTTCTGGATACGGCAAAGCGTGAACGCGGATTTCCCTTGAATGCCGCGACAACCACGCAGGCGCTTCTGACGCATTTGAATTTGTTTGAGCATGGCAAACCCGCCAATGCGGCAGTCCTGCTTTTTGGAACGAATCCTCAGCGGTTTTACCGCACCGCGGAGACCAAATGCGTCCATTGTCACGGCGCCGAATACCGTCGCCCTTTTGCCTCGCAGCAAATTTATAGCGGGGACCTTTTTGAACAAGCCGATCAGGCGCGTGATTTTGTGTTGGCAAAAATCAACCGGTCAGTCGGTACGCGTGCGACCTCCATTACGGCTGCGGCGACCTACGAACTGCCCCCCGACGCCGTAGGGGAAGCAATTGTCAATGCAATTACCCATCGTGATTATAACAGTAATGCATCGGTGGAAGTTCGTTTGTTCTCCGACCGGCTTGAAGTTTGGAACCCCGGCTCGCTTCCCGGAAATCTTACGCTTGAAAACCTTCTTGGAGACCATCCGTCCATTCCCAACAATCCGCTTATTGCCGAATCGTTGTATCTCACACGATACATAGAAAAAGCCGGATCAGGCACGCAGATGATGATTGATTTATGCCATGAAGCGGGCTTGCCGCAACCTGATTTTGAACTGCGGCAAGGGTCTTTTGTCGTTACGCTGTGGCGGGATTGGTTGACCGATGAGGTTTTGGCAGGACTCAATTTAAATGCCCGGCAATTAAAGATACTATCTCATTTGAAAAAGTATCGAAAAATTACCAACAGCGAAATACAAGAAATTGGCGGAGCTTCGCGCATTACAGCGACGCGCGATTTATACTATTTGGTTGACATAGGGATAGCAATTAAAGTCGGTAAAACTGGCAAAGGAACATATTATATCCTGTCGTCGAAACGCATCATAAACGCATCAAACGCATCATAAAGAAAGATTGTCCTGGGTTATTGAAAAGCACATAATGCGGACAATAGGGACATTTAGTTGCCTATTTCATGGTGTATTTACGGGCAAAAGGGGCAAATTATTTCAGGTGCCATAAAAAGCTTTTTGGCTCATAAATGGCTCAAATGGTTCACTAATCATCAATTGCATTTCCTTTGGTATAGTTAAGTTAAGGAATAAACACATGGCAAAAGAAACCGCTAAGGCCAAAAAAACTATTGAAGTAATAAAGCACAATGACGCCAAGCGCAAAAACATCCCTACCGCGGAATTCGAATCGGTGATGCGCAAGGACGAGAAGACGCCGATTCGGTTGGCCTATGAACGCCGCAATCGCGACCTCGACCCGCAGCTTGTGTGGCGGGGCAAGGACGAACAGGATTGGTCGGATCTGGTGGTGCACGCACCGCCTCTTTACATTCAAGAAAAAGTGCATCCCAAGGTATTGATCGACGATTTAAAGCGCCGAACCGAAGAACAGGAAAAAAGTAAGGCCGAAACCGAACAGGTTGATTTGTTCGGCGATTTCAACGGGTTGCCCAGCCACGAAGCAAAAACCGAATTTTACCGGCATGACGCCAACTGGGCGAACAGGATGATCCTGGGCGATAGCTTGCAGGTAATGGCAAGCTTAGCCGAGCGGGAAGGTTTGCGCGGCAAGGTGCAATGCTTTTATTTTGACCCGCCTTATGGAATAAAGTTCAATTCGAATTTCCAATGGAGCACAACAAGCAGGGACGTGAAGGACGGAAACGTCGATCATATAACGCGAGAGCCGGAGCAGGTAAAGGCTTTCCGGGATACGTGGCGTGATGGGATTCATTCGTATTTGACGTATTTGCGGGACAGGTTGACGGTGGCGAGGGATTTGCTGACGGAGAGTGGGTCGATATTCGTGCAGATTGGGGATGAGAATGTGCACTATATCCGCTCATTAATTAATGAAATTATGGGTGAAGAAAATTTCATTGCAGACATAATATTCCGAAAAACTAGTGGCCAAGCAAGCGAATATATTGCTGGTGTTTATGATCATGTTGTATGGTTTGGAAAAAATAAAAACCAAACAAAATATAGAGCTCTTTTTGGAATTCTTGGAGAAGATGTTTCAGACAGTTCATACAATTGTATCGAAGAAAACAGATCCAGTTGGCATCGCTTGAAGCGCGATGAACCGCTTCCTAAAGAAGCAAAAAGATTTCGCACGGCTAATTTGACTTCCCAGGGAGCCTCTGAAGTAGGGTCTGCCAAATTTGAATTTGAAGGAAAATTTTACGAACCGTCTTCAGGGAATCATTGGAAGCCTTCACGTGCAGGTCTTGTTCACCTTGCAAAAGCCAGACGCATTCTTGGTGTTGGCAACACCCTCACGTATAAACGGTATTTAGAAGATTTTCCTATTACTTACTTAAATAATATTTGGATGGACACAATTGAAAGTACATTTTCGGTTCAAAAAGTTTATGTTGTGCAAACACCTATTAAAGCGATTGAACGATGTGTCTTAATGACCACCGACCCCGGCGATCTCGTCCTCGACCCAACCTGCGGTTCCGGCACAACAGCCTACGTCGCCGAGCAATGGGGCCGCCGCTGGATAACCATCGACACATCCCGCGTATCGCTCGCCCTTGCGCGCGCCCGCATCATGGGCGCGCGCTACCCGTATTATCTTCTTGCCGACAGTAAAGACGGGCAAAAGAAAGAGGCGGAAGTTACCCGCACCGCGCCGTCGAGCGCTCCTACCTACAACAATATCCGGCAGGGGTTTGTTTATGAGCGCGTTCCGCACATTACCCTTAAGTCAATTGCCAACAATGCCGAGATCGACGTTATTTGGGACAAGTTCCAGCAAAAACTCGAACCCCTTCGTGAAAAACTCAATAGTGTTCTCAAGAAAAAATGGGAAGAATGGGAAATTCCCCGCGAAACGGAAGATAAATGGTCGGCCGAAGCAAAGAAACTGCATTCGCAGTGGTGGGAAAACCGCATTACCCGGCAAAAAGAAATCGACGCATCCATAGCCGCCAAAGCCGAATACGAATATCTTTTCGACAAACCTTACGAAGACAATAAAAAAGTCCGGGTTGCCGGGCCATTTACCGTTGAGAGCCTTTCGCCCCACCGCATGCTCGCGGTCGACGCGGACGATGAACTGATCGACACGTTCAGGGAACCTAAAGACGAATACACTCCCATGCAGGATTTTGCGCAAATGATCCTGGAGAATTTAAAAACCTCCGGCATTCAGCAAGCGCACAAGGATGATAAAATTAACTTTACGTCCATTGCTCCCTGGCCCGGCGACCTCATTTGCGCCGAAGGCCGCTATATGGAAGGCAACGCTGAAAAAGGAAAAGAAATCCGGTGCGGCATATTCGTCGGCCCGGAATTCGGCACGGTTACCCGTGAAGACCTTGTTCGGGCCGGCCGCGAATGCGGCGACGCGGATTTCGACGTGCTTATTTCCTGCGCATTCAGCTACGAAGCCCACACCACCGAATTTGAAAAACTCGGCAGGGTCAGCGTGCTCAAAGCACGCATGAACGCCGATTTGCACATGGCGGCAGATTTGAAAAATACCGGCAAGGGAAACCTGTTCGTCATCTTTGGCGAGCCGGACATAGATATCCTAAACGCGGACGATAACCAAGTACGGGTAAAAATCAACGGCATCGACGTCTTTCATCCCAATACCGGCGAAGTCCGTAGCGATGGCGCCGACGGCATAGCGTGCTGGTTTATCGATACCGATTATAACGAAGAAAGCTTTTTTGTAAGGCACGCCTATTTCCTTGGCGCAAATGATCCGTATAAGGCGCTTAAAACAACGCTCAAAGCCGAAATAAATCAAGAAGCCTGGGACACGCTGCATAGCGACATTTCGCGACCGTTCGATAAACCGAAATCGGGAAGAATTGCGGTGAAGGTGATCAATCATTTAGGCGATGAGGTTATGAAGGTTTACAAGGTAAATTGATCGAGAAAGAACGGAATCGTTATGATAAAAGATGAAACTTCGATACTTTCTTACGTTGTATTTGATGAAATTGATTCTTGGGAAACGGTTTTTCGTTTGTGCAGCGGTTTCCTTACCGATTGCTCGAAAAAACGATTGCAACAAATCAATGTACCATCGGTTATCGTTGAAAAACAGTATATCGATAAGGACTACCGGAATACATTTTCAAAATTTCACTCAAAGAAATTCGTTACCCCTACGGCCCGATGTATTCGACTTCATCTTTTTACAAAAGATATTGATTTCGAAAATCCTGAAACAATCCAGTGGGAAAGCGCCTATGCAGGATATATCATTTTGCGTCCTACCCTGCCAAACAGCATCGGCCGAACGTTATTGAAACCCGATTTATTCAACCTTAAGGGAAGCTATTTATGTCTCTGCACGGAAAAAGTCATGGTAAATGGCGTTGGTATGAAAATTCAGGGGTTTCCATTCATAAGCCAGGACACCGACGCTACGGTATGCGCCCAAAGTTCCCTCTGGATGTTATTACGTTTCTTCAGTAATAGATATAGGTGGTATAAAGAAACCTATCCATCGGACCTAACAAGTCTTGTAAAATCCCATCCTCAAGGAAGATCCATGCCGGGTGCAGGCTTAACTATGATGCAAATGGCGGATGCCTTAAGGGACCTTGGTTTCGCACCTCTGTTATATGATAAGAACGAATACAAGGTGGATTTCCTTAAATTTGCATACGCCTATATGGAATCGGGGTTTCCGCTTCTTTTAGGTTTACCGCAACATGTGGTTGTCGCAATTGGCCATCTGTCGGATTTTTCCGCGCCGGGAAAAGTTTCATCGTTCGATTATTTCAAAGGCTTTATCATAAATGATGACAACGGATTGCCCTATGCTAAACTTTCAGATAACAAATCGGATAATATTTTTTCATATGATTTAAGTTCCATCGACAGTTTTTTGGTGCCGTTACCCGACAAAGTTTTTCTATCCGCCGAGCAATTTGATACGTTGGTAACCCAATTATTGAAGTTATTACAGAATGATGGAAATAAAATACCGGTCTTGAAACGGATGTTTCTTACAACGGGAAGATCGTTCAGGAAAAAGGCGTTGGAAAGGTACGGGCATCTTCCTGAAGTAAGGTCATTTTATTTAAAAAACCCTTTACCCCATTTCATTTGGGTTTGTGAGGTATCTGAGCCGGATATATATTCTAAAAGCCTCCAATGTACCGGTGAAATAATTTGGGACGCTACTAGAAATGCTTTTGACAGCCATTTAGGTCTGGCCATACATTTACCCGAAGTGTTAATATTTGATAATGGCGCGGCCTGGAACATGAGAGAAGATTACAGGCAGATCGAAGGCGTAAAAGAAATTCCTTACAAAATATATAACAATAACCTGGAGGAGGTCTGAATGAGTAATGAAAACAATTTAGTCCTTCCTGAACAATATGCCCATCGAGTAACTCCTTTTTTTGCTTCCCAAGAGGATTTTTATAAAAATCGCGATGAATTCTATTCTAAAGTCAAGCCTGAACTTGAAGAATTAAACGAAAAACGTAGAAGAAGCGAGGAAGCCGCACAGATCAAACGTTATCGTTAAATACAGTCATGGAATTCCGCATAGCCGATACCTTCACTGAAAGCCTTTCAAAACTCACCGGGCAGGAACAAAAAGCCGTAAAAACAACGGCCTTTGACTTGCAGACAAATCCTGCAAGTCCGGGCCTGCGGTTTCACCGGCTTGATAATTGCCGCGATCCGAACTTCTGGTCAATCAGCGCAAGCTTGGACATTAGGCTGATTATTCACAAAACAGAATCAAGCATCCTGCTCTGTTATGTCGATCACCACGATAAGGCCTATGACTGGGCGCGACGCCGCAAAGTTGAAACACATCCCAAAACCGGCGCCGCGCAAATGGTTGAAGTTCGTGAAACAATCAAAGAAATCATAATTCCAAAGTACACCGAACAAAAACAAATCGCTCGGCCAAAACCTCCGCTTTTCGCAACCAATTCCGAGGAAGAACTTCTAAGTTATGGCGTTCCCGCCGAATGGATTGAAGACGTAAAGAAGGCAAATGAGGACTCGCTTCTCGAATTGGCAGACCATTTGCCGAGTGAAGCGGCCGAAGCATTGCTCGACTTGGCAACCGGCAAAAAGCCGCAAGGTATACATTCTACTGCTGAAACGAAGGACCCATTTGAACATCCTGACGCTCAGCGTAGATTCAGGACAATGCGAAATGTGGAGGAACTCGAACGCGCGCTGGAATATCCATGGGAGAAGTGGTCCGTATTTCTACATCCGGACCAGCAACAAATTATAGAGAAGAATTTTAATGGCCCCGCAAGAGTGTCCGGCTCAGCCGGAACAGGTAAAACAATCGTTGCTTTACACCGGGCTGTTTTTCTTGCCCGGAGCAATCCCGATGCCCGAGTTTTACTGGCAACATTTTCGAATGTTCTGGCAAATGCGCTGCGGAACAAATTGAAGGTTCTCTTACATCATTCGCCTCGCATCGGCGAACGTCTTGAAATCTATTCAATGGATGAACTCGGACGCCGTTTATACAAATTAAATATCGGCAATTTCAAAATAGCGACGGACATTGAAATCAAAAGACTCCTTGAAGAAGCGATATCAAAAGTCAGCGATAATAAATTTACCAACCAATTTCTGTATTCGGAATGGGTAAATGTTGTTGACGCATGGCAACTTAAAACGTGGGATTCATATCGCGATGTCTCCCGGTTAGGCCGCAAAACACGGCTGCCGGAAAAGCAGCGGGCTGTTCTTTGGTCAATTTTTGAATATATAAGCGCATCTCTTGAACAGCGCAAACTGCTTACCTATTCGAATTTATTCACCAAACTATCGGAAAAAATTTCTCACAGTAAAAATAGGCCTTTTGATTTTGCGGTAATCGATGAAGCCCAGGATATTAATGTCGCGCAATTGCGTTTTCTTTCGGCGCTTGGCGCTACCTGCGATAATTGTCTTTTCTTCGCAGGCGACCTCGGTCAACGTATTTTTCAACAACCGTTTTCTTGGAAGGAATTGGGCGTTGATATCCGTGGTCGTTCAAAAACGCTTAGAATAAATTATCGGACCTCACACCAAATCAGAATTCAAGCGGATCGGTTATTGGGACCCGAAATGAGCGATGTGGACGGTAATGTTGAAAATCGAAAAGGCACGATTTCAGTTTTTAATGGCCCAAGCCCCGCAATCAAAGTTTTCAATTCCAAGGAAGAAGAAATTTTAAAGGTAAGCGATTGGATTAAAGAGAGAATGACCGAAGGGGTAATTCCTCATGAACTTGGGGTTTTCGTGCGTTCTTCGGCAGAGCTGGACAGAGCCAAAGAATCCGTTCGGAAGGCAGGCCAAACATTTAAAGTGCTCGACGAAATTGTTGAAACAACTCCCGGGCACGTGGCCATAGGCGCCATGCATTTATCCAAAGGACTCGAATTCCGAGCAGTTGCGGTCATGGCTTGCGATGATGAAGTAATTCCATTACAGAAAAGAATAGAATCAGTAACCGATGATGCGGACCTGGAAGAAGTATATAATACTGAGCGGCAATTGCTTTACGTAGCCTGTACCCGTGCTAGAGATCATTTGCTGGTTACTGGAGTAAAACCGGGATCAGAATTTCTTGATGATTTGAAGTTATGAAGGCTGAGGTAACCGCAGGCCCGGTTTGATAATGAGCTCTTCATATCGATCAATAAGATAATCGCTGATGGTTTTGTCCTCACCAAGGCCCTCAAGCGCCAAAGCCACGGCCTCGATCGTGGAAAGGCCTTCCCTTTTGACCTGTGCCCTCAGCGACCGGTGCATCGGATTGAGGGTGATGCGGTTGAGCCTGAGCAGCCACGGATTTCTCCACCAGAGCGCCTTGGCCTGCTTCCACGAACCGTCGATTGCAACAAGCCCCTGTAGGTGGGGCGCCGGACTGACCGGCCTTTTTTTTGCATCGAAAATCTCCAAAGCGCGGGCGGATTCATGGTTTGGTTTTAAAAAGAGCGCTCCCCACAGTTTGGGGTCGGCGTCTTCGCCAAGAGCATGTCTGAAATTACGCCACGACAACCCGACGCGCACCATGCTGTTTCCCAGAATTGTATGGGTGAGACGCGCGGAATTTAAAAGCTTATATTGTTCCTGGGGGTGCTGTAAAACGAGGAGCCTGATTGTGTTGTTTTGTATTGTCAACCGATTGCAAAAACATTGGGAAACAGGACGCAGGCATTCGGGACAGGCGTCTTTTTTATCTATTTTCTTGTCCTGAGGTCGTGCATGCACGTTCATGGCGCCAATCTTTTCTTAAGGGTAAAACGCCCAATTGCATAGAGTAACGCCGTTTCAACCGTATAGGCCGCGCATAGGACTTTAAACGGTTCCCATGGTATCGTATACCTGGTAAAACCTATCTGTATCGCGGCAGTAAAGAAATACATCATGCATACCACGGCGAAAGGCGCCCACACTGAAAAGGAAAAGTTTCGCCGGAGAACCACGGCAATGGGAAAAAGCAGAAACACATACCCCGAAATATACACCATGCCCTTAATCGCCCTGGTGAGCGCCAAGGGCATTCGCGGATGGTCGACCGGCGCTATGGAACCGGGGTCGGGATATAACTCGCGGTGTGAAAAAAGAAGCGTGTTGCAACTGCTGAAAATGCTCGACAAATAGCGGGCCGGATGTTTTTTAAAACCCTCTATCGCGACCTTGCCGAGCTCGTCGCTTGCCGCGAAATATGAACATCCGTGGTATCGCATCAAGGTGTCGACAAGAGCGTGCGGCACACGGTTTATCAGCCAATCGTCCTCGGGAACGGCCGGGACCCTATAGGACGAACGCCCCATGTCAACAAGAACATTTGCGAAGGGCTTTTCAATTTCTTTAAAACCGCGGCCCTCGACGTCTTCGAGGTGAAATGCCGTGGCTTTGGTAAAAGCCTGCACGCCAAAACTCGCGCTCATGGCATAATGTCCGCTTGAAAATAAATTTCTCAGGCACCAGGGCGCCGTTGCGCCAAAAAAAACAATAATTGAAATTGCCGCGGCGAAAACACCGCGTCTTCCCTTTTTCCACATAAGGGCCGCGGAGCCGCATAGAAGAACCGGGAAAAGAAGTTGTCTGCACTATGACGCGGCGGCAAAAACAAGCCCAACAATAATTGCCATTCCAATCGATGGGGCCTCGTACAGTCGTTTAAACACCGCAATGCACGCAAGGACCAAAAATAAAAATACGATTTCCGTCATGATAAACCCCGCGGATTGCATCAGCAGGGAATTAAGAACCATAAACGCCGAAGCAATAAGTGAGGCTTCCCGTGAAAAACCGAACAAACGGCCCGAATAATAAACACCGGGAACGCACAGGACCAGAAGTACGTGCTGAAACAGAACGATGGCCAGACCGTTTTTGTCTCCGGCAACCATGAAAAGACCCGCAAGCGCCGGGTACAAGGGGGGACGATACACGGAGCCCGATAATCCGTGTCCCGAAGCAAAACCATGCGCAAGGGAAAGATATTCCGCGCTGTCAAATGCCGGAACCACGCCGAAGCGGGCCAGATTAAGGCCATGAAGAAACAATGCCGCCGCAATCAAAAGCGTCAATGTCCATTGAGGAGACTTATGCGTTGCTTTTCGGTAAAAAACCGCGATCGCGGCCCCGATGAAACACAGGGGAAGAAAATTATAGAACAGGGCGAATCTAAAGGCCGGAACAACGAACAGAACGATTCCCGCAGCGAGCAGCGCCGCCAGGCATGCATACGGACGGCTATTGTTCAACGGCGTTTTCAGTGTGTGACGCACGTGTCAGCCATGCTGGTAACTCGCATTAAGAAGCTCCACAATGTGTTCCATGTCATTGGTAAGCGACACTTTTTTAAAGAGTTTATTCAGGTCGTCGCAACTACTGTTCGTAAGTGCCTTGCGCACAAGAGGAATCGAAGCGGGCTGCATGGAAAGCGATCGGACGCCCAGCCCGACGAGAAGACGGGCCATGACGGGATCAGAGGCCATTTCCCCGCAGACTGACACGGCTTTTTTATGCCGGTTGGCGGACCTGACGATGTCCGCCAGTATCCTTATTATGATCGGATGAAGGCCCTGCCGGTATTCCTCCACATTGCCGTCTTCCCTGCTCGCCGCGAACACGTATTGCACAAGGTCATTGGTGCCGATATTGACAAAGTCTATTTTTGGCAACAAGGAGTCTATCGCCAGCGCAGCCGACGGGATTTCAATCATGGCGCCCACGCACACCAGTTCGCGGGCCGCATTTTCCTGCACGCAGGTCCGGTCGATCAGCTCAAGCGTTTTGACGACGTCGCCCACGGTGGCGACGAACGGCACAAGGATCTTGATCCGGCCCAGGGCGCTCGCCCTGATTATGCTTTGTAAATGCCTTTGAAAAAGCTCGGGGTTTTTCAGCAGATAGCGTATTCCCCTGACGCCAAGCTGGGGGTTCTGTTCTTTAAAAGGGCTCAGATACGGAAGGAATTTATCGGCCCCAAGATCCAGCAGACGCACCGTAATGGGGCATTTTTTTACGATAGACGCCAGCGATGAGTAAAAATCAAGCTCTTCATCGACCGTCGGCACATGGGAACAGGACATATAGAACAATTCCGTCCTGAGCAGGCCGATTCCCGTTGCTCCATTGGCCATAGCCTCCTCGGCCTCTTTAAGGGAGCCGACGTTCGCTTCAAGGTCGATGAGCACGCCGTCGGCGGTTTTACAGGTCTCCGGCTTTCGTTTTTCATGGTGCAAAGGGGCGGCGGAATAGAACAGTTTCCTGGTCTTTTTATACCTGTCCATCTCCGACGCGGTCGGTTTGACAATGACTTTCCCTTGCAGCGCATCGAGGACCACCGGATCGCCCGTCCGGACGAGCGAACTGATCCCCGGAATGTGTATTATGGTCGGAATACCCAGCGCTTTGGTAATGATCGCGACATGCGACAGGGCGCTTCCTTCCTCAATAATGATCCCCAACAGTTTATCGTGGTCCAGAAGCGCGATGTCGGAAGGAAGCAGTTTTTCGGCCACAAAAATGACCGGGTCCTTTACGCGCTTAAGGGGGTTCGTGCGCACGTGTTCGATTTCAAGCAGGTTGCGGAGTATCCGGTAGTAAATGTCTTGTATGTCAAGGAACCGCGTCCGCATGGATTCGTTTTCAATCGAACGGAATTTCTCTTCGATGATTTTTATCTGGTTCGAAAGCACGAACTCGATGTTGGCCTTTTGCTCGTGAACGATGGTCCTGATGTCGTGCAGAACGCCGCTGTCGCTTAAAAGTCCCAATTGCACCCGGAAAATCGCCGACACGTCTTTGTCGAAATCGGCGTGTTTTAAAATCTGGTTCAGTTGGACGATGGTAATATCGATCGAACTGTTGAGACGTTCGATTTCCTTGACGGTATCATCGACGGGAAGCCTGGTTTTTTCCAGGGCCATCAAGTTGATCTGCTTGAAAAGGAACGCGTGGCCTATGGCAATGCCCGGGGAAACCGGTTCGCCCGACAGTTCCAGGTTGGTTTTTTCCAGGGCGTCAGGCATGGAGCAGCCTTTCAACGTTTTTCTTCAATTCGTCGATATCAAAGGGCTTGGTCATGTATTCGTCGGCCTGTAATATTTCCCGCCCGATCAATTTGTCTTTTTCGGTGCCCTTCGCGGTAAGCATGATGATTTTTACGTCCTTCAGGAAGGGGTCGTCGCGTATCCATTTACATAATTCCCAACCGTCCATTTCGGGCATCATGATATCAAGCACGATCAATTCGGGCGGGCGACGCATGATTTTGGCCTGCGCGTCTTTTCCGTCGACCGCGGCGTTTACATCGTAACCCGACGCAAGCAAATTTACCGACAGTAATTCCACGATGTTCGGATCGTCGTCAATAATCAATATTGAATGCCCGCCCATGATCATGACCCCGCTTTCAAAGTGAAAACATTCCTCCGAGGAAATGTCAGCCGTTTTTAGGGACGCTGAAACTGAACGTCGACCCCTTGCCAAGCTCGGACTCGACCCACATGGACCCTCCGTGGGCCTTAACAATGCCTTTGGCAATAGCAAGCCCCAGGCCGCTGCCTTTTGTCCGCTCGGTTATGGCATCGGCGCCCCGGAAAAATTTATCGAAAATCTTGCCCTGGTCTTCCTTTTTGATCCCAGGCCCTTTGTCAACAACGCTGATAACGACTGAATCGGTATCCTCCCGCGCCGAGATGACGACCGTTTCCCGCTGTGGGCCATAGCGAAGGGCATTTTCCAGCACGTTAATGAGGACCCGTTTCAGGCGCTCGCCGTCTCCCTTCACCAACGCGAATTCCCGGGAAACCCGGTTGTCTATTCGACGGTCCGGCCCCATTTTAAAATAATCCGCGGCGTCGCGGACCAGATCATGCATAGCGACAGTTCCCTTAACAAGCGACAGCGTTCCGGCCTCGATGGCGGTAATGTCCAGGTAGTTTTCGATCAAATGCGCCAGGCGTTTTCCCTCGGCCTCGATAATATTCAAATACTTTTCTTTTTGCTCTTCGGTCAAGTCAAGAGTCAAAAGCGTTTTTGCAAAGCCGATGATCAGGGTAAGCGGAGTTTTCAGTTCATGTGACACGAGCGACACGAAATCGGATTTTAAGGTGTCGAGTTCCAGCAGTTTGCGGTTGGATTCTTCCAGCTCAACGGTTTTTTTCCTGAGCTGTTCATTACCCGATTTCAAGTCTTGGGTCGCCTGGTTTATTTTATTGTTCATGTTTTCGGAAAGATCGCCAAGCTGCCGGGCCATATTATTGAGCGCCAGGGCAAGTTCCCCAATACCGTCGCGCGAGGTCACTTTGGCCCTGATCGAAAAGTCGCCGCCCGCGATTTTATTCGATACGTCCTTCATTTCCGACAATGGCCGTAAAAGGGATTCGGTGATGCGCCAGGCGAAAAAAAGAATCGCGCAGAACAGCAGTATTTCAATAATAAGTATTCGGAAAAAGGCGGCGCTTAAATTTTGACGGACTTTCGCAAGCGAATACCCTACCTGCACAAACCCCAGATAATTATTTTCATAGGTTATACAAAATGTTTTATAATAAATATCGGTGTTCAGGGCGTCGATGCCGCTGTCGATATAGGGGTTTGGCTTTCCTATCATTTCTTCCCTTGACGAATACCGAACGATTTTGTTCGTGTCGAGCACCGAAACCAATGCAATGTCCGGCTGTTCCATGGATTTTCTAATGATCATTTTTATATCGTTGGTATCTCGCTGCAGCATATTGTCACCGATAAAATTCATAAGCAGTGATCCCACGTGATTGACGCGCTGGATCTCCCTTTGAAACAGAAACTGACGGGTGATCACCACACGGTCGAAGATGAGCAAAAAGAACATCAAAAAGCATATGGAGAAAATAGCCAGCAGCCATTTGCCCTTATACGTGTGGACGATTTTTGAAAAATACGTGTTCATTTAGCCTGCCCGCGGGTAATCATTATATATTTTAAAAATAAATCGACGAATGTTGTCAAAGCTAAAAATAGTTGAAAGGCCTTCGGGGCAAGGATTGGTCCGATATTTGCGTTCGGTTTTTATATGACGTAGATTTATACTACCTGTTTTAAAAAGGACAGACCATGATTCCAGTATTGTCAGTCTCGGAAATGCGCAGAATTGATGAGAAAGCAATCGGCAACAATTCGGCAATCGGGTATTCATATATGCTCAGAGCGGGCGTTGGTCTTTATGACGAAGTAAAACGCCTGACGGCACCCGACCGCACCAAAGGGGAAATCGCCGTGTTTTGCGGCAAGGGGAACAACGGCGGAGATGGTTTTGTGGTCGCGCGGCTTCTGCTTGAGGCCGGCTACCGTGTCATGTGTTTCGGGTTATGCTCTCCTGACCAGTTTAAAGGTGAAGCGCGAATGGCGTTCGATCAGTATAGTGCGAGAAAAGGGAATTTTTTATTGCTCGATGATTCGGAAGACCTTTGCAATCTTCCTAAATATACGCTGATTATCGATGCCCTTTTAGGCACCGGCCTCAGCGGGAACCCCCATGGACTTTTCGCCGAAGCCATTGATGCGATTAACCAATCCGGCGTGCCTGTACTTGCCGTCGACACGCCTTCGGGATTAGACAATGATTGCGGCGTCCCGGGCATTCCCTGCATCAAAGCCCATACCACGGTTGCAATGGGATTTCCAAAAATAGGCGCTTTTTTTTATCCGGGCAAAACATATGTCGGCGACTACCGGACCAAGGACCTCGGATATCCTGATGAAATAGTTGACGGCAACGTGGCCAACGCATTCCTGCCGACACCTGGGATTTTACGAAAACTGCTCCCCGCGCGGAAGCCTTGGGGTTCAAAATTCGACCATGGTATCGTGACCATGGTTTGCGGTTCGCGAGGCATGACCGGGTCCGCGGCGCTCGCATCAATCGCGGCACTGCGTACCGGATGTGGAATGGTCCATGTGGCATCTCCGCAAAGCGTCATTCCAGTTCTTTCCGCGCAGCTTATGGAAATTGTGCTTCATGGAATTGCCGAAACAGATAATGGAACTCCGGCGCTGGGTGCGGTAAGCGGTATTGTGGACCTGAGTAAAAAATCCCATTCCCTCTGTATCGGTCCCGGAATTTCACACGAAGAGGAAACCGGCAGGCTTGTGCGGGAACTGGTTTCAGCCATCGAAATACCCATTGTCCTCGATGCCGATGGAATCAATGCATATAAAGGGCATGCATCCGAACTTAAAAACAAAAAATCCCAACTTTTAATCACTCCCCACAAAGGCGAGTGGTCGAGATTGTTCGGCGCGCTGCCCGAAAATCCGATGGACGCTATTACGGCGCTGAAGGACACGGCACGGGAATACGGCCTGACCATTCTTTACAAAGGCTGTCCGACCATAGTCGCTGACCCGCGAGGGAAAGCATATCTGCTCCCCGTTGGAAATTCCGGCATGGCGACCGCGGGAAGCGGAGACGTTCTTTCGGGAATAATCACGTCCCTTGTCGCGCAGGGGTGCGGCCTTACCGACGCCGCCGTCCTCGGAGCATATCTCCATGGGGAGGCCGGAAACGCCGCGCGGAATGAACTCGGCGAGTATTCGATGATCGCGGGGGATATTGTTAAAAATATTTACAAAGCAATAATATCGTTTGTTGAACAGTAGTATACTTTATTGAGCCAATTGCAAAACCATTTCATCAAGCACCCTTCGAGAGCCTCAGGGTGCGAAATTTGCGCGACACGGTATCTAAACAATGAACCTTTCAATCATACTCGTCAGCTACAACACAAAAGACCTGACACTCAAATGTCTTGAAAGCCTTTTTTCCTATCTTGACAATAAAACCGCGTTCGAAGTCATCATCATCGACAATAATTCTTCCGATGGGTCCGTTGATGCGCTGAAAGCCTTCGAAGGCCGCAAGAACAACGTGAAGCTCATCGCGTCCGGCATGAACGACGGCTTTGCAAAAGCGAACAATCAGGGGATACGGCTTGCGCGGGGGCGGTTTGTTCTTCTGCTGAATTCCGACACCTATCTTATCGATGACTCCTGCATCAATGCAATGCATTACCTGGATGACAATCAAAAGGTTTTCGGATGCGGCTGCACGCTGCTCAACACAGACGGTTCCATGGGAATATCCTATGGAAAGTTCCCCGAATTCAGGACGGTTTTTTCAGAAATACTAACAGGAAGATTCGGCATGCTGCGCTGTATCGTTCCGAAAAAAACCGACGATATACTCGACGTTAATTTTCCCTGCGGGGCTTTTTTCATGATCAAGCGGGATTTGCTGTTGGCGCTTGGCGGGCTCGATGAACGTTTTTTCATGTATTTCGAGGAAACAGACCTGGCAAAACGGGCCTGGAAATCAGGTTTTCGCGTTGTGCATTTCGGCCCCACAAAAGTTGTGCATTTGCGGGGCCAGAGCAGTAATCTTATGAAAGACGCCGTCCCCAAAGATGCCGTTGATGTAAAAAATGTCTTATATAAAAGCTGGTATTACTATGTGCAAAAACATTGTAGTTGGATAGAAATATTTTTAATTAAATACATGCTCATATCTTATTATAAAACAATGCTCCTGCTTTTTTCCCTTCAAAAAAACCATCCGGCTTGCGTACAATATATAGTGGAGGAAAAAGCTTTGCGGGAAAATTGGAAATAAATACTTTTATAGAGAGATTTTATGAAGATAAAGCTGTTTCTTAAAGCGTGCGCATTCTATTGTTATAACAATTTTATAACCAACGCGCCTTTCTATTGCTTACGGCATTGGTACCTGCGCCATGTGCTGGGAATTTCGATCGGCCCCGGCTCCTCAATCCACATGGGATGTTTCATTACCGGAAACGACATAACCATAGGAAGCCGCTCGGTAATAAACCGGAATTCGTATCTTGACGGACGAGGCGGACTCAGCATCGGCTCGAACGTTTCCATTTCCCCCCATGCGTACATTCTTACGCTTGATCACGACCCGCACTCATTAAATTTTGCCACAAAAAAAGGCCCGGTGCGGATTGATGATTACGTTTGGATCGGGGCCCGGACAACAATAGTTCCCGGGGTTTCGTTAGGTAAAGGCGCCGTTATCGGCGCGGGGGCCGTTGTTACCAAAGACGTTGCCGATTTTATCATTGCCGCGGGCGTCCCGGCAAAACCCATCGGACAGCGGGACAGCGGATTGAATTACGATCCCGGCTATTTTCCCTATTTCAACACAGACATTTTTCCTCAATAACACCGTGCCGAATGTATGATAAAAATGCTCATCATTTCCAGGTATACCGGCCATGACGCATCGCCGTACGCCGGAATAAAAATCCATTATCATTACCTGAACAAATTCAATGCCGACGCTGATTTTTCAATAAAACTCATTTCTTTTTGCGATTCCGGCGAAAGCGGCGCCACGGATTTTCACGTGAAAAGCATTGATGCCGATGTTATTGGCGTGGATGTTTCTTTCGGCCGGGCACTTTTCCTTCTCAAATATAATTGGCAAAACATCCCCAACTATTTCGGCAGGACCATGGGACTTGAAAACGGTTATATAAGGACACTAGCGCTTAAAAAATTAAAGGCGTTAAAAAACCAGGGATATCTCCCCGACGTTATTCTATTGGAATGGACGCAGATGCTCTTAATGGTCCGCGATATAAAAAAGATTTTTCCGCTCCCCTTCTATTGCGCCGTGGAACATGACGTGGCTTTTGAAAAATACGCACGGTCGTTGCGCGCCGCCCTTGGCCTGCAAAAAATCAAGGAATATCTCCGGTTACGGTGCATAAAAAAAACAGAAATCTCTTGTTTGCACATTGCCGATTTGATTGCGGTGCTTAGCCGCAAGGACCGCACAACCCTGCTGTTAGCCGGGATTGACCCGGCAAAAGTGCATGTACTGGCCCCCTATTTCACAAATTACCATGCCGCGCAATACAACCCGGTTAGCCCGAATATCCTGTTTTTCGGCGCCATGGACCGGGTGGAAAATTATTCAAGCGTCATCTGGTTTATTGAAAATGTTTTCAAACATGTGTCCCCGCCGTATAAACTTACCGTAGCGGGTAATAAACCCCATAAGTCACTTGAAGGATTCAAATCGGAAAGGACCGAAATCACCGGTTTTGTGCCGGACATTCTGCCCTATCTGCAAAACAGCTTTTGCATGGTCGCCCCTCTTTTGCTGGGTGCGGGAATTAAAATTAAAATCCTTGAAGCGATGAGCGCCGGTCTTCCCGTACTGACTAATTCCATAGGTATCGAGGGAATTCCCGCCCAGAACGGGGTCCACTACCTGCATTGCGAAAAACCAGGGGATTACCTTGACGTTTTTGAGCGGATCCGGCAGGGCCGGATTGATATGCGGGCAATTTCCGATAACGCGCGAAACATGATCGCCCAAAGCTATAACCTGGAAGAAAGCTTTACATCGTACAAAGAGGCGATTTTAAAAGGCATAAATAATAAAAAAAACGCGCTTCCTTGAACGAGCGCGTTTTATTCGAAAATTTTCTGTAGCGGTTTTATGCCGGGACTATATTGACCTTTTTCCTGTTTCTCGAAAAAGTGCTGAACTTGACCACCCCGCCGGCCAGCGCGAAAAGCGTGTCATCTTTTCCGATGCCGACATTTACCCCCGGATGAATGACCGTGCCTTTTTGACGCACGAGGATATTTCCCGCGATGACCTTCTCGCCCCCGAATTTCTTGACGCCAAGATACTGCGGATTGCTGTCCCTGCCGTTTACGCTGCTGCCGCCGCCTTTTTTATGTGCCATACCTGTATTCCCCTTTTAATGATGCCCCGGCCTCATGTTTACACTTATGCGCTGATCGACATGATCTTGATCTTCGTGTACAACTGCCTGTGGCCTGTTTTTCGTTTATAGCCTTTTCTTCTTTTCTTTTTCATGATGACGACTTTCCGGTACTTGGCGTGGTCTATAACCTTCGCCTTGACGACGGCCCCTTCGACCAGCGGTGTGCCCACGATGACTTTATCGCCGTCACTGACCATAAGGACCTTGTCGATGGAAATTTCGCTTTCTTTTTCAGCGTCGATTCTGGGGACCTTGATCGTATCGCCCTGCGAGACTTTATACTGAAAGCCCCCTTGTTCAACAATGGAAAACATTACGCCTGCTCCTCTTTATATATGTATGTCCGAGAGTTTAGTCTCTCTTAGCTTTTTGAACGACAATTTTTTGTCGTTCGGAAAGCTTAGAGAGACTTATCCGCAAAGCCGTTCAACTTGTTTTACCTTTTCCAGCTTTGCCGGGTTGGAAAACTTTAAATATAGTTTTTTGCAAACTTTTTATCAACATTTCATTACAATTATAAATATTTTGCCGTTATCGATTTTGTCGCCCCCACCGGATACATCTCGTAATCGTCCTGGTCGAGGTCTTCGTCTTCCACCACCTGGAGCGTAAAATGGTGCTCCTGCTCGAGCTTTTTGATCATGTCCCCGTTTTCTTTTTTCAAATACCCGGCCACGGCGGGATTGACCGCAAGCTTCAGGTTTCGGGGCGTGTCCTGCGAGTCGGCCCGATTAAGCCACCGGTCGATGCGCGCGGTGACCGTTGCAGGGGAAAAAACCCAACCGATTCCATTACACACGCTGCACACATCGGTATAGAGTTCCTGAAGTTCCGGCCGCACTCGCTTCCTGGTGATTTCGAGGAGCCCGAACTTGGACAGGCCCGTGCAGGAGGTGATGGTGGGGTCGTTTCTGAGGACCTTTTTCATTTCTTCCTCTATTTTTTTGCAATTATCGTGTTTCTGCATGTCGATAAAATCAACGACGATGATTCCGCCGATATCGCGAAGCCTGAACTGCCGTCCGATTTCCCATACCGCTTCCAGGTTGGTCTTGAAAATGGTGTCTTCCATGTTCGCCTTGCCGACGTTTCTTCCGGTATTGACGTCGATAGCCAGAAGCGCCTCGGCGTGGTCGAAAAGAATATAGCCGCCGCTTTTAAGCCACACTTTTCGCTTGAGCGAGAGCTCAAGGTCTTTTTCGATATGGAACTTGTCGAATAGGGGCGTCTTGTCTTTATAGAAGACCACCCGGTCGCACAGGTCCGGGGAAACCGACCTCAGATACGACTGGATTTCGGTGAAATCTTCTTCCTGGTCAACATACACCTGCGAAACCTCGTCGGAAAAAAGGTCACGGATGACGCGGGTAGTGATGCCGAGTTCCTTGAACACGAGCTTGGGCGCCGAACCTTTGAGCGCCTCGTCCTGCACCATGCGCCATTTATCGAGAAGCGAGTGGATTTCGTTGACGAATTCGGTCTCCGACACCCTGAGGCCGATGGTCCGCACGATGAACCCCACGCCTTTGGGCTTGAGCTGGGCGATGAGCGATTTGAGCCGCCGCCGTTTTTTTTCGTCGCTGGTTTTCTTTGAAACGCCGATAAAATCGGTGTCGGGGACCAACACCAGGAACCTGCCGGCCAGGCTGATCTGCGTGGTGACCTTGGCGCCTTTCGTGCCGATGGGCTCCTTGATCACCTGTACCAGGATTTCCTGGCCGTCCTCGATGATTTTTTCGATGGGTATCCGTATTATTTTATGGTGCTTGAACGTGGGCGGGCCGGTATAGCGGTCGATGAGCGCGTCGCCCTTGTCAAGCAGCAGCGTGGGGTCGACGTCGGATGCGTGGAGAAAAGCGGCCTTTTCCATGCCGATGTTGACAAAAGCGGATTGGATGCCCGGCAGGATCGACACGATCTTGCCCCGGTAGATGTTCCCTTCGAACCGCATGCTGTCGGGACGCTCGACCACAAGCTCCACGACTTTTTCGTTTTCAAGGAGCGCGGCGCGTTTTTCGGAGGGCGTCGCGTTAAAAAGTATCTTTTTCATATGTCCCTTATTTTAAATTGACCGTAGCCGATAATGCAAAAATAAATGATGTTGTGTTCTGAGACTTGTCATTTTTTTGGGAATAATTGATATGCGCCTCCCCCGTAATGTTATCGCTGAAGGTATAGGAGCTGTGGGGGCCGAAGGAAAAGCTCGACGTCACCACCGTCTGGTCGCCCGTACCGGCGGTATTGGATGCCGCGGTGGTGGTCGTAATCGTGCCTTGCTCGGCGTCGAGGCCCAGGGAAAAAGTGCCTTTGAGAGGAATGGTCCAGAATAAAAGCTTGAATTCCGAAACATTGGCGCTTTTTTGAAGTTCGTAGGTAGCGCCGAATTTGTTATCATGCTCTTCCGTTTGAGTGCTACCCGCCGTTAAATGGGACTCTTTTGAAGAATTCCAGGTATGTTGGTACGTGCAATGTATGGGCCATTTTTTCAGCGTTCCGTCAAGCCCCACAAGCGGCGCGAACCGCATGGTGCGCGAGCTGATGGAATCATAGGAATTGGACGTGAAGGTCTTGGTGAGTTTATGCTGGTAATTAAAGCTGCTCGTTAGGGCCACCGACTGGGCATTCCGGCTGATCAAATGGATCTTGTTTAATATCTGGGTGGAACCGTTCACGTCGACCTCAGGGAATATAATCGATGAGTCCTTTACGGCAGGATCGGGTTGGGCGGAAAAACTCTGCGACCATTTAAGGCCTATCGTTCCGATCGAAATGTTGATGGGCTCGGGTAAATTAAGTCCCGTATTTATTGAAAAGCTCCTCGTCGTGGTGCGTTTGTCCAAATTGTCGACCGGTTGCGAGGTCCCCGGACTGGTGTATCCGTTTCTATATTTCATGCCGCCAAGGATGTTGTCGGGCATGTCGCCGGTAAAAATGTCCCACGCCCCGCGGCCCTTTGTTATTCCCAACTGATACCGCATCATATCGGTCATGTCTATATTTTTTCCGGTTAAAAAACCCATGTCCATGTTGTTGTTTGTTAAGGAAAGCGCGGCGTCATAATTGAAGCTGAAGCTGTTGAGCGCAATTTTATTGAGCGCTTTTTCCATGGAGCTTAAAACCGATTTGACCGCCTTTGCATTGGGCAGCGCGTCGGAAAGGTTTTTAAACAGCGTGGCCAGGGTCAGCGTGGTTGTCAAGTGATACTTGCTGTCGACGCCCATGTTTTCGTATGGCGTGGGGTCGCTGGCCAGGGTCGCGGCCGTTTGCTTGTAGTTTGCCGAATAATCGGTGGACATGGTGAGCCAGTCCCAGATCGTTGGGTCCAGTTTTATGGAGCTGGTTTGATTGCGGTCGCGCTCGCCGTTAAGAACATAATAGCGCCCCCAAATACCGTCAAATTTGGTAATCTGCCGCATGAAGTCTTCCCATTTTTTAGATTTTTGCCGCAGGGAATTCCATGTGGGGTCGCTTACAAAATTGTCGAGGTTTCTGTTTATAGAAAGCGAATAATTGAGGTTGAGGATGTTTATCGGGTCCCATGCAAAATTCCCATTATGCGACAGGGTCAGGTTTTTAGTGGAGATTAGGGAGTTCTGGCTTTCTTTATGATCGTCGGTGGTGCGATAATCGATATTCACCACGTTAAAATTCATGGCGGAAGGCAATAACGACAACTCATAATTTTTTACCCTGTCCGGCAGCCATTGCAACTTCAGTTTGCCGAACGGTTTCCATTTTGTCCAATCAGGAGCGGGTTTGGGGCTCAGGTCGTACTTGATGCCCCCGTTCCAACTCCGGGTAGTAAGGCTGTCGATAATGTCGGTGGCGCTTTGGGAAGAAACGGTTCCCTTCGCGCTTTGTGTAAGGTTGTACGACGATTTATAATCCAGCGAGAGCCTTTCGAGCAATAAATTGACAATAGGGTTTTTTGACGTCGAGCCTTTGTCGAAGGACGTATAAAAGCTTTTGGTGAGATTGGTCGTTTGATAGTTCCTGGCGTGGCTATTGTCACGGGAACGGCCGCCGGTCATCAGGGAAATAGCGTCGCGATACATATCGATGATATCGTCGGGATTATTGTTATTATCGGTCAAGTATTCGTCGGTATTGGGCACGAGAGACGGCCTGCTTATCGACCCGCTTACCGATGTTCCAATCGGAATATTGACACCCCATTGCGTGGGCAAAAACCGGCCCAGGGCCCAACTGGCCGAGTAGTCTTCCGATAGCGTGCTGGTGCCGAGCCCAATGTTGGTATTGTCGGTCATTTGCTGGAAATTACCGTCGCGATAGTTGATCGACCCGCCGAGGTTCATGAAACCGGCCCAACTGGTGGTGAGGGAAGCGCGGCCCGCCCAACCGTTGAATTGGTGAATGCCGCCTACCATCAGCTCGTCGACCCACAGTTCCCCCGAAATACCGCCTATAACGCCCGTTGAAGAACGTTTTATCCCAATTGCCATCCACGAAATATTCGAGAAATTGGGCGGGCTGCTGTTGTGGAATTTTATGCCAAACGAATTTATTATAGTGTCCTTGGAAACCGGAATTGTTCCGCTGCCCGACAAAAGATCTTCCTTGAATTTCGACAATTCATGCAAATTGATGTTCATCGGGGACCATCCGGAAGAAATGGGCGCGCTATATTCGTAGTACGTGGAATCGTCGGCCCCGAACCTGAAGAAAAACCGCGTGTCGGAGCCATAGGATTGTCCGTCGCCGTGTATCCACATGCTGAAGGTTTGGTAGGAAGAAATGTTGATGGTTTGGCCGATAAGAATGTCCCTGACCAGTGCCTGTTCTCCTGAAAGGACATTGGTGAATTTCAGTTGAAGCGACGATTCCTTCACCTTATTACCCTGATCGTCGGTGGTCACGGTAATTCCCGGCGGCGGAACATAATCGGGATTATCGTACGTATTGATTGACGCGGATTGAAGTTTGATGATACGCTGGGCGGAATCCAATGAAATCGCCGGCGCTTCCTGCCATTCGTTGCTCACGACCTGCATTGCCGCGAACTGGAGTTTATTAAGACGGGTTTTTTTCGTCGAATCGAACTGGGTCCAGAAAAGCCGGATATATTTGATGCGGTCCCACCGCGGGGTTGAGATGATCGTGTCGAGGCCCGTTATTGTGTCGTTGAGGGGTATTCGATATAAATGCCAACCGTTTCGTGCATGGAAAAGGCTGTCGGAAATCATGTAATTGCTGTCGTTTCTCGCCAGGAATTTAGGGTTGTCCAGACTGTCGAAGTCGATGAAGCGCCGGAAATACTTCTCAGAGGCGCCGGTGGCCAAGCCGTCGTTATTGAGGTCTTTCGATGAAAGCATGCCGTCTTTCTCGGTGCCATTATTAAAAGGATAATTATACCTGAATTGTGAAGCGTCGCCGTAGGGCTGGAAATTGTCCCGGGCCGGGTCATTGGGATAGGGTAATCTCGGGTCGCCAAAATAAGCGGTGTCCCATGACCAGGAAGTACCGTCAAATTTTGGAAAATAATAATGTTCTTGAGCGTCGGTCAAACCATCGAGCCCGACGTCTTCGGCGTCATTGACACCACCTCCCAGGTGGGCGGTGTCTTCGTCGTGGAGCCTGCCGTCGGGTTGCCCCCCTTCAAAGCAGACGTCTTCGTTGATTTCTCCCATGTCAACATACAGCCTGCCGCCGTCGAGGCTGCGCGCCCAGAATTCCAGGTATTTGTCTTTAGTGCGGTCGATGCTGCTTATGGGAAACGGATACATTATCCCCGCCCAGGGATGCAGAAAGGGGTGTGCCGGATCATTGGCAAGGGCGCTTCTTTTAATGGTCACTCCGGGGTTAATGACCACCTCATTATTATTGGGCGCGGGCAGCACTTCCAAATTGAGCATGTCCTGTTCATAATTCTGGTCGGTGGTCGTAATTTTTATTGGCGGCGGTGCATGGATGGAATCAATTCGCAACCGGTCGCCTCCCTGCGGCTGATACCAGTAGGAAAGCCACGCGGGCGGGCATTTCCGCAAAGTATCAAGGTTTTGAGAACCATCCGGATTAGAGCTGTTGGTAAGATATCCCGGTGGCGCGGCCTGATACCATCTGCCGAGAGTATAGGGTTTATTGCTCGATTCAAAATCGTCGACATAGGCGTTTTTATCGGTATTGGGATTAGTGCGGCTGTTGGCCACTTCCATTTCGAAACTTGCCGTTGATTTAGCGTCGGAGGACAAAAGGGGGACCAGGTTTACGATCGCGCTCATCCAATCGGGCTCAAAATCCATGTGGGTGTTCGCGTCGAGAAGCAGTTTCGAATAGGGCTCCTGACCTATTTTAGGCACTGCCTCCTGCGACGCGGCGTCCTGGTACAATACGCTTGCCCCGATAAACGAATTCAGCCCGAAGGGCAATTTCATTTCGCCGTGCGCCCCCAGAAATACTTTGCTCTTGGCCACAAAGAGCGCCTCGTTCTGGAACTCCACGTCGATTTTTGTTTTCGCCAGGGCCTTCTTGGAAATCAAGGTCAGGGTCCCGAATTGATTATCGACATTGTAATCAACGTCGCTGACCAGGTCTTCGCCGTCGCCTTTTACCTTGACCGTCCCGGCGATAATGCTGCCCGTTCCCAATTGAAAAGACGATTTTTTCGTTGATCCGGTCATGGTGATGTTATAGATGGATTTGATGTCCGTATTAAATGGCGCCCCTGTTTTGCTGTAAATGTCCGGGTTTGTGTTGTTCGCGCCAAGCGCGGTATTCGCGAACGGATCGTTGCCGATTGCGGTATCTTTGAACGGCGGGAGGACCAGAAGTTTGTCGGCAATGTCGAAAATTTCATTCGAGGAAATTTTCGCGCTTTTATTCTGGTCCACGAGCCCGAGCACGAAAGAAAACAGCGCCCCGCTTTCCTTCACGACGTCCAGAGTGTCTCCGCCCGACGTCGGAATCCTTCGTACAAATATTTTGAATTTCGCCGGATCGATTTCATTGGGTAAAAGATACACGTTCTTAAACATGAGCTTGAAATTAGGCTCATCGGAAGTCATTCCTGATTTTTTAAGTATCCACAAACTGTCTATGTTCTTGATTTTGCCTGAAGTATCTATGACCGCGGTAGCCTTAGGATTAATATTAGTATCACCTTTGTTTGCTACAACGGAACTGTCGGCGGTACGCAGAAAGATCCCAATCACGTCATCATCCTGGACGGCCAGGCTGTCGAGAAACCGGATGCAGCCCACGCCGCCATTTACCTGTTTGTCAATCGTATATTCCTTTTCCTGGGTAAGCAACTTGAACATCACGTTGCTCGCGCCGCCTACCGTTGTATAGCAAAACTTGTTCGCCCCTTTTTGCGTGGCGAAATCGTTGGGTGTCTTTGAATTGGAAATCCACACCTGCAGGAAGGTGACCGCCGGAACATCTTTCCTTTTGCCAAGGTACTGGCTCAGGTATGCGTCGTCGAGAAAGAACATTTTATTACGGACAAAATCCTTTTCGGTAAGCGTGGTGACGCCCCCGCCGCCGGCGGAAAGGTCGAACGATGCCTTCTGGGACTCGCCATGTTCCTGGCTTGCGATGGTGGTAAGCTCCAGGGGCCCGATCTTGGATTTGATCTGTATGCCGATAAGCCCTTCATGGCTGTTGGAATAGCCGGCCAAACTGGCGCCCGGCATGGAAAATCCCATGTACCCGGCGGAAACCTGCTGGATGACCTCGTCTTCCAATTCATTGCCTTCGCCTTTATAATCGATGTGAAAATCCTTAAACGGGTCGCTTACCTGGTCCATTTTATTGGTGCTGGCCTTGATGTTGACATTGATGAGCCTTCCCACGCTGCCGTTGACAGTAAACTGGTTTTCCTGGTCGAATTTCGGGCCCCCAGTCCCGTTCGTCTGTAAATTCGAGCCTTCTACCGTTGTCTTGGAGTACTCGTAGGAGACCTCGATTTTTTCGTAGCCGGTAATGCTGAGCTTCGGCGGCTCTTTTCCCAGAATGCGCTGCGCCCAGCTCGGATACTGGACGGGGAGTTCCATCTGGAAGATATTGAAGTCTTTTTTCTTGTCGGCAGACGTGTGCAAAAGGGAAAGCGTGTTTGAATACCATAAATCCGCGAACGCGAACCGCTCACGGTTGCTGATGTAGGCGTCCATTTCGTCATACCGGTACTGCCAGATGACGATGCCGAAATTCTTTTCCACGCGCTCGAACGACACGGCCCGCTGCTCGAAATCGGTCACCTGGCGTTCTTCGATGAGGTTTGTTTTCAGGGTGAGTCCGGCGGGATGCTTCTGCGAAAGAATGCTCGGAGAAGGGTCGCCTTCGCTGAGGGGATGGAAAAAGTCGATATCGGGCGGCTCGTGGTGCAGTCCTCCGGCGGCCGCCCATGCACCCTGACCGAAGGTGACGATACCGAAAACAAGATATAATAAAAGCTTATTCGTCAAGATATACCTTTACTTCTGCAGCGCGTCCATGCAGCACCTGAAACCGACCGGGTTATGGCGATTTTGCGGAAAGTAACTGTACCGCGCGTCGAAGCAGCCGCTTTGCTTGCCGCTTTCCCAGAACCCCCCCATCACGTTATAAAACTGCCTGTTTTTATTCGACCTGGTGCTTGTCCACTCCGCCAGGTTTCCCGACATGTCAAACACGCCGAAGTACCCCCGGCAGTCGGATTTGCCGCCCGATTTACGCGCTGTAGTGTCGTTGGTGACGCACGCGTATAGTTCGTATGCCGTGCCATAGGGGTATTTCCAGCCATAGGGGCCCGTACAGGCCATGGTCCATTCATCGGACGTGCACAGGCGCTTGCCCACGCCCGCGCAGGTGTCCATCGACTGGTACACCGAAACATACGACTTCGGCACCACCCCTTTTTTGTTGGGCCATTCATACCGGTCCATGCAGAACGAGGTCGCGCCGACTTTTATATGTTCCATGTCATCGGGACAGTATTTGACCGTTTCCTCGGGCTGGACCTCGTAGTATTCCCCGCGCTGCTGCATCTGGTTGCCGCACGAGTCGAACGCGGTCAAAAACAGCGTGGTCGTCGTTGTAACGGGGATTTCTTCGCCTTTATAAACGTTCCATTCCGCGGCGCTGTCGGTTTTCCATCGGATGACGCAGGCCTTGGTGGCGAAAAGCTTGATTACAAGCGCTTTTCGATGGAGCCCGCCCGCCGGGTCGGTATAGACCCAGGGCGTCACCGTATCGTTATCGCATGGTCCCGCGGTCATGCGGACTACGGCATTATCTTCCTGCGGTCCCGGGGGAACGGCATTTGCAAAAACGTCCGGACGCGCGGTAGTTTCGGGAAAGGCCTTGGTCATGGTCATGGTATTTGGATTTTGTTTATGACGGCTTTTTCCCCCGGTCCCGGGCGCCATGACCTGGGCGGGAGGAGATCTATTTGCATGCGCCGTGTCTTTTTGTAAAACAGCGGAAAATGATGGAATAGCCGGCGGGGCCTTTTTTCCCGGCCTAAGGAAAAGCCATAGAAAAAAAAGCACCGCGCACATGATGATGAGAACGAGGAGAACAGCTCTTTTTTTTTTAAGCATTTAAATGTCCGCCCACAACAATCGCATCAATTCTTCATTTTCACCGCATGCAAAACCTGCAAAAACTGAACAGTCTCCTCCACATCATGCACGCGGAAAAGGCGCACCCCGGCCTCAAACGCGGGCACAATGCTCGCCAGGCTCCCGGCAAGCCTTGTATCGGGCCCCGCCGCACCGGTTATATGGCCGATGAATGATTTTCGCGACGTTCCCAGGCACACGGGAAACCCGGACATAACGAGTTCCTTGATCCGCGCGAGCAGGACAAGGTTGTCCTCTTTCCGCTTTGCAAATCCGATTCCCGGGTCCAGAATGATATTTTCCCCGCTGGTCCCGGCCTTTAAAAACGCATCGGCCCGGTCCGCCAGCTCTATCTTGACTTCCGCAACGACATCGGCGTACAACGGGTCAAGCTGCATGGTGTCGGGAGTCTTCCTGCTGTGCATGAGGATGACCGGGCACTGCTTTTTTGCGACCAGAAAAGGCATGTTCGGGTCAAAACGGCCGGCGCTTATATCATTGATCCAGCAGGCGCCCGCGGAGAGTGCCCTTTCGGCGACAACGGAACTGGTCGTATCAACGCTCATCGGGACGGCAACTTTCTTTGCCACCGCCTCGATGACCGGAAGGATTCGCCTGCATTGCTCTTCGGCATCGACGGCCTTCGAACCCGGCCTGGTCGACTGTCCGCCGATGTCCAGAACATCGGCGCCTTGCCCGGCCAATCGGCACGCATGGTCCAGTGCCCTGTCGACCGCAAAAAACTTTCCCCCATCATAAAAGGAATCGGGAGTTACATTGACAATTCCCATTATCGCAAAGGGCTTTTCAAGGACATGGCGAAGTGTTTCGTGCCGGGCATGTTTTGAGGATGCAATATGTATCGTTACCATAATGCTATACAGACAGGGACAAAGGCGCTCTATACAAATTATTTACACGGAAAAAAAATGAACTCTTTTTCCTTAGCAAAATCAAGGGGATCCTTTTTTTCAGGAGAATCCCGGTCAGATTACGTTTTAGTGTTCTTTTTGGTATCAATAATGTAACAAACTTCCATTATGGGCAAAGAGCGCGCTTTGTTTTTTATGAAGGACCTTTTTCCGGTTGTTCTTTTTTTTCAATAACATCGGCCGGAGTATTTTTCACGTCTTCGGGCTTTGTCTCATTTTTCTCCGAAGTATTGTCAAGCACGGCGCCTTCTTTTTTACTTCGAATGAGAGACCGTGTTTTTTTAGGGGTTTCGATGATGATTCCTTTTATTACTTTATCGATATCTTCCCGGTCCAGCATCTCATATTCCAGCAGCGAATGCGCGAGACGGTCGAGCTCCTCACGGTGCTCCGTTATAATGCTCTTGGCCCGCGCATACTGGTCTTCCACCATGGTCCGCATGAGACCATCGATTGTTTCGGCGGTTTTTTCGGAGTAATCGCGGCGCCGGTTAAAGTCCCTTCCTAAAAATACCGCTTCGTCTTTTTCACCGTACGTAAGCGGGCCCAGTTCCGTTGACATGCCATAATCACAGATCAGCTTCCTGACCATTTCGGTGGCCTGTTTTATATCGTTCGCGGCCCCGGTCGTGGAAAGGTTGAATATGATTTCTTCGGCGACCCTTCCGCCCATGGCGATGCAGATACGGTCGAGAATATATTCCTTGGAATAACTGTGCCTGTCTTCTCCGGGGAGCGAAAACGTGACCCCGAGCGCGCGGCCGCGGGGGATGATCGTCACCTTGTGGAGCGGGTCGGCTTCTTTACAATAGAGATTGCATATCGCGTGGCCCGCTTCATGATAGGCGGTTTTCTGCTTTTCATCGTCCGACAGCACCATGCTCTTGCGTTCGACACCCATGATGACCTTGTCTTTCGCCTCTTCGAAATCAAGCATGGTCACCTTTTCCTGCCCGAACCGCGCGGCCATGAGCGCCGCCTCGTTGACGAGGTTTGCCAGGTCCGCGCCCACGAACCCCGGGGTCCCTCGCGCGATGGTGTGCAGGTCAACATCCGCGCCGAGCGGGATGTTTTTCGTATGCACCTTTAAAATCCCCTCACGGCCCTTGATGTCGGGAATATCCACGACTATCTGCCGGTCGAAGCGCCCCGGGCGTAAAAGCGCCGGATCGAGCACGTCGGGCCTGTTAGTGGCCGCAATGAGAATAACGCCCGAATTGACTTCAAAGCCGTCCATTTCAACGAGTATCTGATTAAGGGTCTGTTCACGCTCATCGTGCCCGCCTCCGAGCCCCGCCCCTCGCTGCCGGCCGACCGCATCGATTTCATCGATGAAAATGATGCTCGGCGAATTGCGTTTCGCGGTATCGAAGAGGTCGCGCACCCGGGAAGCCCCAACCCCCACGAACATTTCGACAAAATCCGACCCGCTCATGGAAAGAAAAGGCACCCCGGCCTCTCCGGCAACGCACCGTGCTAAAAGGGTCTTTCCCGTACCGGGAATACCCAGCAAAAGCACGCCTTTGGGGATTTTCCCGCCAAGTCGCTTGAATTTCTGGGGGTTTTTTAAAAATTCAATGATTTCTTCGAGTTCCGCTTTTGCCTCATCCAATCCCGCGGCGTCATTAAAAGTGTTCTGCGGCCTGTCCATCACATGCAATTTGGCCCGGCTCTTGCCGAAACTGAAAAGCCCTTTTTGGCCCGATTGCATCTGGCGAAACATGAATACCCAGAAAAGAATGATGAGCAGCCAGGGAAGGCTGTTGATGACTATGTCGCCCCAATTCATCTTTTCGGATTCAAAAGAATATTGCAGCCCGCGGCTGTCCCACTCCTTAAGCATCGGCGAATCGATAAACGGCAAATTAACGCTGAAAAGCTTTGTTCCCTGGACGATTTTGACGCCCGGAATTTTTGCGATGGCGGACGGATCAGCCACTTCACCATGCAGGACCGCGCGGTTGATGCCTTTCAGGTCTATCTGCATCTTAACAATGCGGACATCAGGCGTGGAAATAAGGTCCTTAAACTGACTGTATGAAATGCTTATTTCCCGAAGCGGGCTGTAGTCGCCTAAAAAACGTAATCCGAGAAATATGGTGACGAGCACTAAAAGCCACATGAGAAAGGTCCTCGAAGACGCATTTAAATTCGGCTTTTTGCCGTCTTTACCAATCGGGGTTTTGTTCCTTTTTTTATTGGACGAATATCTTTTTTTAGCGGACTGGTCCGGTTTTTTTACTTCTCTATTTAAATCTAACAAAAATGACCTCCTTGGAATCCAGCGCCTGACAAAAACATCCGGAATGTACCAGGCCGCATGGGGATACAAAACAAATATTTATTATATAATTAGGGTCAAATAAAATACATCCTTAACGAATGCTTTTACAGGAAATCTTTAAAACAGCCTTTGTTTGAGGGGTCAATCGAAAGGAATGACTGATACGTATGCCGGGAATCCATAGTATTTCATCTTTTTCATTCACGACAACGCCTTTTCCGGCCGCGCCGTTTTTTTGTATTTTCTGTTTTTTAAGAAAAGTTTGAACATTCCTCAAGCCATCGCTTCCCAAAGGCCGGAAAACATCGTTCGGCCCGATTGTGCGAAAAACCAATGGTCCTACTATCCCGGCAGCATCCAAATAAACAATCCAATTGTCCGTCGAAAAAGAAAAATCCGGCCTATCGGTCTTCTCAATTTTCAACACTTCAAACATTATTTTTTCGTTTTTGCATCGGGTAATTCCTGGAACGGCAATTTCGTACGATAGGGCAGGGCCATCCCTTTTTGGCGGCATAGCTTTCAAGGGACCACTATCGCTAAAAATTTCAATAACATCCTTGCTGTAAATATAGCGCCATCCTGAAGGCAAAAGAAATGCGCCACTGTTTCTTGAAGCATTTGATAGAAATGCCACAATATGCCGGCGTTCGAACGGGATTTTTTTCCCTCTGAAAAATTCCGCCATGGCTTCTTCCGCAATTGCCCTATCGGTTAAACCGGATTTCAATAGTACATAGTGGCCCTCGCTTTTACAGACCACATTACAGGCCATCCAGTTTTTGATGGCAGGCTGGAGAATGCTCCATCCAATACGGGCATGATCGGCCATTTGGGCAATGCGCTTAACGGCGTTTGGCGTCTTTGCGGCAATACACGGAAGAACCTCTTGCCGTATCCAATTGCGCCTGAAGCGGACGTCGTCATTTGAAGAATCTTCCCTGAATTCGATTTTCCTCTCGGCAAGCCAGGCGCGGAGGCTGTGCCTTGACAGTATAAGCAGAGGACGTATGACACCGTCTTCGCGCACGGGCAAAAGGGACCGCAGGCCTTTGAGCCCGCAGCCGCGTATGATGCGCATGAGCACGGTTTCCGCCTGGTCGTCGGCCGTATGTCCCGTGGCAATGAACGAAAAACCTTCCGTTTCCCTGATTCGGGAGAAAAACGCATAGCGCTCGCGGCGCCCCCATTCTTCCAGCCCCGTCATGCCCGGAGGTTTTTCAAGCTCCTTTAAAAAAAATTCCAAGCCCGCACCCTGGGCCATGTTCTTGACAAATAAAGCATCCGCGTCGGACTCGCCACCCCGCAACCGATGGTTGACGTGAACGATTGAAAGCCTCTTAAAACCGAGGAGCTCTTTCAGGGAATTGAGCACATGGAACAAGGCGACGGAATCGCCGCCGCCGCTTACCGCAACGCACACGCTTGGGGACGCTTCGGTAATAAACGTCCTGAAAAAAACCATGACTTCTTCACAAATTTCGTCTGGATGCATTATAATTCAGATAAAAACACCGGGATTTACGTTAAATATCGATGCAAGTTTTTTTGCGTTCATCCTGCTTATTGCCCGCTGACCCGTTTCCATATCGGAAAGATAATTGACACGGATGCAAATTTTTTCCGCAAGATCTTTTTGCGTTATACCTTGCGCTTCCCGATAATTGCGCAGATAATCGCCTGGATTCATGCTTGCGGCAATTTCCTTGTGCAAATCAGTCTCGAACCAGTCCTCATATTCATCACTTGAGTCAATGATATATTCGGAGAACTGCTTTTTTACTGAATGAATTATTTTTATAGGGGTCCGGGGCCTGAACCGGATATTAATAGGGCGCATTTTCACGGCTACCGACATAGTACACCTCAATAATAGTTAAGGTTCCTTTTTCGTTCCGCCAACAAGCGACATAGTGATAGGTTAAATGACAATGATATTTATTTTCTCCAAGCTTGCCGTAATTCGACCAATTATGCGGCCCTGTCGGGCCTCCATCCCGGAGCAAAATCGCCAGAGCTTCAAACCGTTGCTGAACATTTAACGGCAATTTTCGAAGATTCTTTTTTACCGCATTTTTCAGAACAACCGTATAAACCATAGTTAAACATACCCTTTTTTCGGGTGAATGTCAATAACAATTTTAGCCGCACGAAGGGCCTTTGAACGTGTAAACAGTATTCTGGGCCGTTGATCCTATTATGCCGAAAAAAATAACAAAAGCCCTAAAACCGTTTATTTTAAAGGATTTAGGGCTTTTGTTAAGTGCCAGCGCAGAGATTCGAACTCCGGACACATGGATTATGATTCCATTGCTCTAACCAACTGAGCTACGCTGGCATACTTTACGAACTCGAATAAATTAAGTTTTGCAGGAAGAATTGTCAAATATGCCGCATTAAAAAAATATAAACCGCGGATAACGGCGCTTTCTCCTTATTTTCCGGAATTTCCATGTTTTTCTTCCTCACGTGGATGACCGGCGTCATTATGTTGCGACGAAGCGCGGCTTCTGATCATCTCTTCCGCCGCGGGCTGCCTCTGCTGTTCTATGCGGGCTTCGTCGAGCACCTGCTTGCGCATCTGAGTCTGAACACGCTCACGATTTGGCGCCTGCGCCTGCGGAATGACCCGTGATTGAGGAATGATCGTGGGTCTTCGTTCAGCAGGAGGGCTCCATTGCTTTATTCTAGTAATACGATTTTCGGCCCGCACCGCATTCATCGTCCGGATTTGCGACTCGGCCTGGAACCCGGCCCGCTTGTTATTATCGGCCTCGTTCTGGGCCGCTTTTTGCATGGCGGACTCTTCCTTGCGGGCATTTTCGGCCTTCAGTTGCTGGTCTTTCATGGTTTTCTCCGTCGCTGTACTTCTGCGCTTTACAAGCGCCGCGTCATTTTCGCTTTTAGCTTGAGGGGAGCTGGACTGCCTTTTTTCCAACACCGATCTGACCGCCTCGGGGTTTTTTGGGGCGCCCGTCGCCAAAGCCGGTTTATAGACGATCAATTGGTTTTCTTTGAGTAAACCACGGCTGATGGGCTGGCCCGGTTTTAGGTTGGCGCTGACGATAGCGACCGGCGTGATCCGCTTGTTCATAACCCTGGAGATGTTTTCGACCGCGGGACCGCGATTGACAATATGGTCATGCTCATAACCGTAGGAACCCTTTAAAAAGGCCGTCCTCCGAAATACTTCCTCAGTTCGTGCCGTCGGCACCAGGTTAACCCAGGGGTGCGGGTCGCAGAAATGGCCGGCCGAAAGGAAAAAATAATCTTGAAAACCTAAATTGAATTCGAAATCTTCACCCACGCGCTTGTCGCCGAAATAAAAACCGTTGTTGCGGTCGAAACGCGTTCGCGGGGGCAGCGGCGCCCATCCGCAATAGTCGTCTCCCCACCGCCAGGCGACCCAGGCGGGTCCCCATTCGTTGTCCGGGGCCCAGCACCAGCCGTGCATTGGATGACGAAACCAGCGCCCATAATGAAACGGCGCCCACCCCCAGGAATAATCGGAATTCCAACACCATCCCCAATCCGACGAAACCCAATGACCATGCCTGCAATACGGGGCCCAGTCGACGCTGATGGTTGCCGCATTGGGCTGCCAGCACCATGTGCCGTCGACGTCCAGCCAGTTGCCGTAAGGATAGAGCGCTTCATAGAAAAACGAAATGTTCTGGTCGCCGGGTGGCGGCGCCACTGCCGCGGATGTTATAAGGTCCTGCGGCGGCTCCGAAGAGGGTTGGTTGGCCGCAGCCGTCGTTTCACCGGCCGCTTGGGAAGACAGGTCGGTTTTATTTCCATGATCGAGCGCTTCTTTAATGACTTTAGAGGGAACGCCGAGGTCTTTAAGCGTGATGATTTCATCCGCGCTTAAATCATAGGTGTCGGGCGATGCGTCGATATACGCGGAAAGTACCTCCTCATCGACCCCCGACCTCGCCATTTTAATGAGGTCTTCGGTGGCCGGTGTCGCCCACAAGGCGTTTGCACCAATGCTTAAAGCAATCGCGAATAAAATCATTAAAATATTTTTCATAATTCGCCTCCTTAATTGTTTGAAATTTATCGTACATACGTTAAAATACAATCCTGTTGAAGGGGAAAGGTAACCACAATCGGAAAAAATATACCGTTTCCGGTTAAAGTTTCCAGACTTTGTGCCGATAAAAATAAGATAGGTGGCTATCGGCAAGATCTGTTAAAAGAGTTAAGCAAAAGTGAAGCAAAGTTTAAACACATCCGATCTTTACTAGTAACTGTATAAAAAAGTCGATTGCAGGAAGCTCAAATTTCAAGGGAATGAAAGTAATACAATTTTTATAAAGGGAGGGTGTTATGGACTTATCACAACTTACCGGCACGACGGCCGCGGGAAGCCTTGGCGTGCAGGGCATGTCAGGTGGCGGTCATCATCATCACCACCATAAAAGCATCGCCGATCAGGTCAATTCGCTGGGCACCGCGATTGACAAAGCAGTATCTGCTGGCACGATGACCAGCGATCAGGCGACAAGTTTAAAGAGTGAACTGGCCGACATCACGAAGACGCTCGGTCAGACCGCAAGCTCAAGCACGACTGCGAGCACGGGCACGACCGCGAATGCGAGCGCAACCGGATCCACAAGCCAGTCCAATCCGCTTTCGCAGCTCTCCGACGCGGACCGCAAAAAAGTGTTCAGCGAACTGCAGGACGTGCGCAAGCAGGTTTTCGCGGCATTCAGCTCCCAGGACGCGGACGCGACCTCCGGTACTTCAAGCGCCGGCGACGCGGTGAGCAATCTGTTTTCAAAAATCGACACCGATAACAACGGGGCGATCAGCAAGGACGAATTCACGCAATTCCTTGCCCAGATCGGCGCGAACGCCCTTGGCTATAATTCAAACGCAACATCCAATGCACCGAGTTGGAGCGGCTTTTCCGCCATAGGATAAAAAAAGCGTTTGAAAAGGTCGGAAAATACAAAGCCACGTTCCATAAGCAGGAAGGTGGCTTTATCATTTTCGCGGCGTTTTTTTAATCACCTATCACAAACCGCATAGGCCGCTGCAATTGTCCCGTTACCGGGACAAGAAACAATTGCATATGCGCGAAGCGCGACGATGGGACCCAAAGCCGCGTTTCCGGCTTGATAAACGCAACTTGCCGTCCGCGCGTGTCAATGACGCGCCAGGCCGTGCCGGGCGGCAGGACCAGGCGATTTTTTTGGAAACGCGGAAGGGCGGCAGCCAGAGCGGGTTGTCGGGCAGAGGCAATGGCCACATGATTGGTCTTTACCAGCACTTTGCGGTAGGAAATGGGAACTTCCGATGGTGGAAAGCAAAACATGGTCGTGGCGCCTTTCACGTGGCTATTGATGGTCAATATATTTGTGTCTCCAAGCGCTTCGGAAGGAATGGCGACCCGATAGCTTCCCGTATTAATGAATGATCCATAAAAGAAAAGGGATGTTCCTTTTGCTTCAACCGTTATAAAGGGCATCGAATCGGACTGCAACACCGCGATCACGCTATCTTCCGTAGAAAACGATTCCGGTACGGTGTCGTTCGTGGAAACAAGGTCCGTCAGATCTTCCCCATAACTTCTATATATGGATTGATCCATACCGGAGGAAAATCCGCCGGTCCATGCTGGCATGGCCGGCTTTGAATTCATCAGCATGATTTTCCACTCCGCGTCAGTCATTCGATCGCTTATGGGGTGAAGAAATTCATAGTAGCTGAACATGGCCCCGCGGCATATTTGCAGTTTTCCCTCGACCGGCACAATCACATACAAGCACATTGGATTTCCTTCGCCTACTTCCAACACTTGGTTTGAATTCGGGTCCGTATGCACGTCAACGATGCACGCGGTCGTGGAATCGCCGCTCTGTGGATTAGACGTCGATGGCGGGACCTGATATTGGGAAAAGTCCTCAACACTCGTCAGAACCTTATATGAGCTTGCAATATCACGGTATTCTTTGATGGTAACGGCGCCTCCTTGTAATTCCTGAATGGCTATGTCCCGAAGTTCACAACAGAGGGCCGAAAGACCGGTTAATTTACTAACGGGAAGCATCTCCGAAATGCCCACGCTGTCGAAACCGCTTTTCATAAACGATACCATGGCCGCCAGGCGGCCGAACACATCGGGATTCGGCTCAACATAGCCCTGCGGAAAGTACATGGAATTTGGACAGGGAATTCCCGTTGTCCCTGTATAGCTTTGCTTGGCATAGAGAATGGTTGCATGGCGAAGCTCGGCCCATGAACCCGACGCCGTAGTAAGCGATTTATCAATCCATGCCTGGTTTGTCATGAAAAACGGATAGCCTTTGCCGCACGGCTGAAGAAGCGGGACAAGCGTATACAGCCAGTTCCAATAAAGATTATCCACCCATTGCGCGGCTGGTTTTGCGGCAAACTGCATAGTAAGTGAATCGAGCTGATTAGTATAGTTAAAAAATTGGTCCTGGTGATAGGTATCGATCTGGAGCTGTCTCGCTCTCTGAGAGCCAAGCACCGCCAGCATGTCAAGTCCGCTGGGAAACAGCCGTGGGTTAGCTTCGGTCCCCACGGAAGTAAACACCATTTGCCCGAAAACATACGAATCCGGAACAAACCTTTGTCCCATCATATGGAACCCCGGACTGCCGTCGAGCCCGGATAAAATAAGGGGTAAGGGCAGTTTCCGAAGTTCAGTTAAAATGGTATCGAGCTTTGTAAAAAATATTCCAATAGAGCCTGTGCGCCATTGACTGCCGAGAACTCGATCGAACACTCCGGCGTATTGCAAAAAGTTCAAATCATCGCTTCTGCCTACGAAGAATGTCGTGGGATTATAGATGTTCGCCCAAAGCGCCTTTGCGCTGTCCGTGCCGAATGCGGCGGTAGCGAGCAGGCGCGTGAGAACACATGCCTGCATTGTCGCTGGGCGAGAAAGGACGCTCATATTCATCCTGCCCAGGTACATCATACTTCTGAAATAATGCTCGAATTTACTGTCAAGCGTGTAATGCCCCCGCGGAACATACTGAGAAAAATCTTCCATAAGACCGGGAACCACGTTTGATGGGGCAAACCCCTGGTGCTGGTAGACGAGTGAAGTTTCGGCAACAACCATGGCTTTGACGGCTGCATCGCTCGCAAAGGTAATGGTATCGGTCAAAAGCGTGTGCGCAACATCGATATACGCGGCGGCACGCGTTATGGCAAGTTTCAAGGAATCGTTGCCGGTATAAGCGCGTAGCGGAACTATTCCGCTGAGCATGCAATGGAGCATGCTGTCGAGTTCAGCATAAAAGCGGTTGTATTCGGCGATCTTGAGCATGTTATCGTAGGTTTTGTAGAAAGTATGCAGGACTGCGTCGGTTGTGACAAATACCGGCAACTTGTTGCCGACGGTCGATTGATAAATCGCGGTCATGGACTGGGCGTTGGTCGGCGTTGCGACAAAACCGTTTTTTACAAGCAGCGCGATTGCGGTGTCGGAGAATGTATACTTGTCTGCATATAGAACGCCGGTGAGATTGCTCGGAATCGTATATGGCGCCACTGATGGAGTAAACGACACTGACCCCGGCGTATACGTGCCGAACGGCGTAGTGATCGGCTGGGTTATCGTGGCAATTGAAAATGATTCAATTGGGATAAGGCCGATCAGACTTAGCGCAACGATTGAACAAAATTGTACAAGTTTCATGAATACCTCCTTGAAACGATTGAGAAACTGTTACTCGACAATATTGATAATATACTTAAAAGAAATCCCGTTTCAAGGAGGACTTAAAAAAAGTGTTTTCTGGCAGCGAACAGTTTATTAAACGAAGTGTTGACATACTTGTTTATTAGTGTTAAATTAATAAGGAGTTCATAAGTATTGTCACCTCATGCACCCTTCGAGAACCTCAGGGTGCGCCTGTCCTGGAGGCCCAATGAAAAAAGCGATTATTTACGGCATTTTGCTTCTATCGTTCCTTTTTATCGGCGCTAACGCCGCTATCATTGAAGGCCGTGGCGTTCTGCAGATGAATACCGCGATAAATTTCTCTTGAAGCAAAAGACGGTAAAGGAAATTAAGTTCGATATGACGCCTTCATATTTTACCGATGCAATCACGCTTTTCAGCGGAAAAGTTAAGCTTTTTATCCTTGACGACGATATTTCCCTATGTAAATTACTCAGCGGTATATTCACCTCCCCGCTTTTTAATATTTCGACGGCGACAGACCTTGATCAAGCGTTCACGGCCATCGGTAAACCAAGTAATCAATGGCACTGCTGGATCGTTGACGTGGACCTTGGCAACGGCCAAAACGGCCTTGAGATATTTAAACAACGGCCGAAATTCCCTTTTGCAATTGTTTTATCGGGCCTTCGGTCCATGGGAATCGCATTTGATGCCATGAAACTGGGCGCTCGTATCATAATAGATAAAAATCCCGATTCTTTTGACAAAATTTACGACGAAGTGTGCAAAAATGCGGCCCTTGGATTTGTTTTAGGCGGAAAAAGTACGCCTCAAATCGATTTGTTTTTGCTTTTGCGGGACGCTGCTATCACCACGGTCGACGAATGGGCCAGTAAGGCATGCATGCCGGTCCGCCACCTCCAGCGAATTTGCCATCTGCACCAGTCGCTCACCCCTCGCTATGCACTGGCCCTTTACAGGACACTGTATTATCTTCTGTGGAATATCCCAGGTGTTTCAATCGATAAACAACTGAAAGCCGGATTTGGCCCTGACCTGTTACAGAGGGAATTATATGAATCCTCGATTGAATATATCATGAGGAAGGCGGGGAAATAATCGGCTTATTTACAAATGTTAAAATTAATAAAAGATTGCAGTGTTAATTTACCGTCATTTAAAAAGCGAACATTCCCCAAATAGTGTCCCGCGGGTAAAGATTTAAGGGATATTGAAACGCTTGTTGAGCGGTCATTTAAATTGAGCAATCTCTCAAAGACCATGCGGCCCGACACATTAAAGACTTGTAAATTGATCTTGTCCGAAAAGAATGGTTGACACTCAATGTTATTATTTCTACAAAAAATGTTCCCTAATTTCGTCTTATTATTTTGCGATATGGGTTTCTTGACTATTTCTGAATTCTGAATTTCATATTTCCAAATTCCAAAATAAGAATCTGTTAGCCACAAGGAATTGTTATTGTTATTGAAATAAAGATCGGTAAAACCCATTCCTGGAGAAGCGGGAATTGTGTCCTGGTTCCATGTTGCACCTCCGTCAACCGTATGCAATATCCCATTCCAATTATCAAGCACCCATGCTTGTTTCCCGTCATTTAAAGCAATAACTTTTACCAATTCAAAATTTTGCAGGTTTTCCGGACCCATATAAAAATCCGGAAAATAATTGATATTGTTTTGTTGCCGCCAGGTTTTCCCGCCGTCATCGGTTCGATAAATAAAAGGGTTTTTATGAAAGACATCATTTCCAACTACCCACCCAATTAAAGGGGTGCAAAGAAACATATCAGAGAAACCAATAAACGGAGTGGGATTCGCAATGGTTTTCCACGTTGATCCGCCATTGATAGTTTGCTGAAGTTCGCAATGGTCCGTTACATATTTCGCGGAATATATTGTATCTTTATTATAAAAGTACAAAAACGTTTGCGTAGGGATAGAAGTAGGAAGCCAGGTTTTTCCTGCATCTGTTGTCATTATAATGTCGTCTTTATCTACCTCGAAAATGTAAGCCGCATTTTTCAAAGCACTAATTTTTTGAGGTTCCCCAGTTTCAATTGAACTTTCATGTGTCCAAGTTGACCCGCCATTAGTGCTTCTATAGCAATGAAACATCGAATCTTGAGTATAGATAAGAATATTATTTGTGTCAAAATAGAGTACATTCCTAATCGTTTTGAGAGGAGTAATTTTCTTTGCCCATGTAGTTCCGCCGTCGGATGTATAAAGCAGGGCGGAGTCTTTATCATAATACTCACCCGTTCCCGCTAAACCATGCTTGCTATCGCAAAAATCTATGCAATTTAACTCATCTCCGGTCCCTTTGGTAATTTCAGTAAAACTGTTGCCGTACCCTTGGATTTTCAAGATAGCCCCATCATTTGAAACACCAATGCCTTTTTGATTGTTCAACATAGAAATTGAGATGACTGTTTCCATAAGATTCGGGGCTGGTGCATGCGTCCATATTGCGCCTCCATTGATTGTTTTAAATAATGTCATTGGCTTGAAACCATATAAAGCAAATCCCGTATCCGCAGAAATAAAATTTATCGTTTCAAAACGGGGCCCGCCTTCGACTGTATTGACCTGAGCTTGCCATGTTTTTCCGCTGTCTATTGTTTTAGCGATACCAAACCATCCAAGACAATATCCTGTTGCGGCATTTATCATTTGCAATTTATAAAATGATCCAAACCCTGCGGGGATCGAATCGGCTTTTATCCAGGTCTTTCCTCCATTATTGGTCCTTATTATGGAATCTCCACCGCAAATTACGCCAACGCTATCATTGGCAAAACAGATATCCCATAAATTGGGGGAGTTTATAAGGTCTGATTTGTCTATCCAGGTGTTTCCGCTGTCTTGTGTGTATGCGAGATTATGTGTATAGACGTCAAGGAGCAGCCATCCGATTTTCCGGTTCTGGAAATATATTTTGTTGCACGGTGAACTTGAAAAAGCGCCAGGGTCTCGCTCTATCCAATTTTTTCCGCCATTGGTAGTATATAATACTCCGTATTTTCCTACAGCCCAACCTATACTTTCATCAAAAAAATAAATAGAATATATACTGCAATTTCGAGGTGTTTGTTGCAAAACCCACGTAGCACCCGAATCCTCGGTATGGACAATAGCGCCATTTCTGCCACCAGCCCAGCCAAATGCGGGGTTAACAAAAAATGAGCACCCTAACAGTTGTGAGGTCAATGAGGGATTAACCTGAACCCATTTTCCCAAATAATTGTCCGCAAATGACTGAAAATTGATCAAAAGAAAACAAACTATTGATAGCATGCTCATTTTTATTTTAACCATTTTGTCCCTCTTTATTTTAAAATATTCAATAAGGGGAGTTCCTGAAATAGGAAAAATCCCTTTAATGAAATTAGCTGCTTAAAATTACTTTGAGCCGACATAGTTTATTGCATCATTAGGATCAACGTTTTCAACCTGGTCAGCATCAACCGGAATATGAAATTCACGACGCATGGTTGTTCCATCGGTTAAACTGTCAACCGTGAAAAAACTCATGTGTGGGACCAGATATTGGATTCCACCTTGGTCCTGGGCAAAATAGGTTTCCCACGATTTTGCAATCATTGTGTTACTGATAGGAATATCGTTGCCCTCAAGATCTTTAGTATATTTTTTGCTCGCAAGATAGTTTTGGAGATATTTATTCATTGCCGCATTCTTTATTTGTCTACCAAGGTCGGAAACTTTTTGCAAAACGGGATTGTTAATTTTAAACCGTGAAAGTTTTCCATTATATGTATCTTTGAAAAAAACGAATTTCCGATGCCCATAAAAAGGCGTTGGTACTGGGGGGTCTTCTTAAACTCTTTGCGGGGAATAAAGGGCCCCCTTTTAATTGTACAGTCATGTAAAGCCGCGCATATTCATATTCCTCCTTTCCGCTAATGACTTTCCTGATAAAAAGCAAAAACATTTTGTTTTTATTTTGAGATAAGGTCCTTTTAGCCTAAAACCGCTCATATCTTTTCATTTTCTTTCATCCTAATAAATTTACAAACAAAACATAACCCAAAAAAACGTCAAAATTGACGTTTTTAATTCACACTTTATAATTCCTGTCTTGATTTTTTTTTAATGAATCCGAAATAATGCCGATCCTATGCTTCTCTCCGATTCGCACTATTTAAATACTTGGCAAAATGCTTGTTTTCATTGTATAATTTCCCATTGTCACGGACTCGTTAGAAAAAAAGTATATTTAACGGATTAAGTTAGTCCAGACCGCTTCATTTGATTTACCTTTTAAGCGCGTTACTTTATGCTTGATTTTATACTTCAAATAGTTTGCGCTTTCCTCATGGCGATGAGTGTGGTGTTCATCGTCATTGAAGTTCGCTCGCGTTTTGATAAGAGCTTTTTGATCTTTGGAATCACGAACCTCCTGTTGGCAATTTTCTGCGCAATTGACATTTGGATACAACCAGGATATATAAATCTGTATTGGACGCGGATCCAGCATGTGATTGCGGCATTTTTTCCGGCTTTCATTACCTGGTATCTGATGATCATGCTCCGGCGAACCAACTTAGCGATTGTCCGATTCATGTTTTTTTTAGGGTTCTGTTTTTCCCTCCTGTTTTTTACCAACATCATGTTTCGGCCTTCGGAAAGTAAAATTTTTAGCACCGCCGTATATAATTTCACTTTTGCGCCATACATGTTAATCGCCATAATATTAATCATAGCTTTTTTAATCAGAAATTTATCCCGAAGCGAGGTAAAGGAAAGGAAAGTCCTTTTTTATCACGTAGTGGGGGGTATTGCGCTTTCCATCGGCGGCATTATAGACATGATCAATTTGGTCATCGGGCAACATTACTTGCTGAATTTTCCCACTTTTACCACGCCGGGACTATTACTGTTTGGATTGATTGTCACCTATGTTTTTACCGATAGGCTGACCGCCATTATTAAAGACCGAGAAACTACTTTCGGCAAACTCCAGGCGGCGTATAGGGAAATGGAGGAAGTTCAGTCATTAAAGGAATTGGGGCAATCGACTGCGATTATCAACCACGAAATCAAGAACTATGCCTTTATCATAAGCGGCTATGCGCAACTACTCCTTGATCGCGGCGACCTGAGTGAAAAAAACAATATAATGGTTTCCACAATTATTGAAACCGCGATGAAGATGGAAGAATTCAGCGTGGAAATACTCAACTTTTCAAAAGCAAGAATTTTAAGCGACAAACGCCCATTGGCAATTTTCCCACTGATAGAAGCTTGCGTCCAAATGCATTTCCCGCTCAATCAGGACTCGGTCGTTATTGAAGACCCCAATTTAGAACTTTCGATCCACGGCGATTGGAACAAACTGGAACATGTTTTTATAAATATATTTAAAAATGCTTTCGAGGCTGGGGCGAAACAAATATCAATCAAGGCCCTTCGAAGAGACACCGTGTTGCTTTTGGTGGTCGAGGACGACGGCAAGGGCTGCACCGAAGAACAATTAGGCCAGCTTTTCAAATCGTTCTATACCACTAAGAAAGGAAAAGGCGGGACAGGCCTCGGCATGTGCATCATGCGGTCGATCATCGAGAGTCATGGAGGTTATATAAGCGCCTATTCCAAAAATATTTTGAACGACGGAACGCATGGACTGGTTTTGAACATTGCATTTCCTGTTTACAATGAAGAAATACAAAAGGCTTCGGGCAAGAAAGATTTGGTGGTATTGATAAAGGATGGCCTTGAAAATTTAGCGCACATCATTCACATTTTTCAGAATGTATTGGTAACTCCCTATATTATTCAGAGAGTGGATGATATTGATACCAGGAAAATTCCTTTGGAAAAATTCGCGGTTTACGCTTCGACTGGATGCGTCGACCGGTTAAAAAAGAAATTCGGCTCCGCCATTAATACACACACTTTAATCGGCGGAACGGAAAACATTGTTTTTGTGGTAAATGATAAAAACAATAAGACAGTTCACTCGTTTTCTGAAAATTATATCCTGGAAAATCTCATTTTTCTTAAACCGTAACATACCATCAACTCTTACCCAAAACGATATAATTGGTTTTCAGCGATGAAGGAAATTGGTTTCAAACGCACATGGAAAGAACAATCAATGAAATCCCGTTGAAAACCACCTGGGAATCGTTGAGCGGCTCGCTGACTGATTTCGGTAATTGCAATGTGCGAAGGTAAATCGGGCTAGCGACAATTCCGGACCAGAGGACGGTAATAAAGAAAAACAATGTTGCCGGTACGCTTACGTGCCCGGCATAATGGTTTATTCCTACCGCCAAACATCCTGCAACCCCGAAAAAACATAAACAAAAAGCGGTAAATTTCTTGCCGAAATAATTTGCAAAAGTTACTATTCCCGCCAAGCGATCGCCTACCATGTCCCGCACGTCGCAGGAAGTGGAATTAATCAACGCCGTTAAACAAAACGCGAAAACCACGACGATAAAATCGCTCCTTGGAGGCATGCTATGCCTGAAGCTTCCCGCTAAAATGAAAGGAGTGATGCCCCATAAAAAACTGACTAGTATATTTTTAATGAAAAAAATGTCTTTAATCCGGATGAAACTTATTGATTTTCTTTTTAAAATCGGAATAAAACTGACGGAGTAAAAAATGCCACATATTAAAAGCACTATATGCCAGGCCACCAATCGGCCGGAAAAAGCAAGGATAAGGAATGATATTGCAAATAAGGATATGGGAATTGAAATTAATGCCGGCTTACGTTGAAATAAAATTTTCTGTTCGGGACAATTATAACTATCTTCATCGTCTGTAAATCTGTTAAGAAGGTAAACGCTGAAAGTAATGCTTGCACCGGTAAAAACTAATATTAAATCGATTGGCGCACGGAAAAACAGTAAAGCTCCCAGAATTTGCAGGCCTGCCGCAAGCGCAATCCAAGCAATTGGCCCCAGCATATTTATTGTGGTTTTAATCGAATTTGTTTCCATTTTCTTACCCCCTTCATTTAAAAGGTGGACAAAAACAGATATTTAAATCTTTAAATACATTATATTGTGTGAAAATTGAAAATACAAGCTATATGTTGTATTTTTAAAGTCCTGCAACCGAGGGTCTTTGCGTTATGGCAGGATGGGAAGAAAAGAAAGCCATGGCCCGTTCATGGAGGGTTTCCAAAGATGTTGCGCTTTGCACGCGCGAGGCAAGTTCGTGGCCGAACTGGAAATTCTGTGCGAAATACTTGGTAAATTCTTTTATTCTGCCAATGGCCTTTTCCAAGGGAAAATCTTCCAGCACATAGGCGTGAAAAGTATCCCACACCGCCGCATAGTCGATCGGCGCCGGGTCCTTACCGAAATCCCTGAATATCCACGGCTTGACAACCGCGATCCTGCCGATCATGATTCCGCTTACGTCGGCAAAAAGGTCACTGTGGGCCGAAAGGGCATCCGCCCCGTCGATGTCGCCGCTGGCGATCACGGGCAAGGACGTTTGCCCGCATATCCATTCGAAAAGCTCCCACCGGGCCCGATGCTTGAGCTTTTCATTGAAATAGCGCGGATGCACGAAAACCGCGTCAACGCCGGAATCTTCGAATAGTTTCATGCGTTCGCGAAACGTTTCCCGCCACTTTTCGTTGTCATCACCAATTCTGCATTTTACCGTAAGCACGCCGTCCCACGCACCGCGCACTGTTTTCAGAACGCGCGCAAGCCGCGCCGCGTCCCTGAATAGCGAAGCGCCGTATCCCCGCGGAAGCACTTCCGGGGCCGGGCACGCGGCATTGACGTCAAGCGCCGCTGGCCCGACTGCCTTTAATTTGTCGATGATGCGGGGGATGTCTTCGTCTCCGGAAAGCGCGAGCTGGTACCAGACAATGCCTTCCAGCGGCCTCTTTATTGTAAAGGGAGTGGCCCCGATTTTTTCATGGAGAAGGGCCTTGCCCGAAAGCATTTCGGTGAACAGCGCGCCATGGCCGCCGAAATCCGACACCAGGCGCCTGAAGGCGCTATGCGTGATCCCCGCCATAGGCGCAAGGAACAAGGGCGGCCGGACGAGCAGGTTTTTAAGGCGAAGGGGCGGGAAGTTCATTGTCAGGCCGTCAACATTCTTAATACTATCCCCGCCGCGAGATATGCCAGAAACGTTCCAAGACCGAAAAGATAATATGCTTTCACTTCGTCGATTGACGGAAGGGAAAGGTCCCGCTTGTTCATCCGGCGTTCCAGGCCCCGCGCGATATGCCACCGGGCAAGGACAAATCCCGAAAACGGGAAAATGTAACCGCAGAGCGCCCATAATATGACCCAGCGAAGTTGCAAATGCCACAGGTTTTGGGCCGTAATCCAGCCCCCGGCCATGAAACCGAGGGCAATCCGCGAGAGCGCGGGAAAGGCGCGGGATATCCGATGCATTGTCAGTTCGCTTATCATGGCCTTTTGTTTGAAGGTCATGATGTTTTCGACGTCAAAGACGTCCTGTTTACCATGCGCTTCAAGGCGCTTTTCGATGTCGCCGATGCACTCGGGCAGTTTTTCGATGATGAATGGCAGACGAATCGTTCCGCCTGAATACTCTATTTTACCATATCCGTTTATCAAGGGGACCTCCACGTGCCTGAACCGCGTCATGCCGCTGAATGGGGCGAACCTGATTTTATACGGGGTTTTTTTAATAACGCCGTCGTCATTGACGGCATAGACGGTTTTTTGCAGTTCCCTGTTGAGCATTGTCGACAAGAGCGCGAAGAAAACGACCATCATGCTTCCGTTGAGCGACAACCTAATAAGCGGCGGATACAGGTCGCGGTAAACAAACACATACACGCACAGCGTAGGCAACCAGCACAGGAAAATTAAAACGGCCGTGAATGCCGGGATTTTTTTTCCTATAGTATTAAAATAGGAATAATGATAATAAATTGTTTCCATTTATGGGGGGCCTTCGGCCAGAAGTTTTTTGAATTGGTCTTCGGTAATAACGGCCACGCCAAGGGCCATTGCCTTGTCGAACTTTGATCCGGGCACGTCTCCCGCCACGACATAGTTTGTTTTTTTGCTCACGCTCGACGAAACTTTCCCGCCCTTCGCTTCAATGGCGGCCCGGGCTTCTTCCCGTGTAAAGCCGGAAAGCGCGCCGGTGAGGACGAACGTTTTTCCGGAAATAGCTCCGGCTTCCCGCGGTTTGGGCATGCCCTTGCAGTTGACCCCGAGTTCCCGGAGGCGCTTGATGAGAACGCGGTTTTCGTCCCTGTCAAAATACATGCGGATACTTTCGGCGACCAGCGGCCCGATGGAAGGTATGGCCTCCAGCTGCCCGGAGGGCATGGCAAAAAGGTCTTCGATGTCCGCAACTTCCATTGCCAGGGCTTTCGCGGTCTGAGCTCCCACCATGCGGATGCCGATGGCATTGAGCAATTTGTCGAGGGTGTTCTTTTTAGCCGCGCTGACGGCGCATAGAAGATTACGCGCGGACTTATCGCCCATGCGTTCCAGTTTGACGAGTTGTTCGTACGTAACAGTAAAAAGATCGGCGGCGTCCCGGATAAGGTCCGCGGCGATGAGCTGTTCGATAATTGCGGGGCCCATGCCTTCGATGTTCATTGCCGGCCGCGACACGAAATGGGTGAGCGCCGCGGACCTCTGCGCGGGGCATGACGCGCTCACGCACCTGATTGCCACCTCTTCCTTGAGCTTTCCGAGTTTTGAGCCGCACGAGGGACAGGTAAACGGCGGTTCGAACGGCGCGCTTACCGGCTGCCGCTTTTCAACGGCCACTCTGACGACTTTGGGGATGACTTCGCCGCCTTTTTCGATTTCCACGAGGTCGCCGACGCGTATGTCAAGTCTCTTGACTTCTTCGTAATTGTGCAGGGTCGCGTTGCGGATTGTGGACCCCGCAAGCAGGACCGGCTCAAGCCGCGCGACGGGGGTAATGACGCCGGTCCTTCCCACCTGGGCGTCGATAGCAAGCACTTTTGTCAAGGCGCTTTCGGGCCGATACTTGTAGGCGATCACCCAGCGAGGGGATTTTGCCGTCGACCCCAGCCGCGCCTGTTGTTCGAGATTGTCTACCTTGATGACCACGCCGTCCGCCGGAAAGGCAAGCTCGTGGCGCTTCGCGCCCCACAACCTGCAAAACGCGAGCACCTCCTCGGGAGTTTCAAGGACCGGCGAATGCACCACCGTGGGAAACCCGAGTTTCGCGAGGAAATCAAGGTTTTCGGCCTGGCTTTTTGCATGCCGGGGCGACAGCAAAAAATGGGCGGCGAAGCTCAATTGACGGCCCGCTACTATTTTCGGGTCGAGGAGCTTGATGGTCCCGGCCGTGGTGTTGCGGGGGTTCTGCATGGCCGATTGGCCGCTCTCGACGATGGACTCGTTGAGGCGCTGAAAATGGGCGAAGGTCATGTACGCTTCCCCGCGGACTTCAAACGGCCCCCTGTAATCAACGGACAGGGGGACCGACCGAATGGTCCGGAAATTGGCGGTCACATCGTCGCCGGTCGTTCCGTCTCCGCGCGTAATTCCCATTGTAAACGATCCGTTGTCGTACCGGAGCGCCGCCGCAACGCCGTCCACCTTGACCTCGCCGATGAAACCGATTTTTTCACCCGGTAGCAGCCGCCCCACGCGGGCCACCCAGTCGACGCACTGCGCTTCCTCATACGTGTTTTCGATGCTCATCATCGGAACGTCGTGCGTAACCTTGGGAAATCCCTTCGTAAGATCGCTTGAGATCCTTTGCGTCGGTGAATCGGCCGATACCAGGCCGGGGTGTGTTTTTTCAAGGTCCAGAAGCTTCGCGTAGAGCTCGTCGTATTCCTTGTCGGAAATGAGCGACTCCCCGCGGCCGTAATACGCGGCATCGTACCGTTTTATTTTTTTTCTCAGCTCGCTTACGCGCTGTTCGATATCAGACATTTTTATTTCCGATCGGCCCTTCAAATACCAGTTGCGCGGCCCCGATGACCCCGGCATTCTGGCCGCATCGCGCCCTCACGAGTTTGCAATGATCACGGCTGCCGGGCAGGGAATAACGGGTAACATATTTCCAGGTCGTGTCGATAATGGCCGTTCCGGCGTTCATCACTCCGCCGCCGAGTATGATGCGGTCAGGAGCAAAGGCGTTTATTACAATGCCCACGACCCTGGCAAGTTTTTCACAGACCATTTCATTGATCTTCAGGGCGGCAGCGTCGCGTAACTTTACATAATCGTAAACTGTTTTTGACGTCAGGTCGCGGGGCTTTGCCGCAACCAGTTTCGAAAATGCGGTCCGGCGGTTTCTGGCAAGACCGGCGCTTACTTGTATTGCCATGCGCACGATTCCCGTCGCGGAAGCGTAGCATTCCACGCACCCTTTCTGGCCGCATGCGCAGGGATAGCCGTTGTAATCGACCGAAACATGGCCCAATTCTCCGGCCAGCCCGTGAGCGCCTTTATACATCCGGCCATTGGCCACGATGCCGCCGCCGACGCCCGTTCCAAGGACCAGGCAGACGATATTGTCAAGTCCTTTTCCCGCCCCGAATCGCCACTCCGCCAGGGTCATTGCCAATGCGTCGTTGGTTACCACTACCGGGAGGCCGGACTTTTTCCGGATCGGCTTCACAATTTCGGTCCCTTCCCAGCCGGGAAGGTTCTGTGCGCCCCCGATGATTATTCCTTTTTCGTTAACCGAGCCGGGCGTCCCGATTCCAATGCCTGCGACATTTTTCGTCGTCCCGTGTTTTTCAATAAGCGCCCGGATCAAAAAAAGAACATTGTCGAGGACCTTTTTCCCGCCCTTTTTCGCTTCCGTCGGCATAGCCGTTAGGAAGGCGAGGCGGCCGTCTTCGGAAACAACAGCGCCCCTGACGCTTGTTCCCCCGATGTCAATACCGATTGCGTAATTTTTCAAAGTGCGCTCTTTTTGAAGGTTATTTTGAGGTAGTTCATTAGTCTCTGTAGCTGAATTATATACGCGTCCAGCGTATATAATTCCTGCGTACAGAGACTTATCCACCTTCTATGTTATGAAGGCAAGTAAAAACGCTTGCCTCCCGCAAAAAATTATTCTC